>Ga0209518_1000218_pt1 | contig 78300 bp, 72 predicted proteins | sample RifGroB1_FD_183993 | JGI IMG/M metagenome (GOLD analysis project Ga0209518, IMG submission 183993) | Groundwater microbial communities from Rifle, Colorado, USA - Groundwater B1 (SPAdes) (version 2) | ecosystem: Environmental > Aquatic > Deep subsurface > Groundwater | place: Rifle, Colorado... | reverse complement strand
AGAAAACAGCATAATTCATTTAATTTTTTTATAAATAGCCAGTTACTGCTAATTAGGGCTCTATTTAGTTAATTTCTTTGTGAACTGGTGCGATACTTTCTTATATTTTCATAAAACTTTTGACAGTACCAAATTAATATATATAATTTTAAAATTATTTTAAAAACATTGCAAACTAAATACTTTTATGTATATAATTAATTATATTAAAAAAATAAAAAAAAGAAATAGATTTAATAAAAAAATATAGTAAAAAAAATTTTTAAAATTTAGATAAATATTCTTAAAAATATAGATTAAGTAATACGACAATATATAAAATTCTATTTAGAGGATATTATATGAATCAAGAAAACTTAAATATTCTCATTACGGCATCAGAATGTAGAGGACTTGCAAAAGTAGGTGGACTTGCGGATGTTGTTATGGATTTATCTTATGCTTTACAAGAAGAACAGATAAAAGTTTCTATTATTATACCTTACTATGATGCTATAAATTGTGATGCTAAATTTTTATTTGAAACTGAGATAGAATTTGGGGTATCAAAACATAGGATACAAGTATTTCATTATATTCTAAACACTGTAAATATATTTCTTATTAAAAGTGCTGATTATTTTTCTTACGAATACGGAAGTATTTATATAGATAGCGGGAAATTCCAAAGAGGTCCTTTTGAAGATGATGCAAAAAGATTTGCTTTTTTTTCCAAATCAGTTTTAGAACTTCTAGATAATTTTGAATATTTCAAAGATATAAATATACTTCATTGCAATGACTGGCATACTGGAGTTATTTTAACATTATTAAAATATGATTCTAAATATTCTAAATTGGCAAAAAAACTAAAAACTGTTTTTACAATTCATAATCTTGATTATCAAGGGGTAAGACCTTTTGAGATGAAAGAAAATGGAAATTTACCTTGTTTCAAAAGCTGGTTTCCACAATTATACGAAAATCTAAAAGCAGATAATAAACTTACCTATATTAAAGACTTAAACGACCAATCTTGTTTTAACCCAATGAGAGCAGGCATAAGATGCTCTAATATCGCAAATACAGTAAGCCCAACATATTCAAAAGAAATTACCAAAAAAGATAATTTATCTGAAAATTTTATGGGTGGAAGAGGGCTAGAAAGTGATTTAAAAAAACTTTATGATAATCATAAATTAAAAGGTATATTAAACGGTCTTGATTATAAAGGAAATAATCCAAAAGAGTTAAATCCACCATTTGATTCTACTATTGGAAATTGGATGATAAGTAAAGAATGTCATAAAATACAATTTTTAAAAAACTTTTCTTCAAATGTACAAGAAATTTATCAAAAAATAGGCGATAAGTTTTTAAATAAAGAAACTATTTTTGAAAAACTAAAAACTTATAAATACGAAGAAATGAAATCAAAAATATTAATTGTTGCTGTAACAAGAGTTGTAAATCAAAAAATGGGGATACTTGCCGAGAAATTAGGAAAAGATTCTACCCTTATAGAAGAAATGTTAAAAAAAAATATATTTTTAATCGTTTTTGGCTCAGGAGAATTATCACCTCAGATGGAAAAAATTAACTCTTTTAAAAATGGATTCTTTATAAACGCGTTTAATCCAGAGTTTGCGAAGAATTTATACATTGTAGGTGATTTGTTTTTGATGCCTTCTGACTTTGAACCATGTGGAATAAGTCAAATGATAGCAATGCGTTATGGTTGCCTTCCTCTGGCACATAATATTGGTGGTTTACACGATACAATAAGCAATATGGATACAGGTTTCTTATACTCAGGGAGTGATAGAAATAACGCAAAAAAAGCACTCTTAGCTACTTTTGAAAAAGCAATTTCATGTTTTTACAACAAAAAAGACATGTGGAATATTATGCAAGAACATAGTATGACCAAAAGATTTTTATGGTATAATTCAGCAAAAGAATATATTAAAATGTACAAAGAAATTTATTAAGAGGTAAAAATGAATTACACTGCAAAAAATACAAAAGAAAGTGCAATGGAGACGAGATATTTAATAATGCCAAATCATACAAACCATCAAGGGACTGCATTTGGTGGAACAATTATGTCGTGGATTGATATGATAGCTGCTATGGTTGCTCAAAAACATTGTGGAAGAGAAGTTGTTACTGTTTGTGTAGAAAGAATAACTTTTGAGTCTCCTGTTAATATTGGAGATCATCTAATTTTAAAATCAAGTATGAATTATGTTGGCAATACCTCTATGGAAGTCGGAGTCTCTGTTATAAAAGAAAATCCTTTTACTGGAGAATGCGTAAAAACCACAAGTGCCTATTTGACATTTGTTGCACTTGACGAAAATAAGAAACCTGCAAAAGTCCCACAATTAATTATCGAAACAGAAGAAGAACAAAGAAGATTTGATAATGCAAAAATTAGAGCAGAATCAAGAAAAGAACTTCTAAAAAAATTAAAGAAAAAAGAATAAATTAATTTAGGTACATCACGATAAATTTGAACAATTGTCAGTATAAAAAGCAACATTTGCAGATGCTGCTTTTATTTTTTATTTACAATATCAAGAATATCTCTTACCAAATTATCTCCACCATCCAATAACACATCGTAACAAGGAAGACTTATTGATTTTGTTATATCATCACAATTTCTTAAAATATCTTCTTTAGTTAAATTTTCATGATTTATAGTGATCGCAACAACTTTTTTACCAGAAATTAACTCTATTGCCTCAATTTGTTTAGAAAGCGGGTGTATTTTATAACCCGCAAATCCGTCATACTCTTTTCGGGAAGGAGAATGCTGTAAAATAACTACATCTGGTCTTCCAGCAGCAAGTATTTCAAAACCACCAGGATACGCAGGATTCATTAGACTGCCCTGTCCTTCGATGATTATCACATCACATTTTTTTTCTTTATATGCACTTAGTATAGCATTCTCAAGCTCACCTGCGACAAAATCGTTGATTAACGAGTCCATAATTATACTGTACTCAGCACCTTGAAGCCAACCAGTTTGACCTGTGCCAATCATTTCTGTTTTTAGTCCAGCCTTGTTGAAAGCATTAACCAAAATCCATGCAGTAGTTCTTTTACCAACAGCAGAGTCTGTCCCCAAAATTGCAATTTTTAAAGCCTTTACATTTTCGATATTACCGCTAAAACTATGTAATTTGCTTCGATCTGGAGTTTTTCGTATGTCTCTAATTTTAACGTCATGTTTTTTTGCTAAGTTTGCCAATTCTTCATACTCAGATATAAAATCGTGTAATCCAGAATCTATATTTAAACCAAGCGTTATTGCTTTTTTTATGTCATTATAAGCATAATCTGGAAGCCTTCCACCATCTGGAGCGATACCCATTACAAGATGTGTAGGTATAACACCATTATTCTTAGAAAAATTGTAAGAATGTTCCACACTATCCAAAATAGGAATATTATTTGGCTTATTATCCAAAAATTCCCCTGCATCCTTTCCAGAAAGAGTAGAATCAACAACTGATAAAACCTTGTATCTTTTTGTCATTCTCACAAGACCATGTGCTGTCTTTCCATTTAAATTGCCAAAATTACCCTCACAATAAACAATTGCATTGCCCTCTGGAAAATTCATAATTTACCACCTATTCTATATTCTCTCAATATAATATTTTTTGGCTTTTTTAAGCATTTCATACCAAGTTAAATTATACAATTTGTACACCAAATTATCAATATTTTTAAATTTTTTCTAATCAATGTATCGTTTCCAATTTAATTTTATAAAGTCCCATATTCCTTTTGGAGCGTAATTAGGGTAAATTTTTTTGAACTCTCCCATTGCCTCATCAGGCGTTTTTACTTTTAGAATCTTTTTCTTAACTAAATACAATAACCCAATCGAAGGACTCCTCGATTCCCCAAGATTGCAATGAACTAACACATTTAACCCATCCCTTAATTTTTCATCTATAAAATCAAGAGCCTTATCAATAATCACATCAGAAATATATCTGTAATCGGGACTATCCACTAAATTTAATATAAGCCTATTGTCTCTAACAGCAAATAAATATTCTGAATGCCCTTTTGGTGCACCCTTTTCTTTATAACCTAAAGCCTCCCTATGATACGGCTCTTTACAAGCATGAACTGTCGCCCAATTGGGTTGATTTTTAACTGAGTTTTCATAGTCTAATTGGTTACCTATGAATAAGGTTGGGGTGATTGGGAGCATAATTTTGTCCTTATTTAAAAAAAATACCACTTAATTTGTTATAAAATTTATACATTAAACCACTAATCTTTTGAGATTTTTTTTGTAATTTTTTATCTTTTCTGATAACAGGGTGAGATGCAACAAAATCATCAAAATGTGATAATACAACCGACATTCTGTCCATAACCTCAAAATGATGCCACTTTGTCAATTTTGTTTTTTGTATCTCGTCTTCAATTAAAATTACATCGCCATTTTTTTCGGTCTCTTTCAAAACTGGATATTTAAAAGCAGACATAAAATAGAAAATATCATTTCTTAATTCGACTAAAGATTCACCATAAGGTAAAATACTTTTTTCTGTCCAAGATACAATTTCATTGTTTTTGTTGTAATAAACTTCGTGAATGTAATAATTGCTGATCTCTTTGTCGATTTTTTTTATAATCCTATAATTCCAGTAGTCAAAATTATTATTTTCCATATTAAACGCTCCTTTTAAATCAATTTTGTAATTTTTAAACCAAATTTATAGTATTCTACCAAAAAGTAATCCCAAAATCAAAATAAATTTTTAATATTTAAAAAACTTTATTAATATCAATTTTGTGTTATTTGTAAAAAATTTATCGACTCAAAGAGTTAGGGAAAAGATTAGAAATAAGAGGTAAATAGTTTTTTTGTTTTTAGCAATCTAATAAATCAACTCAATTTGTTTGTATATTTTAAAGAATCGGAATAAAATATCTACATATTTGTCAATAAGACTATGAATATTTATATTTCCAGAAAGTCTTATAGAATCTAAATTTACAATTGGTATTTCAGACTTATTTGTTTCTGTAAGACTTGTCATAAAGTTATAAATATTTTGCAAAGCGTTATGTAGTTCGTTTGATAAAGAGATGCCTTCATCATTTATTTCATAAATATAATTTTGAAAAGACCTTTTCAGATCGATGTCATTAGAAATTCTATCAAGATATAAATTAATTTTTTTTCCATATTCATTATCTTTTGCAAATTTAACATCAAAAGTATTTATTTTTTCAATAGAGTTATTTAATATGTGATATGCACCAGTTAAATGAAATTTTGATAATTCGTCAACAAAATTTGCCTCAATTAAGATTCTATTTATGAAATTTTCTAAATTATTTCTATAAAATTTTGTTACAAAAAATGTAATAATATTTATAAAGTAAATAGATGTTATTTTATAAGATGTTTTTTCAAAAATACGAGTGTATAAATCTAAACTAAAATTATTTAATATTGCAAAATTATAATCAGAAAATAGCTCGCTTACAAGTCTTTGCAAATCGTGTTTTTTCAAATTTAAGTAATACTTTTCCCAATCTTCAGTAGATTTTTTTCTTTTTATATCTTTATATATAGAAATTAAATTAGTATCATAAAATATATCTTTTGGTTTGTATAAAAGGTCTTTTTTTATATATTTCAAAATTTTAAAAAGAGGAATTTTTTCTAGAAATATTTTTAAACTTTTCAAAAAGTCTTCAAATTTTTTTAAATCACTATCAGAAAAAGATTTTTTTAATATTGCTTGAGATTCTGAAATATAGTTATTTTTTGAGTATATAGAAAATTCATATACATAAGAAATAATATCATCAATATCAAAATCAAGATGGTATAACAATGTGTAAAATTTATCTATACTTTTTTCAATAGAAATAAAATTCGCTGTATGATAAGAATCCGTCAATGTCTTAAAATTTGATAATGAAAAGGCTTGAAGAACTTTTGTATATTCAAATTTAATTAATTTTAACACTAATTCAAAATTATTTACTTTATTTACCAACTCTTTTGGATTAATTTTATCAATATTATCAAAGAATTCTTTTAATTTTCTGTCTTTTTCTCTTAGAAATGCGTTTTTCTCAATAAATTCAGTTGTATTTAACTTTAAATTTTCAGGGTCTAATTCTTTAAAAAACTTTGAAGACCTGTCAGATAATCTTTTTTCAAACATATCATATAAAAAACTATAATAATAGTTTAGATCAGAAAAAAAATTATCAACAATTGGTAAGATTTTTATAACAGAATCATATAGTAAGATTAGTTCATTCGCAAAATTATGAGTAAAAACTTTTTTATCAAAATCTATAATGTTGTAATATTTTCCATTAATTTCTTTTTTCAATTTGCCAAATTCTTTTTCCAAAACAACGTCTTCTTTGTTTTTTCCAGAAATAAAAGCTGCAACAAAAATCAAAAGCTTATCAAGCAAACCTTTTTTTTCAAATTCTGCTTTTGCTATTTTATATTGATTGCTAATGTCGTTATCTTTTTTTTCTTTTTTATTGTTCTCAGAAGAATCATTTTCTAATTGTTCGTTTTTTATTTTTGATAGAAGTTCAGCTCTTTCTTCTTCAGTCAAATTTTTTGATAATTTTTCAAATTCTGATCTTTCCATATTTAGTGTTTTTCCATATTCTTTAAGTTTTAGTAGAAGAACTAAATTTCTTCTTTAGAATTATACTTGTAAAAAATATTATAGCAAAAAAAGTAATAGAAATCCCGATAATAGTAAATATTTTTCTTAAATCAGTAAATCCCATTTGATTTTTACTTATCATGTCCCCTAGCCAGACATAAAAAATCGTAGTAGGTAAAACTCCAAAAACAGACCCCCACAAATAGTGATAACCTTTTATTGTAGATAGTCCATAAGCTACATTCTGAAAATTGTAAGGAAATATAAAGAAGACTCTAAAAAATAAAACTGCTAAACCTTTATATTTTTTGGTGTATTCTTCAAGAGTTGTAACCATTTTGTTTGAACCAAATTTTGCTAAGAAATCTTTTCTAAATAAGTATCGAGTATTTAAAAAAGAAGCCATAAAACCTATCGTCATCCCAACCCATGCCACAACAAAACCATAAATAGTTCCATATAAATAACCTGATACAAAAGTAAAAAATAATGTTGGGATACATACAATATTAAAAATTACATAAAGTAAAAATATCAATATTGGACCAAAATAAGAAAACTTTAAAATAAATTCTTTTACAGCCAAAACATTGTCATAGTTAAAAAACCTATTTAATTTAAAAGCAAAAAAGAAGATAAAAAAAATTGTTGCCAAAACAAAAAAGATTATCTTGCTAAGATGTTTTTTTGCGAAATCGAAAAATTTGTTCATTAAAACTCCAAAAATAAAATTGTTATATAAAAAATCTAAGACCTGTCAAGTTTTAAAAACCTAACAGGTCTTTATTTCGTCTTTTTAATAAATATATATAGTATATTTCATTGTTATTTCAAAACCATTTTTTGTGTTTACAACAAGATTTCCATAAGGAACTAATTTGCCTTTTTGTCCATCTTTAGAATGCTTTTTTATAATTTTAACTATCAAAGAATTAAAAACATTAGAAAAATTATTTCCTTTTTCAGTCATTGTTCCAGAAGTTTTAGTTTTATATTTTCCAATAGCATCGGTCTTGTAATAAATTTTACCATATTCAATATAATAACTTTTACCACCAATGTCAAGAATATCTCTCTGAACTTTTGTTTTTTCGTAAAATTCTTGAGTCAAAGTATTTTCTAAAAGTGTTTTTATTACATCATTAGAATATTCAAAGTTAATGCCAAAAACATATTTTGAAATAACATCAAGTGCTTTTGTGCTAAGTTTTGTTAAGACCATGTTTTTATTAAGTCCATCTTCAACTGCACAACTATATTCCATATACAAAGGTTTTTTAGCCTTAATTGGATTGGAAGAAGTTTTGCAAGATATTAATAATACCATAAACATAAAAAATAGAAAAAATTTTTTCATAGAAACCCCTTATTAAAATAATAAATTGTATATTTAAACTATTAGGCAAAAAGCCTTGTTTGTATAAATCACTTTATTAATGTTATCATTTTTTTTATAAAAATCAATAATTTAATTGACTTTTTATTAAATTCTTGTATATTATATTCATACAATTTAATTGTGGGATTAAAAAGAGTCCGCAAACGGACTCTTTTTTTTATACTAATACTAAAAAGCTAATTTAAAATCTTATGGTAGAAAAAGAAAAAAAAGAAAAAATAATAGAAGTAGAAAACAAAATTAAAAATTTCCTTCAAAACGAAGAGTTTTATCTCGTAGAAACTCAAATTCAAGAAAGAACAGAATATCTTGTTACTTTATTTATTTATAATAAAAAAGATACTTCTGTTGAATCTCTTGGGAAAATTAATAAAAAAATTTATCCTTTACTTGAAGATATTCCATTTTTAGCAAGGGGTTTTAGTCTTGAGGTATCAAGTCCTGGTATTTTCAGAAAGATAAAATTTTTTGATGAATTTAACATTTTTGAGGGCAGAGAGATAAAAATTACAAAAGAAGATGGAACTACTTTTTCTGGGATATTGGAAGGGTTGAAGGACAAGTTAGTCTATATAATAGATAAAAATAAAAATACACATAGTTTTAATTTAAATGAAATTAAAAGTGCAAGCTTAAATGGATAAATCGGAGGAATTATGGTTTTGGATTTGACAGCGCATATTAAAGATCTTCATCAATCAAAAGGAATAAGTGAAGAACTTATAATTAAAACAATAGAAACTGCAATAAAAAAGGCTTATGAAAAGTACTATGGCACTACGGAAAATCTTGTTATTCGTAACGATAATGAATGCGTTTTATCTGTATTTTCAAAAAAAGAAGTTACTGAAGATGCCTCTGATGATTTGTTTGAAATATCTATAGAAGAGGCAAAAAAGATCAATAAAGAGTCTGAAATTGGCGATAGTATGCTTGTTCCTTGTAATCCTGAAGAATTTGGGCGAATTGCAATTCATTCTGCAAAACAAATTATCTTACAGAGATTAAAAGAAATAGAAAAAAATTCTTTATTTTCAGATTTAAAAGCAAAACAAGGTGAATTAATAATAGGTTATATTCAAAGAGTAAGAAACGATGCAATGTACATTGATCTTGGAACTTACGAAGGTATTCTACCTAAAAAAAATCAAGCTCCTCACGAAAATTATCAAGTTGGAGAAAGAATAAAAAGTATAGTTTCAGATGTTAAACAAACAAGACAAGGGGCTGTTTCTGTTGTTCTTTCAAGAACAAGTCCAGAATTTGTAAAAAAACTTATTGAAGTTGAAATACCAGAAATTTACGATAAAACAGTGCAAATCTTTAAAATTGTGAGAGAAGCTGGTTATAGGACAAAAATAGCCGTATTTTCAAATAAAGAAGAGATTGATCCTGTTGGTTCTTGTGTTGGTCAAAAGGGTGCAAGAATTCAAAATGTAATTAAAGAACTTGAAGGTGAAAAAATAGATGTCTTAAAATATAGTGCAGACCCAAAAATATTTATAGAAAATGCTTTGATTCCAGCTAAGGCTACAAAAATTATTATCCTTGATGAAGCGAGAAAAAAAGCTTGTGCTATCGTTGATGACAGTCAATTATCATTTGCTATTGGTAAAAAAGGATTAAATATAAAATTAGCAAATAGATTAACAGACTGGGAAATAGATATTAAGACAATTGAACAAGCTAAAGAAATGAATCTTATTGAAGATCATTTCCAAAAAGCAGAAGATTTATTTAAGGAAAAGAAAACTGAAATTGAAGAGCTTAATTTATCAAGTAATATTAAAGAATTGCTACTTGCAAATTCTATTTCTACAATTCAACAATTGATAGAGTTATCCGCTGAAGATATTAAAGCTATTATTGGCTCTAATGACGAGATGACACTAGAATTAAAAGAATTTATTGAAGAAAATTTTGAAGTTGTTGAAGAAGATGAAACAGAAGAGGTTACAGAAGATGGTCAGATTCAAGATGGTGTTATTTATTATCAGTGTCCTAATTGTGGCGGAAATATAACAGAAGAAGAATCAAAATGTCCAAAATGTGGTGTTGAAATTGCATTTGAAGAAGAAGCAGGAAATGAAGAATAATTAAAATTTTTGTATATTTTTTTAATTATTAATGTTATAGTATATCAAAGTTATATAGCAGTATGTAACCAAAAGTTTTTGGTTGATATATAATTCGTTTACAATGGTTTTATTAATAGTAATACAAATAAGTAGATTATTTACCGACTTAAAGGGTTTGGGGATATAATATTTACAAAAGGAATTGATAATGGGAAATGAAGACAAAGACAAAGCAGAACTTATAAAAAAAACAGAAAACAAAACAGAAAACAAACTCGAAAATCAACCTAGTAAGAAAATCGTTGTTGTTAAAAAGGTTAAAAAAGTAATAATAAAAAAACATCAACATAAAACTGATCAAATAGATGAAAAACTGGAAGAAAAAAAAGAAGATGTAGTTCTAATTGAAAAAGAAGAAAAGAAAATAGAAACTCAACCCCCTAAAAGAGAACCTATAAAAATAATTTTAAGTAAAGATAGAGATAAAGAAAAAGACAAAAGATTTAATACAAATACAAACACAAATACTCCTAATAATAATCAGAGACCTTATACTCCAAGACCATTTGGACAAAAACCTACTTTTGGTCAAAAACTACCGTTTGGGCAAAAACCTACTTTTGGGCAAAATAGAGGACCTGGTAGTAATATTGTAAAACCATTTAATAAAGGTGGAAAAACTACTCCTACAACACAACCAATTATCAATACAGAAAAAGATAGAAATAGAAAAAGATTAAATCAAAAGAAATATGATAACGTTAATAAATATGAAGATGAAGAAGAAATAGCAAAAGCATTTAATAAGAAGAAAAAAGAAAAACATCAAATGGATTTTGTTCCATCTCAAATTGATATTATAGATGTTGTTTCTATTAGTGATTTAGCTAAGAAAATGAATCTAAAATCAAGTGTCATTATATCAAAATTAATGGAACTTGGTACTATGGTTACTATAAATGATAAAATAGACTCAGATACTGCAAGTATAGTAGCAGCAGAATTTAATTGTAAAGTTAATGTTGTTTCTTTATATGATCAAACAGTCATAGAAGAAGAAAAAGAAAAAGACGTTGATTTAATACTTAGACCACCAATTGTTACAGTTATGGGGCATGTTGATCATGGTAAAACTAAACTTTTGGATGCTATTAGGTCTGCAAATGTTGTAGCAGGCGAATCTGGTGGTATAACTCAACATATTGGTGCTTACTGTGTTGTTAGAGATAATGGTCAAAAAATTACATTTATAGATACTCCTGGTCACGAAGCTTTTACAATGATGAGAGCAAGAGGTGCACAAGTTACTGATATTGTAGTTTTAGTTGTAGCTGCTGATGATGGGGTTATGCCTCAAACTGTAGAGGCAATTAAACACGCAAAAGAAGCAAAAGTTCCTATATTAGTGGCTATTAATAAAATAGATAAGCCAGCAGCAAACCCAGATAGAGTTAAACAACAACTTTCTGACTTTGAACTTTTACCAGAAGATTGGGGTGGACAAACTCTTTATTGTGGAGTTAGTGCATTAAAAAAACTTGGTATTAAAGAACTTTTAGATTCAATAATTTTGCAATCTGAAATGTTAAACTTAAAAGTTTCGTTTCATGTTAGAGCGAAAGGTTTTATTCTTGAATCAAAAATTGAACAAGGTAGAGGTGTAGTTGCAACAGTTTTAATTTTAAAAGGAACTCTTAGAGTAGGGGATTTTTTTGTTGCAGGTGTTTATTCTGGTAAAATTAGAAGTATTTATAATGATGTTGGCGAAAAAGTAGATTTTGCAACCCCTTCTATGCCAGTAGAAATTACTGGTCTTGAAAATGTTCCAAAAGCAGGAGACCCATTTAATGTAACTGCAAGTGAAAAAGAATCAAAAATAATTGCCGCAAAACGACAAGAATTAAATAAAATGGAAGAGGCTAAATTAGTTAAAAAGATTAGCCTTAAAGATATTCTTTCTCAAAAGAAAGAGGGCGAAGTTCAAGAAATTAAAGTTGTTATTAAAGCTGATGTTCAGGGGTCTGTTGGAGCTATTAAAGAGAGTCTTGAGAAGTTGAGCAATGCTGAAATAAAACTTGTTACTGTTTACGCTGGTGTTGGAGCAATTAACGAAAATGACGTAATGCTTGCTGTTGCAAGTAATGCCATTATAATTGGTTTCCATGTAAGACCTAATCCAAAGGCTATGGCTTTAGCAGATAAAGAAAAAGTTGAAATTAGAAGATACAATATAATTTTTGATGTTATAGAAGATATTAAATCTTCTATGGAAGGTATGATTAAGCCAGAACTTTTAGAAGAGTTTATTGGTAATATTGAAGTTAGACAAGTATTTAAAATTTCTAAAATTGGTACTGTTGCTGGTTGTATTGTTACATCTGGTAAAGTTAAAAGAAATTCTATGATTAGGGTAATGAGAGATGATGTTGTAATCCATTCTGGTAAAATAGCTACTTTAAAAAGATTTAAAGATGATGCTTCAGAAGTTCATGAAGGTACTGAATGTGGTATTGGTATTGAAAATTACAATAATGTAAAAGAAGGCGATATTTTTGAAGCTTACGAAATAAAAGAAATAGCAAGAAAACTTGAAGATATTAAGCCAGTTGAAGTAATCGTGCCAGAAGAAAAACCAGTAGTTCCTCCAACAACGACAAAAGAATAATGATTCTTTTAGTTTTATTATGAAATTATAAAAAATTATATACCCAAATGATTATAAAAGCGACATTCGTAAATGTCGCTTTTATAATTTAAAGACACTGTATAATTTTAGCTAAAAAAATATTATTAAAAATAAACATGATATTTTTAATATAGAAAAAGCCAATGATGACTAATTTTCAGTATTCTTCGCAATAACAATAGTAAATATATGGAGATTATTATGCAAATTGAAAAAATAGATGATAAAATATATTTTTTAAGAGGCTCTCGAAGCAGTAATATTTATTATTTTGATTGTGAAAAAAAGGCAATAATTGATACTGGGCATCCAGACGAAATAGAAAATAATATAAAAATATTTAAAGATGCTGGCTTTCAATTAGAAAAAGTGGATTATATAATTAATACACATTCTCATGGGGATCATAATGGAGCAAATGCTTTCTTAAAAAAAATAAATCCAAATATAAAAATTTTTGGATCTCCAAATACAGAGGAGTATCAAAATATAAGAAAAAAAACTGATACCCTAAAAGAAGTTGAAGATGAATTTGAACCTTATCAAATAGATATTAAATTGAATGATAAAGATAAAATTAATCTTGGCGAATATACATTGGAAGCAATTGAAACAAAAGGACATACAAGGGATTCTATTTCTTATTATATAGAGGAGAAAGGGTATATTTTTAGTGGTGATACATTTTATTATAGGGTTATTACCCAGCTTGAATACTATCAAAGTATAAAAAAATCAATTGCAGAATTAACTGAAACTTACGATAAATTAAAAAAAAATCCATTAAAATTAATGTTTACAGGGCATGGTGAGCCAATAAAAAATCCAATCGAAAATTTGGAGTTTTGTCTAAGGAAACTGAAAAAATTTCAGACTGATAATGATATGGCTTTGATAAATAATCTTATTCCATCAGTAGAATTTTTTGTTTATAGAAATCAGGGGGTTTCTAAAGAAAAGGTAAAAGAATTTTTAATGAAAAATCTATCAAAAATAGAACTTTTTATAACTGGCTATGAACATGAAAAATTGTTACGAATAGTAGAAAAAATTTTAGCTATGGTTAGAATGTTGAATATGGTAAAATTTGAAGGTGAAAATTTGTACTTAAATAATAAACTAAACGAGTATATTGGAATAATTAAGGTTTAAAAAAGTTAAAAAAACTATTGATATTTTTTGCAAAATTTAATAATATACTAAAAGTTTTTAGTATATAAAAAATTATAAAGTAATGACACAGATCAATCTGTGTTATATGTCTTCAAGGGAGAAGATTTTGAGAAAAATTATAGTTGTTTTTTTCTTAATTTTGTTTTTTTTACAATGCAGAAAAAATAATAGTGAATTTACAGATAAAAATTTGGAAGACTCCACAAATGAAGAGCAGAAGCTAACAATTGATTTTGAAGAGATGAAAAGAATTATTGATTCTTCAAAAGAAATTGATGTTGAAGTTTTTTTTGCAATATCAGTTTATCATAAATACACTATTTCTGAGTTTGAAAATGAGGTAAATGTCCTTTCTGAAGAAGAACAAAAAAAATTCTATGAGAAAAAAAAGATAGAATTTTTTGACTCAATAAAATATACAGAAGAACAATATAATGACTTTATGTTGAAGAATATTAACTCCATGCAAGATTATTTAAATTTACATCCTGATATAGCCTCTTATCTTGTAAGTTCTAATTAAAATGGACATTGTAAAAAAATATTATCTAAACGAAACACAAATTAATATAAATAAAATTACTCTAAAATTATATCAAACAGAGAATCTTGATAAGTTTTTTGACAATATTTACACAAAAGAATTGGAAGAAGACGGAAGAATCCCTTATTTTGTAAATATATGGCAATCTGGGTTAAAACTTATTGATTATTTTATAAATTATTTTCCACAAGAAAAAATAACTGGCTCTAATTTTTTAGAACTCGGAAGTGGGACAGGGCTTAGTGGTATAGGGCTTGGTTTACTTGGTGCCAATATAACTTTTTCTGATTTTGAGAGAGATTCTATCTTACTTTGTGAAGAGAATGCAAAATTAAATAATATAAAAAATTATAAAACCTTGCTTGCTGATTGGCGAAACTTTCCACGCCTTGATGAAAACTTTAATTATATAATTGGCTCTGATTTACTTTACGAAGAAAGATTTGTGCTTCCTTTAGCAAATACAGTAGAATATTTATTGCAAAAAGGTACAAAATTTATTTTTTCTGACCCAACCAGAACTTATTTTCTACCATTCTTAGAACTCATGGAAAAAAAAGGATTTGTCTGGAATATTCTCAAAGAGTATATAGACGAAACTACTGAAATTAGGATATTTGAAGTCTATAAGTAGTTTTAACATTAATTGCAAATAATTGAAATAATACATGTCTGTTAAAATAAAAAGTATTTCTATTGACATATAATTAATAATTAATGAAATTATAAAATAAAAATCGTACCTTGTGTTATATACTAATAAATTTCTGGTAAATCCCATTTATTATTTATTTTTTTTAGTGTTCCATCTTTTTTTATATCATCATAAGCTTTTTGCCATTTTGCTACTATTTCATCTGATATATCTAAACTAAAAGCAATATACAATTTCATTTCTTTGACTACATAAATAACCTTAATTTTTTCAAAATCTTCTCCTGCTTTTTCACAAATCTCTTTTGCTCCAATACCTGAAATCCACAAATCAATCCTACCTTTGATTAGTTTTTTTACATTTAAAGCATTATTATTTACACTCTCAATATTTAAAAATCCATTTTGTACTAAAAATTTTTCTCTAACATCATCAATATAAGTACCTATTGACTTAACATTCTTTGCGTCTTCTAAACTTTTAATTACTATATTAGAATCTTTTTTAGCATAAAAAATCCATTGATTAACTCCAACAGGTCCAACCCATTTAAACAATTTTTCTCTTTCTTCCGTTCGAGTTGTAGAAAAAAGGATAATATTTTTATTTGATAATAATTCATTATAACCTCTTGCCCATGGAACAACTTGAATAGTGATATTTGAATTTATACGGTTTAAAATTTCTTTGACAATTTCTACAGCTTGACCTGTTAATACTCCATTTTTTGTAAAATTTAGAGGTGGAGATTCTTCTGTGTAGACTTTTAATTCTTCAGCAAAAATTAAAAAAGTAAACATAAAAGCAAACAAAACAAATAATAATTTTTTCATTCAAAACTCCTCGTAAATAGTTTAGAAATATTTATTATTATATTCTTTATATATTATTTTTTCAATATTATTCTTTATATATTTATAAATAATCAATTTTTACAAACTTATCATGAAAAATTTTTATTAAAAAAATGATTTTTTTATTTGCATATTATTATTTTATTTACAATAATTAATTTATAGAATTAGTTATGGAGACGGGGATGTTGAAAAAGATATTTTATATTTTAACAGTAACTTTGGTTACATTTAAAATTTTTTCTTACGATGTATTTTTTTCTGAAGGGTTAGCACCAGTTAAAAAAGATGGAGACTGGGGCTATATTGATAAATCAGGCAAGGTTATAATTGATTTTCAATTTGAAGAGGCAAGACCTTTTTTTAATGGGCTTGCAATAGTAAGAGTTGGCGGAGTTGGTTATGGGGTTATTGATAAGAAAGGTAATTTTCGTGTTAATCCTGATTTTGCATATATCAGTGAATTTAGCGAAGGTCTTGCTGGCATACGATTAAGTTCAGGATCAGGGTTTATTGATGAGGATGGAAAAATAGTTATAAAACCAATATTTTGGGATGTTGAGGCTTTTTCAGAAGGTTTAGCAATAACTTTATTCAAAGGGAAATTTAAATATATTGATAAAACAGGAAGCTATGCTTTTGATAAAGAATTTAATGAAGCTCATAGTTTTACTGAGGGTTTAGCAGCTGTTAGAGTTGATAAAGATGGTTATGAGGAATATGGTTATATCGATAAAACAGGAAAATTTGTAATAAAAAATAAAGATTTTAAAGGAGCATGGGAATTTAAGGACGGATTTGCGATAGTAAAAATAGAAGATAAATTTGGATATATAGACAAAACTGGTAAAATTGTTATTGAACCAATATTTAATTATGCTAATAATTTTAGAGAAGGACTTGCACTTGTAGAAATAAATAAAAAAGCAGGGTTTATAGATAAGAAAGGTCAATTTGTTATTAAACCACAATTTAACTATGCCCTAAATATGAAAGATGGATATGCTTGCGTGCTAATAGGTAAAAAATATGGCTTTATAGATAAAACAGGAACTTTTGTTATAAAACCTCAATTTGAATCCGCCGAAAATTTTTGCGAAGGGTTGGCTTTGGTTAGTATAAATAATATATATGGCTTCATCGATATAACTGGAAAATTTGTAATTAAACCTACTTATTTATTATTTGGTCCACCAAGATATGGTAATAATTAATAAAGTACATTTAACTTAGTATAAAAAAAAGCGATATTTATCAAATATCGCTTTTTTATAATCAAATAAGTTGTTTTTTTATAGATATACGCTTAAAATTAATTAAATTTGTATAATTTTATTAATTTATAGCATATAATTTAGTTTTATTTTTTAAAATCCCATCTTTTGAGGCTTGATTTATCTGGAACTATTAGATAAGTACCAGCATATATTTTTCTTGGGCTTTTTAATGTTGGATTTGCTTCAAATAATGCAGGGTAATACCATGGGTCATTATAATATTTTTTACAAATACTCCATAAATTTTCACCCCATCTAATGAAGTGTTTTTTTCCATCTACGTTTTTAACACCTTTAATTTCTTCTTTTTTAATTGTGTAATTACCTTCAGCAACATCTGAGTTTTCTAAACCTTCTTTTATTGCAATAGCTTTAATTTTCATTACAGAAGAAACTTTAATCGGTATTCCTCTATATTGTAATGAATTTTCGTTTGGGGTTGTTCCATCTGTTGTGTACTTAATTTTTGCATCTGTTGTTTCACAAGAAAGAGAAATGCTTTGCTCATCTTTATACTCACCTGGTGCTGGTGAAAAAGTTGGTGTTGAAACTTTTGGTTCTTGAACTTCAACCTCAATTGTAGTAGTTGTTGTAGTTGTTGGGGCTTCTTTTTTTGCACAAGAATAAAAAACTATAAAAGAAAAAACAATTGCCATTAAAATGACAACTTTTTTATTCATAAAAAACTCCTAAAGCTTAAATTTTTTTAGCAAATGACGCTATCTTTACAAAATTATCGTCATTTATTAATATTTTAACACAATAATTTAAAAAAAATAGATAAATTTTATTAATTTTTATTTTATTTATGAGATGTTTGGATTTATTTTTATTTGATAGATGTTTTATTTTTTTTGTTGACTTATAGATTGAATATATTTTTAGTAAATTTTGATCCTGTAATGAGTTCTGAATAAGAGAAAATTAACTAATTTAAACCAACAGAGTAATTCCTGCAATTATCCCAGATAACATAATACTTATAATATTTTTCAAAGAAAAAATTGGATTCATCTTTATTTTTATCATTTTTTTTCTCCTCAATAAAATATTCTTAATAAAATCAATTAATTTGAAAATATATATTTTTCTAACTACTCCTTCAATTTATCAATTCTATCTTTTTGTTTTTTCAAAAAATCAACGCTGTCTATTTCATAGTCGAAATTTTTCTTTGGAGGTTCTTTGGTTTTTAAGGTATTTTTAAAAAAATGAGAAATAACATCAAAAAAACTATCGCCTTCTTCTGATTTTTTGCTATTTAGAGTAATTTCTAGTCTTTCTATTTCTTTTGGGTCTGTTATTTCAGAAATTAGGTTTATACTATCATTTGTAACACCAAGTATTAGGTATTTTCCACCAACAAATACAATTTGTATCCATTTACCAGGACCCAATGATTGGCTCATTATTATATTAGCACCTTCTCCTATATCATCTCTTATTTTTAGAGTTTTTTTTAGGAATAGAAAAACAACATAGATTACACCAACAACAATAGCTAAGACAATAATAATTCTTATATACTCAAAATAGCCTCTGCCAAGATTAATTTTGTCAGTTTTTTTATCTTTAGTATCTTTTGTCGAAGTTTGACTCATATTTGATTTGATTTTTTCAAGATACTCTTTTTCTGATAGAATAACCTTGTCAGAACTCACGTCTTTAGAAAATGAATAAAAATTAATAAATAGTAGATTTATAACAATAAAAAGCAAAAAAATATGATTTTTGATAATATTTCCCTCCCCCAATTTTAGATTACCATAGAATCTTAAAAGCGACATTCGCGAATGTCGCTTTTGTATCCATATATAATAATCTGTGCTAATCAGTGTTATGAAAAATCTCTTATTCTTTCCATAGGGCTAATAATTTCTGTTACTCTTACACCGAAGTTTTCATCAATAACTACAACTTCACCCCTTGCTATAAGTTTACCATTTACAAGAATATCAACTGGCTCACCAGCAAGTTTATCAAGTTCGATAACAGTACCTTCACCCATACCAAGTATGTCTTTAATGGATTTTTTGGTTCTACCGAGTTCTACGGTGAGCTCCATATTAACATCCATCAAAAGATTTATGTTTCCGCCTTGAGCATCTTGATGCCCTGCATTAAAATTAGAAAATTGTACATTTTGAACTTGTGGTTGTTGACCACCCATCATGGGTTGGTTCATCATATAGGGGTTCATTTGTTGACCACCCATCATGTTAGGTTGCATTCCACCCATCATCTGTTGGTTCATCATATAAGGATTGCCACCCATCATTTGTTGACCGCCCATCATATTTGGCTGTTGCATTCCACCCATCATCTGTTGACCGCCCATCATATTTGGCTGTTGCATCCCACCCATCATCTGTTGATTACCCATTTGTTGCTGTTGTTGTTTTTTACCACCGCCAGCTTGATTTGTTGCAGGAGTAATTGCAGAAGTAATATCTTTTACTATATTTAACCCAAATAATTCTACTAAAGGAGTAACCCCAGCACCTTCTATATTAAAATCATAAACCACCTTAACAAATTCGTTAGAATTAAAAATTAAGCCAGATTTATCTGTTTTATTTATAGTTGGTGGAGAAGTTCTAAGTTCTCTTTTTACCTGAGTACCTATTGTATTTAATTCGTTACCACATATTACATTCATAGCCTCGCTTACAGCACTTAAAGAAGCCTCTGTCAAATCCCCAGCTTCTTGTCCCATCATAAGCCCTGCTATTGTTTTTGCAGTGTCTACTTCAATAATATAGCTATGTTCACCAGTAGCACCAGATTCAAAATCCATTTTTATTTCAACAACTTCGTTTGATAATTGGTTTTGTAAATCATCAGGGCTTACAACCTCAAGTCGTGGATTAGAAAGAGAAACGCTACGACCAACCATAGCACCTAAAGCTCCACCTATATTTCCAGAGGCGGAATTCATTAAATCCAAAAAGCTCGAATGTTCTGCTTGAGATAATGGAGATTCTACTAAATCCCCGCCACCCATTAAACCACCAGTCATTGTATCAACATCATCAGTACCTTGCAACAATGCATCAATTTCGTCTTGTGAAAGAGAACCGTCACTCATTCTCGCCACCTCCCTCTAATTCGTCAAAATCATGCCCTTCGTGAGCCCCTATTACTTTCACAACCTGAACAGCCATTTTACTACCAACAGTTCCAGGTCTACATTCAAATTTTATCTTATTACCAATTTTTATAAAGAAATTATCAGTAATTTTTACCTTATCAAGTTTTATATAATCACCATTTTTTAAAGCTAAAACATCTTTAATTTTAATATCAATGCTTCCCATTTCTACAACAAGATCAACTATAACAGTGTTCAATCTTTCTTTTATAATAGCAAGATTTTCTGTTGTTGCTCCTTTTCTAACACTCGAATACCAATACTGACCCGAAAGTTTTGAGATAACTGGCTCTATTGTAATATAAGGAATACAAAAGTTTGTCATTCCTTCAACATCTCCAATTTTTGTCTCAAGAGTTACCAAAACGACCATGTCAGAAGGTGGAACAATTTGAGCAAATTGAGGATTTACTTCAATTCTACCGAGTCTTGGTCTTAAATCGATAACGTTTGACCATGCTTCTCTTAAATTACCCAAAACTCTAACTATAACACCTTCGATAACGGCAGATTCTATTTCTGTTAATTCTCTTTGTATCTTTGCAACGCCTTCACCTTTTCCACCAAAAAGTTTTTCGATAATAGCAAAAGTAATTGAAGGATCCATTTCTAAAACTGCATTTCCTTTTAGTGGCTCCATATCAATTACAGCAAGAGTCGTTGGGTTTGGTATAGAACGAATAAACTCTTCATAAGTAAGCTGATCAACTGATGCAACATGGACATGAGCTAATGCTCTAAGTTGAGCAGAAAGTCCAGTAGTTGTAAGACGGGCAAAAGTTTCGTGAATCATCGAAATAGTTCTAATCTGATCTTTTGAAAATTTATCCGGTCTTTTAAAGTCATAAATTTTAATTTTTCGTTGATCAGCGGATTTATTCATCTCCTCTGTATCAACTTCACCTGTAGAAATCGCCGTAAGTAACTGGTCAATCTCGTCTTGTGATAGTACTTCTGCTGACATTTGCCCAACCTTTACAAATAAAAATTACATTAAAGTATATTCTTGAAAATAAATTCTTTCAACCTTACCACTGTTGACAATACGATTTATTTGTTTAAGTAAATCTTCTTCGAGTCTATCTAAAGCATTTTCATCCAAAAAATAATCTGATCTTAGTCTTGAGAGTTGTTTAATAATAATATCTCTCATTTCTGGTATAATTTGACTTAATTCGGTCTGTAAAGTTTTATCTTTTGATTTATATCCTAATGCTAATTTTAATTGAATCATTCTTCCATCAATTAGCTGTTGTCTAAAAGCATCATCAAATTTTAGATACTCAAGATGTTCAACCTGTGTTCTTTGAGGAGATTCTGAGTCTGGCATATTAGCTCCCCCTCCTCCTGTTGGGCTTGCCTTCATGACAACTATTGCTACAATAAAAGAAATTATAATCATTCCTATAGCAGCAGCTGTTATTGTGAGTATTTTAACAATGAAAGGGCTTAAAAATCCGCCTTTTTTCTGAGGCGTGACGGTTGATTCTCCGCCTTCTTCATCTAAATTAATATCATCTTTCTTATCTGACACTGTTTCCCTCCCAGCTTTATATTATTTAAAAAATAGATTTTAGTCAAGAAATTTAGTAAGTTTTAGCCTAAATTTCGTTGTATCCTCTTAATTCTCTTAAATCTCCCTTAAAATTACAATATCAACCCTTCTATTCTTTGATCTATGTTCTTCTGTATCATTTGGAAAAATTGGTTGATATTCGCCATACCCAACTACACCAAACTTTTTTGGATTTGCTCCAAAATCAACAAGATAGTCTAACACATTTAAAGACCTCGCAGTTGATAAATGCCAATTTGTAGGCCAAGGACCATTTATATCTGTTGGAACATCATCAGTATGTCCTTCAATCCTTATATTTTTATCTCTAAAATCCGCTCTATTAAACAAGGCTACAAGTTTTTCTAACACACTCCGGGCGGCTTCTATATCAAGTTCGGCACTGGCTTTTTTAAAATAAGCATCAGCTGCCAAAGAAATCGTTATGCCTCTCTCTGTAATATCTACTACTACTTTACGACTTTTAATTTCTGCTTGAAAAACAGAAACAGCCTCTTTATATGCTTTTGCCATCCCTCGCCCTTTATCTGTTGAAGGAAGGTTTTCGAGAGTATTACCAAGGTCTGCAAAACGACCAGGTGTTAATGTTTTTCCTCCAGCAAAAACCCCAAAAGACCCTTGAAAAGGAGATAAAATCATTTGGATTTCTATAACATCAAAGTGAGCTTGAGATACAAGCAATACAAAGAATGTTAAAAGTAATGAGTTTAAATCCCCAAAAGTCAAAAGCCAATCAGCTGTACCTTCTGGACATTTTTTCTTTTTTTCTCTTGCCATTTTATATTCCTACTAATCCTGTGTTTGTTTTAACTTAGCTCTTTGTTTAGGAGCTACGAATGCAAGTAATTTTTCTTCTACAATTCTTGGGTTATCACCTGTTTGTATAGAAAGAATTCCTTCTATTATTAATTCTTTTTCTGCAACTTCATCGCCGTGTCTTATCTCAAGTTTATTTTTAATTGGAATAAAAACAGCATTTGCCATTATAGCACCATAAAGTGTTGTAATAAGAGCAGCAGCCATACCTTTACCAATAGCAGATGGATCACCCATATTAGCAAGCATACCTACAAGACCGTAAAGAGTTCCTACCATACCAAAAGCAGGAGCAAGTTTACTCCAGTCATCAAACATTTTTATACCACCACTATGCCTTGAGTCCATACCATTTAATTGACTATAAAGAATATTTTTAATAACCTCTGGGTCGGTTCCATCAACTACAAGTCTAATGCCTTGTCTAAAAAAATCATCTTTTAATTGCTCAATTTCGTCTTCCAAAGAAAGTAAACCTTCTCTACGAGATTTTTCTGAGAATGTTACTAAAGTTTTTACAATATCAGCAATATTTGATTTTGGTTGATTAACACAAAGTATTATCAATTTACCTATATTAGTAATATTAGTCAAATTACTTGATGCCATCAAAGCCATAAAAGAACATCCAACAGTAATAAGAACAGAAGGAACATCCCAATAAAGTATAAGAGAAAATCCACCATATAGAATAGCGGCAATAACCATTATCAAAGCACCAGGAATTCCTATTACAAATCCTAAATCCATCTTTTACTCCTGACTTCCAAATTGCAATTTTTGTCTATATTGAACAATAAGTTTATTAATTTCATCAATTTTTTCCTTAACTATGTATTGATTTTGAGAAAGCATTGTAATTACTGTATCTGGTCGCTCTTCAATTCTTTCTATCTGATGAGGGTTTATGTAGAAACAGTCACCATTAAATTTTGTAAGTTTTATCATTTTTTATCCATATATAATATTGATTTTTTACCCGTTAAAGCGAGTACATCTCCAATTAATACAGCCCCTTATGATATAGATACAAAAGCGACATTCGCGAATGTCGCTTTTAAATCATAGTCTATCTGTTATACCAATTTTATGAAATTTTTGTCAACAAATTATTATAACACAGATTTACACGGATTACACCTGATTTACACAGATTACAATTATTTTATATAAAACCATTGTAATCTGTACCCAATCTATGCCAATCTGTACTAATCAGTGTTATGATTTTCGGATTTAATTAATTTTTTGTTATTAAATTAGTGATATTTTTTAAGAAAATTTTTGCTTTGGTTATTTGTAAAATTAAAATTACGCCAGATATTTTTTTTAACTTTCAAATTTGTTGAAATAAATCTAAATTAATATTAAAATATAACTTACTAAAAAATCTTGCAAAATTTCAAAAATGTTTTAAACTATACTGAAATGTTTCAGGTTTGTTATAAATTGTAGAGTATAATTACTTTAATATCAAGTAGTTATGCGGTTTTAATCCTGTAATCTGTGACAATCTGATTAATTAGTGTTATAAAAAACCAATTTAATTATGGAAAAATAAAACTATGCAAACTAAAGAAATAAAAATATTTATAGCGTCAAATAAAGAACTCAATGATGATAGAGAAGTGATAAGAAATGCTATTTTATCGTTAAATAAAGAATTTGAGAGTTTAAAACTATCTAATATAGAATTTTATGATATTCCAAGTTATTCAAATATAAATACTAATTATCAATCAAATATAAACGAATTAATCTTAGAATCAGATATTTTTATACTTTTACTTCATATTAGATATGGTATTTTTACAATTGAGGAATTAGACTTTGCGATTAAGAATAACAAAAAAATTTTTGCATATTTTAAAGGAACTATTAGTGATGAGTTAAAAAATCCAATAGTTTTACAAGAATATGTAAAAACCAGAGAATTATTTGAAAAACTAAAGAATAATAATAAAATATATCCAGTTGAATATGATAATAGAGATAAATTAATTAATATAATAGAAAAAGATTTAATATTTTATTTACAAAATCAATATGAGTCTATAAATAACTATAATTTAAAATTTTTTACCAAACCTCCTCCAAGACCAGTTGAATTATTTGGTCGGGATGAGGATTATAAAAACCTTATAACTGCAATTAGCAAAAATAATAAGGTGTTGTTGTTAAATGGAATTGCTGGGATTGGTAAAACTGAACTGACTAAAAAATATTTTTGGGATAATTGTGATAAATTTAAATTTATTGGATGGATTGATTACCTTATGGGATTTAGAGAGTCTCTTGTAAGCCAATTTAAGGATAATATTGCAAATATAACGCCAGAGGATGATTATAATACTCGATATAAAAAAATAACTAAGTTTTTGACGAATAACGAAGATATTCTTCTAATAATTGATAATATAGATAATGAAATAGAAAAAGATAGTGAGTTACAATTAATTAGGACATTACCAAAAGTAACTATACTTGCAACATCGAGGATTAAACTAGAAGTAATTGAAAATAAAATTGACCTTGATTTTCTTAATGATGAGGCGTGTAAAGAATTGTTTTATAAATATTATAATATTGAGATAAATGACGAATTTATTAATAAAATAATAAAATTTGCCAATAATCACACTCTAACAATTGAATTATTGGCTAAAACTGCTAAAGCGATTAATCTACCACTTGAAGAGTTTTATAATAAGTTAAAAAATACTGGGTTAAGTGAAGTCGCAAAAGAAAAAATCTCAACTTTGTATCATAATGATCCTACAAAACGCCAAATTTTTGAGCATTTATTAAAAGCATTCCAATTATCTGGGTTAAATGATAATGAGAGATATATTTTAACAAATATATCTATTTTACCATCAATATCTACAAATAAAACTTATATTAAAGAATGGCTTGGACTTGAATCTTATGATGATATAAATTCATTGGTTACAAAAGGCTGGATTAATGAAATTGGATTTGATGTTAAAATACATCCAGTTATACAAGAAGCAATTAGGGGGCAGACAAATCCAGATTTTGAGAAATGCAAAATTCTTATTAATTCTATTATTAAAAAATTATATAATGAATCTGGAGATAATCCATTACTAAAAAAAGAATATATACTTTATGCAGAGTCAATTTTGGGGTATTTTGAGAGAATAAAAGAAGAAAACGAAGATATTGCGACTTTAGCAAATAATTTATCAACAATTTACAAAGATATGGGAGATTTAAACCAATCGCTTGATTTTCAATTAAAGGTTGTTGAAATATTTGAGAAAATATTTGATAAAAACCATCCATCTCTTGCGACTTCTTATAATAATTTATCAATGATTTATCAAGATATGGGAGATTTAAACCAATCGCTTGATTTTCAATTAAAGGCTTTGGAGATAAGAGAAAAAATATTTGATAAAAACCATCCATTTCTTGCGACTTCTTATAATAATTTATCAATGATTTATCAAGATATGGGAGATTTAAACCAATCGCTTGATTTTCAATTAAAGGCTTTGGAGATAAGAGAAAAAATATTTGATAAAAACCATCCATCTCTTGCGACTTCTTATAATAATTTATCAGCGATTTATCAAGATATGGGAGATTTAAACCAATCGCTTGATTTTCAATTAAAGGCTTTGGAGATAAGAGAAAAAATATTTGATAAAAACCATCCTGACCTTGCGATTTCTTATAATAATTTATCAATAATTTATCAAGATATGGGAGATATAAACCAATCACTTGATTTTCAATTAAAGGCTTTGGAGATAAGAGAAAAAATATTTGATAAAAACCATCCTGACCTTGCGACTTCTTATAATAATTTATCAACGATTTATCAATATATGGGAGATTTAAACCAATCGCTTGATTTTCAATTAAAGGCTTTGGAGATAAGAGAAAAAATATTTGATAAAAATCATCCATCTCTTGCGATTTCTTATAATAATTTATCATTGATTTATCAAGATATGGGAAACTTAAACCAATCGCTTGATTTTCAATTAAAGGCTTTGGAGATAAGAGAAAAAATATTTGATAAAAACCATCCTGACCTTGCGATTTCTTATAGTATTTTATCATTGATTTATCAAGATATGGGAGACTTAAACCAATCGCTTGATTTTCAATTAAAGGCTTTGGAGATAGAAGAGAAAATATTAAACCATTCAAATTTGGCTAAATCTTACCAAAATTTATCATCTATTTACCTTGATATGGATAAAATAAAAGATTCATTAGATTATCTCAAAAAATCGATTGAAATAAGTATAAATAATAACAAAATTGAAAAAGAGACTTTAAATATATATGAATTATTACAAAAAAAACAAAAAAATGATATTATTAAGCCAATATTAATCTATTATTTTGCTAAAATAAAAGAAAATAAAAGAAAATATAATAATTCTATCAAATATTATAATAAAATTTCCAATAACGAGACTAAAGATACTCAAAATGTTTTTAATTTATTTATAGATAAAATTACAATTAAAGATTTTTTTTGTATAAAAGAATTAGAAATTGACAATCTTTCTGATAAAAAAGAGATATATTTTCTTGGTGAGAATGGCGATGGAAAGACTATTTTACTTCAAGCGATAATACTTTCACTAAAATACACAAAAGATATTGGGATATTTACTGATTTTGTAAATGATAATCCACAAGAGACAACTCATATCTCGACAAAAATTAAAAATGATAATTTTGAAAATGTTTTAGATTTTTACTATACAAAAAATATTCAAGAAAGCAAAAATTATTTAATATACGATGAGTTACTGAAATCAAAAATGTTTTTGACTCAAAATGTTTTTGCTTATGGTGGAAATAGAAATAAAAATGATTCTAACAAAAAAGATGATAAAGGTTTTTTGACATTGTTTTCTCCTGAGCAATACTTAACGAGTCCAGAAGAATGGCTTAAGAGTATCTATATTAAGGAGAAGTTTGGCGGTTCTAATGTTATTTCTCTTGAGATAGCAAAGAAAATATTAATAGAAATAATTGGGCAAGATGAAGAAAGCAAAAGTAATATTGAAATAGATGTTAATCATGAGAGAGTTATATTTAAAGAAAGAGGTACTATCGTTAAATTTGTTCAATTGTCAGATGGTTATAAAATTGTACTAATCTGGATATGTGATTTATTACAAAGATTGGCAACTAATAATCCAAATGCAAAAAAAACAACTGATTTTCAAGGAATTGTGCTTGTCGATGAGATAGAATTATTTTTGCATCCAAAATGGGCGTATAAAATAGTTAGGGATTTGAGAAGATGGTTTCCAAATATACAATTTATATTTACAACTCATAGCCCTGAGGTGGTGCTTGGGTCTTCAAAAGATGCTGTTTTTTATAGACTTTATAAGGAAGATAGTTACACAAAAATACAAAAACCATTTGAGGATATTTCTAACTATATGGCTAATGTTATATTGACATCTCCATTGTTTGGGCTAAAGACTGCAAGACCAGCAAGTAATGAAAATACTTATGCTTTAGATACAAACGATGATTATATAAGTTCAAAAATTCATAAAAAAATTGATGAGTTTATAAAACAAAAAAAATATTATGATTCCATAGATATAGATAAGATAATAGAGGAAGAATTATCAAAAATTGATAAACAATAAGGGGCATAAATGATTAAAGTAAATAAAGATTTAACAAAAATACCCGCTTCGTTATCAGAAGATAAAACAAATAATGCTCGTAATAAAATTATTGATAGTCAAAAATATCTTGATAAATATGATAATTATTATAAGAATGATGATGTAAAAGAATTGTTAAAAACTATTTACAATAAAAAATGTGCTTATTGCGAAAAATCAGTCCTTGACAACACACCTCCCATCGAACATTACAGACCAAAATCAATTTATTGGTGGCTTTCTTTTTCTTGGGATAATTTGCTTTTGTGTTGTGAAGAATGTAATAGAAATAAAAGAAAAAAGTTTGAAATTAATGGATATAAAGTAGAGTTTAAAGACACTGATTTACAAAATATTCATACTCTTGGAAAAGATTATAATAAAACAGAAAAACCAAAAATGATAAATCCAGAGGAAGAAGATGTAGAATCAAAATTGATATTTTCTGAAGATGGTAAAATTGACTCTAATGACGAAAGAGTAAAATATACAATTACAACATGTGAAATAGATAGATTTGAAGCAAATGAAAAAAGAAAAAGTAAGTGGGACGAATTTAAAAATGGATTAAATAACATTATAACTTCATTTAATCCACCAGAAAATCAAATAAGAGAATATATTTCTAAAAAATTTATAGAATTTAGCAAACCAACAACAGAATATTCTGCTTTTTTGAAATTTGCAATTAGAAATTTTTTAAAATCAAAAAAAAATAATGGATAATAAAATGCAAATAAATTTCTACGACTTTCAAAATATATATATAGAAGAAAAATTTCGGGTTCATAAAAATACTCAAAAGATTTTATCGAAGATTGAGGGTAATCCAAAGGTGAGTTATATCGAGGATGTCAATGATTTTATAAAGTCTTTGCCAGTTGTTTACTCTCCAGAGGAACGCTCAAAAAACCTTTTACTCACTGGTATAAGGGGTGAGATTTTACGGAGATGTCCTGGCTCATCTGGGCATATTTGTTGCAATTATTATGTTATAAATTTATATGTTGGGTGTCCTTTGGGGTGTAGTTATTGCATTTTACAATCATATTTAAATCAAAATGTTACAATTATAAATGTTGATATAGAAAATATTTTTTACGAGGTAGAAAAAATAGTAACTGAAAATCCAGATAAAATTTATCGAATTGGTACTGGAGAGCTTGGAGATTCGTTAGTTTATGACTATTTAACAGAATATTCGCTTGAATTTATAAACTTTTTTGCAAATTTCAAAAATTGTCTTTTTGAATTTAAGACAAAGACTAATTTTATTGATAATATTCTACAAAAGGAGTCGCCGGGTAATATAATCATTGGTTTTTCTGTAAACCCAGAACTTATTGTTAAAAATGACGAGGTTTTTGCAAATACGTTTGAAGAGAGGCTTATTGCAGCAAAGAAATTGGTTGAAAAGAATTACAAAATTGCACTACATTTTGACCCGATTATTAATATAAAAGATTCTACTAATGAATATGCTTATGTTATAGAAAAAATTTTTAGTTATATAAGTCCAAATGATGTCGCATGGATTAGTCTTGGCACTTTTAGATATACGCCAAATCTAAAAAATATGGTAGAATACAATTATCAGGGATCAAAAATTCTTTTTGATGAGTTTGTTGAGTGTAGGGATAAAAAATTTCGATATTTTAAAAAGATAAGATTAAAACTTTACGAACAGGTTGTGACTAATTTGAAAAATTTTAGCAAAGACTTACTGATTTATTTATGTATGGAAAGCCCTGCTGTTTGGGAAGAAAGTTTAGGATTTTTACCTTATGAAGAGAAAAAAATAGATTTATTATTTAAGAATGCGATAAAAAGATGAAAAAAATACTAATTTTTGTTTTTGTTAATTTTTTATATTTTTGTTATTCGGAACATTTTGAAATTATAGAAAAAGATACTATATTGATAAAATATTTTATTTCTCATAACGAAAAACAATATTTAGTTGAAGATAAAAATAAGTTCATTATGTTTAAAAACATCAGAAATAGTAACATTTTAGTAGAAATTTACACGAAAATTAACTTTGAAAAGCTTATTTCTATAAAAAGTGAGAGTTTGAGTTATTTTGAAATTTCTTATAATTCTAAAACAAATGATGTCTTATTGAATAATGTTTTTGGAGAATTAGAAATAAATACAAATAATTCTTTTTATTCTGTTTTTTTAAAAATTGGTGATGTAAGGGTCACTAATTTTTCTTCTTCTTATAATATTATTTCTTACCCAGACTCAAATTTTTTTATTAATGTTATAGAAGGAAAAATTGGTGTAAAAAAAGACAAAAAATCTATTATTTTAATCGCTGGCGAGTCATTAGAAATAAATAAAAAAGATTTTAATATTTCAGAAATACCAGATGTTGAGACTGGGCGTATTATATTGCGTAATAAAGTATTTGCAAATTACAACAAAATTAAAGATTCTATAAATAAAGACTTAAATTTCTATTTGAGGAATGAAAAAGATAAAAATGAGCAATTTAATTTCTTAATTATAGAAAATGATTTTTTAAAACTATTGATTGACGGAAAAAATATTGAATAAACTAAAAAAAATAACAGTTTTAGATATTATTTTAACATTATTATTCTTTTGTTTGATTATTTTTAGTATTTCGTTCTTCTTATTAAGTAATAAAAACATTTCAAAAAAACTTATAGTTCAAACCGAAAAAGAAATCTTTTATTTTTATCTTGACCAAAAAAAAGAAGTAAAAATTAAAGGAGAAAGTGGTTTTACTACAATAAAAATCGATAATGGCAAGTTTAGTTTTGTTGATTCTCCTTGTAAAAATAAACTTTGTATTCACATAGGAGAGGTAAGTATTTCAAATTTCCCTATTATTTGTCTTCCAAACAAGGTTTCCGGATATATAGAAGACGAAAAAGATACTAAAGATAGTTTTGATGGGATAAGTCGATGACAAAAAAAGAAAAAATAGCATATTTTGCAGCCCTTTCGTCATTTATTGGATTATTTGAAAATATGATTCCCACACCGATACCAATTTTTAGAATAGGTTTATCAAATATTCCAGTCTGTCTTGGCTTTACTATTTTTAACTTTTACGAATCATTTTTTATAGTGATGTTTAAAACTGTTTTTTCTCATCTTTTTAGAGGAACTTTATTTTCTTATCCATTTTTAATTGGGCTTACTGGAAGTTTATTTTTTATACTTTTTGCCTATCCTTTCTATAAAATTTCTCATAAATATACAAGTTTTGTTTCATTAAGTCTTTTTGGTGCATTCTTTCATAATATGGGGCAAATTTTAACGGCTTTTCTATTTATTCCACCAAAAGCAATATTTTATTTTGGAATAATATTAATTACAATTGGTAGCATTTTTAGCTTTATTAATGGAATAATTTGTAATATAATATATAATAGAATATTTAGGAGGTTTTTTATGGATGACACTTTATTTATTCAAAAAGGAGAAGACCTTCAATGTGTTTTATGTCCAAATTATTGTGTTTTAAAAGATGAACAATTTGGGCTTTGTCATATTCGTAAAAGGCAGAAAGATAAAATTTTTAACCCCTATTCTGGGATAATTTCTTCGGCTTCAATTGACCCAATCGAAAAAAAACCACTTTATCATTTTTTACCCAAAACTTCTATTTACTCAGTAGGTTTTTTTGGTTGTACTCTAAAGTGCCAATTTTGTCAAAATCATTTAATAAGCCAAGTTACCCCAGATGAAGATATTCATAAAGTTTCACCAAATGAAATGCTAAATTATTTGATGAAAAATAAATTGAGTTCAATCGCTTTTACATATTCTGAACCAACTCTGTATTTTGAATGGGTTTTGGAAGTTGCAAAACTCTGTAAAAAAAACAATATAAAGACAATTTTGGTTACAAATGGTTATTTAAATCCAAAACCAGCAAGTATCTTACTCGAATATATTGATGCTGCAAATATTGATTTAAAATCATCAAAAATCGAATTTTATAAAAAAGTATGTTTTGGTAAAATTGATCCAGTAAAAGAATTCATTAAAATCGCTTACCAAAAAAAAGTCCACATTGAACTCACAACTTTAGTTGTCACAAATACAAATGATGATATTGAAGAATGTAAAGAAATAACTGATTTTATTGCTTCTATTTCAAAAGATATTCCATTTCATATATCAAGATACCATCCACAGTACAAATTTACAGAACCACCAACACCACTCGGTACAATAAACTCGTGGATTACCGAAGCAAAAAAGAAACTAAATTTTGTTTATGGTGGAAATATTTCTGAGTTAGGGAATACTTATTGTAAAAACTGCGGTGAATTACTTATCGAAAGAGAATACTATGATATTTTAATAAAAAATTTATCAAACGATGGAAAATGTAAGAAATGTAGTGAATTTAATAATTTTGTTATGTAGGTGAAAACTTGTCTCAAAGTTTTTGTGATTAGTTAAAATTTTATAACAAACTTCTGAAAACAAGGAGTAGTTTACTCCTTGTTTTCATGGAATTTATTAAGAAATTAATTCCATAACTCTTTTATTGCTAAGATTGAAAGTATTCAATAAGTTTGTGCTACCTATATTTTGTATAGATTCTTCTACCATATTAAATTGTTTTGAATTAGTGCTAATTATATTTTGTGAAGCAATTTCTATAGCTTTAAACTCTTTATTAAGATTTTCATAACTGTTACTTATAACATCTTTTAAGTTAGAAATATCATTTTGTAAATTATCATTGGATTTAAAATGATTTTTCAAAATTTGTTCATTATTAAAAATACTTTCATTGATAATTTTACTTATTTCTTCTGTGTTATTGCCTTGTTGAGCGGTCTCAATTATAGATAATTTTTGTTCAATGAATTGGATTTTACTTAGTTCATTTTCATAAGTTGATAATCTGTTGTTGTTACTCATAATCCTTGATTTGAAATTGTTATCATTGAACTTAATATCAGCAAAGTCTTTTAACAATTTTTCTTTTGGAATGTCATTTTCTGTTTTTTGTACAACTTTATTATTAGTATCCTGCTCTTTTACCTTTTTTAATAAAAGTTCCGAATTGGAAACTAACTTCCCTGTGTTAATATTCATAAAACCCTCCTTGATATATCCCCTATTGAATTTTAGCATATATTTTTAAAATTTCCAATAAATTTTAAAAAAAAATTAACTTTTCTGTTAATTTTTATCGGAGGTTTGACGAATTTATTGAGTTTTTCAACGATTATTTTCTTCTATTTCAATATTATTTATTAAATCATCCTCGTTAAATAAAAAATTTGTAGAATCTACATAAGAATATGTTAATTCTTCAAAAAGAACTTTCTTATATTGATTTTTAACATAATATTTATTAGCTATTGGTATTGTTACAATAGCCAAACTTATAGCAACCACAAGGATAACCAAAGCATATCTTAGGTTATAAAGCAAAGTTGTTACTTGTTTTTGTTTAGAATATTGATACTTGACATCATCAGTGGTTAAATTTTTTAATTCATTTAACCCTTTAAAGAATTTATTTGTATCATTGTTACCACTATTTTTGTAATTTTTTTTAAGATAATCATATTTATTCATATTTATCCCCCAATAACTTCATTATATTTACTTTTGCTCTATTTAGCCTTGATTTCACTGTTCCTGTTGGAATATTGAGTATTTTAGATATTTCTTCATATTTTAAATTCTCTACTTCTGCTAAAATAAATACTTCTTTTTGGGCATCTTCTAATTTATCCAATGTCTCATAAAAAAATTTCACTTCTTCTTTTTGTATCAAATAATCCAAATCTATTTTTTGTATTCTTTCATCATAATTTATAATTAAATTCTCTATTCTTTTTCTTTCTTTTATCTTATTCTTAATATATTTTACACAAACATTCCTTGCAATAGAGTAAATATAGGTGTTTAAAGAAGATTTATTCTTAAAATTAGACAAACTCAAAAAGATATTGTAAAAAATATCTTGAAGCAATTCTTCTTGCTCTTCTTTATCTTTTGTATAAGTAAAAATAAATCTTCCAATTTTCTCTTTGTAATCTTTATAAATATTTTCAAAATTCATTTTTTTCTTCTAACATCATTCCTTTTTTGTGCATCATATTACCATTTCTAAATTTTTTAAATCTACCTCTAACAATTCTATATTTGTTTTTTTGCTCTTTGTCTAAGTTTTTTATTATTTCAACATCCATCATTAGTAAAGAATATCTAAGTTCAACTTCTATTTTACTTAATTCTTCAAGTTTTGTTTTAACCAATTCTGGATTTATATCGTCTTGAAATAATAATTGCCTTATCTCTAGATGTTTAATTTGTAATTTTAACTCTAAATCAGTCCTTTTTGACTCATAAGAAAAAATAATCTCTTCAATCTTTTTTTGCTGATCTTTCGTTAAATTAAGCTCTTCCAATAAATCTGGCTCAACACCAAAGGCTATATTTGCTAAAAATACAAAAATTATAAGATAAAAAAACTTCATAAATCCTCCTATTTTCTTTTTTGCTTCTTTTTTCTTTTTGTGTGGTAAAAATAAAAAAACATTTAAAAATCGATTTATATTAATATAGTATATTTTTTGTTGATTTTGTTCCATAAATTTCTTATATTTATATAGAATTTTTTATTTATTTAAAAATTTCTTGGAGGTATAATTTGGAAATTAAAGATATTGTTATTAAAGAGATTTTTCCGATTGAAAAATTTAACTTTAACAAGTTTTCAGAAGAAAATTCAACTTGTTTTACAGGCTCTCCGATTCAGCATCCTTACGAAGATGATAAATTTATTTTAATTTGTGATCCATTAAGCGACCACACGCAATTTATAGAATTTTCCAAATCAGATATGATTTTCCTTGAAGAATTACAATCAATTGTAACAAACAAAGGTGAAAATGTCACAATAACTAAGGTATGGATCAAAAGCGGGTCTTTAGCATTAAGATACGAACCTTTTATCGTTGGTAAAACAAAAGATTATTTTGGAGGCTTCAATAAATTGACAAAAAAAATTACTTGATAATAAATATTAATAGAATCTAAAATTTCTCATAGAGGCACAAAGAAGACGAAAAAAATATATTTATTGATTTTTTTCTTAATCTTGTGCCTTTTTGAGGTGTTTATTTTAGTTTTTTGACCAAATACTAATCTCTATTACCATTTTATTCGTTATTTTTAGAATTGGTATATTTTAAAAAAACTAATTTAGATTAATATTTTTTTATTTCTTACAGACAATAATGAGTTACTTATAATAACCTTTTAATAATTTTTCATATAAAGCTTTATAAGTCCCGTCATCTTTTAATTTTTTTAGCCCTTTGTTAAAAATTTCTAAATATTCCTTTACTTTAGGATTATTTTTTGTAAAAATTATATGACCAGTAGTAGTTGTAAGTGGTTTTTTATTATGATCAAATTGACTGACAATATTTTCGTCAAAAAGATTTCTTAATACAGTATAACCAGTTACAACTTCACAAGGGAAAATATCTATTCTATCATAGTTTAATTTTTTAAAATTTGAATCATCTGATACAGCTTCATCAAAATTAAGAATTTTATCAGTACCCATCTTCCAAAATTCAGAAGTATAAGTATATCCTATTGTTACCCCAATTCTATATTTTACTAAATCTTTAAGAATATTCCAATTTGATATTGGATTAGTTTTTTTATAAAAGAAAACAACTTCTTCATTCATAACTGGATCACTGTAATATGTTTCAGTTCTTTTTACTTTGTCATCTAGCCAATAAGCACCTGCAATACATTGTCCAGATTTTATTACTTCATAAGATCTTTTCCAAGGATAAAAACTAATTTCAACTTTATGTCCCATTACTTCAAATGCTTTTCTAGTAACATCAAGTACAAATCCATTGTCCTTAATTTTTTCTCCACACCACGGAGCATATTCTCCAGAAGAAATCGTTATTGTATCGCTAAATGTATAAGTAGAAAAAATTAACGAAAAAATAATAATAAAAATTATTTTATTATTGCTTAAATTATTTTTTTGATGGTTCATTTTGTTCCTCCTCTAATAGACTCTATGGATTATTTTTTTTAATATTGTATATTTTCGCATAATATTTATAAAATAGTCCATAATACATAAATTTTAATTGAAATTCATACAAAAGCCAATATAATCACTAAAAAACTCAATTTTTAATAAAAAAAGAGAGACTGCAAGTAATGCAGCCTCTCTAAATTTAATAGTATTAACCAATTTTAAATTAATAGTTGATATTCATAGATTCAAATGAATTAATGTTATAAAATGAGTTTGAATATTGAAATAAATTTATCCCTGATGTAGTTGATGCTAATGGTTGATTAAGATAATTTATCCAACTACCAGTATTAGTAGTAGTATTTGTATAACTAAAATTCAATCCTGCAACATCTATTCCAAATAAAGTCTTTGATGTTACCCCTGATACATCTCCCCAAGTTATTAGTGAACCTCTACCTAATATTGTTAAATTTGTAGAAATATAAGTTGTGTCCAACGGAGGACTATATCCTGCTACATGAGTAACATTGTCGTTTACGCCAATAGTTATGCTATCATTAAATAAATTTGTAATGCTTGCTGATATAGAAGCAAATACAGAACTATTTATTACAGTTGGATTATTAGGATCCCCTTGAACAGCATATACTTTCCACAAAGACCCTACCTTAGTACTAAAATTTAACCCCAATTTATACGTTCCTGCATCAATTTCTGCTTGAGCCCCAACTCCAAAACCTACAAGATATTTATCAATAGCCCAGCTTCCCAAAATAGATTTAAAGCCATAAGCCCCATAATCAGAAGCATTTTCTACTTTCTTTAGAGTAATAGAACCAAATATTCCTCCGTATCCACCACCTAGTGTTATACTTATTCCTTGAGGAATCCATTTATCCGCAATATTACCCATAACATTACCTGGTAAAAAACCACAAAGATTATGTACTACAACCTGTGAATTTCCTACACAAAAATTTCTGTTATTTTCTACTTCTAATGTGTAGACTGATGTATTTTTCTTAATCAGTTTAACCTTGCTTACTGTTTTTTTTATGCCATCCGCTGTAACGACAAGCATACCTGGTGCTAAGGCAAATGCAGAAAGCCATCTTTCTTTTCCTTCTATTATAGCTCTATAAGGATGCTCAGGAGTTGACTCAATAAGCTCTCCTTCTATTGTCACTTGTACTATTTCTTCAGTTGCATTCTGTTTTAATGTGACCACTTTCTGATAGCTGAATTCCCCAGTCTTTTCATTCATTGTATAAACTTTATCGCCTTTTTTTATTTTTTCGATGGTCTTAAATCCTTCAATAGTTCTTACTAAAGTACCAGCTACAAAACAAGTTTCTATTTCTGCATATTTTATCGTTTTTCCGTTATATAGTACCTGCATATCTTCTATATCAATTTGATGTCCTTGACAGTCCTTTACTTGTATTGTTCCCAAAGAACTTCTTGACATAGAATAAAGCGTACCATTTTCTATAACATAACCATTGTCTGTAATAACAATATTCCCTGTATTATTCTTTAGCACCCTAACCTTAGTACCAACATATTGTTTCCCAGCCCAGGAGTTAATACTGCTACCCATCCAACTCTCAGAGTTAAAAACTTGCATTAGAACCTTGGCTGTGTCCCATGAATTACAAGTAGATGTTGGTATAAATCCCCATTGGATACCATTGTAATTATAATTGAATAATACACCTCCGTAAGAGCCATCAGTTTTTATTAGTTTCAAAGCCCATACTACTACTGTATTATATCCAAAAAAATTTACTGTTGTAGTATCTCTTGTGTCAAGCCATAGTCCCCAACCAACATTAGCAGCCAATGAACTTCCCATGGATACTTGAGGAGATGCAGAGTCTGTGTCAGTTCCATTTGATAGGAGAAGGTTTGGCGGAAGATTTGCAACAGCAAAAGCACAAGAATTATCATTTCCTGTTGTTGGTAATATTGTACTAATATGAAGTAAATATGATTGAAAATTATTTGCTCCATTTAGTATATGCACAGCAGTCTTACCAGAAGCAGTACCAGTTTTTTTGATATAATATAAATCTGGTTTTCCATCGAAATTATAATCACCAAGAGCAAAAGCACAAGAATCATCGTTTCCTGTTATCCCTTGAGCTGTACCAATCTGAAGTAAATATGATTGAAAATTATTCGCTCCATTTAGAATATGTACTTCTGTTTTACCTGTGCCAGTACCAATTTTTTTGATATAATATAAATCTGGTTTTCCATCATTATTATAATCAGCAACTGCAAAATCACAAGAATTATCGTTCCCTGTTGTCGGTAGTATTGTACTAGTTTGAAGTAAATAAGACTGAAAATTATCAGCTCCGTTTAGAATATGTACTTTAGTTTTACCCGTACCAGTGTTAGTCTTTTTGATATAATATAAATCTGGTTTTCCATCATTATTATAATCAGCAATAGCAAATGCACAAGCATTATTATTTCCTGTTGTTCCTAATACTGTACCAGTTTGAAGTAAATATGAGTGAAAATTATTCGCTCCATTTAGAATATGCACTTCAGTTTTCCCTGTGCCAGTATTAATTTTTTTGATATAATATAAATCTGGTTTTCCATCATAATTATAATCTGTGGCAGCAAAAGCACAAGAGTTATCATTTCCTGTTGCTCCTAGTACTGTACCAGTTTGAAGTAAATAAGACTGATAATTATCCGCTCCATTTACTAGATGCATTTCAGTCTTACCTGTACCAGTATTAGTTTTTTTGATATAATATAGGTTAGGATGATATGTTACACCAGACGCATCTACACCATCGCCATTTTGAATTGTTTCTACTGTCTCACTGTTGTCACTTGATACTGAAGTTTCCACAGATTCTAATACATTGCTCTGTGAACATCCTGTAAAAACAATCCAAAATGTTAATGACATAATTATCATCATAATCAAAGTTATAGATTTCCATAAATTTTTCATTGATAAAAACTTTTTTGTAAAATTTGTTTTTGTTTTCATGATTCCTCCTAATTAAAATTACAAATATATACTTAATAACCAAAATCACTTATCATCCAAAATGACTATGAAGAATTGAGTTGTATAATCATACAAAACCTCCTCTTTTTATTGATATAATTGATGGTAACAAAATATTAAAAATTAAATAGGTTAAAGATGGTAGAAATATGGTTAAAACCGAACCAAAAATTGATTTTTTTAAATTTTTTGATTTTGTATAATTTTTATCATAAATATTTACTAATTAATTCATTCGTTAAATCCCAAACTCGATTTGATTCTGTTGTACTTATTTTTATAAGAGGATATGGTTTTATTTTATTTATACTATAATAAATTCCTTTTCTTTGATTTGCTATTACATCATTGATAACACTGTAAATATTTTCAGCAGATTTTTCTACTGGCATTCCCATTATCAAATTTGCTATTTTAACAATAAATCTCATAGGTTGTGGTTCGTTTTTCAAAATTTTAGTTTTTACAAGTCCAGGCATATAAATATTCATAGGAACTCGACATCTTTGGTTAAATTCTCTTGAATATAATAGAACTGCCCATTGATACCTACTTAAAGCTTTCATAGCAGAATATCCTTTTTCAATAAGAAGGTCGTCATAATCAATAGGAAAAAGACTCAAACCAACAACTGTTAGAATTTGTGAACCGGGTGTTGCATTCATCACTACTTCTAGTTTCTTAGCCATAAGAGACCGAGAAAGATGAATTAATGCTAAATGCCATTCCATTCCTTCTTTTGTTATAGTTCTTTCTTGTTTAAGTGCATTCGCATTTAGAAACAAAAAATCTAATTTTTTATGAGATGAAATAAATTCTTCAGATGCTCTTTTTACATCACTTAGCAGAGAAAGATCAGCTAAAATCGATGATATATCTTGATTTTGTGTTATATTTTTTAATTCTGATACAGTTTCATTACATTTCAACTTGTTTCGACCAATAATTACAACTTTCCAACCTTTAATCAACAATTTTTTTGCAGTTGCCTTACCAATGCCATCTGTTCCACCAGTTATCAATGCAACCTTTTTTTCATCCATAATTTTTTACTCCTTACTAAAGTCTTTTACATAGTTAAATACTTTTAAAAAATTACTAAAGCCTTTATATTTAATATAAAGGCTTTAGATTTAAAACTTTTTTGTGTTAATCCAATTTTACTTTTTTAAAAACTAATATAACCCTATATACTTAAATCTAGGGTTAGTACCTGAAAGATTGAATGTTGTAGCTGGATCATCATCAGATAATCCACTGTAATATTTGAGAGGATCATAAAGTAGCATAGTATTCACATATTCAGCCCCAGACGAAGAATCTCCAAAAGTAGATGGAAAGGCAACGGAATAAAAATAAGTACCTGTATATGAAGTTGCATATTCTGCAGTTGAAAGATACCAATTTTTTGTAGTTGTTGTAGGATCTCCAAAGCCATTAATTGGAAAGATAGGAGTATTTGGAACTACAACCCCTATCATTTTACTTGAGGCAGATAGTCCACAAAGCTCATAAAATCCATTTACAGAAGGAACACGATCATAATTACCATAAAAATAAGCATCTCCATCATCATTTGGGTGGTATGTTTTTTTAGATTGATTCAATAATATTTCAGAAGTGCTGCCAGATGCATAATGACAAAGATAATAACTTACATCTACCTCCGATTCAATCTTACCAGAACTTGTCGTTTTACTTTTTATATATAAAAATTGATTATGTCTTAAATCAGCATGTAGAAAATAAATTTTTGTCAAAGATCTATCCATCTTTTCTTCTCCAATATTATTTACTAGATTTTTTGATAATTTAAGATTCCATGGCTCATTTAATTCAAATCCATTACATTTATAAGTCGTATTCATAGAAAAAGTACCTGTGCCACTAATTGTAGTTGTAACTCCATCATTAGTACCTGTAAATGCCATTTGTTTTGTTCGAATATGTGATTGTGTAACTAGAACTTCTTGATCACCAACATAATCAATAGCAATTGGCATATCTGCAAAAGTTCCATTTAGATTTGCATTATTTTGATAATTACCAGGGTAATCAGAACTTGTTTGTATTACATCTTCATTGCCAGTTACTGCTGCAACTTTTCCTTCACTTATATTAACAGAAGCAGATGATGGTGAACCAAAATCAACTCTACATACTACTGTTGTTAAAATATTATCAGTGTCTGAGTGCAAGTAAAGAACTGATGCACATTTTGTTGCTGATTCATTAAAGAAATAACTATTATTTCGCAGGCTATTATTCCATTTATAATTGGTTGGTAAAGTAATATTACCAAGCGAAACAGCGCTAGCCCCTGGAGTATCTAATTGAATTGACCAAATTTTATCAACATCTTCACTAAATTTTGTTGTTACAGCAAGTAAATATCGTTTACCTGTAGAATCATGCCTTATTGCTGCTCCTGAAACCCAGTCTGCTCCAACATTAGAAAAATCGTATAATGTCTTCCCCCAAAGAAATACTTTAGTTCCTCTATGTACATAGTAAGGATCATCTCCTGGAGGCACTTCCCATCCAGAAAGAGCTGGAAAATAACCCTGTTTAATTACCGTCTTATAGTCTGTTAGAGAATTATTATTTATCTTATTATTAAAGCCAACTTTAAGCCAATTAGTAATCCCCGTAGTCATCACAGGATTATTACTTCCTTCCATATAAGGAGTATTAAGCTCTGGGATACTTCTTCCATGAGGACCTTTCCATGTTAGATATCCTTTAAACTTCCCGTTCACTTTGTAAACCCAGTCAAGATTACCATACCCTTGATATGTATTATAAAGCCACCAGAAAGAACCAGAACCTTCCCCATTAAATTTAATATCTGGACTAGCATCCTTAACAACATAATCACCACCACTATTTGTTGTCAACAATTTATATCCCATTGATGTAGAATCTGAAGAAGGTATTGATAAAAATCCAGCTTTTTTTTCTCCTGCTGGATTTATTGCTTTTGCAACAACAGCAAAATTACCATCAACACCATTAAAGTCTCCTTCATTTCCTAGTTGTCCCCTAAATACTAAAAGACCTCCTTTTTTATTCCAATTCTCAACAGTAACTGGTTTTGTATCAAAGTCAAATGCAAAATCTGATTCTTTATTAGCTGTGATTGTTCCTGTTATTTCTCTATCTAAATGTCTCACACCATTTTTATCATCAAAATATACTTCAAACTTGCCAGTCATCGTTTCATTTGTTAGGTTTACAACATGAAATCCATCTTCTTTTTTAACTACATCTATCTTTCCTCTAAAGAAATAGTTAATTAAACCAGTAGAGTAAGCAACACATCTTTTTAATAATACTCCTCTCCAACCATCATAGATAGTTTTATTAACTGTTAAGATTGTTTGAATATTATTTTGTTTAACATCCTTCACTTTCCTTTTTAATAATACTTTTACATTTGTATCTTCATAGGATGAGTTTGGGTTAAGAGTATCTACTACTTTTTTCATAATAATATATTGTTGTGATATGATTTTTAGAGTTCCACCAATATCTGAGCTCGAATTTTGTATAGTTTCTGTTGTATAAATATCTGAACTTATATCTGGATTAGGAAAAGCAAAATCTTTATTTGAAGGAAGGCTATCCAAAGTGAAAAAATTCCTACTTGTAAAATCAGCTAGTCCTTTACCTCCTAAAACATTATTCCCAGAAGAATATGCTGTACTATAAAAGTCGCCATATTTATTAAATTGAACATTTGGATCATTATAATTAACAGTAGGATAATTTGCTGTTATATTATAATTACCTTTACTCAAATCCTCATCTAAAGATTTTTCAGGTAAAGTCGCTAAAAACTGAGTTGAATGTGTTTCGTTCCTAACATGTTGTGGTTGTCCCATATCACACAATAAATGAACTGCATGACCTAAACTCTTATATACTGTATTCCAGTACAATTGACGACCTTGTTTCTGGGTTAAAGGAATCAAATTTCCAGTAATATCAATGCCAGATGAATCACGACCTGTTAATGCTCTATACATTGACTCTCTTGCATCCATTATAGAAAAATGATTTTTTCTATTTGCCTTCGGAGTATAGCTATATTGAAAATTTTCAACTCCTATTGCCCAATCAGGTGTTCGTAGATTTTCATCAGGTGGAGTCCCTGTAATTAATACAGTTGTTAAAGGGATGTTATTTTGTGGATCAAAAAAATGATTAAATGGTCTCATTATTTTTCCATAGGATGATATATCAGGAGTAAATCTACCTGATTCGTCAAGTCCTGGAAGTGAACTTTCACAGTCATCTTCTCTAACCGCCCCTCTCATTAACCAACCTTTTTTATCATAACTTAATCCATTAAACAAACCATCATGCCATGCCATAGTTCTTACATTTGCTGTAGAACTATTAGCATCAATATATTGATCTGATCCAGTATCAAAAGTCATATTATAGTCAATAAAAAAGTCAGAATTATTAATTACAGAGTTTTCAAATGCTATCTGTGCCATTGTCTTATGAGCTACATCATAATAAGCAAATGTACACAATGTAATTACTAATTGAAACAGAAAAATTAATGCTATTTTTGCTTTCATATTTATTCCTCCTTAATAACCTAAAAGATACCATTTTCCATCAGAACCTTGTTCAAAATCAAGAACATAGAGTTCTCCTTCATTATTAGCCTCTTTAGGTGGAAGAATATATACCTCTGCATACCCATTTCCAACATCAGGTTTCATAATAAACTTCATTCGATCAGAAAGAAAATGTAGATTACTTTGACAATCTTCCCATTCATTTTGATAATAACTTCTTCTGTTTTCTGCAAATAATGGTAATACATTGGCTAAGTTGTTTGATGATAAAGCTGTTTTAAAATTATTGATAGCATCAACTACACTTTGTTCTTCAGAGGTTAATGTTACTGGCACTATTGGTGGAACTACATCTATATCCTCCCAGTTACTCAAATCCCAGCCTGTTGAGATTATTGAGGTTGAATGTTTACATTTTAACATATAGTCAGAGCCAAGAGCATAAATGTCATAGTTAAATCGGAAATAATTATAAATAACACAAGGAGTAGATGCCATACTTTCACTACCAAGATTAGTCCATGCTTCATAATTAATAGTTGTTTTACCTTTAACTGTTGTACTAGTTATATTTCTACTCCAAATAGTACTATCAGTACCCCTAACATAAATGCTCCAAGTTCCATCTACTGGTTTACCTGGCTTTCCTGGTGTACCTAAACAAACAGATGGTGCTGATGTCCAATTGCCTCCTATACTTGACCAACCACCCCATTTATGACCATTGTTACGATTAGTCCACAAGGCATTATCTGTAGCTACAGCATAAATATTAGTTGTTCCATCAGACATTGAGACTGCTGCTGGTGCTGATGCAAAACTTCCACCTAGGCTTGCCCATCTACCCCATCCACGACGATTAGATTCTTTTACCCAAATAGCATTATCTGTACCTCGTACATAAACACTTATTGTTCCATCAGACATTAAGATAGCAGCTGGTGAAGATGTCCAACTTCCTTCAAGACTTGACCAGTTATCACACACAGAGCCATTATATGAACTATTCCAGATAGCATTATCTGTACCTCGTACATAAACACTTATTGTTCCATTTGGCATTAAGATAGCTGATGGTGCTGATGTCCAGTTTCCACCTAGACTTTTCCATGCAGTCCAATTATAGCCATCAAAATATTTAACCCATAAGGCTTTATCTGAGCCAAGTATAAATAGATGAGATGTTCCTGATAGTGTATTCACTAGTACTGGTTGACCAATATCAACTCCATCATAAGTACTATTGGATACAGATACATCAACTGTGGTTAATTTTTCGGTTACAGATTCATTAGAAACTTGTTTGTTTCCATCAATTTGACATGAAATAAACATTATTAATAGTAGGGATGATGCAATAAATCCCAAAAATCCTTTTTTGTAAATTTTTGTTTTATTTACCATTTAATCTTCCTCCTAATTAAAATTACAAATACGCATTAAAAAAAATAAAATTGTTTTGTTAATAAATAATTATGAAGAATTTAGTAGTATAATCATATAATACCTCCTTTTTTATTGATATAATTGATGGTAACAAAATATTAAAAATTAAAAAGGTTAAAGATGGTAGAAATATGGTTAAAATCGAACCAAAAATTGATTTTTTTGAAAACTATAAAATAAAGTGTGTAAATATTTTCTTAAATTGATAAGATAGGTAGCTAAAGTCTTAGAAATGCCTAATTTTTTAATAATTTCAAATATAACTTTCAAAGTAAGGTTTTAGTTGTCTTATTTTTTGAGTTATAGGGTATAGATCAAATTGAAGTTTTATTTATATCTTGTAAATTTAAATTATTTAAGTTTTTTTTGCTTGAATTGGATAAAAATAAGTTAATTTGCTATTTATTTAAAAATATTTTTTCTATTATCCATACAAATCTTACAATATTTGAGAAATTAATCCTTAACTATATCTACAATCGTTACTTTCAAATTTGCCATTTTACTGTACGGATCAAGGTGTTTTTTTTCTGTTAAAGAATTTGCCATTGCTTCTTTAAAGTGGAATGTTATAAAAGCATTTTTAGGTTTTACTTCTAATGAAATGCAACAACGTGCTTTAATTTCACCAATTGGCGAAGTTATTTTAACCCAGTCATCATTTTTTACTTTTAGTTTTATCGCGTCTTTTGGATTTATATATACTTTTGAATAAGGTTGCAAGGCGTTTATACCGTTAGATTTTCTTGTCATTGTGCCAGTATGATAATGTTCGTACATTCTACCTATTATCAATAAATATGGATATTCTTCTGTTGTTTTATAGGTTTTTGGTGGGGCTTGATAAATTAATTTTGCTTTACCTATTGTAAATTCTTCTTGATGAAGCCTTTTTACTGACTCACCAATATCATCGCATGGCCAAAAATATTCTTGTGTCTCAAGGTGATTTGGGTCAATATGTGAATAAATTTTAACAGTATCTCTAATTTCTGTAAAAATATCAAGCCAATTATTATAATGCCAATTAGCACCGCATAACTCTGCAAGTTTATTTATTATTATCCAATCCTCCAAAACATCTTTTCCCGGTGGCTCTATTATTTTATTTACTTTTTGCACTCTTCTTTCTGTGTTTGTGAATGTTCCATTTTTTTCTGCAAATGAAGAAGCTGGTAAAACAACATCGGCAAGTAAAGCAGTTTCTGTTAGAAAAATATCTTGTACTACCAAAAAGTCTACATTTTTAAGGGATTCTATTACAGATTTTGAGTCTGGATCAGAAATAACTGGATTTTCGCCCATAATATATAGAAAATCGACATCATTATTCCCACAATCAGATATAATTTCTGTTAAAGTTTTGCCAGATTGTTTTGGTATTTGAGAATCCCATTTTTTGCTAAAAAACTCATTATCATCTAGATTTTCTATACTCTTATAGCCTGGTAAAGTGCCTGGTAGAACTCCCATATCGCAAGCACCTTGAACATTATTTTGCCCTCTTAGAGGATTTACACCAGTATAACCAGCACCTACTTTTCCACAAATTAGGGCTAAGTCTGCTAATGCTATAACATTACTAGTTCCAAAACTATGTTGTGTAATACCCATTGCGTAAAAGATACTCGAAGAACCACTAATTGCAAAAAGTCTTGCTGCTAAGCGTAAATCGTTTTCATCAAGACCAGTTTCTTCAATCAAAGGTTCTAACTCAAGTTTGGATAAATCTTCTTCCAATTTGTCAAAGCCTTCACATCGGTTTTTTATCATCTCAGAATCATACATTTTTTCTTCTATTATAATTTTCATCATAGCATTTATTAGATGAATGTCTGTACCAGGATTTAGTTGTAAATGAAGGGTTGCATATTTTGCAAGTGGGCTTTTGCGAGGATCAACCAAAATTAAAATAGCCCCTTGCCTTATACGCGAAATAATTTTCCAAGAAATCACAGGATGGCTTGCTGTCATATTGCTACCAATTATAAAAAAACAATCCACATGCTCAATGTCTTCGATTGGATTTGTCATTGCCCCAGAGCCCAAAGTCATTGTTAAACCAGAGACAGACGGAGAATGACAAATTCTTGCACAATGATCTATGTTATCAGTTTTTAAAATCGTCCTAAAGAATTTTTGGAAAACATAATTATCTTCATTTGTACATCGAGCAGATGCTAACCCAGCAAAGTTACCATTTTTTGATTTTACTTCATCAATTTTTTGTTTTACATAAAGTAATGCTTCTATTAGCTCAACTTCTTCAAAGTCTCCATTTTGATTTCTGATTAAAGCCTTTTTTAATCTCTCATTAGAGTTGACAAAATCAAGCCCAAATTGCCCTTTTATACAAAGCCTTCCTTTTGATACAGGAGAATTTTTATTGCCTCTAACTTTTATTATTTTATTATTTTTTTTGTAAACTACAAGCCCACAACCAACTCCACAATAAGGACATGTTGTATTTATTTTTTGAATTTCTGGAGGTCGTCCTGCTCTAATTGCTTTTTTTTCTATCAAAGCACCAACTGGGCAAACATTTATACAGTTTCCACAAAAAATGCACTCTTTGTTTTCCTCAAGTCCTTTATTATATAAGGAAGAAACCATTATTTTATTACCTTTTTCGACGAAAGAAATCGCACTTTTATGCACCCACTCATCACAAACTCTAACACATCTACCGCATAGAATACATTTTCCTCTGTCCATAACAATTAATGGATTTTTGTCCTCTATACCGTTTGTTATAGGATTGAACTCATTTTTTTCAAAAAGATTGCCAGTAGCTCCAAATTCATAAGAATATTTTTCTAAGAGACATTCACCTGAAGCATCGCAAGTTAGGCAGTCTCCAAAATGCTGGCTTAAAATCATTTCTATAACAAGTTTTCTTGCGTTTATGACTCTTTCTGACTCTGTGTAGATTACCATACCATTTTTTACTGGTGTAGAGCAGGCTGTGTATAAAAGGCGTTCGCCCTCAATTTCAACAACACAAACCCTGCAAGAGCCAATAATACTTATCTCTGGCAGATGGCATAATACAGGAATTTCTATATTTACAGAATTAGCAGCTTTTAGAATAGTCCAACTATCCTCGCAAAAGACTTCTTTTCCGTTTATTGTGCAAATTATTAATTCGTCTCCCAAAGATTAACTCCTTAAAATGGCTTCTTTTGGGCAAATTTTATAACATTGACCGCATCTAATACACATTTCTCTATCTATTGTATGATACTGTCCCTGAATTCCTGTTATAGCATTAACAGGACATATAAGTTTACAAGCCCCACAACCAATGCAAGATTCTTTATTAATTACATATTTAACAAGTCTTGGGCAAACGCCAGCCCGACATTTTTTATCTTTAATATGTTCTTTTAACTCTTGGTCAAAATTTTTTAACATACTGATTACTGGATTTATAGCCTCTCTTCCGAGTCCACATAGAGAAGTTTCAAACATAAAACTTGATATACTTCTAATTTTTTCTATATCATCAAGTTGTCCTTCACCATCGATAATTTTATTTAAAATCTTTAATAATTTTTGAGTTCCTTCTCTACAAGGCACGCAAAAACCACAAGATTCTTCTTGGGCAAACTCGATGTAGTATTTTGCCATTTCTACAACGCAAGTACTTTCATCTAAAACTACTATTCCACCTGCACCGAGTAAAGAGTCAAGTTTTGCAAGGTTTTCAAAAGAAATTTGTTCGTTAATATCACTTATTGGTATTATCCCACCAGATGCACCGCCAACTTGAATTGCTTTAAATTTGAGTTTTTGCATCCCACCGCCAATATCATTAATAATACTATCGAATGTTACACCAAAAGGCATTTCAATTAACCCACTATGTTTTATAGACCCTGAGAGTGTAAAAATTTTTGTGCCTTTTGATTCGGCTGTTCCTATTTTCAAATATTCTTCCACACCAAGATTTATGATGTCTCTGATATTTGCATAAGTTTCTACATTATTAATCAAAGTTGGATTATCAAATAATCCTCTTTCTGTTGGGAATGGCGGTTTTACCTTTGGGTTTCCTCTTTTTGACTCAATAGATGCAAATAATGCAGTTTCTTCACCACAAATATAAGCACCAGGTCCATATTCTATTTTTATATCAAATGCAAATGGTCTACCCATAACAGAGTAACCCAAAAATTTTTTATCATAAAGAATCTTTAGTGCATTTTCCATTCTTTTAACAGCAAGATCATACTCTTTTCGTAGATAAACTATTCCACAATTTGACATAGTGGCATACCCAGCAATTAAAATACCTTCCAAAATACGAAAAGGATCACCTTCCATAAGGTATTTGTCCATAAAAGTACCGGGGTCTCCTTCGTCTCCATTACAAATAACATATTTAGGTTGGGCTATCTGTTCTGCTTGTATTAACCATTTTTTGCCAGTATAAAAGCCTCCGCCTCCACGACCTCTAAGTTCTGAATGTAAAATCATATTACAAACATCAAGAGGTTGATATTTGTCCAAAACAGTCTCCAAAGCCTTAAAACCATCGTATTTCATATAATCTACAAAATCTTCTGGATCAACAAAAGGACTTGATTTTAACAAAAGCCTCTCTTGTTTTTTTATGAATGGAATATCATCGTAATAAGGAACTCTTTTTTTTGTTTCAAAATCAAAAAACAAATATCTTTCTATTATTTTACCATTGATAAGGTGTTCATTAATAATATCTTTTGCTTTAGCAGTATCGACTTTTATGTAGAATACTTTTTCATCACCAACAATTACAGTAGGTCCAACTTCGCAAAAACCATGACATCCGCCTTTTTTTACTTCATATTTTTCGATTAGATTTGGATTGTTGAATATTTCGCTATATAAAGTTATAAATATATCTATTCCACCAGAACTTACACATCCAGAATTAGAGCATACAATAATTGGTTGTTTACGACCCACTGCTGTTCCCCCTTCTGATTTCGTCGATTAATGATTTTACTATTTTTGAATTAACACGAGTATAAGTCTTATCGTTTATAATTAACACTGGAGCCAAAGCACAAACTCCAAGGCAAGAAGAAACTTCAAATTTAAAAAGCCCATCTTTTGTAGTCTCACCAGGTTTTATTTTTAGATAATTTTCTATGTCTCTAATTAGCCTATTTGCATTTTTAACATGGCATGCAGTCCCTTTACAGGCTCTTATTACATATTTACCAGGTTTTTCGAGATTGTACATAGAATAAAATGATGCAAATCCGTAAGTTTCTGTTGCTGAAACTCCAACAAAATTACTGACTTTTCTAATTAATTCTTCGCTTAGATAGCCAAATTCATTTTGGACATCGAGTAAAATTTTGGATAAATCACTTCTTTGAGGATTTGCATATTTTTTTAGAATCTTATCTAATATGTTACTATTTTTTACACTATCCATTAAAACTTCCTTACACTTTGTAAAAAACTAATTTGGCTTTACTATTTCAAACTCATTTGTAAACTCAGTAGTTTATAAAGAATTAATTCCATTTTAAAGAATATTAATCTAATTGTCAATTATGAATTTTAAAAATCAGTTTTTATTGTTTTTTCTTTGTTATACTGACAATTGTTTAAATTATCAGTATTCCAACATTATAATGAAGAAGTGCAATTTCTAAAAATTTTTATAATTTTATATTATTAAAAATTATATAAAATCCAACTAAAATAATAATTACACCAATAATCTTTTTTATTATTATTGTGCCTTTAGATTTTTCATCCCAATTTAAAAATTTTTGTGCAAACTCACTGAATGTTCCAAAAAAGATGAAAATTAGACAATGCCCAATAGCATATAAAAAAATCAATGATATAGAAAATAATAATTTTGTAGATGCTAAACTAAAAGATATTATTAAAATTGGAGTCATAAATGCAAATGTACAAGGACCCAATGCTAATCCAAACATTAATCCTAATAAAAAACTAGTAATTAAACCTTTTTTTTTAATATTTGGTTGATTGATATTAATAAAATTAGGCATTGGGATTAATCCTATAAAATGAAGCCCAACAATAAAAAAAATAATAGCAACTAAAATATATCCAAAAAAACCAATATTTCCTAATATTCTTCCTGTTAAACCAGTAATAATCCCTATTATTGTAATAGAAATTAGGATACCAATACTAAATAACAAAGAAATTAAAAATGCTTTTTTATATGATATTTTTCCTTGCCCATTTATAAAAGCAACAATTAATGGAATACTCCCAAGATGACAAGGGCTTAATATTACACTTAGAATACCCCATAAAAACGAACCAATTAAGGCTAAATACCAGCTTTTAGATAAAAAATTTGTTAATAAGATGAATATATTTTCTAACATAGTTATTTAACGCCTTTTTGTTTTAATATTTTTTCTAGTTCTTCAAAAGGGAAATATCCTTCATGTCTAAAATACTCATTGCCATTACTATCCAAGAATATCTGAGTTGGGATTACTCTTATTCCGTATTTTTGTGACATTGAAGCATCTTTTTGTGTCCAAACATCATAAAATATTACTTTTACTTGTCCGTCAAATTTTTCTTCTACTTGTTTCATAATAGGCTGCATCATTTTACATGGGACGCAATTTATAGAACCAAGTTCAATAAATGTTACTAAATAATTATCTACTTTACTTTCAATATCTGTAATTTTATAATCAGTTTTTTCTATTTTATTGTCTTTCTTGCATCCATATAAAAAAATTAAAATTATTAATATTATAAATTGAATTATATAATATTTTTTCATATTTTATTTCCTTGAGTTTTTATTAATTCTTTAATTCTATAAATATCCTCTAAATCAATCACGAAATTTTTGTTTTTCTCAATCCCCATTTCTGTAATAACATAGTAATCATAATTAGAAATTTTGTGATTTTCAAAAACTTTTTTTAAACAACCGACAGTACATCCATCAATTACTATATTCTTATCTGCATTTTCTGCTGAAACAATAAAGCCAGATAAATTTGCTCCCAAAGCTATACCACAAGTCATTTTTGCAAAACCTTCTGTCGTTAAATTTTTTGCAACTTCATTTGCAATTTGACCGACATTTGAGCCACCCGAACAAGCATAAACTAATTTTGTTCCACCTTTACAACAATCTGACATAAAAATCTCCTTAAATTAAAAATTTTTTTATTTCTTCTGGATTTAAAATTTTACCAGCTGATTTTACAACTTCATCAATAACTATTGCTGGCGTCATCATAACCCCATAATCCATGATTTTATTTAGATCAGTTACTTTTTCAATAGTTGCATTTACTCCTGACAGTTCAACTGCTTTTTTTGCATTTTCTTCAAGTTGTTTACATTTTGGACAACCTGTACCTAAAATTTTAATTATCATATTTCCTCCTTCTATTTACTTTAAGCTTTTAACCTCAAAATCTTTATTATCAAATATACTTTCCATTAAATAACCTATGATTATAAATATTGGTAAAGTAATAATTGTTCTTAATATTGTAAACTTTAATCCAAGAAATCCTATTTCAAATGCGAGCATTGGTATTTTCATAGTAGAAAAAGCTCCAAGATATATAAAAATATTTTTTATACTTGAACCTTTTTTCCATAAAATATAACAAACAGGAAAAGCTCCATATAATGGACCAACTTGAAGCATAGCAAGTAATATTACCCATAATATTCCTAAAAAACCTGAAGATTTACCAATATGTTTTTCTATTTTTTCTTTTGGAACCCAAACATCAAATAATCCAATTAAAATAAACATAAATGGAATCAAACTTATCATTTCTATAAAGGAATCCTTAAAGTTATTTATTATCTTTTTACCTTCATTAAAATTTAGCACATTAGAAATAACAATAAAGGCTAAAAACAAAATAAAAATAATTATATCAACTCTATGTTTTTTAATATAATCTTTCATAAAATCCCCCATAGTAATCCAATTAAAACACCTACAATAATTGCTCCAATAAAACTAAAAGCATTTCTGATTAAAGCAGATTTTAATCCAAAAAATTTTTTCTCAATAGGTAAAGTAATAATACCAACCATCATTAGAGTTGTGATAAATATAGCGATGACAGAATATGTTACACCACTATTAACTAAAATTTTACCCAAAGGATATGCTATAAATCCCGGTATTAAAGAGATCGAGCCAACCAAAGCAGCTATTATCATTCCCAAAAAACCAGATTCTTTGCCAAGCCATTTTATTAGTACTTCTTTAGGTATTAAAAACAATACAATGCTTACTAAAATTAAGATTGTTAAAAATGCAGGCAAAAGATTTAGAAACATCTTAGCTCCCTTTTTTAAACCTTCGATTGTCTTTTTTTTATCAAAGATAAATGAGAGTATAAGACAAATAATTGTAAAAACCGATAAAATAAATATTGATAACATTTTTCTACCCCATTATAAAACCATAAAACATTCCAGTTAATGTTGACATAACTATAACAAGAGTTACATAAATAATTGTTTTTTTTGCACCAATCATACTCCCTATTGCAAGCATACTCGGTAAAGATAAAGCAGGTCCTGATAATAACAATGTTAATGCTGGACCTTTACCCATTCCACTACCTATTAATCCTTGTAAAATAGGTATTTCGGTTAATGTAGCAAAATACATAAACGCACCTGCAATTGAGGCAAAAAAATTAGAAAACAAACTATTTCCACCTACAAGCATAGAAATCCATTTAGAAGGAATTATTCCTTCATGTCCTGGTCTTCCCAGTAAGAAACCTGCAACAAGTACACCTGCAAAAAGTAGTGGCATAATTTGCAGAGCAAATTCGTAACTTGATTTTAACCATGATTTTAATTGATCTTTTTTAAACCATAAAATAATACTAACTATCAACAGTATTAAAAATCCACCTGTAATAAAATATTTATAATTATATATTAAATTCCAAACAAACATAGATTGGTCTTTTCCCCAATTTACAAAAATCAAAATACCAATCATTGAAAAAATATATAAGCTTGTCTGCCAAAGTTTTCGGTTGCCAGATTCTTCTTGTGGAATCATGAGTTCTAACTCTTTATTTCTTGCTTTTTCTTCTTTAAGAAAAATTAAATGCATTAATAACCCTATAATTATAGAAAAAATTATAGCACCAACAGCTCTTGCAATGCCAAGTTCAACACCAAGAATTCTTGCTGTCATTATAATAGCCAAAACATTAATAGCAGGTCCAGAATACAAAAAAGCAATAGCAGGACCAAGCCCTGCACCTCTTTTATAAATACTACCAAATAAAGGTAGCACAGTGCAAGAACAAACTGCGAGTATTGCTCCTGATATTGAGGCAACCCCATAAGCTAAAAATTTATTTGCTTTAGCACCAAGATATTTTAAGACTGCTCCTTGACTGATAAAATTACCAATAGCCCCAGCAATAAAAAAAGCAGGAATTAAACACAAAAGAACATGGGCTTTTGCATATTCTTGCATCATAAACATAGATTCCATTATTGCATTTTTTACATTATCAAAATCAAATGGTATAAAATAAAAGCCAATAAAGACAGCAATAATAATTAAAAATTTTTTCCAACTTTTCATTAAATTACTCCTACTATAAATTTTGGTTTTCATTCATTCCAACAACACATTTACCATTATTTCTAATTGAAAGCCTTTTTTCTAATAATTTTATGTCATTTGAAAAGAATTCATCTGGTATTGATTTAATTAAATCAATTATTTTGTTTAAAAAATCATCTTTTTTATCAACAAAAGAATACAATACAAATTTACCTTCTTTGGTTTCTGAAAGAATTTCTGCATTTTTTAATTCTTTAATATGTTTTGATATTGTATAGAATGGAATTTGTAATGAATCAACTATTTCACAAACACATAATTCAGTTTTTGATTGAATAATTACTTTTAGTATTCTAATCCTTGTTTCGTCACTGAGGCATTTTAATTTTTTAATATAATATTTCATTTATAACCCTCTATAATATATTCGCTCATTTGCACATATAAGCAAATATAATGTATAAAAAAAATAAAGTCAATAGTATTTTAACTATTTTTAAGTATTTTGACAAAAACTTGCTCCGAGTTTAGAATCAGGAGAAACTTATCTTTTTTTAATCACATAATTTAAAAAAACATTAACTATTAAAATGATTTAAGTCGAAAAATATAAAAATAACTTGAATATAAAAGATATTTTTTCTATATTTATACTCATAAATATATTCTTATTTATAAGGAATTTCTTGTATGGATTTAATAACAGTCGATAAAGACAAATGTGTTAATTGTAATAGGTGTATAGCAGTATGCCCAGTAAAGTATTGTAATAATGCAACTGGACTTTATGTTACTGTTGATAATACAACTTGTATTCAATGTGGGGCATGTATAGAGGCTTGTACTCATGAAGCAAGAGGTTATAAAGATGATTTTGAGAAATTTCTTTCAAAACCACATGATAATTTAGTTTTTATCTGTGATCCTGCCCATATTGCGTCGTGGGGTAGTGATTATAAAAAAGTAATACATTTCCTAAAAAATTATCTAAAAGCAAAAAAAGTCTATGATGTAAGCTTTGGTGCAGAAATAACTGTTATGAAATATATAGAAGTAATAGAGAAAAAGAAGTTAAAATGTGTTATCTCCCAACCTTGTCCTTCTATTGTAAAATACATAGAAATGTATAAACCTAAGCTTTTAGAATATTTGGTTCCTGTAGATAGTCCTGCTATGGCGATGGCGAGATATTTAAGAGAGTTTAAAAATTTTAAAGGTGAAATAGCATTCTTAAGTCCTTGTATTGCAAAAGCAAATGAAATTTCTGATAGAAACACAAATAATTATATAAATTACAATATTACTCATCAAAAAATTGTCGAATATATGAAAAATAGGCGACTTGAGTTATCGACTTTAACAGAAGATAAATTTGATGAATTTGAGCCAGAAAGAGCAGCTGCATTCTCAAGACCAGGTGGTTTAAAAGAAACTGTATTGAGAGAACTCAATATTCCTCTAAACATAAGAAAAATAGAAGGCTCTATTGTCTATGACGAGTATTTTAATGAACTACAAAAAAATATTGAAGAAAATAAACATACTCCTTTAATAGTAGATGTACTAAATTGTGAAAAAGGATGTAGTTTTGGACCTGCTGCTCTAAAACGATTTACTCAAGATGAAGTTGACTTTTTTATAAATGAAAGAATAAAAGACTTGCAAAAAAAACATGGCGGTGTTGCGAATTTTGAGAAAAAATACAAAAAACTTAAAGAGCAATTAAAAAATAATCCTTTTGAAAGAAAATATACAAGGAAAAGTATAGATTTTGCTTTTGAAGGAGTTAAAGACAGTGATATAGAAAAAATTTATATAGAAATGAAAAAAATTAAACCATCTGATTTTAAAAACTGTCGTTCCTGTGGATATAGAGGTTGTAAGGAAATGGCAATCGCAATAAAAATTGGATTAAACAAAAAAGAAAATTGCTATTTTTATGTAAATGCAGATATGGACTCAAAATCAATGATATTAGAAGAGTTATCAGTGAAAATACGAAAAACGATTGCTGATATGGATGATAAAATTACCACTATAAAAATGATATTCGCAGAAATAAATAATTCTTTTTCGATTACTCATGATACAATAGTAAATGTTAATAAATCTAATGAAACACTTGTTAAACTTTCACAAAATTTTACACCAATTGTTGATGCTATAACAGATATTTCTGACCAAACTCACTTGCTTTCTTTAAATGCAGCAATTGAGGCAGCAAGAGCAGGGTCTGCTGGTAAGGGATTTGCTATTGTAGCACATGAAGTTGATAAACTTTCTTCACAAACTGCTGAAGAAGTTGAAAAAATAACACCTATGGTTAAAGATTTGATACAAAAAATAAATCAAATTAATACAAGAGGTGAAGTTGTTATTCAAGACCTTGACGGCGTTAGAGCTGCTTACGAAAAATTCTTTGAAACAATTCAAACTGTTTCTTTTTTAATGAAAGAATTATCTGATGAATCTGTAAGACTTGAAGATCAATTTTAGGAGCATTAATTGTTATGGAAAATCTTATCGAAAAAAAGATGAAAATATTAATAGTTGATGATGAAACGGCTAATATCTTTTTGCTTAGAGGTTTATTAGAAGATCAATATATATTGGAAGAAGCAAATAACGGAATATCAGCAATGGATAAAGTTATGACTTTTTCTCCAGACTTAATATTACTTGATGTTATGATGCCAGGTGTGAGTGGAATAGATGTATGTAAAAAACTTAGTGCAGATGTTTATTATAAAGATATTCCAATAATTTTAATTACTGCAAAGACTGAAGATGAAGATGTTAAGGTTGGACTTGAATCTGGTGCTTTTGATTATATAAAAAAGCCTTTTTCTGATGTTGAATTAATGGCAAGGGTAAAATCAAGTTTAAGAATAAGGCAATATATTTTAAAATTAAAAGAATTAAATACTATAAAAGATGAGTTTGTTTCAATGGTTTCTCATGATTTGAGGACTCCGCTAACGACAATGCTTGGTTATACTGATATGCTTTTGGAAGGTAAATTAATAGGTCATCTTAACAATAAACAAAAAGAAATGTTAAAAGAAATTTACAAGGCAGGGCATCATCAATTTAAAATTATAAAAGACTTACTAAATCTTTCTATGATAGAATCAGGTAAAATTAAAATTAATAAAACTCATTTTATTTTGTTTGATTCTGTTAAAAGGATGGTTGATGAGTTAAAGTTTAAAATAATCGAAAAAAATCTTAAATTAAATCTTTTAATATCAGACTCTTTATCTATCTATGCTGATGAAGAGCGATTGGCTCAAGTATTTTCAAATCTTATAGGGAATGCTATTAAATTTACTAATGATGGTGGTTTAATAGAAGTAAGCTTAGAAGAAAAAGAAGATGAATTTTTAATTTTTGTTAAGGATAATGGTATTGGTATTGCTGAAAAAAATTTGAAGACAATGTTAGATCAATATAAAATTTTTACAACTTATAGCACAAGTGGAGAAAAAGGAACTGGACTTGGAATAAATATATGTATCAAAATAATATCTGCTCACGGAGGAAAACTCTGGGCAGAAAGTGAAATTAATAAAGGTTCAACTTTTTATTTTACAATACCAAAAACATAGATATACCAAAAAGTTAAATACAGTTATTGTATATAGTTACATGATTTAATCTGTGTCAATCCGTGATAATCTGATTAATTTGTGTTATAGTTTTGACTTCCTGAAGAAGATTCTCCTTTTATTTTAATTTTTCCATTGCCAGTTATTAACTCGTTTTTAGTCCTTTGATCTCCGACTTCAAGCCTTCCAGAATTTGTTCTTAAATTAAAAGTAAAATTCTCAATTGAATTCTTAAAAGCCATTGAAATATTACCTGAAGTTGTTTTAAAAAAAGAATTTCCTGTTATAGTAATATCTTTACCACTTATTTTACCAGAGGTTGTTTTTAATTCCAAAACCCCTTTTTCAAATTCTATATAAATATCACCAGAACTTGCATTTGCGTTAATATTACCTGTAATATTTTTATAAATTTGCTTTCCTGATGTTGTATCAATTTTAATATCTGCTTTTATATCTTCAATTTTAATACTGCCCGAACTCGTTTTAAATGATACTTTGTTTTGGGATAATAATTTTGATGCAGTGATACTTCCAGAACTTGTCTTAACATCAACCAATGCCTCAATATTATTTATTAGTACATTGCCAGAAGATGCTTTTATTTCAACTTTTTTGGTTTTAATTGATTTTATATTAACTTTTCCAGAACTGTTATCAATTTTAATATTTGTTGAATAAGGAACTTTTAAAACTAAACTATGTTTTCTAAAAAAAGGTAGTTTCCAAAGAGGTCTTTTATACCAGATTTCCATGGTTTTACCTTTTTGAGTGTGGTACAATTTATGACTTTCATCACTTGTTTCAATTGTACCAAATACATTGCTCCTTGATTCTCCATCAATTTCAATATCAAACACAGCTCCTTTAATTTCTATATTTTCAATGTTAGTATATTCAAATTCATATTTTTTATCCATTTCCAAACTCCCCTTTTTTGTACAAGCAGATAAAGTTATAAAAGCAATTAAGCATAGACATGGTAAAAGTTTATTCATATTTGTTATTTTTCCTTATTTATTTACAAAAAATATGTCGCTTTTTTTAAAGTAATTCAAAAATAATATTAAGAAAAAATCAATAAAAAGTCAATTTTTTTTCAAACTGACTTAAAAAATAAAAATTTTCATAAAAATATTATTACTTAAAAGGCTAGGATGTTAAGAAAAAAACAACTCTTAAAAATGTATTTCCTTTGTGAAAAGTATAAATAATAAATTTATAAAGATAAAATATTCTCATAAAGTAACAAAATACACTGTATAAATATTTTTTTAGATAAATTTTGGTTAAAAATGCGAATTAAAGTTAAATAGCAAATTATATGGTTATTTTTCATCAATTAATATATTAATATAAAATTGAGAAAAGATGCCCTGTTCAATCTGGCTATTTTTCTTGACTTATTTATTTTTTTATAATAAATTAATGGGGTAGAAACAAATAAAGAATTGAAATTAGACTATATGAAAAAAATAGATATGCAAAAAATAGTTTTAATCACCCCTCCATTTACTCAAATTTCTTCACCTTATGCGGCTAATCCTTTTTTGGCAGGGACTCTAAATAATTTTAATATTCCAAACTCACAAATTGACTTGAGTTTAGCAGTCGCACTTGATTTTTTTTCGGCTAAAGGATTAAATAGGCTTTTTGATATTATAGAAAAATCTAACAAAAAATTCCCAGAAAATATTATTAGATTTACAAAAAGAAAAGAAGAATACATAAGTACAATAGATAGTGTAATAAATTTCTTACAAGGTAAAAATAATTTAACCTCATATAAAATAGTTACAAGAGAATATTTACCAGAAAACAGTAGGTTTGATATTCTAAAAAATTTTAGTTTTAAAAATGAAGAGACTGTTGATTTTGCAAAATATCTTGCATCTTTGTATATAGACGATATTTATGACCTTGCAAAAGACTCAGTTTTACCAAATTTTGGGCTAAGTTCTTATTACGAAAGGCTTGGAAAATCTCAACCGAGTTTTAATGAAATTGACGAAGTTTTGCAAAACGAAGATTTGATTTCACAAATTGTTTACGAAAACCTTTCAAAATATGATTTTAGTAAAACGACTTTGGTTTGTATAACTATCCCATTCCCAGGTAACCTTATTTCTTCATTAAAAATATCGGATTGGTTCAAAAAAAACTATCCTCATATTAAAATTGCCATTGGTGGTGGATATGTTAGTACAGAGTTAAAATTTTTAACAGAACCTAAAATTTTTAAATATGTTGACTTTGTTTGCCTTGATAGCGGAGAAACACCAATAATTAGTTTAATAGACTTTATAGAAGGAAAAATTACAAAACTTGCACTTTGCCGAACTTTTTTATGTGAGGATGGAAAAGTTATTTTTTATAATGATCTGGATAAAAAAGATATATGTAGCAAGGACTTGGGGATTCCAGATTATAAAAACTTGCCAATTGAATCTTATCTAACTTTGTATGAGTCAACAAATAAGATGCACAGACTCTGGTCAGAAAGAGTTTTTTTGAAGCTACGAATGGCTTATGGTTGTTATCATAAAAAATGTGAGTTTTGCGATACAACTCTTTCTTATATAAATGAATATAGACCGATAAATGCAATTTTTCTTGTCGACCAGATAGAACAAATTATTAAAGACACAAAAATTAATTCTTTTCACTTTGTAGATGAAGCAATGCCTCCATCCGTAATAAAAGATTTTTGTATAGAAATACTAAAAAGGGGATTAGATATTATATGGTGGGGAAATATAAGGTTTGATAGAGCTTTTAGTTATGATTTGTGCTTTTTGATGAAAAAATCTGGTTGTATTGCTGTTACTGGTGGAATGGAGACTGCAAATGAGAGGATTTTACAATTAATTAATAAAGGGATTTCTTTAAATGATACAATCCAAGTTTTAAATAATTTTTCAAAAAATAATATATTAGTACATACTTATTTGATTTATGGTATTCCAACAGAGACAAAAGAAGAGACGGTAAACTCTTTGGAGATTGTTAGACAGCTTTTTTATCATAATTTAATCAAATCCGCTTATTATCATAGATTTGCATTAACAATTCATAGTTTTATATATAATAATCCTCAAAAGTATAATATTACAATAAAAGACAAAAAAATCAATAAATTTGCAAATAATGACATAGAATACATTGATAATAACAAAAATAGTGTTGATTCTATATCTTATGGATTAAATAAAGCAATTTACAACTTTAATTATAGAAAATGTCTTAATGATAAAATAGCATCGTGGTTTGACGAAAAGATTCCATGCAATATATCAAAATCTTTTGTTGCTGATATAATTAAAAATCAAGATCGAAAAATAAAAGATGATGGATTTCTACTATGGACTGGCAATATTCCTTTTATCTATAAAAAAAATGCACCTAAAGGTTTTTGTAATTTTGTTATTCCACAAAATAAAGAAGATTTGGAGTATGAAGTGCCACAAAAACTTGGAGAATGGCTTTGCTTTGTGCTTTTCCAATCTTCTATTAGATACAATAAGGATTTCAAAAAAGTAAAAATTTCTGACATAGAAAAAACATACCCTACTAATTTTCAAGAAAATTTTTTTGATTTTTTGAATAACGAATTGTGGTTTGATATTCTAAATTCTGGATTATTAATATTAGTTTAATACTTTCTTTTTCAGGGATTTTTGAAAAAAATAATATTTTCTTGACAAAAAATATGGATAAGCTTTATAGTTAATTAGTTATGTTTTAGATAAATTAAAACTTATGCTATTGTCAAAAGTTACAAAATTTCTAAAACTTTTTATATTGCTAAAATAATATATATAAGGAAAATTTATGAAAATTACTTATGAAGAACTTTTAAATTTTGATTTACAAGTAAAAAAGATTGGAGAGTCAAAATATGATTCTCCTTCATTTGAACTACCAGGCGAGGCTGTAAATTTTGTTAATGATGATGATAGAGTTTTAATAATAAATTCCCAAAAAGACCTTGAATTATGGAAAAATAAGGGCGTTGATATTCCATCTTTTGAAAAGGCAGGGGCAAGAGATAAAATTTACTTTAGACCAGGTGAAACTATTTCTGCTGTCGTAACTTGTGGTGGTTTGTGCCCTGGTTTAAACTCTGTAATTAGAGCAATTGTTTACATGAATTATTACAGATACCATAATAGGGTTACATACGGCATTAGATATGGTTATGAAGGGTTTATTGATAAATATGATCATCAAACAATTAATTTAACCCCAAAAGTTGTTGAAAATATTCATAAAATAGGTGGTACAATCTTGGGAAGCTCAAGAGGTGAGCAGAATGCAGGTGAGATTGTTGATAAACTTGTAGAACTAAATGTTAATATTTTATATACAATTGGTGGCGATGGTACACTTAGAGGTGCATTGGCTATTGCAAAAGAAATAGAAAAAAGAAATTTAAAGATTGTAGTTATAGGTATTCCAAAAACTATTGATAACGATATTTCTTATATTGATAAATCTTTTGGTTCTGAAACTGCTTTTAGTAAAGCCTGTGATGCTATTAACTCCGCTCATATTGAAGCAAAGGGTGCGTATAATGGAGTTGGTATAGTTAAAGTTATGGGTAGAAACTCTGGTTTTATTGCAGCAAATGCAACAATAGCTTCAAATGATGTTAATTTTTGTCTTGTTCCTGAAATTCCTTTTGAATTAGATGGACCAAAAGGCTTTTTGGAAAGATTGAAAAAAAGATTGTTAAGATCAGAACATGCAGTAATTCTTGTTGCTGAAGGTGCAGGTCAGTACTTTTTTGAAGGTAAAGAAAAAAGATTTGACCCATCGGGAAACGAAAAATTAAATGACATAGGGCTTTTCTTAAAAGAAAAAATTAAAGAATACTTTGATAAAGAAAATATTCCTACTTCAATAAAATACATTGACCCAAGTTATATTATTAGGTCAACAGAACCAACGCCAAATGACTCTATATTTTGTTTGCAGTTGGCACAAAAAGCAGTTCATGCTGGTATGGCTGGTAAGACAGGTATTGTTGTTGGGTATTTTAATGGTGAGTTTATACATTTACCAATAGAAGCTGCAACTTCAAAAAGAAAAGTTTTAGAGCCAGAAAGTGAGTTATGGCTTTCTGTACTTGAATCAACTGGGCAACCTATGAGTTTTGTTAATGATAAATAATCTATTATAAAACATTTTAAACCTATACTGAAATGTTTTAGATTTGTCAGAAATAATAAAATCTAATTGCTTTAATATCAAGTAATTATAAGATTTTAATCTATGACAATCTGATTAATCTTTGTTATAGATATTGACAATTTTAAAAATTGTCAATATAATAATTATAGAATATTAAAATAAGGGGAATTTATGACAAAAGATCTTGCTATCGCTCATTTACTTGCTAATTTTGCATATATTGATAATGAAATTCATGACGCAGAAATAAAAAAAATCAAAGATATTTCCAAAAAATTAAATCTAAAAGTGGATTTTGATTCTATATTTAGCAGTTTTAAAGAAAATGCAAATAACGAAGAACTTGAAGAATATGCTCAAGCATTAGCTTTCCTAAACCTCAATCTTGATAAAGATGAAAAAATCAAAATTTTAAGATATGCAATAGAAATAATTGAAGCAGACGGAAAAGTTATGGATAAAGAAGTAATTAAACTTCAACTTGTCTCAAAAAGCTGGGATATTGATGTAAAAAAAGTTTTTAGTCTCTTTTTGGAATAAAATTTTAATTTAAATATACCTGTCAGGTTTTTAAAATCTGACAGGTCTTTAAAAACTACTTATTTTTTATTCTTATTTTTTTCTTCTTTAACAAAACTCATATTTTCTTCAATTACACTTACTAATTGTGAATCTGGAGACAGAGAAATTGCTTTTTCAAAATATTCTATACATTTATCAATATTAGTCAAATAGTATTGGATAATCCCTAAATAAAAATAAATTTCTTGACCTACATCACCTTCTGGATTTTGGGCAATTAGTTTTTCAAGTTTTTCGTTTGCCTCTTTCCATCTTTTATAAACAATGTCATTATTGTAAATTTGTGAAAGTTCAATTTTTGTAATTATACCATTTGCTTTTTTTTCATCGACTTTTTTCAACTCTGTAAAATATTCATCATATTTATTAGCATCATTTTTTTCGTAATAAAAAAGTGTGATTTCTGCAAGATATTTTGATTTAAAACCAAATTTATTATCATTATCAAGTGCTATTATTTGTTCTTTTAATTCTGGATAAAATTTAGCGATTTCCCAGCTATTTAATTTATTTATTAGATCATCGAGGATTTTAATTTTTTCTTCATTCTTTTTTGACGTTTTTATTTTGGATAAAGAATCATCTTTTTCTTTTTTTCTTAAACTCAATGAGTCAAGATGTTTTAAATAATTGTCAACGCCACCTTCTTGAAAACCAGTAATAGCATAAGGTTTGCCCTTTGAGTCAAGTAAAATTATAGTAGGATAACCTTGAACTTGATATTCGCTTTGTAATTTAGCATTATATTCTTTTTGCTCAGGGGAAAGTTGTTTTTTTTGTGGAAAATCTATTTCTACAAAAACAAATTTTTTAGAAGCCTCTTTATCCCACTTTTCTGTAGAAAAAACTTCTTTATCAAGCCTAATACACCAACCGCACCAATCAGAACCAGTAAAGTCAACGAGAATATCCTTATTAGATTTTCCTGCAATCTTTATTGCTTCTTCTACTGATGTAACCCACAGTTTAGAATTTTTTGCAAAAGTAATAAGACTCACAAGTAAAAACAAAAAAAGAAGTTTAATTTTCATTTTTTTTCCTTTTAAGAATACAATTTATTTTTTATACAAAAAATATTTGTTTAAAATGAGTTAAGACCACCTGCCAATCTTTTAAAACAAGATGTCTATTCAGCATCTTCTATTACATTTATTATATTTGAAGTATCCCATTTTATATAATTTGATACAGCCTGAATTTGTTTTGAATTAATATAATAAATTTTACTATTATATTTAATAAGTCCACCTTCATAATTTGTATATTTAAATTTATAATTTACTCTTCCCAAAAATTTAACATCTTGCCAATTTTGGCAGTCTTTCAATTTTGGAATGTGCTGAAGATGACTTGCCTTAATTTTGTTATCAACAATAGAATGCCTCAAAATTTCGTCCCAATTATACTGCATAAAATCCTACCTCTCCATATAGACTCAAACTTGAATTTAAGCCACGTATTACACAGAATCTTATAGAAAAACTCTATTCTATGTTTTTCGTGAAATTCAGTGCCAAAACAATAAATTAAAATTCAATTTAATATAATTCTACAATTATATACAACATTTTAGTACATAATTTAATATTTTTTTATTTTTATAAATAATTTTTAATTTCCTATTTACAATTACCCGTTATATATTATATACTGTATTTAGAAAGAATTCAAGGTTTTTTATGTTGGAAAAACTAACTGATAATGATTTTAAGAAATTTAGAGATTTAATTTATAACTCATCTGGTATTCATTTTACAGAGGTAAATAGACCTATATTAGAAAGTCGATTAAAAGACAGACTAAAAAAAGGAAATCATTCTACTCTGGATGAATATTATAAAATTATAACAAGAAATGATGCAGAATTAAAAAACTTATTGGATGCAGTCACAACCAATTTAACAAGTTTTTTTAGAAATTCTATCCAATTTTATGCTTTAGAAACAGGAGTCATTGAGGCTTTAAAAAAGAATAAAACTGATAGAACAATAAAAATTTGGAGTGCAGGTTGTTCTACTGGTGAAGAACCTTATTCTATTGCTATGGTTTTAAAAGAAAAACTTGATGAGAGTTGGAAAATAGAAATAATTGCATCTGATATATCTTTTAATGTTCTGATGAAGGCAAAAGAAGGTTTTTATCATAGCAGTAAAATTGCTGGCATTCCACCAAATTATGTAAAAAAATATATGATTGAGGTTGGCGATGGCTATCAGATAAAAGATGAAATAAAAAGACTGATTAGATTTGACTATCACAATTTAAAATATGACTCTGGATTAAAAAGTTTTGATGTTATTTTTTGTAGGAATGTTATAATTTATTTTGATTCAAAAGGGCAGGAAGATGTTATAAATAAATTTTATAATGCTATGAATGATTTTTCGTATTTATTTATAGGTCATTCAGAATCTCTCTTTGGTATGAATACAAAATTTATTTTTACTAAGATTGGTGAAGCTTGCTTATATATGAAAAAAGAGGGTAAATATCGTGATAAATAAGATTAAAGCAATGATTATAGATGACTCTGCTGTAATTAGAAATATTATCTCAAAAATATTAAGTAAAAATGACTCAATCGAAGTTGTAGGCACAGCAATAAATGGAAAATTTGGTCTTTCAAAAATTAATAAATTACAACCAGATATAATAATACTTGATTTGGAAATGCCAGAAATGAATGGTATTGAGTTTCTTAAAGAAAGAGAAAAACTTGGAATAAAAATACCAGTAATAATCCTTTCTGCTCATGCCAAAAAAGGAGCTAAAATTACTTTAGAGGCTCTATCTTTGGGTGCATCTGATTTTATTTTAAAACCAACCGAAGCTGGCTCAAATATCGAAGATACTGGTACTAAATTAATAGAAATGGTCTTAGCATTAGCAAAATCAAATTCTTATGTGCCAGGAAGTGCTGATATTCAATCTCAAATACAAAATCAAATAAATAGAACCCCGATTGAAATGCCAGTTCTTCCAAAAGTTGAAATTTCACAACATATAAGAAATGTATCAAATATACCAGACATTAACATAATATCTATTGGTATTTCTACTGGCGGTCCTAATGCACTAAGAGATATTCTACCCAAATTTCCTGAAAATTTTCCTATACCAATAGTTATAGTGCAACACATGCCACCTGGGTTTACTTACGAATTTGCTGTAAGTCTTGATAAAATTTGTAAACTTAGTGTTAAAGAAGCGGAAGATGATGATATTGTAAAAGCTGGCAGGGTTTTAATAGCACCTGGTAACAAACATATAAAATTTCAAAAAAGAGCGTTGGCAACAGTAATTAAACTTGAAGAAACCCCAGCTGTAAATGGTCATAGACCTTCAGCAGATGTTCTTTTTGAGTCAACAGCAGAAGTTTATGGAGGCAACTCATTGGGTTGTATTATGACTGGAATGGGTAAAGATGGGGCGGCTAACATTGGGCTAATTCTACAAAAAGGCGGTATTACAATCGCACAAGATCAAGAGTCCTCAGTAGTTTTTGGTATGCCAAAAGTCGCAATAGAACGAGGCAATATACAAATGGTTAGAAGTCTAAATAAAATCGCAGAAACTATCATGAGCATTGTCTTAAATAAAACTGTAATATAATATTATAAATCAGTCAAATAATTATTCTTTTTCAATAATTATCACAATAAATCTAAAACATTGTATTTTTTCGTATGTTATTGAATTAAAATAAAATTAATGTATTTGATTTTACTAAAAAAAAAGCAGTGTAACAAAAATTACACTGCTGGTTTTAAAAAAAATATTTATCTATAATTTTGACGATAATTATCTCTTCTTCCACTTGATCTTGGCTTTTCTTCTTTTGGCTTTGCAAGGTTAACCTTGATGTTTCTTCCATTTACTTCTGCATTATCAAGTTCTTTGATAGCAGCAGACGCTTCTTCTTCTGAAGACATTTCTACAAAACCAAAACCTTTTGATCTACCAGTTGCTGTATCTGTTATAACTCTTGAAGAAACAACAGAACCATAAGTACTGAAAATCTCGTTTAACGAATCTGAATTCGCTGAGTAGGGTAAATTTCCTACATAGATACTACATGACATAAAATCTCCTGAAAATGATTGTTATTTATATTTAAACAACAAATAGAATATAACATTATTTTTTATTAATAGCACTATATATTTTTAAATTAATACAAATAATTTAAAATATTTAAATATTTTAGAATAAATTCATAAATATTTAAAAAAATATTAGTTTTTATGTACGTTTTGAGAAAAAATATAGTCAGTTACTAATTATTTAAGTTTATTTTTTGTTTTTTTTACTATATTATAATAAATTTCTTCTAATTTAGAATTTAATCCGATGCAAGATTTAATAACTTTTTCTGACCATTCCACATATTGTAAGCATCTTTTAGTTGTCCAAAATTTTGGTTTTTCTTCATAAATATCGCTTATATTACAAAAATGGTCTGCCATTTTAATTAATTTTGCCTTATCTGACAAAAAAGGTGATTTTTCGATTTGTATTTTTTTTCTTTCTTCTTTTGGTAGATTTTTATTGTCTGATAATTCTAAAACAATATTTTTTACTTCTGTCCCAAAATTATTTTCTAATTCTTCTGGAGTTGTATCAGTATCTTCTATTGTATCATGAAGAAGGGAAGATTCTAAAGTAGCAATGTCTATAACCTCACATTTAATCAAGGTATCAAAAACCGCAATAGGATGATTTATATAAGGAGTAGAGTCTAAGTTTTTTCGTCTCTGATTTTTGTGTTTTTCACTGCTAAATCTCAATGTTTTTGATAGAATACTTAACATTTCTAATTCATTCATATTTTTTCCTTGATTTTTTTGTAATTAACTCGGATTTATATATTTTAGCCACATAATTTCACAGAATGGTACAGGATAATTATTTTTTTTATAGAGGTAGCGATAATAATTCAACATTCGAGTTATTTAGATTATACAATAAAATTTATTGTTTTGTTAAATAGTATTAATTTTTTTTTTACTATTTAAATATAATTTTTTTATAAAATCGCTTGATGTTGTTCTAATTGTATTCTGTTATTCTAATAAATAAAAATGATTGGCAGAGCTATATATAAAAATCGATGATATTTTTGACAAAATTAAATTTTTTTGCTATAAAGACTCAATAGAATTTTTTATATTTTAAGGATAGAGTATGGCATTAAGCAACGAAAGAGACATCAGGATAGAAAAAGTAAAGAAATTAAGAGAGCAAGGAGTTAATCCATATCTTGATAGATGTGATAGGACTCATAAAATAGAAGAGGCAAGAGAACTTGCAATTGGTACAGAAAATGTAGAACTTGCTGGAAGACTGATGCTTTTTAGAAGTTTTGGTAAGCTAATTTTTGCAACAATTCAAGATTTTACTGGAAAAATTCAGATTGCTTTAAATAAAAAGAATATTTCAGAAGAAAACTTTAAATTTTTTGAAAAAATGGTAGATGTTGGCGATTTTATCTATGTAAAGGGAAATATTTACAAAACAGAAAAAGGCGAAATTACTTTAAATGTTTTGGAATATAAACTTCTTTCCAAAACTATTAGACCATTGCCAGAAAAATTTCACGGTTTAACTGACTTAGAGGCTCGTTCAAGACAAAGATACCTTGACTTAACGATGAATTCTGAGACAAAAGAAAGATTTAAAAAAAGAATAAAAATAATTAATACTATTAGAAATTTTTTAAATGATAATGACTTTTTAGAAGTAGAAACTCCAGTTTTACAAACAAAACCATCTGGTGCATTGGCAAAACCATTCAAAACTCATCATAAAGCCTTAGATATTGATATGTACTTGCGAATTTCTCCAGAAACATACTTAAAACGATGTATTGCAGGTGGATTTGAGAGAGTTTACGAATTTTCGAGATGTTTTAGAAATGAAGGAATGGATCCTTCACACTTACAAGACTTTACACTTTTAGAATATTATGGTGCTTACTGGAACTATATTGATAATATGAATTTTACCGAAAAATTGATTAAACATTTATTACTCGAAGTAAATGGGTCTTTAACTTTGACTTATGGTGATAGAACAATTGATTTTTCTGGAGATTGGCCAAGATACAGTTTTAAAGAATTGATTTTACAGCATTCAGGGATTGATATAGATAAGATTCCAACAAAAGAAGAACTTGTTGCTGAGATAAAAAATAAAAATATTGAGCTTGAAGGCGTGGATTTTGATAAAATTGGTAGAGGTAATTTAATCGACCAGCTTTACAAAAAAGTTGCTCGCCCAAAGATGATAAATCCACAATTTTTAATACATCATCCGCTTGATTTGTCACCTCTTGCAAGAACTAACGATAATAATCCTATGGTTACAGATAGATTCCAGCTTGTTGTTAATACTTGGGAAGTTGTGAATGCTTATTCAGAACTTGTTGATCCGATTGACCAAAAAGAAAGATTTATTAAACAAGCACAGGCAAAAGAACAAGGCGATGAAGAAGCAATGGTTATGGAAGACGATTTTGTAAATTGTATGGAATACGGTATGCCTCCAATTTCTGGTTGGGGTATGGGTATTGATAGATTTGCAGCACTTTTAACTAATCAAGAAAATTTAAGAGAAGTTGTTTTATTCCCAATTATGAGACCAGATACTTCTATCCAAAAAGATGAAGATATAGTAGATGATGTTATGCCAGATAATATTGTACAAAAAATTGTAAATGACGATAAATCAGTTATTGCTCCACAAGATATTAATGATTTGGGAGTTAGTTTTGAGAAACTTGATGCTTTATTTGGAGAAAAACTTAAAAAAGATACACTAATTAGTCATAGTATAGCCTCTGGTGCTATAATGAGCGGTATTGCAAAAAAATTTGGCTTAAATGAGAAAAATTACTATTATCTTGGTCTTTTACACGACATTGATCTTGAAGAAATAGGTAATGATTCACCAATGCTTTCTCATGGACTTATTGGTGGTGATTGGTTAAAAAAACTAGGTGTAGCAGAATCTGTTGTGAATGCTATTATTTCACATAATGAAGAAGGTAACGGTTTTAGAAGAATAACTTTTGTTGACTATGCACTAACTTGTGCCGAAAGTTTGACTGGTCTTATAACAGCAACTGCAAAAGTATATCCAGACAAAAAAGTTGCATCTGTTAAAGTTTCTTCTGTTGTAAAAAGAATGAAAGAAAAAGCATTTGCTGCAACTGTAAATAGAGACTCAATTAGACTCTGTGAAAAATTGGGGTTAACACTCGATGAGTTTGTTGGTATTGGCATTGAGTCAATGAAAGAAGTTGCCGACAAGATTGGATTGTAATAATATTTTTAAAAAAGCGACGTTTGCAAATGTCGCTTTTTTTATTTGATTTTCTTCAAGTTTTTTGCTATATTTTACTTATGGAAATAATTAGAGCAACTTCTGACATTTTTTTTAAGTTTCTATTTGGTAAGGAAGAAAACAAGGATTTGTTGTTATCTTTTATAAACGCAGTCCACGCTGACTCTGGTTTTCCATTAATTAAAACTGTGGAGATAAAGAATCCTTTTAACATAAAAAACTTTTCTATCGATAAAGAGTCAATCGTTGATGTAAAAGCAACTGATGAAAACGGACGAGTTTACGATGTGGAAGTCCAAACATCTGGTAACGATATTTTTAAAAATAGAACACTCTACTATTGGGCAAAACTTTATTCTTCTCAGCTAAAAGAATCTAATTTATTTAGTAAATTAAAACCTACAATTTGTATAAATGTACTTGATTTTGATTTATTTAAAGAATATGACTATCCTCATAGTTGCTATAACACAGATTATTATGATTATCACAGAGTGACACAGATTAGATTCTTTATACTAAAGGTTTTAATCTGTGTAATTCGCAATAATCTGTGTTTAAATCCGTGTAATAGGAGGACGAAATGACTATATTACTAAAAGACAATGAAATATTAAAAAAAGCTCACAATGAGTACAAAAAATTCACAGAAGACGAAGAGTTACGAGACTTAGCATTAAGACGCGAAATGTTTAAAATGGATCATGAAACCCAACTTGATGAAGCAAAAAAAGAGGGCATAAAAGAGGGCATAGAAAAAGGTAAAGAAAAAGGCGAATTATTAGACAAACAAAATGTTTTAATAAAACTTATTACAAAAAAATTTGGCATCACTGATAATGAAAAAGAATTAATTAAAAAAACTACTGATTTAGAAAAACTTGATATTGCTCTTGAAGATATTCTATTTATTGATAATAAAGATGAAATATTAAGTAAATTGATATAAAACAGATTAAATTATAGGATAACAAATATTTTGAACTAAACCAGTTTAATCTGTGTCAATCTGTTAAAATCCGTGTTATGTAAAACGGATAAAAATATAGAAGAATAAATAAATTGAATAAAAACCAGTGTAATCTGTGTTAATCTTTAATAATCTGTGCTAATCCGTGTTATGTTATGGGGAAGATTATGTTATTTTGTGAAGTTTTGAAAAAAATAAATATTAATTATGAAGTTATTGCAAATAATTCAAATATAGATGTCTCTGATATTGTTTTAAGTTCAAAAGAAGCTAATGATAAAACAATTTTTGCATCAATTAAAGGGTTTAAAACAGATGGGCATAAATTTATAAATGATTGTTATCTTAAAGGAATAAAAAACTTTTTAATTGAAGATGATAGTTTTATTACTGATGATATGAAAAAAGATTCTACCATAATAAAGGTTACAGATACGAGAGAAGGGCTTGGTTTAATTAGCAATGTGTTAAATGATTTTTCATATAATAAATTAAAAATGATAGGTATTACTGGTACTAAAGGTAAAACGACGGTTTCTACTTTGACTTATAAGTTTTTAAAAAATAAATTTAGCACTTCTTTTTTTTCGACTGTAAAGAATATTGTTGGTGGAATAGAGACACCTTCAGAGCGGACAACAATGGAGGCTAATAAACTGCAAGGGTTATTAAAAAAATCATTACAACAAAAAGAGGAATGCTCGATTGTAGAAGTTAGTAGTCATGCGGTTACTTTAAAAAGAGTCATTGGGATTAACTGGGATATTGGGATTTTTACTACTTTTAGTAGAGACCACCTCGATTTATATGGCACTATGGAAAAATACTTTGATGCGAAACTCGATTTTTTTAGGAGTTTGAATGATTCGACCAAAAAGAATAAAATTGCAATTATAAATATGGATGATCCAAAGGGTAGAGATGTTTTGGAAGTATTGAATGAATCTGTGAAAAAAATAAAAGTTGGTAGTTTCAAAGATTGTGACTATTTTATAAAAAAATATTCTTCAACAAATGATGGACTCGAAATAGAAATTGAAACAAATAAAAATAATTTTAAATTAAAAACACCAATGCGGGGAGTTTTTAATGTGAATAATATAAGTCTTGCTTTTGCATGTGCGGATTTATTGGGTGTAGATTTTTCTTTTATACAAAACGAATTATCAAATTGTTATGGGGTTGAAGGTAGATTTGAAATTGTTATTACTAAGCCTTTTACAGTTATAGTTGACTATGCTCATACTCCAGATTCTTTAGAAAAAATACTAAAAGAAGCAAGAATTATATCAAAAAACCGAGTTATTTCAATTTTTGGATGTACAGGTGACAGAGATAAGGAAAAAAGACCTATTATGGGCGAAATTGCATCATTAAATTCTGATTTTACATATATTACTAACGATGATACTTATACTGAAGACCCAAATGATATAGCAACATCAGTAGAATCTGGTTTTAAGACAAAAAATTACAAAATTATTCTTGATAGAAAAGAGGCAATTACAGATGCTTTAACTTACGCAAAAGAAGGAGATGTAATTATTGTTGCTGGAATGGGGCATGAAAAATTTCAAATCTTAAATAATGTATCTGTGCCTTACAACGATAAAGATACAATTTTAGAAGTTTATAAAAATATAAATATTATAACACAGATTTAACACAGAATTCGCTTTTTCTGTGCCAATCTGTCTTATATGAATATTTTGCCTTCTGCTATTTTGAATGCTTTGCCACCAACGAAGATATTTATTTTATCATCTTGTTGGTTTGCTTTAATATAGATTAATGAAGGTCTTTTAATTTCGTAGCCTTGTTCTACCCTTAAATCAATTTCTTGTTTGTTGTAGTAATTATTTTTTAGTAAATAGGCTGCAAAGCAACCATTGGCACTACCAGTAGCAGGGTCTTCTGGGATGCCGTAATAGTCTACAAACACTCTTGCATTGATATTATTTTCTTTTGAATAAGTTTGGGGGCAAAAAACAAATAAAGCCTTTGCTGTAATATTTTCTACAAAATTGAAATAAAGAGTTTTATCAATATTAATTTTTTTAATAGCGTCTAAAGTTTTTAGAGGAATAATTACAAATGGTAAACCAGTTGATACTTCTTGTATAGGAAAATTGTTATCAATGTCATTCTCCTGTAATCCTAATATTTTTGCAATTTTATCTGATTGTAAAGTTTCGCCAAAAATGGGTTGTATTTGTTTCATCCACAAATTTTCTATATTGTCGCCATCATAGTTTATCGTTACTGGTATTTTTCCTACTTTTAAGTTTAGAATAATTTTTTCAACTTTTTGTTTAAGTAACTCCTTTTGAATAATGAAAGCAGTACCAAGTGTAGGATGTCCAGCAAAAGGAACTTCTTCATTTGGTGTAAAAATTCTTACATCATATTTATTTTCAGTATTGCCAAAGATAAAAGTAGTCTCAGAAAAATTAATTTCTTTTGCAATCTCTTGCATTTGTTTGTCGGTTAAGCCTCTTCCATCTTTAATCACAGCCAATTGATTACCTGCAAATTTTTTTTCTGCAAAAACATCAACAATATAAAAATGAACCTCTTGCATAGTATTTTCCTTTAAATTATTTAAATATTTATAAATAATGGATTTTTTTTAACTTATATTACAATAATTTGAGATATTTAATAGCATCAAATTACATTATGAGATAAATTTATTTAATAATAGCATTCATAAAATCATCGATTGAAAAAAAGCCTTTTTTGTCTTTAATCCAGCCTGCTGCCATAACAGCCCCTACTGCAAAACCTTCTCTTGTTCTTGCTGTGTGTTTAAGTTCGATTGTGTCAACAGCAGAGTCAAACTCAACAGTATGTGTACCAGGATAATAGCCTGCTCTAACTGAGGCGATATGAAGTTCATCTGATTCGATTTTTCTGTCGAGTTTTTCGGTGGTAATTTTAGTTTTGTTTTTCAATTCAGATAACATAACATTGCCAATCATTAATGCTGTCCCTGAAGGACTATCCTGTTTTTGATTGTGATGTATTTCGTAAGCAAGGCTATCGTATTCTGGGAAATTGTTAAAAATTTTACTTGCTTCTTTAACAATCCTAAAAAATATATTTACACCAAGTGAAAAGTTGCCAGACCAAATGAAACCAATTTTATCATCAACAATTTTTTTTATTTTATCGATATTGTTATACCAACCAGTTGTACCCATAACAACGCAAACATTATTTTTTACATATTCGTTTATTCTATCTTCAATACCTTCAGGAGATGCGAAATCAATTACAACTTCAACATCCTTTAACGAGTTAGAATCCACAGTTTTAAAATTTACTTCTGGTGCAAATTTATCAATGATTGATATAATAGAATGTTTTTTTTCGAGAGCAAATTTATGGATTTGTTTACCCATCTTGCCATAACCAATAATTGCGATATTCATATATTTCTCCTTAAACATTAAGCTAATGATTAAGCCTAATAGTTTTTTTGAATGGTATTATACAAAAAAAAATTAATAAATTAAAGATATTTTTGTATTCAAATCAATAAAAATTTATTATTATTAATATGAAAAAAATTAAAAAGGAAGGTTAAAATGTTTTGTAGAAATTGTGGTAAAGAAATTGCCAATGATTCTAAATTTTGCTCTTCTTGTGGGGCTGGATTTAATAATGGTAAGAAATTTTGTCAAAATTGTGGAACTGAGACTCAAGAAATCTCTGATGTTTGTTTAAACTGTGGAGTTATCCTTGCAAAAGGTCAAAATAACTCAATATCTTATAATGTTGGTGATAAATACTATGTAAATTGGCTAATTTGTCTCTTAATGTCTGTTTTTTTTGGATATTTTGCTGTTGATAGGTTTATGATGGGACAAATTGGTCTTGGCGTTTTAAAAATATTAAGTTGTGGTGGATGTGGAGTTTGGTACATAATAGATATTATTCTAATTGCAACAAAATATAAGTTTCAAAATGTTGAATGGACAAATAATTTTGGTTAAAAATAAAAACAATTGTCATGCCTATAACATGGATTTAGCACAGATTTTCGCGGATTAACACAGATTAAGTAACATTAATAGTCAAAGAACACAAGTAATGAAATGGTTATTCCAAATTTTTTAATACATTGGATTTATTGTCAGCAAAGACAAAATCTTCGATTGATAAATCAAGTTTTGTAATATCATTACAATTTTCTACCAGCTTGATTTCATCAAGAGTTAAACTAAACTTTTTTGAAAGTAATTTTATCAAAATTTTTTGTTTTGCTTCAATTTCTCCTTCAGTTTTTCCTTCGATTTTTCCTTCCATAAATGAGGTATCAAGTACACCTTTTAAATCTCGATAGATTTTTAAACTTTGTTGATATGCAAACATTTGTTCACTATCAAATTTGGCAATTTCTGCTAGTTCAAAACCCTTTTTAAATATATCCTCGTTTAATATATTAGGAATTTCGTTGAAATCTTCAAGATGTTTTAAGAAGTATAACCATTTTTCAAAATGTGTAATTAATTCTTCTTCTTTTTTATTAAAAAGTGGCATTTCTATAAATATATATGTTAATTTATCATAAAATACTTCACAATATTGATTTTTTAGTTGAATTTTACTTAAATAGTCATTGTTATTCTTATTTTCAAATTTAAAATCTAAAATAGCTATGCAATAAACTGGTTTTAAATTGTAATCCCATTCGCCTTTTTCTGCTTGTTCTTGTAATGGAAATGTTGAGTAAAAGATGGTTCTATCTCTAAAAAAATTAATTTTAGCTTTTTGCATTTCAACTATAAATTTTTGACCTGTTTTATTTTCACAGTAAATATCATAAATGGCCTTTCTATCGCTATCGATATTTCCAAGTTTTTCTGTTGGCTTAAATGTCAAATCAGCAATTTTATACTCTGTTGGCAAAACTTCGTTCAAAAAGTCAATTAATAAGTCTTTACTACCTTCTTCACCAAAGAGTTTTTTAAAACCAAAATCTGTATATGGGTTTATATATTTTGCTGTCATAAAATTACCTCAGGCTAATATATATACTGAAAAAACTTTAAATGGTCAAGATTTTTATTTTTTAAAAAGACAATTGCCATGTATCTAACATTGCTACTAAACGTAGATGGAATAACACGGATTTATTACAATTTTTGCGGATTAACATAGATTACGCTGGTTTTAATTTAAAATATTTATTTTTCTATATATTAATCTGTTTAATCAGGTACAGATTTTTAATTGTAAACAATTACCATGCAATTTATAGCTAAAAGCTACAAATTGCAGAGGGCAATTCAAACTACCTTTTGGTGATTTCAATCCTATTGCAATTCTTTGACTAATTTTAAT
>Ga0209518_1000217_pt1 | contig 78341 bp, 73 predicted proteins | sample RifGroB1_FD_183993 | JGI IMG/M metagenome (GOLD analysis project Ga0209518, IMG submission 183993) | Groundwater microbial communities from Rifle, Colorado, USA - Groundwater B1 (SPAdes) (version 2) | ecosystem: Environmental > Aquatic > Deep subsurface > Groundwater | place: Rifle, Colorado... | reverse complement strand
GGAATTACGCATTATTAACCGGCAGCGGCAACGTCGGCATCGGTGATACCAATCCTCTTTCATTGTTAACAGTAGGTAATGGTGATCTGTTTCAAGTAAATTCTTCAGGTAATATCGTTAAAATCAACAACATAACTTATAGCTGGCCCTCACTTCAAGGTGGAGCAAACCAGGTTCTTACCAATAACGGCTCAGGTACGCTTACGTGGGCAGCTCCATCGGCAACCGCAACACAAGTCAGTCGTGACGCTGTTAGTTTAAGTTCTGATTACGTTGCCCGCATACGTGTTGGAGCAGAAGCGAATTACCGCGCAGTTTTGGGTTTGACTTCAACCGATGTTCCTCAATTGCAATTTGGAGGGGGAGGCGCATCGGCACCGGATCTTACTTTGTATCGCGGTTCTTCTCCAAGAGCTTCTTTTAAAACAGCTAACCCAATTTTTATTGATAACAGTTATCTGGGCGTAGGTATTACTGGAGCCGAAGATGTTGATACAAATTTTCGCATTACCACCATCAGAGGCGGCATCAAAGCCGAATCTTCAAGCGCAACTCAGCCCGCAGGATATTTTAATAATACAAGCACTGGACCTGATATTAATATTAACGGCGCAGCATATAATTGGCCAGGCGCTAATTCTTCAGGAATTCTCACCAACAATGGTTCAGGACTTCTCACGTGGGTGTCAGCAGGCGCGAGTATTACTTGTAATCCTACTTGTACAACCAATTATGTTCCTAAATTCAATAGCGCGAGCACTGTAGGGAACTCTCAAATCTTTGATAATGGAACTAATGTAGGTATCGGTACGACGGGACCTAACCTAAAAACACAAATCGAAAGCGCTACAGGTGGATTACCAGCAAGTTCAGGAACTACACAAGGTGCAGGTGGACGACTTCGACTATCAACAGGAGGAGGAACGGGTATATTGGATATGGGTGTTGCGGGCGCCACCGGAGGATGGCTGCAAATGACCGACTCCTCGAATCTGGCAACCAATTATCCACTACTGCTTAATCCAAACGGTGGCAACGTCGGTATCGGTATAACCGCACCAGGCGCAAAACTTGAAGTTGCAGGCCAAGTAAAAATCACAGGAGGTATTCCAGGCGCAGGTAAAGTACTTACGTCAGATGCCGCAGGTCTTGCAACTTGGCAAATTCCTTCTGCTGCTCCAGCAACTCAGGTAAGTAAAGACAATGGAGTCATTAGCGATTATGTTGCCAGAATTAAACTTAATGCCGATACATTATATAGAGCGCAGCTTGGTTTAGACGGCGGTGGTCGCGGCGCATTACAATTTGGTGGAGGAGCTGGCGTGTACGATGCGGTTTTTTATCGCAATACAGCAAATGTTCTTCAATTTGATTACGCGTTGACCACAGAAGGTAATGCAGATCCTGCTTATCATATTACGTTAAACGCTAATACATTTACTAATAATCCCCGCGGAGGAATTAAAGCGGATATTAATGAAAGCGATACGGTTCAATCAAATATTGCCGCGTATTTTTCTGCGGCTAATTCAACGATAGGGAATTACGCATTATTAACCGGCAGCGGCAACGTCGGCATCGGTGATACCAATCCTCTTTCATTGTTAACAGTAGGTAATGGTGATCTGTTTCAAGTAAATTCTTCAGGTAATATCGTTAAAATCAATAATATAACTTATAGCTGGCCCTCACTTCAAGGTGGAGCAAACCAGGTTCTTACCAATAATGGTTCAGGTGGTTTAACGTGGGTCGCGGCAGGAGCGTGCACTACCTGTTTCCATAACAACGGTGATTCATTTACCGGTTTGGCTACGCTTGGCACTAATGATGCGTATGAGTTGGCATTTGAGACAGGCGGTACCGAAAAGATGCGCATAGCATTCGGCAACGTCGGCATCGGCGATACCACTCCTCTTTCATTGTTAACAGTAGGCAACGGCGATCTATTTCAAGTCAATTCAACTGGAAATCTTGTTAAAATCAATAACATAACCTATAGCTGGCCTTCTTCTGCTCCCACCGCGGTCAATCAAGTGCTTTCTGTGCAAACCGTTGCAGGCGGCATACTTCAATGGGCATCTCCGGTTGCAACCGCAACGCAAATTACCAACAACACCGCCGTTACCAATGATTTTCTCGCACAGATTAAAAAGACAACCGATACTACATATCGTGCATACTTTGGTCTTGCTACGGTGAATGCGGTGAACGACATGCCTGTACTGCAATTTGGTATAGGCGGCGTGTCAGCACCTGATATTACGCTTACCAGAACTACAACTTCTCCGACTGTGAGAGGCGCATTTGGAATGATCAACGATCTTGTGGTGGCATCCGCAGGTGTCATAGGTGACAGCAATTTCCGCATCACGACTTTAAATGGCGGCATTAAAGCGGAAAATAGTTCTTCGACTAGTCCCGCGGGCTTCTTTAGTAATACGTTTAATAGCGCTACGCAAAGAGGACTTACTGTTGATATTGGATTTTTTGAAATGGGCACTACTTCTACTGTTCAATCAAATTCTACTGCAGGCAGAGGTCGCATCTATTTTAACGGTACTAAATTTTTGGTTTCACAAAATGGAGGAGCATATGTTGATTTAATCCCAAGCGGTGGTTCTGTAACAAGTTCAGGGAGCGCAACGTACATTCCGAAATTTACCACCGCGAGCAATATAGGGAATTCATTGATGTATGATACCGGAACGGGTATTGTCATTGGCGGAATAGCTTCTACGGCAAATACCGAGTTTGAAATCATAGGTAACGCTCAAGACAGCAATATTTTACTTGGCAATGCGACGGGAGCGAAGTTGATGCTGGCAGGGATGACGAGCGGAGTTGGAGCTGTTTATACCATGACTAACCATCCGTTATATCTTGGAGCTAACGGTACAAATTCATATGTAACCATAGGCACTACCGGCAACGTTGGAATCGGAACGACAGCTACTCCCAGTCAGAAACTCACTGTTAATGGCACCTTCGGCCTTCAAACAACAGGTTCCAACTACGTCGTGTTGCAGGGAAACGCAAGTCAGGCGTCAACTACGACATATACATTGCCGAATGGTTACGCTACTGCAAACAATCAAGTTTTGACGAGCGCTACATCAGGTTCAGGAGTTTTGACATGGGCAGCTCCATCGGCAACCGCTACTCAAGTCAGCTTCGATGCCGCCGAAGGTTCTGGTAATTACGTTGCGCAGATCAGGAAAGCGGCAGGAGCTACAGCCCTCGATACTTTTTATCGCGCTCGTTTGGCTCTTAATCCGGCGGGTAACGCTGGACGTCTTGAGTTTGGTTCAGGAACCTCAGCAACAGACACGTTTTTATCCCGTAGTTCTGCCGGCAATATCTTAGTAAATTATTCTTTAAGCGTAAATACTATCAATGATGTCAATTACTATCTGACAGTTTGGGGAAAGGGCATTAAAGGAACTTCTGTTGAACCCAGTTTTCCAGGAGGTTATTTTGAAAGTATCGCCGCAACTACTCCATATGCATTAATAACCGGTGCAGGCAATGTTGGAATCGGCGACTCATCACCAACTTCTTTGTTAACAGTAGGTAATGGTGATCTGTTTCAAGTAAATTCTTCAGGTAATATCGTTAAAATCAATAATATAACTTATAGCTGGCCTTCTTCTGCTCCCACCGCGGTCAATCAAGTGCTTTCTGTGCAAACCGTTGCAGGTGGCATACTTCAATGGGCATCTCCGGTTGCAACCGCAACTCAAGTTAGCAATGATAGCGGAGCAGCAGGTAGTTATGTCGCGCGTATTAAAGCAACCGCAGACGGAGTTGGGTCTTATCGTGCCGTTCTGGGTCTTAACGGCGCTTTGAATGGAGCGCTTGACTTTGGTCCTGGCGGTGCGGGCGTTATCGATACAAGTATATATCGCGCTGGTGTGGGACAAGTCCGTATAAATAATTATTTGGGTGTAAATGCAGGCGTTGATACTAACTATCGCATCACTACCTCAGGAGGTGGCATCAAAGCCGAAACTTCGACCGCAACTCAATCTGCCGGATATTTCCGAAATATTTCCGGAACTACTGATGGTAAACAAGGCGTTTGGATTGAAAGCAGTCTTTTGACAATGACCGGACTCGCTACTCAAACAGCTACGGCAGCAGCTGGGCAAGGACGTATTTATTTTGATGCAACTGCCAATAAATTTAAAGTTTCAGAGAATGGTGGAGGTTATGTTAATTTAGTCGGCGGTGCGGCTATTAGTTATGTTGAAAGTTATCTTGCTTCAGATTTTGCAGGTCCTGCCATCGCTAACACGTATAGTAATACTAGCGCTACGGGTCTTTCGATTAATCTTCCTACTGCCGGAACATGGCTTATTACCAGTAATATTATAGTAACGGATAATACTTTTTCAGGTTTTCCTAATGTTAATTTTACCGCTAAATTATGGGATGGCGTCACGGTTGAATCTTCTACTCAAGCAGTGGGTGGTTATGTCCAGGCAACTTCCATGACGCTGTCAGGTATTGTTATAACATCAGTAGCAAATACTTCTTATAGAGTAGATGTAGCTTCGGGTGCAGGTGCTTTTTTTATTATGGCCACAGCGATTAACAACGTTGCAGGTGCTAATGCTAGCAGCATCCGCGCAATCAAGATTCAGTAATTTACGAAAAATTAAAGTCAGACATTAATTTAAAGCGCCTTGTGGCGCATGTGGCGGTGCGGTATAGTATATTTATGGAATTAGAAGAACAAAAACTTAAAAGTATTTTGGTAGAACAACGCGAAGAATATCAGCGGAATACAGAGGTCATGATTGAAGATTTTAAGTCAGATTTCCGCGTTTTTGGAGAACAACTTACCGGTGTACAGGAGGATGTGGCTACGTTGAAAGATGACGTTTCGATTTTGAAAGATGACGTTTCGATTTTGAAAGATGACGTTGCGACACTAAAAGATATGGTCTTTAAAAACACTGAAGATATTGAAATTATAAAAGCTGATCTACATATCATTAAAGATGATCTGAAAGAAAAAGTGAGTCGTGAAGAATTTAAAGTGCTTGAACGGCGCCTCGAAATTTTAGAGAAAAAAGTTTAAGTTGCTAGTATTAAACTTGATTTTTATTAAATTAGCCACAACGCCCTGCTTTAGCAGGGTGTTGTGTGTTGTTTAACGGGTTATTGAGGGACTAAATTTAAAGAATCTTTCGCTGTATTGAGTTTTTGCTTTTTATGGCCGTTCCGCTATAATAAAATGGACTGAAAAATAATTAATATATAATGTTTTATGACAAAAAGTATACTTAATCGTTTACCAATAGGACTTATTATTGCTACAGTGTTTTTGACGCCGCTGTTCTTTTTGCCGGGAACCCCGGAAATACTCGAATTTAATAAGCAGATTTTAATAATTTGCGGAAGTTTTATTGCGTTGCTTGTTATCTTAGCTTTTTCTTTGTCCAGAGGCTATATTTCTTTGCCGCGTTCTTTTGCGCATATAGCTGTTTTTTTGGTGCTTTTCTCGAGTTTTATTAGCGCGATATTTTCGCAAAACAGCAATTTAAGTTTTCTGGGTTTCGGCTCAGGCTCGCAAGAAGCCTTTTTGAGCATTTTAGCTTTTGCATTATTGTATTTTTCGATATTGATTTATTTTACTCGACGATGGTCGTTATGGCTTCTTCGGACGCTGGTTTTTAGCGGTGTTCTGGTTGGATTAACGGAAATTATTGCGATTTCAGGTATTTTAAAAAATATATTATCCGTAGATTTTTCTACCGTAGGAGCTCCGGGCTCTACGGGTCTTTTTATGGCAGCTACCCTGGCTATAAGTATTGGAGGCGCTATGTTTTGGATAGGGAAATGGCAAAAAATAGCAACTGTTTCGTCAATTTTTATTTTTGTTGCCGCCATCTTAATTTTTCAGGATTTGATTTGGGTGATTTTTTCTTTTTCGGCAACCTTTATGCTCCTATTGCATCTTTTGCATTTGCGTAAGGCTAGCTCGAGTGTTTTAAGTACAGTGTTTTTAGGAACTTTTATTGGTTTATCGCTGGGTTTTTTCTTGTTTGCTCCTTTAGCCGGTTTGGTTTTTTCTTCTGTTGAGGTTTTACCTTCACTGTCTTTGAGCCTGGATATTGCCCGAAGAAGTCTTTTAGAAAGTCCATTATTCGGCATTGGACAAGGTAATTGGGTCAACGCTTATAATTTATATTTTCCGGAGGAACTTAACCAGGGGAGCTTTTGGAATGTAAGCTTTATACAATCCGGATCAAAATTTCTTACTTTGGTTGTAACCGGCGGGATTTTAAGTTTTTTGAGTTGGGCAATGTTTGTTATTTTGGTTGGAGTAGGCGGATTTAAGAATGGATACTTTGCATATCAGGGATTTACCAAAAACCTTTTTAGTTTAAGATCGTTCGCGTTTTTTTTGAGAAAAAAACAAATAAGCGAAAGTAATCAAGGTTTAAATATTTCCGTCTCACCCAATACTGATATATTTTTTCCGGTATTTTTTGCGTGGTTCCTGCTTGTTTTGGGCCAGTTTTTTATGGGCTCTAATATTACACTTGAAGTTTTGTTTTGGATATTGAGCGCGATATTATTATTGCCTTTAAAAAAGGAAAATTTTAATGTTGATTCCGGTGATGTTCAAGATAAAGACGAATCAAGTTTTTTTAAATTTACCAAAGATTCGTTGGCCTTTCAGATTATAGCCTTAACCGTAGCTATTTTAATTATTGCGAGCGTGAGCGTTGGATTGATATTTGCTAAGCGTTATGCGGGAGCGATAGCTTATAATAATGCGTCAAAAGAGTTTAGTAAAAATAATAGAAAAGGAGTTTTAGATAGCTTAAAATTTGCAGTACGCATGGAGCCGGTTAATAATTTTTATTTAATATCTCTTAGTGAAGTGGCCCTTCGAGCCTTTATTGAGGAATCTTCTTCGCAGGAAGAATTAAATCAAGAAAAATTGGATCGTGTTAATGAGTATAGCGCTTTGGCTCTTGCTTCAGCTCAAACTTTAACAATAAAAGAACCTCAAAAAGCAGATAATTGGTATTTAATGGCAAAAATTTATGTCACCATGAATCAATCGGGCGTTATAGAAGCCAGCGAAAAGGCTTTTGAAGCTTTTGCCAAAGCGATAGAATTGTCGCCCAAAAACCCTCTTTTTGTAACAGAGCTTGGCAACGCGCAATTTTATTCTTGGAATAGTGCTGACGTAAATGATATTTCCGATAAAGAAAAAGATAAATTATTTTCTGAGGCAGAAAAGTCATTTAAAAAAGCTATAGAGTTAAAGAAAGATTATGCTCCGGCCCATTTTGGTTTGGGTGTGTTATATTATCGTGAGCAAAATTATATTGACGCGGAAAAAGAATTTAGAGCAATAATTTCTTATGTACCGGCTTCTTCCGACGCGCATTATCTTTTGGGATTAACGCTTGACGCAAAAGGTAATAAGCCGGAAGCTATTTACGAATTTGAGATAGTTGCTCAATTAAACCCGGATAACGCGGAAGTTAAAAAAATTATTGAAAATCTTAAGGTTGGTAAGGCGGCATTGGATGGAATTGGATCGGATATTCCGCAGCCGAATGTAAGCGAATAAAAATTAAAATGGTTAACAGGCATATAAAAATTTTATTTCTGGATAAAGTTATATCCAGAAATTTAAAATATGGGACTAAAGGATTTTCTATTACTGAAGTAATGATAGCAATGGGCATTATTGCTTTGGTGTCTGTAGCAGTACTTACTTTATTGGCTTCCGCGTTTCGTGCCAACGCGCTTTTAAGAAATACGGTTATTGCTTCCGGTCTTGCCGAAGAGGGCGTCGAACTTATACGTGCTATAAGAGACGGGAATTGGCTTGAGGGCAAAACAATTGACGGGGTTACATGCGGGCTTGGAACAGATGAATGGCGAGAAGGTTTATGTTCAGGAGTATATGTCATAGATTACAGCGACGACTTGAGCACCGAGTTGAATAATTTTTATGCGTCAGGGAACGATTTTTTATGCAGGAACGCTAATGGTTATTATATCCGCAATAACGGCGTTTCTTGTCCTCCGGGATCTTCAGCGACACAGTTTCGCCGGCAAATAATCATAAGCAATGATACTGTTTATGAGTTTGTGGCTGATGTTTATATATATTGGTGTCGAACAGGAGTTCAGCCTTGCCCACAAGATTATGAAAGTGTTTTGCGCGTGGAGCAGAGATTTAGTAATTGGCTAGGAAGTTAAAAGGATTATGCTCAATAGGTATTTTTTTATTAAAATAAAAGATTATATTAGGTATAATGAATCGCCGTTTTTTAACAAGAAAAATGGGCAGGTCCATTCGATGGGCTCAGGACAAGCCGGATTTTCTTTGCCGGAGCTAATAGTTGGAATTTATGTTTTTTCTATTGTTATGGTGATGGGTTCAGGCGCGATCATGGCAGTTTTACGCAGTCAGCGTATTGTTTTGAAGGAACAGGAACTTTTGGATAATACTCGCGGTTCTCTGGAAGTTATGAGTAAAGCTTTAAGATTAAGTTATGATTATCAGGTTCCTGCTCCCGGGAATACAGGTATAACCAGTATTCTTGTTAATCATCCTGCAAAAACCGGCCTTGCTGATTGCCCAACAACTTCTCCTTGTCCTGTTAAATATTATCGCAGTACCGTTGGAAACATAGGTGTAATTTATGAACAAAATTGTCCAAGTGGTTGTGTGGGGGTGAATGGCGGACTTCCCGGCGCAGCCATACCTCTAACCTCAGATCAAGTTAACATCAGGAAGTTAGAATTTGTTGTGACCGGCTATGGTACGGTTGATGATAACCAAGCTCGTGTTACGATTTATATGGAATTTTCTCCTGTGACGTCTATAGCAGGCAACCGCATAATTCCAATTCAGACCACATTAACACAACGTCTTTTTGATGTACCATAATATGTCCCGTTAGAAAATTGCGATATTTTATGAATTATTTTCTCTATAAAATTATTAGTCTTTTTAGTAATCGCCAAAAAAGGCAGTGGTCTTTTTTGGCTGTTAACTTGCGGGCAATTTTCTAACGGGATATGTTAAATTCTAAATTTTCCGCCATTGTTAATTTATCTAAGCAAATTTTACAATGGCGTGAATCCGCCTTTGGCGGACAACAAATTTTAAATTCTAAAAAAAGTGGATTTTCTCTGGTTATTGCTATGATGTTGATGACATTGACCGTAAGTACGGTTTTGGGCATTGTGAGTCTGTTCCTTAGGGAATTTAAACTGAATACTGATCTTAAGTATTCAACTCAGGCTTTTTATGCCGCCGAGACGGGAATCGAAAAATATTTATGGGAATTTCGTAGAAATGGAATGGGGAATAAAGGAATCTTTTCTTGTGCTACTGATTGTTTGGGAAATGGCGCTACATATAGTTTAGAGTATGATTTTACCGGTGAGGTGCCGTTTTATATACTTTCAACTGGTGATTTTCGGGGTATAAAGAGAGCCATCAGAACAAACTTCTGATTTGTTTATAGATAAGTCAGTTAAGTTGTAATATGGATAGAACTCAAAATAAAAATTTAAAAGAACGCATAAAAATAGAAGACAGGATAAACAAATTGCGTAAAGAGATAGAAAAACATAGATATTTATATCATGTATTAGATAGTCCCGAGATTTCCGATTCCGCCTTAGATTCTTTGAAACACGAACTTGAGCAGTTAGAAAGTCAATATCCGGAATTTATAACTCAAGATTCGCCAACTCAGCGTATAGGAGGAGAAGCAAAAAAAGAATTTGCCAAAGTGGTACATTCTTCACCGATGCTTTCTTTTACCGATGTGTTTTCGGAAGAAGAATTTGAAGCTTGGGGAAGGCGCAATGAAGACTTTGTTGATAAAAATATTTCTGATGGTTTTTATTGCGAATTAAAAATAGACGGACTGGCGGTTTCGTTGATATATAAGAACGGTGCTTTTGCGATCGGTTCTACAAGAGGGAACGGAGTTATCGGGGAAGAAGTGACTATGAATTTGAAAACCATAGAAGCCATTCCCTTAAAGTTGCGTGAGCCGGAAATTATATATAGCGAATTGAAAAAAGCGGGATTTGAAAAAGCAGCAAACTTTTTCCGCAGTGGGTGGCCGAAAGAACTTGAGGTTAGAGGAGAGGTTTTTATGAATACGAAAGATTTTTTGACATTAAATAAGATCCAGACAAAAAACAATAAACCCTTGTTTGCAAACCCCCGGAACGTTGCCGCAGGTTCCATAAGGCAGCTTGATCCAAAGATCACTTCATCGCGCCGGCTTGATTCTTTTGCGTATGATTTGGTGACCGACATGGGACAGGTTACGCACGAAGAAATTCATAAAATACTTAAAATATTGGGATTTAAAACCAATAGTCACAATAAATTTTGTGCTGATGTGAATGAGGTTATGGCTTTCCATAAAAAATGGGGCGTTGATAGAGATAAGCTGGCTTACGAGATCGACGGCGTAGTAGTTATTGTTAATGATATTGATAAGTTTAAATCTCTTAGTGTTGTAGGTAAGGCTCCCCGCGGCGCAGTAGCATTTAAATTTGCTTTGAAAGAGGCAGAAACAATAGTTGAAGATATAAAAATTCAAGTTGGACGTACCGGCGCTTTAACTCCTGTTGCCGCATTGAAATCGGTTCAAATAGGTGGCGTAACGGTTCAGCATGCAAGTTTGCATAATGCAGATGAAATTGAACGTTTAGGTCTTTATATCGGGGATACCGTTATAATCGGCAGAGCGGGGGATGTAATTCCCAAGGTATTGCGGGTTTTGCCCGCAATGAGGCCAAAAAGTGCACGCAAATTTAAAATGCCAAACTCGTGTCCTGATTGCGGCAAGAGAGTTGAGCGGATAAATGCTGAGGATGTTATTATCAGATGTATAAATAAAGATTGTCCGGCCAAGCATCGGGAGTGGCTTTATCACTTCACATCGCACGCGGCATTTGATATCGTGGGTCTCGGGCCCAAAATATTGGACCGATTACTTGAAGAAGGCCTAATTGAAGACGGAGCCGACATTTTCACTATAGATCCTAAAGTTATTGCGACCCTTTCTGGATTTGGTGAAAAATCCGCGCAAAAACTATATATATCAATTGAAAAAAGTAAGACCATTCCGTTGGAAAGATTTATATATGCTTTGGGAATTCCCAACGTGGGGGAGGAAACCTCTTTGGTTTTAGCGCAACATTTTGGGACTTTAGACAGGATGGTTAAAGCTACCGCTGAGGAATTGAACAATATAGAAGATATAGGTGATTTAACAGCAAAGAGTATTGCAGATTGGTTTAAAAACCTGCAGAATCGGAAATTTATTCAAAAATTTCTGAAAGTTGGATTAAAGATATTGCTGGTCAAAAAGCAAACTACTCCCGGCAAATTAACAAATAAGAGTTTTGTATTAACCGGAATCATGGATAGTATGAGCAGAGACAAGGCAAAACAGAGAATAAGAGAGGCGGGTGGAAAGATTTCAGAAAGCGTGAGCAAAAATACAGATTTTGTGGTTGTGGGTAGTGAGCCTGGAGATAAGTACGAGAAGGCAAAGAAATTAGGAGTTAAGGTACTTTCCGAGGATGAATTTTTAAAAATGATTAAAGTTTAATAACCAAACACCAAGAAACAAGAGACAGACAAATTACAGTGTCCAATATTCAATAATCAAATGCGTATTTGTATTTTGGAGTTTGAAGCTTATAATTTGTTTGGTTATTGTTTCTTGTATCTTGATTATTGTTTTCTATGATCTCAAAAGAAGAAATATTAAAGGCGGCGGCTTTGGCAAAGCTTAAATTAACCGCTAAGGAAGAAGATAAATTTGCAGCGGAACTTGCAAATATTGTTGCCTATGTTGATGAATTAAAAAGCGTGGATACAGAGAACATTGAAGCGGTTTCGCATATTACAGGGTTAGAAAATTCATTCCGTGAAGACAGTCTTGAGGTCCTGGAGGAAGATAAACTGCCTCACGGTCAGGATTTGATCGGACAAACTCCAAAAGTTAAAAATGGTTACGTTGTTGTTCCAAGAATTTTGTCAGATTTATAACACTACTAAGAATTTATGATTTTTTCGAACATGACAATTAAAAAAGCCCGCGAATTGATGGACAATAATGAACTTAAGTCTTCTACGCTGGTTGATTATTATTTGGACAACATCTCAAAAGAAAATAAGGACCTTAATGCGTATTTGTCTGTGTTTAGCGATGAGGCGCGTAGAGAGGCTTTGGAGACAGATGAGCGTTTAAGCCGGGGAGAAAACCCTGGAGTTTTAGCCGGAATACCAATAGCAGTAAAAGATAATATTTTAGTACGGGGATATAATGCCACCGCGGGTTCAAAGATTTTAGAGAATTATGTTGCATCATACGACGCTACGGTTGTGCGCAAGCTGAAAGATGCCGGTGCGATTATTTTGGGTAAAACAAATCTGGACGAATTCGCTATGGGATCTTCCTGTGAGCAATCTGCTTTCGGTCCCACTAAGAATCCTCGCAATAGAGAATATGTGCCTGGCGGCTCTTCCGGCGGCTCAGCATGCGCTGTAGCAGGGGAGTTTGCTTTAGCTGCTTTGGGTTCGGATACAGGAGGTTCAATAAGACAACCGGCATCTCTATGCGGAATAGTGGGATTAAAACCCACATACGGACGGGTATCAAGATCGGGTCTTATTGCTCTCGCGTCATCTTTGGATCAAATTGGTCCGATGACCAAAAACGTATATGATGCCGCCTTGTTGTTGTCGGTTATTTCAGGTCATGACGTTAACGATGCCACTACTTTACCGGGAGAAAAATTTGAGTTAAATGAAGATATGTTTTCCGGAAATATTGAAGGATTAAAAATCGGATTACCGCAGGAATACTTTATTGAGGGTATAGACAGCAGAGTCGGTCAAATAATCGAAAAAGCCTCAAAAGATCTGGAAGCTCGTGGTGCCAAACTTTATCCGGTCAGTCTTCCTCATACTAAATATGGTTTGGCAACTTACTATATAATTTTACCGTCTGAAGCGTCAGCCAATTTAGCCCGTTTTGACGGGATAAGATACGGCTACTCTGTCGCCCGTACTGAACAGGGCCGAAGTGCTCGTACTGAGCAGGGTCGAAGTGCAAATAATTCTTCCGATAAAAATATGTGGGATATATTTATAGACAGCCGCTCTCACGGATTTGGGGATGAAGTGCGCCGCAGGATAATTTTGGGAACTTTTGCTTTGTCTTCCGGGTATTATGATGCTTATTACAATAAAGCTCAGTTGGTACGCGCATTGATACGTAGAGATTTTATTGAAGCATTTAAAAAAGTTGATGTTTTGTTAACGCCTACATCTCCGACCCTACCTTTTAAATTCGGAGAAAAAACCGATGACCCTTTGGCCATGTATCTTGCCGACGTGTATACTGTATCTGCTAATCTTGCGGGGATCCCGGGAATATCACTTAATGCCGGAGAAGTTGAAGGTTTGCCCGTAGGTTTACAGTTGCTCGCAGCCAATAAAAATGAAGATATTCTTGTGAAAGTGGCCAATGCGTATGAACAAATTTATAATCAATAATTTTAAATTATGCCGGGTAGTGAAAATTAGACTGTTCCGCGAAGCGGAACAAAAAGAAACATTGTCTGGTATAATAAGTTAGTTAAATTAAATATTTAAGTTAAAGTAGAATTTGATGAAAATAATTTAGTCAAATTTCTACTACCTGGTATGAGTGACGCAATATATAATATTTTTAACGGACAAGACCCGGCTTTATTTATGGGTCAAATATTTTCTTTTATTCCTGTTCCGGAATGGTTAAACGGTTTCATTTCGGTTTATAAAATTTTTGCCGCTATATTTTCAATCGCAGCTTTTCTTGCGATCGTATGGGTTATTATACGGCTTAACCGTTTAATTTTTTCAACGTATATGCAGAATATTACGGCTTCATTCAGCGCCGAAACTCTTCCTGCTGATAAAATATCTAAGCAATGGGCTAAGATAAAATACAGAATTGATCGCAATACGGAAGCGGAATGGAAATTGGCGGTTATTGAGGCAGATAAATTAGTTGATGATATCCTTAAAAAGATGGGCTATCCGGGTGAGGATATAGCTGAAAGGCTAAAAACAGCTACTCCTGAGCAAATCCAATCTTTAAACCTATTGCGCGAAGCGCATAAATTACGGGATACGGTTGTACATGACCCTGAATTTTATGCCTCAGAACTTGAAATAAAGAACGCAATTGACTATTACGAAACTTTTTTGAGAGAAGTTCAGGTGATTGACTAACTTGAAAATATGCAATATCATGGTGTAGCGGTTAATCAAGTTTATTAAGGTAGGGTTTAATCTTGATTTTTAGCGTAAAAGTTAAAGTGAAAAGTGCAAAATAACGATATTAAAGTAGGTTTAATTTTGTTGTTTTACGCTTTTATTTTTACGCTTTTTTCGTCGCGGGGTGGAGGAACGGTACCTCAGCGGTCTCATAAGCCGCGGAAGCGAGTTCGACTCTCGCCCCCGCAACACTTCGACTCGCTTCGCTCGCTCAGTGCAAGCAATTAAAAATATACGGGCGAGGCGAAGTGCCCTGAGCCTGCCGAAGGGCAAAATAGTATGTGGTACGTTTATATTGTTAAATGTGAAGATGGAAGTTTTTATACGGGAATAACCACTGATATAAGAAGAAGATTTAAGGAGCATAAGACCGGAAAAGGTGGTCATTATACAAAATCACATAAAATAACCAAATTATTGTATACTGAAAAATATACCAACCAAAAAGACGCATTAAGACGAGAATTTCAAATAAAAGGTTGGCGAAAAGATAAAAAAATAAAATTAATTAAATTTGGGAAACCTAATATATAAATAATTAAATATATGAACAAAAAAAATATTATTTTAGTAGTTGCAATAGGAGGCATTTTAATAGGAGGTATTGCTGCCTATATGTATTTTAATTCACAAAACGAAGCAAAAATTAAAGCGGAACAGGAAGAAGAGGTCATAGAAGCTCAAACGAAAGCGGCTGTTTTCGAGGAAGATCGCTCTGAGCAAATAGCTTATGCAAAGAGATTATATGAACAATATAAAGCCGCAGGAGGAAGTTTTGCAAGCGGTCCTTGTTTAGCTAATGGCACAGAATGGGCAATTGATGTTGTTCACAATCCTCGTCAGCCGATAGATGACGATCCAAGCTATCAATGCTCATCTTATGTTTCGGGTCAAGCTAAATATTTTGTGGAACTTGATACAGAAGGAAACGTTTTGAGAGCGGAATAGAATTTTGATCAAGATAGTCCCGAAGGAAACCTTCGGGATTCTGTACGCCAGGATAGCTCAACGGCAGAGCGGGCGTCTCATAAGCGCCATACAAGGGTTCGACTCCCTTTCCCGGCACATCCAATTTGCTTAGTTCGCAGCAGCGAACTGTAGCAAATTGTGATGCCCGCCTTTGGCGGGCTTTAGCAAGGAAAGTCTTCAAAGGCGACCGTTTATTCTGACAACAACTCGATTTGCTCATTGGTCAGAATGGCGAATTGAGATGCCCGCCTCTGTGGCGGGCATTCATAGTTTAAATTATGCGAACGGATAATAAATTATCAAGGAAACAAAAAGAAGAAAAATTGCTTTTCTTTGCACGTAAACATTTAGGTAAGCCATATAAATATGGCGCGCGCCCATGGCAGGCTCCATTGATGTTTGATTGTTCCAGTTTTGTTCAGTATCTATATAAACGCGTAGGAGTTATTTTGCCGCGAGTTAGCATTGAACAGGCAAGACGCGGCAAGAAAACTGCAAAAAATAAATTACAATCGGGAGACCTCATTTTTATAAAAGGGGGGATGGGACGTTATAATAAATATTTTCCCGAGGGCATAGGGCATGTTGCAATGTATGTCGGAAATGGTAAAGTTATTCATGCGGAAGGAGTAAAATATGGAAAAGTGACTGAAGAACCCTTGGATGCCTTCCTTAAAAGATCTAAAATTACTGTTATCAAAAGATACTTATAAATAATAATGGACCCATGGTGTAGCCTGGTTTAACACGCCTCCCTGTCACGGAGGAGATCAGGGGTTCAAATCCCCTTGGGTCCGCTGTGGATGGTATATCTAAACGAAATTTTGGAGCGGGGTCATGAGAGGACCTGCCTGCCGGTAGGCAGGGATTAGGGGTTCTCCACCACTTTTTTGTATGGTCGCTTGCGACCAAATAAAAGGCGGATCCGCCTTTGGCGGAAAATCCCCTTGGGTCCGCAATGAAATTTTTATCCGACTTCACGTCGGATAAAATTTTATTTGAGTACCAAGGGGTTTGAAGGGCGCCTAAATAACACTTGGGATCCATAAATACCTTGAAAGACGGTAAAACCTTTATTGTACAAGTTTAAAATAAGTTTTGTTTCTTTCTGTGAGGGTTAACGCGAGTGGTAAGTTTTAATGTGTTGGTTATCAATGTTTTTTCTTTTTTGTGCGATAATATATGCATGCCCGAAATGTTTATAGAGACACTTATTTTTTACAGTCGTTCCATTATTCCATGGTTAGTTTTTGGTTCTGTGGCGGCATATATTGTCGAGCGGCGGTTTTCTGCTGATGCGGTTTATAAATACTTTGGTGTCATGACGGTTAGAAAATTATTTTTTCTCCAAGCGCTTGGTATGGTTTCGCCTTTAAGTATTATGTCACAGTTACCCGTTGCAGGGTCCCTGGTGCGTCTCGGCGCGCATCCGGGCTTGCTCTTAAGTTTTTTCGTTGCTGAACGAGCATATGATTTTCAATCGTTTCCGATCATAGCCGGACTTTTTGGTATAAAAATAGCATTTTTGAATGCGATCGCAATTTTTTTATCGTTGAGTGTTGCTGCATTTGCGACAAGAAATTTACCACTGACAATTAAATCAAGTGCTTCGATTGATGGAGAGAGTTTCTGGATGAGACAAGGAAAGATTTTTGGTGTTGTCATGACGGGGATTTTCATCGGAGCAGCACTTCGTACGTTCATTCCGGCAGAGGAATTTCGTAGTTTTTCGAGTAATTATGTAGGCGGAATTGTGATCTCGCTTGTTGTGGGGATTATTCTGTATTTCGGAACCATACTTGGTAATTATCCAATCGCTAAGGCGTTTGCCGACCTGGGTATGTCATCTGCGGGCATTTTTGCTTTTCTTACCGTATCTCCGGTTCTCAATCTGGTAGTTGCATTTCTTTTTGCTTCCATCGTTCCTATTCGATATGTTGTGCGGCAGTTTGGTATTTATGCAATCGTTGCGCTCATTTTGACGATTTTTATCTCGACAGCGTTATAATTTTATTTAATTTGTATCAACGTGTTTGGAATGATATTATTTCAAATATGAGCGCTATTGAAATTAAGGAGGTTGTTAAGACGTATTTTAATCGAAGGGACAGCTCTACGGTTGTCGATAAACTCTCTATTGGCGTGGAACGCGGGGAGGTTTTTGGTTTTTTAGGTCCAAATGGTGCCGGGAAGACAACAACAATGAAAATGCTCGTTGGTTTAACCAGACCAACCAGCGGCGCGCTTAAAGTATTGGGAGAAAAACCAGATGCGCCGGAAGTCAAGAAAAAAATTGGTTTTATGCCCGAAAGTTCATCTTTTTATCTTTATCTTTCAGGTAAAGAGTTTTTAAGTTTTATTGCCGACATCTTCGGTTTATCTAAGGATAAAAAAGAAGAAAAAATAAATAAGCTTTTGCACGAAGTTAATCTTTACGAAGCCAGAGATGTTCAGATAAGAAAGTATTCCAAGGGCATGGGGCAACGTTTGGGTTTGGCGCAGGCTTTGATAAATGATCCTGAAGTATTGTTTTTAGATGAACCCTTGGACGGACTTGATCCTATGGGTCGTGCCGAGGCAAAAGAATTACTTATTAAACTGAAAAAAGCAGAAAAAACAATCTTTTTTAATTCTCATATCCTTTCTGATGTTGAAGATATATGTGACCGAGTCGGAATAATCGATAAAGGACATCTGATAGCGGTGGGAACGGTAAAAGAAATTAAAGGCGATTTTTTAACTTTAGAAGAAGCATTTGTTAATATAATTAAAAAAGAAAGAATTAAGAACAGTTAATATGTTTAACCGAGTTTTAGCTATAGCGTTGAATACATTTAGAGAGTCTATCCGGGACAGGATATTATTTGTTGTTGCGGTTTTTGCTTTGTTTATTATAGGCTCTTCATTGTTTTTGGGTTCCATATCTTTGGATCAGGATATTAAAATAATTAAGGACTTTGGCCTGACCGCAATATTTCTACTGCAGATTTTTATTATAATTTTTGTTGGCGCAAATCTTATCTATAAAGAAGTTGAGCGCAAAACCTTTTTCTTGATATTGTCAAAGCCAATTAAAAAATCAGAAGTAATTATGGGTAAATGGCTGGGTCTTTCCTTGACCATATTTTTGATGACTGCGCTCACATCTTTAATGTTTTTCGGGGTGTTGTTCATTAAAATCGGTACCTTGAACGGAATCCCATATCTTATTTTGGCAATTTTATTGGGTTTTATCGAAGCAACGCTGATAATTATGATAAGCATACTTTTTTCCGGTTTTACTTCACCCATACTTTCTTCGGTTTATACCGTTTCACTTTTTCTTATAGGCCATTCGTCTTCTGTTGTTTTGGGGATAATAGATAGGCAGGACAATGTCATAATAAAATATATATTTTCCGTTCTATATTATATTTTTCCGAATTTAGAAAAATTCAATATACGAAACGATGTTTTATACAATTCAATACCCGTTTTCCAGACATTGGCTCTAACGGTAGTTTATGCTCTGGCTTATGGCGCAGCTCTCTTTCTTATTGCTAAATTTATTTTTGATCGCAGAGAATATTAGACCAAATAATTTAGATTATGAGGATTTTTTTCAGATTAAGCAGCGTTTTTCAAATAACCGCCCTGGCAGTTTTATTTTTGGTCGTGTTTTGGTCTCAGACGGGTTACAATCATTTTTTTAAAGACAGGAGATTGCATTATCCTGCGCAGGTTTTTTTAGCGCCGGCAACGTTGGTTGAGAGTTCTTCGTTTGGTTTCCGCAATTTTTTGGCCGATGTTTTTTGGATCCAATCTGTTCAATATTTGATCATAGAGGGACTTTTGAAAAATAGTTTTATGTTTCAATATCTGGATATTGTTACGACTTTAGATCCGCGTTTTGAATATCCATATCTTTTTGCTAATTTGATCTTGCCTCGTAAAGGTTCTATAGACGAAGCGCGTTTTCTTACGGACAGGGGAATTGAAGCCATACCTTCAAGCTGGCAAATACCTTTTTATTTAGGAGTTCAGTATAAAGTTTTTTCGAAAGATTATGAGCAGGCGCTGAAATATATGAATATTGCCGCATCAAAACCGGGAAAACCCGATTATGTTGATAGCTTGATCGCTTCTTATACTTTGAGATCAGGAGATCAAACAAGCGCCAGAGAACTTTTTGACGCAATATATAAGACAACCACCAATGAATTTATTAAGCAATCCGCAAAAGCCTGGATACAAGAGATCGACCATATAGGGTTAATTCAAAGTTTAGTTTTTGGCTATAAACGTTTATATGGGGTTTATCCGCAAACAATCGATGATCTTATCACAAGAAAATTGATTGGAAAGATTCCTGACGACATAAAGAGTTTTCGTTTCATTATTAATCAGGAAACCGGGATGCTTATAATAGAATAATCCCTGCATTTCTGGTATTATTGAAATATGAATTCTAATATAAATATATTATTGGTTGAAGATGAGGAAGCTTTGGGTAAAATAATGACTGCTCGTTTGAAAGAAGAGGGGTTCGGCGTAGATTTATTTTTGACAGGAGAAGGCATTATTCCAATAGTTAAAAAAGTTAAGCCGAATCTTGTGCTTTTAGATATTTTATTGCCCGGGAAAGACGGGATAGAAATACTTAAAGAACTTAAAAGCGACCCCGAATTAAAGCAAATTCCTGTTGTTATGTTAACAATGTTGAATGATGAAATTCGCATTGCCGAAGCAATGGAATTGGGTAGCAGGGGATATTTAGTTAAAGGCGATTATAATTTGGATATGTTGGCTAAAACCGTTAAAGATATATTGATCAAGCCATAGGGAGTTTTTGGCATTCTTTGAGACGTCCTAAAAATAAGGGCCGTCTTTGATTTTTCCTTGTAAACACAGGTTTTTTTTGCTAAAATGCTAAAAGCGCGCCCAGAAATACAACTTCGACTGTTCTCGTAATAACGCGAGAACCCCAAAGCCGTTAAGTGTATTTTAATGGGTCGGGTTATTTAAAGTTTTCAAAGATTTAGATTATTACTCTAATTGTCGAAGTTGATATACTGGGCATGAAGAAAAATAACGATGAAAATACGAATATTTTAAGCATCAAAAACGATGTTTTGCAGGCGATTCACGGCGCCAATAGCGCATCCGAACTAAACAAGATTTACAACGCGTATTTAGGCAAAAATGGCGTATTACGTAATCTTTTGCGTTCTATTGGAGATATTCCCGCAGAAAAAAGACCCGGATACGCAAAAGAAATTCATAACGTAATTGCTGCGATAGAAAATAGTTTAAGAGATAAAGAAGGCGTTTTTTTGGAGAACAATATTCAAACGACCGATAAGGGTTTGGATATAACGATGCCCGGAATAAAAATAAAAAACGGACATTTGCATCCGCTTACTTTGATTGAACGAAGAATAGAACACATTTTTTCAAGTCTGGGTTTTGGTGTGGTAGAGGGTCCTGAAGTTGAAGATGAGTGGCATAATTTTGATGCATTAAATATTCCCAAAAATCATCCGGCCAGAGATATGTGGGATACCTTTTGGTTGCGGAGCAAACAGAAAATTTCAAATTCCAAGAAACAAATTCCAAGTCCGCGGTTATTACTACGCACTCACACTTCGCCGGTGCAAATACGGTATATGGAAATGCATGAACCTCCATTTCGCATTATAGTTCCCGGTAAAGTATATCGCTTTGAGGCTACAGACGCATCACACGAATTGCAATTCAATCAAGTAGAAGGTCTTATGGTCGGCAAAGATATTAGCGTGGCCAATTTTAAATATATAATAGGCGTATTTTTCGAAAGATTTTTTGGAACCAAAATTAATGTTCGTTTGCGTGCGTCGTATTTTCCATTTACGGAACCGAGTTTTGAAGTAGACATAAACTGCCTTTTTTGTTCGGGGAAAGGTTGTTCTACGTGCGGACATTCCGGCTGGCTTGAAATGGGCGGGGCAGGAATGGTTCACTCGGAGGTTTTTAATGCCGTAAAGTATGATCTCAAGTTAGTTCAGGGTTTTGCTTTTGGTTTCGGATTAGAACGTTTTGCGATGATGAAATACAGGATTCCGGATATAAGACTATTTAACTCAGGAGATATCCGTCTATCTCAGCAGTTTTAAACTATGAAACCCCGTTAGAAAATTGCTATATTTTATGAATGATTCGTTAAATAAAAGTAATTGTTTGTTGGTTAGACGCCAAAAAAGCCTTTTGACTTTTTTGGCGATTAGGGCAACAGCAATTTTCTAACGGGGTGAAATATTCTTATCTTTGGTTAAAAGATTTTTTGCCTAACATTCCTCAACCCAAAAAGTTGGCGGATATTTTAACAATGCGTTCTTGGGAAGTGGAGGACCTTAAAAGATCCGGAGATGATTGGATTTTAGATATTTCAATTTTGCCCAACAGAATGAGCGATGCTTCGGGTCACATGGGAGTTGCAAGAGAAATAAGCGCAATTTTAAATGTCGGAGGCTCTAAAAGTAAGTTCATTTTATCTGATACGGCGTTTAAAGAAAACAAATCCAAAATCTTAAGTAAATATCTGACCATAAGAGTTTTAGATAGGAAATCCTGTCCGCGATATATGGCCCGTGCGGTTTTTAATATAAAAGTTGCCCCGTCGCCCAAATGGCTTTCAGATAGGCTTATTAAATTAGGGGTAGCGCCTATAAACAATATTGTTGATGTGACAAATTATGTATTGCTCGAGACTGGTCAGCCGTTGCATGCTTTTGATTATGATAAATTAACTAAAAATTCTAAAGGTAAAGTAGAGATTTTAGTTAGAAAAGCTTCGGATAAAGAGAAAATAACGACTTTAGACGATCAAAACAGGATATTGTCGTCATCGGATCTGGTTATTGCCGATAAAGGCGGACCTTTGGCGATAGCAGGTATCAAGGGCGGTGTTAGAGGAGGAATTTCTAAGGAAACTAAGAATATAATTATTGAAGCTGCTAATTTTGATCCGATAACCGTTTATAAAACATCTAAAAAATTAAATATTGAAACGGATGCCGCAAAACGCTTTGCCGCGGGCTTGCCCAAAACGCAGATACCCGGAGCGTTAAATCGAGCTGTTTATTTGATAAATAAGATAGCTCAAGGCGCGCCTGTTAGCGGAGCCATTGATACGGGCGCAAATAAGCAAAGCAATATAGCTATACCCTTTTCATTGGGCAGAACAAATTCAATGTTGGGAACACGACTGTCAGCAAAACAAGCGCGTTCTATTTTATCGGCTATAGGCTGTACCATTAAGTTAATTTCTAAAGATTTATTTAGAGTTACTCCGCCGTCTCACCGTTTAGATTTAGTTCGCGATCAAGACCTGATCGAGGAAATCGGAAGGTTATACGGCTATGAAAACATAAAAGCAGAGGCGCCGAAGATTTTGGCTTATGCACCCGAAACAAATAGCGCGCGCATAACCAGAAATAAAACTAAAGATTTTTTGGTTAAAGCCGGCTTTATTGAACTAAGAACTTATTCGTTTGTCGGCGAAGCTTTGGCCGCCGCCTTTGGTTTAAGGAAGGAAGAGCTTATTGAATTGGATAATCCAATGTCTGAGGACAAAAAATTTTTACAACCAATGATAACCCCACGACTGCTTGCTGAGGCAATGAATAATTTTAAATATAGTGACGAGCTTAATATTTTTGAGATCAGCAATGTTTTTGAATATTCAGACAATAAAATTAACGAAAGAGAACATTTGACGGCTATCAGAGCAATAAAAAATAATGATGATACGTTAAATAATTTCAGAATAGTTAAAGGTGTCTTAAGTGATATGCTGGCGGCACTTGGTTTGTCTGATGTTATATGGCGTCCGGCAGATACCGTTTTCAAAGGAAATAAGAATAAATATATGTTTTGGTCCACTTCTTCTTCGGCAGTACTTGAAGTTGACGGCAAAAGCATTGGCGTTGTAGGCATGTTACGCCCAGATATTTCCTCGGGATTTTCTTGGCCGCATAATATAGTTGTTGCAGAGATAAATTTTTCTAAATTGGTTCAGGAAAGCAATGAAGAACATGAATATAGATTGCCTTCAAGGTATCCGGAAGCCGTACGCGATATAGCTGTTTTAGTTGACGGCAATACTTTGGTAGATGAGGTGGGCAGTGAAATAGCCAGGATAGGTAAAAGTTTAATACGCGATATAGAACTTTTTGATTATTACGAGGGTGAAAATTTGCCGGAAGGCAAGAAAAGTTTAGCTTTCCGCGTTATATACCAATCTCAAACCCGCACTTTGAGCGGTAAAGAAATAGATGATATGCACAAAAATATAATTACCGCACTAAGCGCGCGGGGATGGGAGGTAAGGTAATATGAAATGGGAACGTTTTTCTAAAGAAGCGCCGTCGTGGCAGGAAGCAGAAAGTAAAGATAAATTGGAGCTTGAACAGATAAGAATGTTTCAGAGATTAATAGAGCCTATGATGGACAGTTTGGTTGCTCAAGTTAAGCCTGATGTTGAGAGCGGTAGATGGGGGGTTGTCCTTGGAGACGATCGTGGCGCTCGCCTGCCGGCCCTAGCTATGCGTGAAATTCTGGCGAACGCAGCAAGAGACAATAACGCAAAAACTCCGGATACCTTTTTTGTTGCTGCGGGCGTTTCGCGTCAAGGAGCAGAATATGAAAATAATCTTAAGCAGCGCATTGCAGCTTTAAAAGAATTAATAGGCAATGAAAGAGTTCTTTTGGTGACAGACCATATAGATAGCGGTAAAACAATACAGCGTCTATCGGATCTTCTACAGGAAAATGAAATACAATTTGATGTGGTGTCGTTGAGCAGAAAAATAACAAAAGGCGACCATCCTACAGAAGAAGACGTCGTAGACGTAGATCCTTTGTTACCGCCCGGTTCAAAATTTTTTGTCGGCAAGGATAAAAGTGATGATGGCATGATTTTTTGGATAAGGATGCAAGAATATTTTATGGAGGACTACAAGAAAAGAGATGACGTTGGTCTTAACGTTTCCGGGAATTCTGCTATTGCCTCGCGCGATACAGAGGCAGATTCGGCCTTTTTGGCTACAGCGCGCGAACTTAACAAGGAAATGGCAGATAGGTTGTATGAAAAACACTTTAAAAATGGTACAAATAATTAAGTAATATGCCAGGTAGTGAAAATTCGACCGTTTCGCAAAAGCGAAACAAAATTACCCGGTATAGTCAAGCTTTAAATAAAAGCGCAATTTTAATGGAAAATTTTATATATTTTAATTAAAAGTCGAATTTCTACTACCTGGTATGGCTAAAGCAAAAGAGAAAAAAGCTTCCGTTAAGGAGCCAAATAAGTCCGAGAATAATTATACCGCCAAAGATATCTATGTTTTGGAGGGTCTTGAGCCCGTTCGTAAGCGTCCGGGTATGTATATCGGCTCAACCGGCGTAGATGGTTTGCATCACTTAATTTGGGAAGTGGTTGATAACTCAATAGATGAGGCAATGGCAGGGTACGCCACGGATATAGAATTACGTATTTTTGAGGACGGTAAAAAGATCCGCGTTATAGATAACGGGCGCGGTATTCCCGTTGAGATTCATGCGCAGACAAAAAAATCAGCACTTGAAACCGTGCTTACTACTTTACACGCCGGAGGAAAATTTGGCGGCCAATCCTATAAAGTTGCCGGGGGATTGCACGGTGTGGGCGTTTCAGTAGTTAATGCTCTTTCAGCAAATTTGCGTGCTGAGGTGTGCCGTGACGGAAAACTTTGGATGCAGGAATATGTGCGCGGCAAGCCCAAAGCAACAGTTAAGAAAATTGATACTTGTAGCGGAACCGGAACAGCTATTACTTTTGAACCCGATCCGGAAGTATTTAAGGATATAAAATTTGATTTAAATCGCATTTTGGAACATTTAAGACAACAGGCATATTTAACACGTAAAGTACGCATTAAAGTATTTGATGAGCGGTCCGATTTTTCTTATACTTTTTATTTTGAAGGAGGTATAGGCACTTTTATAAAATATATTTCCGGAGATAAATTGAAATTGCAACAGGAAATTTGTTATGTTTCCGGTGAAAAAGAAAACGTTTCTGTTGAGGTGGCTTTTGAATATGTTGACGATATTGCCGGCATAGAAATGGGTTTTGCCAATAATATCCATACAAGTGATGGTGGAGCGCATATAACCGGATTTCGCGTAGCTTTAACCCGTGCCTTGAATGATTACGCGCGCAAAAACAGTTTTGTTAAGGAGTCTGATGAAAATTTAAGCGGCGAGGACGTGCGTGAAGGCTTGGTTGCTGTCGTATCTGTTAAATTAAGAGAACCTCAGTTTGAAGGTCAAACCAAAGCACGTCTGGGAAGTCCTGAGGCCCGTACGGCAGTTGAAGCTGTTCTTGGAGAAGGCATACAAACTTATTTAGATAAAAATCCGCAAGATGCCAGGGCCATAATGGGCAAGTCGGTTTTAGCCGCAAAGGCTCGTCTTGCGGCAAAAGCAGCCCGTGAAACAGTTTTGCGTAAAGGAGTTTTGGATGGATTAACCCTGCCCGGAAAATTAGCTGATTGTTCTTCCCGCGATCCGGAGGAATCGGAACTGTTTATTGTTGAGGGGGACTCTGCAGGAGGTTCTGCGAAACAGGGAAGAGACCGTAAGTTTCAAGCAATTTTGCCCTTACGCGGTAAAATTTTGAACGTAGAAAAGAGTCGTCTGGATCACGCGCTTGAATCAAAAGAAATTAAAGCTTTAATTATTGCGTTGGGAACGGCTATCGCGACAGATTTTAACCTGGAAAAATTACGGTATAAGAGAATTATCATAATGACCGATGCGGATGTTGATGGCGCGCATATTAGAACGCTTTTATTGACCTTATTCTTCAGATATTTGCCGAAAATAATTGAAAGCGGATATTTATATATTGCGCAACCTCCTTTGTATCGTGTTCAGAAAGGGAAAGAATTTCGTTATGCTTATTCAGAAGAAGAAAAATTAAAAATTGTTAAAGAGTTTGAAAATTTGAAAGCTGCCGCCAAAGAGAAGAAAGACAAAAAAGTTGCGGCAAAAAAAGTTATTGAGGAAACCTCAACAGAAGACGCAACAGAAAGCGCCGTTGCTCAAGTGGCTTCTCCGGGCGGCATATTAATTCAGCGTTATAAAGGTCTTGGAGAAATGAACCCCGGTCAGTTATGGGAAACGACTATGGATCCTGCCTCTAGGGTATTAAAAAGGGTTGCAATTGACGACGTCAAAGGGGCCGATAAAATGTTTGATATTTTGATGGGCTCTGAAGTGGCACCACGCAAAAAATTCATTCAAACGCACGCAAAGACTGTGCAAAATCTCGATATTTAAATGATTTGATCAGCCATGCAAACAGACTTAAAAAATGTAAAGCTTATAAACGACCCTCTTTGGGGGCTTATCGATATTACCGATTATCTGCCAATGATAGATGTGCCACAATTTCAAGCTTTGGGTTTTAAGTATCAACTCGGAGTGACCAGCATGCTGTTTCCTTCGGCAACGCACACAAGGAAACAGCATTGTTTAGGAGCTTTCCGCAGAACGCAGCAGCTTACAGACAGATGGTTGCGCCGAGGTTTCATAAATAATAAAGAAGCGCGCTTGTTGGAAGGCTTTGCCTTATGGCACGACATCGGCCATGGGCCTTTTTCGCATGTAGCAGAAGAGGTTACAAAAGAGTTTTATGGTTCAGATCATGATGAGCACGGTGCGCAAATAATAGATAATTTAAGATATGCGGCTGAAGCGGCAAACCTTAATTTTGACGAATTAAAAAAATTATTTACTCACGAGAATCAGCTTTATTTAGCTGTTCACGATAAAAATCTCGGTACAGAAAAATTAGATTATCTTTCACGTGATGCATATTACACGTTGGGGGAGACTCCGGGGGTTGAGTATTTAGCCAACCACACTTATTTTATTGAAAATAAAATTGTAATCGATGAAAAGGCAATAGACCAGGCTAAAGCGATACAAGAATTTTACGTTAAAATGTATAAAAATGTTTATTTACGTAAAAATTCCACTATTGCCCAGCGTCTTGTTCAAAAAATGATGTTTAAATTAGTGAAAGAAATGTCTATGGCCGAAAATGATTTCTGGGCGCTTACAGATTTTGGTTTGTTGGGTCTGTTTGAGACTTCAAAAAACGAACTTATAAGCGGATACTACCAGCGTTTTATGGGAAGGGATTTGCCCAAGAGTGCGATTTCCATACGTTCAGAAAAATTTGCAAGCTTTGAAGAGGTTACTCATAAAGCACAAAATGTTTTTGGGGTTGCAGAAGAAGTAATGCATAAGCTCGTATCTTCTGAAAATTTTTCTTCTCAAAGTAAGCTTGAAGCTTTAGAAGCGGAAATAGAAAAACTTGCCGGTTTGCCCGAGCATTCTGTTATAATTGTGCCGCCAAGTTCAGTTGAACGTTTTGTGCCAAAAGATATAAATATTTATACTTCCGGAGGTAAAATTAATACTTTAAGGCAGTATTTCGAAGAACATTTTAAGGCATTGGAAGAGGAGGGTCGTTCCTATATTGTTATGCGCATATGCGCCTTTGAAGAACATAGGCGTAAGTTAAGCGAGCATGCTGTAGCCGAAAAAATTAAGGATTATATATTGTCTTTGGTTTAGGGTTGACCCCGCACCGATTTTTTGCAGAATTAGTTATTAGTTTTGAGGCGTTGCAACGCCTCAAAACTTTTGCAATATCGATAAGGGTTAAGCGCCGACATCTGAAGGGCATCTTTGCCGCAAAAATGGTGCGGGGTTGACTTTAATCTTTAGAGAATATATATTAAGCAAGAAGGCCCCGCGCGGGCGTTTTTTTGAACCATATAATTTTTAAATTTCATTATATATGCCGATTATTTCCCCTTTAACCAATTATTTCAGAGAAGTTATTCAGGAGCTCCGAAAAGTAACATGGCTTAATCGAAAGCAATTATTTGCCTATACTTTTGTGGTTATCGCCGGTTCTGTATTGGTTGGTATACTTTTGGGCGGTTTGGATTTTGTTTTCCAACGAGTGATAACTCTTTTTATCAATTTAAGTAACAGATAGTTTATTTAATTTTTTAGTTTTAATTTTAGTTTTGTCATGCCCAAACAAACAATAACACAAGAGAAACATTGGTATGCGTTGCATACTTATTCCGGCTATGAAGATGCTGTTGCACGAAATTTAAAGCAACGTATCGAATCTTTGGGCATGGAAGATAAAATTTTTCAAGTTATAGTTCCAAAGGAGAAAAGGATCCAAATAAAAAACAGTAAACGTAAGATGGTTGAAGAAAGAATTTATCCCGGCTACGTGCTTGTAGAAATGATAGTGACAGACGATTCTTGGTACGTTGCACGTAACACGCCACGTGTTACGGGTTTTGTCGGCTCAGGCACCACTCCGACCCCGCTTTCTCAGGAAGAAGTTGATGCTTTGATGAAAAGAATGGGCGTTGAAGAACCAAAATATAAAGTTGATGTTAATATTGGTGATGCGGTACGTATAAATGACGGTCCATTTAAAGATTTTGACGGTAAGGTGGATGAAGTAGATGAAGCTCGAGGTAAGGTTAAGGTGTTAGTTTCAATGTTCGGCAGAGAGACGCCGGTCGAATTAGACTACTTGCAGATTAAGAGAATATAGTTAATAATAAAGGTCGTTGTGGGCGACCAACTAATCTTTTTACTTTTTCGCTTTTAATTTTTAGTTTTTACTATGGCTAAACCAATTAAGATAATTATTAAATTGCAAATACCCGCAGGGCAGGCTACTCCAGCGCCTCCAGTTGGTACCGCTTTGGGTCCTCACGGATTAAATATCCAAGATTTTGTATCTAAATTCAACGAAGGGACAAGGGATAAAATGGGCTCAATAATACCCGTTGAAGTAACTGTTTTCGAAGATAGAACCTTTGAAATGAAATTAAAGACCCCTCCGGCTTCGGATCTTTTGCGTAAAGCGGCCGGAGTTGATAAGGGTTCCGGCGTACCCAATAAGAATAAAGTTGGTAAAGTTAGCAAGGCACAGATAAGAAAAATAGCCGAAGATAAGATGCCCGATCTCAATACCAATAATGTCGACGCCGCCTCTAAAATAATAGAAGGAACAGCAAGAAGCATGGGTATTACTGTTGAATAGGATTTTGTATAAATACAGCCCCGAATTCACTATCCGTCAGCCGACGGAGACGGACTTCGGGGCTATTTTGTTATATGATGAAATATATGATTAATTCTTATCTGGGAATTTTTATCGCTTTAGAAGGAATAGACCGCTCAGGTAAACATACCCAAGGAGAATTTATACAATCCTATGTTAATGGGCTGGGTTTTAAGGCGTATTTTACACAAGAACCATGGTGGGGTGAAATGAATGCCGATGACGATCTCTTGAAGAAGATTATTAAACGCGAGGAATCAGCCGATTATGCGAAGATACAAAAACTTTTTATAGATAACCGCGCAAGACATCTTGAACACGAGATAATTCCTTATTTGAAAAATGGTTCTGAGAATGTTGTTATATGTGAAAGATATTTTTTATCTACTTTGGCATATGGACCCGCAACCGGAGGCGGAAATTTTGAAGAATTATGGAAAGCGCATGAACTTATTCCTAATTTTATTTTTCCCGACCTCACTTTAATAATAGACATATCTGCAGAAGAAGCAGTAAGACGTTTGGATAAGAAAGCAGATGTTTTTGAGGAGAGCGTTATTTTAGAAAAAGTCAGGCAAAGTTATCTTTCTCTTGCAATAATGTTTGATAATGTTAAAACAGTAATAATTGATGGCGCCAAAAGCCCTGAAGAGGTTTTTGCGTCACTAAAACCGCAAATTGAAAAAATAATAAAAGAGAAAAAGGAGGCCTTTGGGTATGAAACAGTATCTTAATTTGCTTCAAGATATAAAAGATAACGGTGTTATTAAAGACGATCGCACCGGTACCGGCACCAAAAGCGTATTTGGACGTCAATTGCGTTTTGATCTTTCCGAAGGATTTCCTCTTCTGACCACAAAGAAAATGCACCTTAAATCTATCATTTACGAATTGCTTTGGTTTTTGGAAGGGAAAACAGATAACCAATGGTTAAAGGAGCGGGGCGTTAGTATTTGGAACGAATGGGCGACTCAAGAAGCGTGTGCTAAATTTGGTCGTTCCGAAGGAGATTTGGGTCCGGTATACGGTCATCAATGGCGTAATTTTGGCGCTACACTTTTGCCTGACGGCACTTATGCCAAGGACGGTTTTGATCAGATTAGCTGGTTGATAAATGCAATCAAGCAACACCCAAATAGCCGTAGGTTGATTTTAACCGGCTGGAATCCAAAGGAAGCGGATCAAGTTGCGCTTCCGCCGTGCCATACTTTATTTCAGTTTTACGTAGTGAACGGTAAACTTAGTTGTCAGTTGTACCAGCGGAGTGCGGATGTATTTTTGGGCGTTCCATTTAATATCGCAAGTTACGCTCTTTTAATGATGATGATAGCTCAAGTAACTGATCTTAAGCCGGGTGAATTTGTTCATACATTTGGCGATGTTCATATATATCTTAACCATACGAATCAGGTTGATCTGCAACTTTCAAGAGAGCCGCGACCATTACCTCTTATGGAATTGAATCCTGCAATTAGATCTATTTTTGACTTTAAATACGAAGATTTTAAGCTTGTAGGTTATGATCCTCACCCGAGCATTAAAGCGCCGATAGCCATATGATTTATCATGAGCAAAGTCGAATGATTTATGGTGAGCAACGTCGAATCATTATTTCACTTATAGCCGCGATGGATAAAAATAGGGTTATAGGAAAGAATAATAGTTTGCCGTGGAAATTGCCACAGGATCTTGCGCGCTTTAAATCGCTTACCTTAGGACACGCTGTTATTATGGGGCGCAAGACTTATGAATCTATTGGAAAAGCGTTGCCTGGACGAGTGAATATTATTGTAACCACAAGCGAATCTTACAGCGCTTTGGGCTGTACCGTAGTAGGTTCTTTGGAAAGCGCAATTGATATCTCAAAAAACGAAGAAGAAATATTTATTATCGGCGGAGAAAGCATTTTTAAACAAGCGCTTCGATTTGCCGATAGGTTATATCTGACCGTAATTGATAATGTATTTGCAGGTGATACTTTTTTTCCGGAATTTGATATCACTAAATGGCAGGAAGTAAGCCGTATGGATTTTCCAATTAGCCCGGAAGCTTCATGGCCTTTTTCTTTCTTGTTGTATGAGAAGATCAGCCAGAATTCTTGATCGATAAATAAACAAGTAAATAGTTTTATGACCATCCGTAAGGATGGTTTTTAATTGACCGGAAATAATTTTGGTGATACTTTTAGGTTAAAGCTTTATAGCAATTTGAAAAAAGAATAGGAGAATCTTAATGCAGCCCAATCCCTATACAGGACTTTTTATTGCTTTAGAGGGTATGGATGGCGCAGGAAAAGAAACACAAGCGATAAATATATGTTTATGGTTAAAAGAACGTGGTTTTACTGTTATAAAAACGCAAGAACCCTGGAATGGATTAGGTAGTCAAACCTACGAACGACTGGACAGAATTGTTTATAGAAAGGCTGAAGAAAGATCCCCTGAAGAGATCCAGTATCTTTTTATAGATAACCGCAGAGAACATCTAGAACAGGAAATTGAACCCAATCTTGCGGCGGGCATAGCAGAAGTTACAGAAAGATACGCTTTTTCTACTGTGGCCTATGGCGCCGCAACCTCAAAGGTTCCAATAAAAACATTTTTGGATAAGCAAGACGGTTTCTTGTTCCCCGATTTAACAATTATTCTTGATCTTCCGGTTGAGATCGCAATAAGCCGTTTGCCTATAGAGCGGCATCTTTTTGAGAAACAGGATATCTTACGAAAGGTTAGATCTAATTATTTTGTTTTGGCAAATATGTTCAGTACTTCGGGTGTGCGTATTGTTGACGGTAACAAATCTCCTGAAGAAGTCTTTGGTCAGATCATTCAATATCTTGAATTGATAATTGCTATTAAACATCAGAGATTTTTGCGCGAGCTTTGATATGTCAAAAACGGTCTGTGATCATACCAGTGTTGGAATAATTGTTACCAGAGAAGAAGCGTTGCGTTCTCAGATCCTGCTCATTAAGAGCACAAAGCCTCCTTATGAATGGACGCTTCCCTCGGGTCATGCTGATCTAGTCAAATTGAATCCGACAGAAAAAGAATTTAAGTCGGCTGCGCGCAGAGAATTAAAAGAGAAGACCGGCTTAAGAGCAATTCAATTATATATGATACATCAGGAAAGAACGGTCCGATTTTGCGGTCGTGTGAACGATAATTATCACGTCTGGCGGATATATGCATCTGTATATTTGGGCAAAATAGATAGAAATAAGGAAAAAGCACAAGACATTGCCTGGTTTACCCGCGCAGAATTGGAAGAACATGTTTGGTTTACAGCAAGATATCAAGAAGGCGAGGTATCAGAAGAAGAGTGGTTAGAGAATCCGGGGCTAGAACCAATATGGTGCAACGAACTTGATATTCTTAAATTATTTGATGATGCGGAAAAAATATTTCCATTAAGACCCTAACTAAAATAAAACGGTTTGTATTAGGCAAACCGTTTTTTGTATGATAATATAAAAATATATTAGAAAGGGGGTGAGGGCTTAAGAAATAAGCATTATATGAATAAATTTTTACGTTTTATACCGTTGGGTTTGACTTTTGCTCCAGTTTCGACCGTTTTAGCTGTTACGGTTCAATCTCCGCCTGCTATAGCTACTGATCTTGATGATTTTTTCAATTTGATTTGTACGGCCACTAATTTATTGTTCACAGTCATAATGATTCTTGCCGTCATAATATTATTGTATGCAGCGTTTTTGTTTTTGACCGGAGGAGGCAGTGAAGATAAGACAAAGCAGGCTAGACAATATATACTTTACGGCATAATAGGTATTATTGTGGCTTTGCTTGCTAAAGGATTGGTTTTGGTAGTTGTAAACATTGTAAGCAGCGGAGGGTTTACCGCAACGTCTTGTTAAAGAAAGTTTTTGGATCATTAACGAAAAAACGGTTTGCAATTGCAGGCCGTTTTTTACATAATAGAGAGTAATCATGAATACCACTTACGAAGCCGTTATAGGCCTGGAAATACATTCGGAGCTCAAAACAGATACCAAAATGTTTTGCGCTTCCCGTAATGACCCCGACGAAAAACATCCTAATGTAAATGTTTGTCCGGTGTGTTTAGCGCACCCCGGAACCCTTCCGGTTATAAACAAGAAGGCAGTGGAGTTGGTACAGTCCGTGGGCGCGGCTCTGAAATGTACACTGACCGAGTTTTCTAAATTTGACCGTAAGAATTATTTTTATCCCGATTTGCCCAAAGGCTATCAGATATCCCAATACGATCTTCCTCTATGCGGAGAGGGACATTTGGAAATTATTCCCGAAGATACTAAGGAAAAAAAGCAGATAAGAATAGAACGGATACATCTTGAAGAAGATACCGGAAGATTATTGCATCCGGATGCGGCAAAAGAAAGTTATGTGGATTTTAATCGCGCCGGGGTTCCGTTGATGGAATTGGTTACTAAGCCCGATATCCGTTCAGCTAAAGAAGCCCGTGCTTTTGCCGAAGAGTTGCAATTGATACTTAAATATTTAGGAGCTTCGGATGCGAACATGGAAAAAGGACAGATGCGCGTTGAAGTTAATTTATCGTTGCGTAAAGTCGGAACCGAAAAATTCGGCACAAAAGTTGAAGTAAAAAATTTAAATTCACTTCGTTCTGTTGAAAAAGCTGTTGCTTACGAGATAGAGAGACAGGCTGCAGTTTTGGATGACGGCGGTAAAGTAATTCAGGAGACACGCGGCTGGCACGACATGAAGCAGGTAACTTTTTCGCAAAGAGAAAAAGAAGAAGCACATGATTATAGATATTTTCCCGAACCCGATTTGCCGCCTATGCGTTTTTCTGCAGAGTATTTTGATACCGTGCGGGCTATGTTGCCTGAATTGCCGGCTAAACGCAGGAACAGGTTAATCTCAGAGTATGATCTGTCGCCGCAAGACGCAGAAGTTTTTGTAATAGACAGAGAGATGGGTGACTATTTTGAGCAGGTCATAAGCGAACTTAGGGCCTGGTACGAAGCAGATGATAAAGAATTTGATGCGTCGCGCTTAATTAAGCTTACTACGAACTACATGCTTAGTGATCTGCGAGGTATTATAGTCGCTAAATCATCTTCAATTGGGGATTTACTTATAAAACAAGAGGACTTTGCTGAATTAATTAAGCTTATAGCTCAGGATAAGCTTTCTTCGCGTGCGGCAAAAGATGTTCTTTCCGAAATGTTCGGCACAGGTGCGGACCCCCACGAAATAATAAAGGAGAAGAATATAGGACAAACTAGTGATGAAGGAGAGATCGGTACAATTATAGATCAAATACTGATAGAAAACCCCAAAGTTGTAGAGGATATTAAAAGCGGCAAACCTAACGCGACTCAATTTTTGATCGGTAAAGTTATGGCAGTAACTCGCGGCAAAGCCAACCCCAAAATTGTAAAAGAGTTACTTGATAAGAAGACCGGGTAAGGAGGATAATAGAGTTGACAGTATTTTTTAAAATGGTATAATGACTATGTTATGCTAGGTAGTGAAAATTAGACCGTTCCGCAAAGCGGAACAAAAATACCTGGTTAAGTTAATAAAATTTTAATAATCAATTTTAACTAGAAATCAGCTAATTTATTTATAGAATAGTCTAATTTCTACTACCTGGTATGAAAATTATAGAAGACATTATCATGATCATCTTTATGCCTTTCATAATGCTTATTGATTTATTTACAGGCGGGGGAGGCAAAAAGAACGAATAAAAAATAAATTTCTAAATAATCTGTTATTTAGAGTTTTTCGTTATAAAAATTTACGAATATATTTGGCGGCCTGGTTTTCCAGGCGTCTGCCCCGCACCGAGTTTACTCGGGTGCGGGGTTTTTTGTTTTTAGCATCTAGCCATATAATATCGTTCATTTTCTTGAACCAAGTTATCTGCCGTTTGCTATATCGTATTGTGTCTTTAAGAATTGTCCCGAAAACGTTTTTATCATTTAATGAGTTGTTATGCGAATGGTTTTTCCATTGAGAATAACCCAAAGTGTTCATTGAAGACACGTTCCAACCATATTTTTTTGACAAAGTAAGTACCTCCTTTTTTAATCCTTTTTTAAACTGCTTTTTAAGTCGCAGAGCTATTTTTCGTTCAATATCATTTTTGGGTAAAGTAAGACCCACAATAAGCGTGTTGTATTTTGGTTGCGCGGATCTTTTTCTGATTTGAGAAAATTTTTTGCCTGTAGCCTCCATTACTTCCCAGGCGCGTATCAGCCTGCGCGGGTTTTTTGTATCCAGGAAAACTGCGGCTTGGGGGTCTTTTTGGAGTATTTTTTTGGCCAGGCGTTTGGTGCCGTATTTTTTTATTTCTGCTTCAAGTTTTTTGCGAAGTTTCGGATTTGGCGGAACGACAGGAATTTCAAATCCATAAAGCAACGCCGATATATAAAGTCCCGTTCCGCCGGCAATTATTGGTATGTGATTTCTCTGTTCAATTTCTGTAATTGCTTTTTTGGCAAGTTCAAGCCAGTGTCCTAAAGTGAAACTATCATTTGGCTCTACAACATCAATTAAGTGGTGGGATATTCCACGAATTATGATGGCATTTCCTATTTTTTTGGGTTTACCCTGAGCCGGCCTGTCCTGAGCGAAATCGAAGGAGTCGAAGGGTTTGTCTGTTCCAATATCCATACCGCGATAAACTTGTCTTGAATCTGCAGAAATAATCTCGCCTTTGAATTTTTTAGCGAGACGGATTGCAAGAGCAGTTTTGCCGGAAGCGGTAGGGCCTACAATTACAATTATTTTCGATTTTCGCGTGTCGACAGATTTGTCCATAATTTTGATATTATAGCAGCATTTAACGCTACTTAAATCCAAATAACAAAATCCAAAGATCAAATCAAGTTTAAAAGTCTAGAATATTAAACGCATTTTGGAATTTTGATATTTAGATTTTATTTGATATTTGAGATTTAGCGTTTGGATTTATAAGTGGATTGACCTTTTAGGGAGGGGCGGTATGCTTAAGATAAGTTGGCGCAAGACCGTTCGCGTCTGCAAGGGATCTCTCCACACCGAAAGCCGTTCCGGCAAGAGGTTCAAAGCCTTAATGACGCTCACAGTCTTACGCCAACTTTTTTAAAGAATTAAATTATAAATTTATGCCAAATCCAGAAAAAGGCGGTCCATCGCCTGAAGAGATGGGTTTAAAGCCTGAACAATTACAAACATCTGAACAGCAACCACCACAGGAACCAGAAACTCCTGAACAGAAGTTGGCGGCACAATATAGAGAACAAGCTTTAAAGAGGGCAGAGAAAAAAGGTCTGACGCAAGAATCTTTAGCTAACGTTGACGTGAGACTTACTACACATACTAGTGGTCATGAAAGAAATGTTATTGAAGGAACAATAGACGGGCATCGTATTGCGATAAGAGAGATGCATAGTGGCGGTAAGAATTATTCTGTATGGTTTGAAGGTACGGTTGATGATCTTTCTGTTGAAGGAAAAGATGCCGAAAAACTTTTTGAAAAATACTTACCAGCCGCGGAGTTGCAGGGCGATTATCTTTTAAATAAAGCAAGAACAGAAGTTGAAGAACAACAGAGAAGAGAAACAGAAGAGCGGCAAGCTAAAGCGAATAAGGGAAGGGTAAAAGAAATTTTAGGTAATTTGCTTGGATAAATTATAGATAATTTGTGAACAAAAACTCCGCCCTTTGACTTCGCTCAGGACGGAGTTTTTTAGTCTAAACGCTGTACGCTAACCGCTATACGCTAGCGAAGCTCTTGCGGTATCGCGTTTTTTATCATTTCTATGAATTCTTCCGGTGTCATTGCGCCCTTGTCTCCTTTGCCGCGTTCTCGCACGCTTACCATTTTACTGGTTACTTCACGGTCTCCAATTATTAGCAAGAAAGGAGTTTTAGTAATTTCCGCTTCGCGTATATTTTTGCCGAGAGTCTGGTTGGGTTCGGCCATATCAGCCCTTAAACCTTTTTCCCGGAGCATTTTGATTATGCTTGAGCCGTATGATGCATGTCTCTCAGCTACAGGAAGTATGCGTACCTGATTTGGAGACAACCAGACCGGAAGATTTCCGGCGGTATGTTCAAGTAATACGCCGATAAATCTTTCAAATGAACCAAATATAGCCCGGTGTATCACCATCGGGCGCACTTTTTTTCCTTTTGCATCTATATAGTGAAGGTCAAATTGTTCCGGGAGCATCACGAGGTCAAGTTGTATGGTTGCAAGCTGCCAATCCCGTCCTAATGCATCCGAAATATGGATATCTATCTTGGGCCCGTAGAAAGCGCCGTCTTTGGCTTTGATTTCAAAGTGACGTTTTTGAGATTTTAATGCTGCGGCTAGGGCAAGTTCAGCGTTTTTCCATTGTTTGGGCGTACCTTGTGCCTTATCTGGTTTTGTGGATAAAAAGAATCGAGGAGTAAGATTAAACAGCGAATAGAATTTTTCAACTAGAGCGATTATTTTTTCAATTTCTTCCTGTACCTGGTCTTCGCGAAGAAAGGTGTGGTCGTCATCCATAGTGAGCTGTCTTACGCGGAAAAGACCGCCCAATGTTCCGGACAATTCGTTTCGATGTAGGCGACCTATTTCTGAAAGCCGTAAAGGAAGGTCCCGGAACGAGCGGATATTTGAGTTATATACATAAGTTGATTCCGGGCAGTTCATTGGTTTTAAGGCAAAAACTTCATTTTCTACATCAAAGTAGAATATGTTTTCCTTGTAGTATTTCCAGTGCCCTGACTTTTCAAAAACTTTTGTTTTTACCATGATAGGTGTAGATATTTCCTGGTAGCCCGCATTATCATGTATCGCCCGCCAGTATTTCTCAAGTTCCTTAACTACGATCATGCCCCTGGGATGCCAAAATGCCGCTCCGGGAGCAACATCGTGGAAAGAAAAAAGATCCAAAGCCGTTCCTATTTTTCTGTGATCTCTTTTTTCCATTTCTTTCATTAATTCCAGATGGGCTTGCAGTTCTTTCCTTGTTTTAAATGCTAAACCGTAAATTCTTGTCAGTTGAGCATTTTTTTCGTCGCCTCTCCAGTAAGCACGGGTAACTTGTGTTAAAGAAAATCCATCAATTGGGACATTTTTTGTGTTCTCAACGTGTGGGCCCGTGCATAGATCAACAAAATCTTTGCCGGTCGAATAAAGACTGACCTTCTTTTCTTTTTGCTTTGCCAGATCTTTTATTAGGTCCACTTTATAAGTTTCATTTTTTTTCTGGAAAAATTTTATTGCTTCTTTGGTTGTCATCCAGGATTTTTTGAACGAAAGGTTTTGTTTGATTATACGCCGCATTTCTTCCTCAAGTTTGGGGAGATTATTATCGGTGACCGGGGACTTGGTTTCAATATCGTAATAAAAGCCGTTTTCAATGACCGGTCCGATGCCCAATTTTGTACCCGGCCATATATTTTTAGCCGCGTGAGCCAAAATATGCGCTGTTGAATGGCGCATTATATCAATATCGTTATGCTTTTCTGTTTTTTTAGCTCGGGGCATACGTTATTTATATTGAGATTAGATTATAAATTTAAGATACAAGAAACAAGACACAATAACCAAAGCGGGTTTGAAATTTTGAAAATTGATTATTGGAGCTTGTCTGTCTTTTGTATCTTGGTGATTGTTTCTTAGGTCGTGTTCTCTGGCAGCAATTCTTCCGCTCTATCACATATAAGCTTCAATTCTCCATCCCGTTCATTAAGTTTTCCCTCAATAGCTACTATAGCATTTTCGTGAAAGACAACGCCATATTGCTCAAGAGTGCTTGGAAAAACAACTACTTCTATATTATGCGTTTCATCTTCCAAATTTACAAATATCATAGGGTCGCCCTTTTTCGTGACAATTTTTTGTATTTTACTTATTATTCCGCCTACTTTTATGCGTTTGCCCGTACCAAAAGAGGCGATATTTTTTATTGGTAAAGATATTTTTGCCAACGCTTTGCTGTAGTCGCTTAGAGGATGGTCGGAGATCCAAAGCCCTAATAATTCTTTTTCCCAACGCAGGCGAATATCCTTTGTTGCGGGAGCAGAATCTTTAAGTTTAAGTGCCGGCAGTAAAGAAGTTCCGGCAAAAAGAGATTCCTGTCCAAATTTTTTGTTGGTTTCTATATTGTGAGACCACGCCAGGATCTCTTCAGTATTTGCCAGTAATTTTGCGCGTTCGTCCAGATTGTCTAAGGCGCCTGAGCGTATCATGCTTTCCAAAGATTTTTTATTGAGATAACGGGAGGATAATCTTTCTGTAAAATTTTCTATAGACGTGAACGGTCTGCTTTTATCTCTCTCTTGGATAATATATTCAACAACATTTTCGCCTACATTTTTTATCGCGCTCAAGCCAAAGCGTATGGCTAACGCCAGAATTGAACCGTCTAAGTCTCCATACTCCACCGTGAAAGTTGTGCCGCTTATATTTATATTTGGAGGAAGTATTTTTATTCCTTTCAGGCGGCATTCTCCAACGAGCACCGCTATTCTTTCCATATTTTTTTCTTCTGCCGTAAAAAGCGCGGCCATGAATTCGTGCGGGAAATATGCTTTGAGGTAAGCTGTTTGATACGCAATTTGCGCATAACCCGTAGCATGCGAGCGATTAAACCCATATCGGGCAAAGGGTTCTATCCATTCCCAAATTGCCTGAGCGGTATGACCGGGAAGGCCCTGGCGCAACATGCCGTTGATAAGTTTTTCTCTTTGTTCATCAAGAAGACTTTTAATTTTTTTGCCTACAGCTTTTCTTAGGGTGTCGGCTTCAGATAAGGTGAATCCTGCCAAAGAACGAGCAATTTCCATTACCTGTTCCTGATATATCGCAACACCGTATGTTTTTTCAAGAATGGGCACGAGTTTTTCGTGCATGTAAGTGACGGGCTTTCGGCCGTGTTTGCGGGCGATATATTCTGGTATAAGTTCCATCGGACCGGGACGGTAAAGTGAAACCATGGCGATAATATCTTCAAATATAGATGGCTTAAGTTCTTTGAGGTATCTTTTCATGCCGCCTGATTCCAATTGGAAAACTCCCGTAGTGTCTCCGCGGGCGAGCAGTTCAAAAACTTTAGGATCGTCCAACGGTAAATTTTCTATGTCTATAGTTTCGCCTCGGGCGTTTTTTATTCTGTTTACGGTATCTTCAATGATGGATAGATTGCTGAGCCCAAGAAAATCCATTTTCAAAAGGCCCAAGTCTTCAATCGCATGCATTTCGTATTGTGTGATTATTGAGCCGTCGTCTTGGGATGAGCGTTGGAGGGGGATATGGTTTGGAAGAGGGTCAGGAGTTATAACCACACCGCAGGCATGCGTTGAGGCGTGACGCGCAACACCTTCCAATTTTTTTGCTGAATCAAGTAATCTTTGGGTATCGGAATTGCTTTCGTAGTCTTCTGAAAGTTCTTTGGAGTTGGCTAAAGCTTCTTCAAGGCTCATACCAAAAGGTATCATTTTTGCCAGACGGTCGCAGGTTGCATATGGATATCCTAAAGATCTTCCGGCATCACGAATAACGCCTCGGGCAGCCATCGTTCCAAAAGTTATTATTTGTGCTACTTTGTCGCGTCCATATCTTTCTGCGGTATAAACAAGCACTTCATCTCTACGAGTATCGGCAAAATCAAGATCGATATCCGGCATTGAAATACGGTCGGGATTAAGAAAACGTTCAAACATTAAGCCGAATTTTAAGGGGTCGATATTGGTTATGTTCAATAAGAAAGACACCAAAGAGCCGGCCGCACTTCCTCTGCCCGGTCCCACTACTATATTCTGGCTCTTGGCCCAGTTAACTATATCCTGGACTATCAAAAAATATGAGGCAAATCCTGTTTTTTCAATAACCGACAATTCGTATTCCAGACGTTTTTTAAGCTCCTCTAAGGAAGCGGGCAGTTGGGTTATTTTTTCCGTGTCAGCAGTTAAAGCTCCCGTTGAACTGACTTTAATTTCGTATCTTTTGGTTAAACCTTCATAACAAAGATTTCTTAAAAAATTATTTGCATCAATATTTTCCGGTAAAGGAAATTCAGGCAATTGTATCTTGTAAAGCGGAATTTCAAGATTTACCATATCGGCGATCTTCAAAGTATTTTCAATTGCCTCGGGCGTATCTTTGAAAAATTCTATCATCTCATCGGGAGATTTCATCGAAAAATCGTCCTGTTGCATAGAGAGGCGGCCTTCATCATCAAAACGCGATGCGGTTTGGACAGAAAGCAAAACTTCATGAGCTTCTTTATCGTCTTTGTTGATGTAATGTATGTCTTGTGTGCCCACGACCGGTACATTAAATTTTCTGGCCAATTCTTTTAAGGCGTTGTTCAATTTCAGTTGTTCTTCAATATTTGGATGGGCGCCCAGTTCCAGAAAAAAATTTCCTTCTCCGAAAATTTCTTTGTATTCAACGATCAGATTTTCAGCCTGTTTTAAATTTCCGGCCTGTATAGCTCGCGGTATTTCTCCACCCAAACAACCCGAAAGAGCGATCAAGCCTTCACTGAACTCACGTAAAATATTTTTATCAACTCTGGGTTTGTAATAAAATCCATCGATATGCGCTTTGCTTACCAGGCGCATCAGATTTTTATAGCCGACATCGTTTTTTGCCAATAAAATTATGTGGTATCTTTTTGCGTCTATCTTCGGATCGCGATCCTGTATCGTTCGTGCTGCAACATACATTTCTACACCGATTATAGGTTTTATTCCGGCTTGTCGGGCTTTTTTATAAAATTCAATGGCGCCATATAGAACGCCATGATCCGTTATTGCGAGCGCGCTCATTCCTAATTCTTTTGCCCGTTTTATCAAAGCATCTATTTTTGCCAAGCCATCCAGTAGGGAATAATGAGAATGAGTATGAAGATGTACAAAATTATTTTGAGGCATATTTTTTCGTATCTTATTGTCATGATACCTTTTTGCATTTATGCGAGCAACGGTGGATAAGCGTTCAGAAATTCGCGTTTGTAATTTGTTCACTCATTCTCGGCCGTCCAGCGACGGCCTGCGAGGTTTCGACCGTTTTGCTCAGCTCTTACATAATATTGAGCTGAGACCATGCCAAAACGGTCTCAAAATCCGCTCACAAATACAAACGCGTGATTTTTTACGCGTGTGGTAATATAAATTTATGAAATCCAAGTCGTTTGTCGTTGGAATTGACGAGGTTGGAAGAGGGCCTCTTGCCGGCCCTATTACTGTTGCTGCTTTTGGCATGCCCGCAAATATTTATGGCCATCAAAAAACTCTGCTTAAAGGGATTCGTGACTCTAAACGTCTTTCCGCGAAACAACGCGAACAATGGTATTTAACCCTTGCAAAAAATGGATCATTTACGTGGGCAACCGCTTCAGTTGATCAAAAAATTATAGATAAAAGAGGTATTGCTGTGGCCGCAAGGTTAGCTGTGGCCTTAGCTATAAAAAGATTAACGAATAAATATAAAAAACACGTTCAAATTAAATTTGAAATGATATATTTGGACGGCTCTTTATACGCACCGGATAATTTTAATCAAAAAACAGTGATAAAGGGAGATGAGAAGATACCTATAATATCTGCGGCCTCAATAATGGCTAAAGTGACCCGAGATCGTTTGATGGTTAAATATTCTTTAATGTGGCCAAAATATGGTTTTGACAGGCATAAAGGATACGGAACGCGGGCTCATTATTCTGCGATTAAAAAATTTGGTTTATTAAGAATTCACCGCAAAAGTTTTATTAAATAATTTAATAACTGTAACTTTAATTTTAAAAATCACGTTGACTTTAGAAAGCATATTGTGTACAGAATAGTATATTAATAAAAGTTCTTTTAAAGCAGTAAGGAGGAAGATATGGGACACCGTGTTTGCCACGACAGCAAAAGACTGGTGATCGATAATTTGGCCCTTTTTACTCAACGAGGATTTTTGCATTGGTGCGCTCTTAATTCTTCTCCTCAGTTTTATGTTACCCGTCTAGCTACACCCGTGGGCGAATTATTCATTTATATAGAAATCAGTGAAACTCCTTCTCTTATCATATCTAAAGATAGTTGGACGGATGTAATTTATGCCGACAAGAACAAGTATTTGGATGAGCTTATTAATGCCGTGCGTGTATCGGTTGCCGAAGAAACACCACCCGCGTTGCCGAAAACAGACGTTTCCTGGCCACAGGACGCTGATCAGACGCTTTATATACTGCAAACCTTTAGGAGACTAACTGCCCGCTAACCAAATTTTTAAAAGTCCTTAAATAAAGGACTTTTTTATTTAATAATTAAATAGTTGCATCCCGGTAGAAGTCTCGCTTGTACCCAACGGGTCCGAGTTCTTAAAGAACCTTGGCGAGGCTACTTCTAACGGGATTGCAAAAATCAGTTAAATTGGTTAATGTAGTAAAGTTAAATAATAATGAAATCCTTCGACTTCGCTCAGGATGCACATTGTTGCAGTCGCTCGCGATGTTCGCAGGCAACAATGGCATGCCAGTACCAAAACAAAGACACACAAGCGGTAGGCGAAATCGACGTCGAAGCCATCACGCCTTAACTCCGTCAAATTTAGTCCAATGTTCTCATTGTGGTAAAATGATATTACCTCACAGAGTTTGTATGAGTTGCGGCTTTTACGGCTCTCGAGAAGTTTTTAATCCTTTAGCTAAAAAAACTAAAAGAGATAAAAAACGTCAGGATAGGGAAGCTAAAGTAGCTCAGGCTATGGGTAAGACCGGTGCCTAATTTTTATTTTTGATAATGAAATCCTTCGACTTGGTTCGACGGGCTCACCACAGGTCGCTCTTCTTTGAGAGCTCATCCGTAAGGATGACCCTGAGCTTGTCGAATGGGTCAGGAGCAACAACGGCATGGCCAATCGTCATCTAGCGCGATCTTTAGCGATGCAAGCCCTCTATAAGTGGGATTTTAACGGCTGTAATAATGAAAAAATTGATGCAGCTGTTGAGTACGTGATCACAGAGTTTGGTCCGGGACTTGAAGAAGAGGGATTTGTAAAAATGCTTGTTAACGGAGTTTTGGATAAGAAGAAAGAAATAGATACCATAATCGAAAAAGCGGCTCCGGAGTGGCCGCTTGAACAGATAGCCATGGTAGACCGGAACGTTCTTCGCGTAGGGATTTACGAGCTTTTGTTCGGAGATCGAAATGCTGTTCCGCCAAAAGTCGCAATAAATGAAAGCATAGAATTGGCCAAATCTTTTGGAGGAGAAACCTCGGGTAAATTTATTAACGGCGTTTTGGGAACAATTTATCGCGAGATAGGCGAGCCAATGAAGGATCACATCAAGACGAAACCTGATGAAGATCTGCCGGAAGAATTGTTGGTTGGCGCCGCAGTAATAAATCATAATGATAAAGATATAAAAGTTTTGTGGCTTAAAGATAAATATGGTTTTTGGGTTTTTCCCAAAGGTCATTTAACTCTGAAGGACAAAAATTCTGCTACCGCATTAAAAAGAGAACTTAAAAAAGAAATAGGTATAACTGATATAACCGTGGGCGAAGCCGTAGGCGACATTGAATACGTTTCAAAAAGCACCTCTAAAGGAAAAAGCAAGAGGAAAATAACTTATTTTATCGTTGAAACTAAAACCGATAAAATAGAACCCTCAGAAAACAGTAAGATAGTTGAAACGCGATGGGTTTCTATTAAAGATCCCGCTCCGGGAGATTATTATCATGATCTTGACGGTATACTTGAGAAGACGAGAGAAATATTATCTTAATATCAAAAATTAAATATCAAATATTAAAATCACATATTAAAATTTAAAAATAACCAAAACCATTTATTTTTAGATTTTGATTTGTCATTTTTCATTTTGCTTTTTGATTTTTTATTTTTTAATGGATCTGTCATCTTTAGAGAAAAAGATAGGTATAACTTTTATAAATAAAGATTTTCTTCTTGAAGCTCTAACCCATCGTTCATACAGCAATGAGCATACTGATCGGAAGCTGGGACACAATGAGCGTCTCGAATTTTTGGGAGACGCTGTTTTAGAAATAGTAGTGACCGAGTATTTATTTAACAATTTTAAAAATCCTGAAGGAGATCTTACCGCGTGGCGCGCAAGTCTGGTCAATAGTCAGATGTTAAGCAGAATTGCCACAGAAATTGATGTTAACGAACATTTATTATTGTCGCGAGGTGAGACCAAGGATACCGGCAGAGCCAGGCAAGTTATACTGGCCAATGCTCTTGAGGCAATAATCGGGGCAATTTATTTGGATCAAGGTATTGAAAGCGCAAGAAAATTTATTTCTCAGTTTATTCTTCCCAAGCTTCCTATAATAATAGAGGACAAATTATTTCAGGATTCTAAAAGTTTGTTTCAGGAGATCGCTCAGGATAAAGAAGGAGTTACACCAAGCTATGAAGTTCTTGCGCAATGGGGTCCTGACCATGATAAGCATTTTCGTATAGGTGTTTATTTGGGAGAAGATTTGATTGCCGAAGGCGAAGGCGCCAGTAAACAGGAAGCGCAGCGGAATGCCGCACAGAGGGCATTAGAAGAAAAAGCGTGGCAATAATTATGCCAGGTAGTGAAAATTAGACCGTTCCGCTTTGCGGAACAAAAATACCTGGTTAAGTTAATAAAATTTTTAATAATTAATTTTAATTAGAAATTCGCTATTTTATAGATAAATTAGTCTAATTTCTACTACCTGGTATGGAAAATCCTGAATTATCAAAAAATCTTGAGGGAAGAGAACAGGCCAAACCAAAATCCTGGGTTGCCTGGGCAGGACCGGGACACGAACATGAATATACTGTTAATTTTGAAGGATACGGCTCTTCAGGGAATTTTATCCCACAACAATTTGTTGAAAAACTAAAAGCCATGCTAGGGGAAGGTTTTATTATAGATAATAGGGGAAGCAGGCTTGAAATACATCCCCCTCAAGACACTAAACCATTTGACGCACATTTTAATGTAGCGGGAGCTATGCAAGCGTGTTTCGGAGAAGAATATAAGATGGAGTTTGTAAACATGTTTAAGCCTGAGATAGAAACCAATCCTTTCGAATAAAATTTTGTATATCATTGGGATTTTTTGATAATGAGTAAAGGGCCTTGCCCCGTTAGAAATAAGCCGTTCTTGGACGGCTACCGCTATGTTTGCGACAGGGCGGATTTCTAACGGGGTTGATTTTTTATTAGATGATGGTATGCTTTTTGTAAAATAAGCATCTTTACAATATAGAATGAGGGATGACGCGTGAAACACCCGAATATTCCTAAAGACTTAGTGATCATATTGCTCATAACCTTTTCTGTTATTTTTTCTTTTTTTGTATTACGTGTTTTAACCGTTGGAATAAGTTCTTCTTATCAACTCACTCCAAAGACAGAATCATATCCAACCGCGCAACCTACGTTTGATTCATACGCAACTCCGGTGCCATGCAGTGGCCGAAATTGTCCGCCTCGCACGGAACCTCTCACAAAACTTTATGATCAGATAAGAAATGGTGAAGTGAAGAAGGTTGTGGCAAGGGGTGTCACGCTTATCGTTACACTGAAAAATGATATTCAGGAATCTGTTTATATACCAAATAATACGGATTTGAAGGTTGATCTGTTGCCGCTAGAAGGAATAGTTATTACGGACGCCAATCGCTTTGAGTACGAGATTATTAAAGAGGAGGAAAAAGTTCCGCCGCCTCCGCAGCCCGGAAATCCAATATCTAGCTTTCTAATGTTTGGGTTGCTTTTAGGTGGGATTTTTTTAATATTACGGTTTGTTGGGCGTCTTAGAAGCAATCCACCCACGAACAATGGGCGTAAATTCGAAGATAAAAATAAGAATCAGACTGGTCATCAGTCATCTTCAGATAACCCAGGCGCTTCGCGTGTTAGCATCGAACAGGTGACCTTTAAAGATGTTGCCGGAGTGGACGAGGCTAAGATTGAACTTGAAGAAGTCGTGGACTTCCTAAAAAATCCTGAGAAGTTTACTTCTCTTGGCGCGCGTATGCCAAGAGGTGTCTTGCTTATCGGTCCTCCCGGTACTGGCAAGACCCTTCTTGCTAGAGCCGTTGCGGGTACAGCTAGGGTTCCGTTCTTTTCAGCGAACGGTTCTGATTTTGTTGAGATGTTTGTGGGCGTTGGTTCATCGCGTATCAGGAAACTTTTTGAAACAGCGCGGGCCAATTCGCCTTGCGTGGTGTTCATAGATGAGATCGATGCGGTTGGACGAAAACGCGGCAGTCAAACCATGGGTGGTGGCGGCGATGAGTATGCTCAGACACTTAACGCCCTTCTTCATGAAATGGATGGGTTTGACATTAGAAATGGTGTAATGATCATAGGCGCCACAAACCGGCCAGATGTTCTTGATCCAAGCCTTTTGCGTCCAGGTCGTTTTGACCGCCAAGTTATGGTAGACATTCCTGATCGTAAGGGTCGTGTAGCTATTCTTAAGGTGCACGCTAAGGGAAAGAAATTGGCCAAAGCGGTTAAGCTATATGATATCGCCAAAAGAACGCCGGGGTTCTCTGGCGCTGATTTGGCAAACGTTTTGAACGAGGCAGCCATACTTGCTTCACGTAGGAACGGCAATGAAATATTGTCAAAAGATATCGATGATGCCATAGATAGAATTGTTGCCGGTCCGGAAAAGAAGACCCGTCTTCTTACGGAATCAGAGAAGAAATTGATCGCTTGGCATGAATGTGGCCATGCGGTGGCGCGTTTCTTTGCAAGTAGGGGTTATGCTATACCCGATAAAATAAGCATTGTGGCTCGTGGTCGCGCCTTAGGCTTGACCTGGTATACGCCAGACCGTGATATTTTACTGCAAAGCAAAAGCGATCTCTTGGTTGAACTTGCAAGCGATTACGGCGGTTTTGTGGCTGAAGATATTCTTCTCAAAGGCGATATTACTACTGGCCCAAGCAGCGATTTAAAACAAGCTACTCGTTTGGCCCGGCGCATGGTTACCGATTTTGCCATGGGTGATGACTTGCCCACTAGAACATACGATATTGAAGAGAATAACCTTATTCGTAGTTTCAGTCAGGAAACGCAGGATAAGATAGATAACAATATCGCTATCATTATCAACCAGGCTAAAGATACGGCACGCCATGCCATTGAAGACAATATGGTTGGTTTTGAGGGGCTTGTTGCAGAAGTTATAAGGGCTGAAACACTTGAAGGTGAAGCACTTATCAAAGAGTTCATCAAGAATTTTGCAGGCACCGAAGCAGTTAAGAACACTGAAGCCAGATTATTTCAGAAATCTGAAACTGTTGATGATGACAAGGAAGAAACTTCCGCATTGCCTACGTAAATATAAATTTATCCTCCGATTAACTCGGAGGATTTCTTTTTTATTTCCAAATCGTCTGAAATGTTTTATATTAAAGCCTAACCAAAAGCTTATTGATAGGTTTTTAACTGGGTTGACAAAAAATTAGGTATTTGTTAAACATAATTTAAATCGTTCGGTTCTTTGTAATCACGCTAATCGGCGCGTTAACAAGTGTTTGTGCGCGTTAAAGGTCAGCACTAATAGAAAGGAGCATGAAATGTTTTGGATCATGATAATTATTGCTGTGGTTTTGGGAGGCATCGGAGTCATTTTTTTTGTGAAAGACCTGCAATATAAAAAAATAGTTTTAATTGGTCTTGCGTCAGGCGCTCTTGTCATTACGCTGTTCAGTTCGGTTAAGACAATTGATTCAGGGTGGGTGGGAGTTGTCTACAATTTCGGCGCAATTACCGGTCAATTCGGTGAGGGTTTGCAGGTCATTGCTCCGTGGCAAGATATGCAGCTAGCCAACATTCAGATTCAGAATGGTTCATTTGAATCGCTTGATTCAGACAGTAAGGAAAACCAGAAAATATTTCTCACTAACGTCAGCGTTAACTTCCAGGTTGCGCCGGAGAACGTCCAGACGCTGTACCGGAATGTAGGTCCTAATTATTATGAAGTGATCATCGTTCCTCGCGTAAAAAATATCCTGAAGGACGAAGTAGTTAAGTATGAAGCGTTGGATGTTCAGCCAGAACGCGAAAAGCTTGGTAAGGACGTGGCCAGTAAACTCAGGAAAGAATTGGATCAGTATTCAATTACGCTCGTTGATGTGCTTATTGACGATATAACATTTAGCGCAGACTTTGATAAAGCCATTGAGGAAGCGCAGATCGCTACGCAAAATACTTTGCGTGAGGAGCAGCGCATTATGCAGAGGAGACACGAAGCCGAGCAGGCCAGGGAAGTTGCCAGGGGTAAGGCTGACGCTTTGAGCATCGAAGCCCAAGGTCAGGCTTTGGCCAACGAGGCCCTAGCTAAATCGTTGACGCCGATGTTGATTCAGTTTCAGGCTTTGCAGAAGCTGGCAGACAACATTAAGATCGCCATCATGCCAAGCGGTGAAGGCATAATCGTGGATCCGACCACATTGCTTGAGGATCTAGAAAAAGATAAGCCATAAATAATTAGTAAATAAACCCAAACTAACCGGTTTGGGTTTTTAATTTTAATTAAAATAAATCCCGATTCAAAAAATCGGGATTTTAATTTGAAAAAACACCGTAAGACATATTGCCTTTTCTTTATCTTATGTTATATTAACCCCAAACTTTGAGCACGTTGAAATAAAAAGGCGAGGCGTCCATGAATCCCAATACCAAAAGAATGCTTATGATAATGCTTGTCATTGTATTTGGAATGATGCTTTTTGGAAGCTTTTTTTCAAAAGGTGAAATAATTGTCCCTTACGATAACGCTGAAAATTCTTTTTTGACTTTAGTAAAAGATGGGTATGTTACTGAAGTAGAGCAGGAGCAAAGCGGAAAACTTTTGCTGAAAATCACCGAAGACGGGGAAAAGGCTTTAGATATTAGTTCCGGCACGTCAGTTACGTCTGCTGTGCCGGGAGCTTTGACCACCGATATCCGAGCCGATATAACTTCTGTCTGTGCTGAATCCGGAGCCAAGTGTCAGAACGAAGGTCAAGGTCCTACGATTTCCGGTCTACCACCTTCAGACGACGGACTAATACAAATGCTTATATCAGTAGGCATTCCTATTTTGGTTATCTTGGGAATTTTTTGGTACATTATGAAAAAAAATCAGCAGCAGAATAATAACGCGATGAATTTTGGCCGCTCGCGTGCGCGCCACACTCATGGCAAAAGTACTGTCAGGTTTTCTGATGTAGCCGGAGTTGAGGAAGCAAAACAAGAACTTCAGGAGATAGTGGAATTTCTTAAGTATCCTGAGAAATTCAATACCCTGGGCGCAAAGATGCCCAGAGGCGCTCTGTTGGTAGGCCCTCCGGGATGCGGAAAAACTCTGATCGCAAGAGCGGTTGCCGGAGAAGCCGGTGCTTCTTTTTTCAGCATTTCGGGTTCCGAATTTGTTGAAATGTTTGTTGGTGTTGGTGCCGCTCGCGTGCGCGATCTTTTCGAGCAGGCCAGGAAAAATAGTCCGGCAATTGTTTTCGTAGATGAGATCGATGCGGTTGGACGTCAACGCGGATCCGGTCTTGGCGGCAGTCACGACGAACGCGAACAAACCTTAAACCAGATCCTTGTTGAAATGGACGGGTTTGAGCAGAGCACGAATATAATCGTGTTGGCTGCAACGAACCGGCCTGATATTTTGGATCCCGCATTACTTCGACCCGGAAGATTTGACCGTCAGGTCATCGTAGACAAGCCAGACCTTAAAGGTCGGCTTGCAATTTTCCAAGTTCATGCACGAGGCAAGTTGATCAGCAAAGAAGTTGATCTTGAAGAATTAGCAAGACAGTGTCCCGGCTTCTCGGGTGCTGACATTGCAGGCGTAGTGAATGAGGCCGCGATTCTTTCTGCCCGCAGAAACCTTAAACTCATCGGTATGAGCGAGTTTCTGGAAGCTATAGAACGCGCGGTTGCCGGTCCTGAGCGTAAAAGCCGGATCATTTCCGAGCCAGAGAAGCTCATTATTGCCTATCACGAAAGCGGACACGCTATCGTGCAGCGCATACTTCCAAAATGTGATCCGGTAGCTAAAGTTACTATCATTAGCCGCGGTATGACCCTGGGTTATACTATGGCTCTTCCAACGGAAGATCGTTATCTCAGATCTCAAGCCGAGTTTGAGGATCAAATCGCCGGATTGCTTGGCGGTAATGTAGCTGAGCGAATGATTTTCGGTGACGTTACAACCGGCGCTTCAAACGATATAGAAAAAGCAACTGAAATTGCGCGAAACATGGTTATGCAGTACGGCATGAGTGAAAGTTTGGGCACGCGAACTTTTGGTAAGCGCGATTCCATGATTTTCCTTGGCCGTGATATTAGTGAACAGCGCAATTATTCAGAAGAGGTTGCAAAACTGATCGATGAAGAGATCAAGAAAATTCTTGATCGCGGCAGAGAACGAGCCAGAGAAACTCTCACGCAGTATAAAGACAGACTGGAAACGCTTGTTCAGAAACTTCTTGTCCAAGAGACTGTTTATCGTGAAGAATTCGAAAAGATCTTTGCTGATCTGCCCCCAAAGGAGAATTCCCACGGCAAGCCAAAACTGCAAAACGCCTAATTCAACTGTTTTTTAAAAGCTCTTCTCAAACGAAGAGCTTTTTATTTTTTTGGGTTGACCCCGCACTATTTTTACTAAACGAATTAACAGTTTTGGAGCGTAGCAATACTCCAAAACTTTTGCAGTGGCGCAACCGTTTTTGATTGAAGCCTTGCTATATATAAGTTCCGTAAAAATAGTGCGGGGTTGACACCCTTAATTCATAACGTTAAACTAAAATTCGTTATATTTTATGTTGATTGTAAGACTACAAAGAGTCGGCCGCAGGAACGATCCATCGTTTCGTGTTGTTGTGACCGAGAAGAAAGGCCCGCCTCGCGGAAAATATATGGAGAAGGTAGGTACCTATGATGTTAAGCGTGGCAACGTGGCTTTTGATAATGAAAGAGTTCTTTACTGGATATCTCAGGGCGCAAAACCTACTCCAACCGTTCATAATTTATTGATCTCTTCAAAAGTAATTGAAGGCAAGAAAATACAAAATCATAAGCATGCCGTACCGGTTAAAGAAGCGGTTGTTGAAGCTGCGGCGCCGGTAGCGCAAGAAGTAGTTGTTGAAACCCCTAAAGTTGAAGTTGCAGAGGAGACGCAAGCAGAAGAAGTTGTAAGTGAAGAAGTTCCTGTTGAAGTTGAAGAAATAAAAGCTGAACCATCCGCAGAAGAAGTTAAAGAAGAAGCTCAACCCTAATTTTGTAAAGAATTTGTTATTTAGATAAGATTTCTAAATCGAAAACATAATCTGGGTAAGGTTGTATTTTCTAGGTATAAAATTAGAGCTGGGTTGACTTATTTTAAATATTTGATATAATACTGCATAGAAATTTGGATGAATGGCTGCAGTGTAATCCCAAGCCTTGTGCGAAGGAGGAAATTGGTCGACAGTCATTTCAATGAAAATTATTTTTTACTGTTAATCAGATTGCAAAGATATGGCCGAAAAACACCATGATCAGCAGTTTCTCGATTACGTAGTGCGTTCGATCGTAGATCACGCTGACGACGTCAGTGTAGATCGCAAGGTTGATGAAATGGGAGTATTACTTACTCTCAAAGTGAACCCAGAAGATATGGGTCAGATCATTGGCCGCAACGGTGGCACTGCCAAATCCATCCGCACATTGCTTCGTATTGTAGGCATGCGCAACAACGCTCGTGTAAATCTCAAGATCGACGAGCCGGAAGGTGGACGAGGCCCTCGCCCCGATCGAATGCGTGCGGCATCCTCTCAAGATGTTGAGAGTGTAGTCGACGAACTAAAGCTGTAAAGTTTAGCTTTACAGCAACCCTGAGTTTATCGAAGGGTTGAAACTGTAAGATTTTAATAGATTTTTTAAAAGCCCCTCTTATCCTTACGGATAATTTGGGGCTTTTATGTTATTAGGACCTATGCGCTTGCTCTTTTTTCGCTCATTCTCGCGCTTCCAGCGAAGCGCTCCGAGGTTCTCCGACGTTCTGTCGGAGCAGGTCGGCTATTTTGTCCAGCCCTAATTTATTAAATTAGAGCTGGAACCATGCCAAAACAACCTCAAAAACCGCTTAAAAAGCCAAGCGCATAAGTCCTAAAATAATTCTTTAATGATATAATATAAATTATATGTTGCGTTTTACTATTCTAACAATTTTTCCGGATATGTTCTCGCCTTATTTGGGCGAGTCTATTATGGCGCGTGCTATAAAAAATAAGAAAATTTCGGTTAAAACCGTTGATATCCGGAAATTTACAAAGGATAGGCATCACACAGTGGATGAAAAGCCTTACGGCGGCGGGGCAGGCATGTTGTTGAAAATTGAGCCTATATACCGCGCAGTGAACTCGGTCACCGCGCGGAAATTCAAAGTACAAAATCCAAATTCCAAAACACGAATAATATTATTTTCCGCCAAAGGGAAACAATTTACCCAGCAAGACGCCAAGCGTTTATCAAAATACGAGAATTTAATTTTAATATGCGGACGTTACGAAGGCGTGGATGAACGTGTTGCTAAATATATTGCTGACGAAGAAGTTTCTGTCGGTCCTTACGTTTTATCAGGAGGGGAATTGCCGGCTTTAACGATTATAGATTCTGTTTCAAGAATGGTCTCCGGAATATTGGGCAATAAAGATTCGTTGAAGGAAGAATCGTTTTCACTGAAAGATAAAGAAGGGGAGTATCCGCAATATACTCGCCCCGAAATTTTTTACCCTAATCCTAAAAATAAAAAGATTAAATGGATCGTCCCAGGAGTTTTGCTGGGCGGTAACCACGCAAGTATAAAGGCGTGGCGGGAAAAGCATTAAAAATATAGTTGTAATAGATATAAAAAATAAGTATGTCAAAATATAATTGGAAAAAAATATCTACGCGCAAAACCTATATTCATTCGCGTTTTAATATAATCGAAGACCGCGTTATCCGGCCCGACGGTGCCAAGGGAATATATAATTTTGTATCTGTAATGCCGGCGGTAATTGTTCTGCCCGTAACTGATAAAAAAGAAATAATGTTAATACGGCAATATCGCTATCCGGTAAGGAAATATTCCTGGGAATTGCCTGGAGGCAGTTCTGACGGCAAAGCGCTTCTTCCTGCGGCAAAAAGAGAATTATGGGAAGAAACCGGATATGAAGCGGCGCAATGGAATAAGTTGGGCAGTTTTCAAATGTTAGGCGGTATTTCAAATGGCGTAGAACATGTTTATATTGCGCGTAAATTGAAGAAAGTGAAGCAAGCAGGTTTGCCGGATGAGGCTATAGTTGCCGTTCGTGCATTCAATCTCAAAACAATCGCGCAAATGATACGGGATAAAAAAATAAGAGATGCTCAAACTATTTCTGCGCTCATGCTGGGCTTCATGCATTTGGGACTGCGATTGTAAGAAAATAACGCATTGATATTTATATATAAGCCACGATAGTTTTTAAATAGAACCATTAAAAAGGTATACGGTTATTCTTGTCGGCTCCTACGTTGTTCTCAAGTATATTTTTTCTAACAGAGCTAAATAATTTTTATCTGCTAAGTATTTAGGCGGATTTTTAATTGGTTGAATTTTTCTTTTTGTTGCGGTATGAAGTAGGTGTTCTTTTAAAACTGATGCGGAGCAGCAATATGTCTACTTTCAAAGACTATAAATTGTTCAGACTTGAAACAGACTTTAACATACGGTCTATAGCATTGGGTGTTACAGAAGAAGACTCAAAAAGCATTCAAGATTTACTTAAGAGATTAAAAGAAAAGAACGAAATAACTGAATTGCATTACGAACATTGCTTGCGTGTAGCTATTTTGGCAGCAGATATCGGTAAATTTATTTATATGCCGCAGAAACCGTTATTTATTGCGGGAGCATTGCACGATATCGGTAAATGTGAAGTCTCGCCTTTGAGCCTGGGTAAGATTTCGGGTTGGACACCGGAAGATATGCATGAATTGCGCAAACATGTTAATGCGTCATGGCGGATGTTGCGCGGCAAGTTTGATTTCACGGCAGATGTTATAGTTCAGCATCACCGTTTTCAGAACAACGGGTATCCCAAACGTCTTCCATCAAAACTTCACAAGTATTCTGAAAGCACCAAGTTGCTTATCTTGGATTGCGCGCGTGTTGTAGCTTTAGCCGATGTTTATGACGCACTTCATCGCGTGAACGATAAGTTTGGCGAAACCCGCGCTTTAACAGCGCAAGAAGTAAAAGAAAAAATGTTCGAATTAAATTCTGACAAAGGGTTACTTATAGCCGCGCTTTATCAGGAAGGCATTTTAATTTAAATAACCGTCTTTTCAAAAGGGCGGTTTTATTTTTACGAGATTTGACCCCCCCACACCAGTTTTTGCAGAGCGAGCTATTGGTTTTGGAGTGTTGTAACACTTCAAAACTTTTGCATTATTGTTTAAAGGTTAAAAGATTGGTATCTACGAATATTCTTGTCGCAAAAATGGTGTGGGGGTTGAATTTAATTAATTTCGTTATATTATACCAACAACAAGCAGTTCTTAAAAAAGGAACGGTCCATTGGACGAGTATCGGACAGTTCTGATAAATATTCTTTTGATCTGTTTATTATTGGGCGCTCTGGGATATTCTTTGAAAAAGAATCTTACATTTTCTTTGCGGTCTCAAGGTTTTAAGAAAATAAGAAAAGAAAGGGAAGATGAATTTATTGCGGTTGAGGATTTTGCCCTAAACACGCTTATGAATATGGATATTCCAAAAGACACCGAAGTTATTGCTTATCAACCAAACAATTTTTTTTGGAATGGCCGTGCCGAATATATAGTTAGACGCGTCGAACAGATAATGTCTACTGCTCATTTTTGTTTGATATGTAATGTTTCCTGTCTTCCGGTGCGTGTTGGCACTTATCCTATGAAGTGGTACGGCGGCATTGCTATGCGCGAAGATGGAGAAAAGCATTCCAAAGAAGATAGATCAAGTATAGTTTTTGCGATTAACGTAATGGGAGATACGCGACAAGAAATCGATGACTTGGTGTCTCATGAATGCGCGCATCTTCTGGTATGCGATATTAAAAGTGATGTGCATGGTGAGGAATTTAAATTTTACTATGCGGCTTGCAAAGATATTCTTCTCAATAGCCCGATAGATTTTCCCAAATAAATAGACCGTTCAGCCCTACCCAGCTCTAATTTTAATAATTTATCAGATAAAATAAGCGTATTGGTAAAACAATACGCTTTTAAATTTAACAGACTTCGATAGAAATTAGGGTGGGGTAGAGCTGGGCGGTTTTTCTTTGGTTAAATTTTACAAATGTTTATCAAATGGTATACGATAGAGCTAAAGCTTTTTGAAAGCTAAGCGGGCAAATGAGATGTTGCAAGATGGCTATCTGGTCGCCGTGCTTGGGTTTTCATTACCAATATTTAATATAGACCTTAAAACGGTTATTAATGTTTTGGCGGTTATATTAATTGCTGATATTTTTCTTACGGGAATTTTTTTGAAGTTATTCAGAAAATTTTCTGGTCTTTTGGTACATCGCAAAACTTTAGAACGTTTTTATTTTATAGCCGAAGCTCAAATCTCAGACCATACTGAAGTTGTTATTTTTGATACAGGCAATCAAGCCTGGAATAAGCGAGCATTGCTTGTGGAAAATACTCTCTGCGCCTATATAGCTTACGCTCGCAAATACGGTTGGCTTGATGAAGAAATACTTCCTTTGCGCATAAGTTGGGCCGATTTTCATCAGCTTTTTGATGGTATGGCTTGGGACAATTCGTGCATACTTGTGGGAGTCCACATGATGAAGAGTTCTGATAAAGGATTGGAAGATCTTCTTGCGCATGAATTTGCGCATCTACTTTCTCTTACAGGAGGGCACAAAGACGCTTGGTTTTGGTACTATCAAGCTCTGTCTGTCGTACACGAAAATAAATCTATTGATGAAACAGGTGCTGTCGTTAAATAAAATAATACCGCGATTTTAAAATCGCGGTTTTTTATTTTAAATGTACGGATGTTTTATCTCGCCATTGTGATGTTCTTCTATCCAAAGAGGCAAGTCGTCAATTGAATTCAAGACATTTTCAAGTGGAATGGGCAGTTCTGCAGCGTGCCTGAGCAGATACGGACCCGTTTGCACAAGAATGGTTTCGATGCCGACCTCGTGTCCGGCCTTCATGTCCGCCGGCGTGTCACCGACAAAGATACATTCTTCTTTGGTTATCCCGCAGAGACTTTTGAATTCTCCAAGGATATAGTCAAAAACTCTCGGGTCGGGTTTGCTGTAAGGGCTTTCTTGTTTTGTAGATATGACCGTGAATTCGCGCATCAGATCCATTTCTTCAAAAATGGATTCAATGTTCGGGCGGTTTCGTGATGTGAGAAGCCCACCGCAGAAACCATTTCTCCGAAGCCAGAACAAATGTTCTTTTGTTCCGGGAACGAGAGGTATAGGGTCGGCAATATCAAGCCGTTCCCATGCCGCATATAGTCGTCTGGCCATGGCAGGGGAAACATCAAGTCCCCGCTGCAGCAATTTTTCTCCGGGTATGCCCCAAAGTTGTGTCAGCTTTTTGCGCTGAACAGGAGTAAAGTTAACTTCAAAGGTTGCGCATATGTTTCGTATTCTGCGCAAACCTTCATGGAAGGAGTCGTTTAAGACCCCATCAAAGTCGTGTATTACAGCTCGAATATTCATCGCTGCCTCACGCACAAGGTTTTCGAAGAAAAGTTATTATTATAATTACATTAATTATTGTTTTCGTCAAGTGTATTAGGGTGGACTTGCCCAGCCCTAATTCTTAATTAGAGCTGGGCTTGACCCCCACACCAGTTTTTGCAGAATGAGCTAGTGGTTTTGGAGCGTTACAACGCTCCAAAACTTTTGCATTATCGTTTAAAGGTTAAATATTGGTATCTACGATATTATTGACGCAAAAATGGTGTAGGGGTTGACACCCTTTGTTGCCAGGGTATATACTTCTAACGCATCGGAGAATGAGTTTTTTATCCTGAGTTTATCGAAGGATGGACGATGCGTTAAAAAATATGTAGCAATAATAACAAGACGTCTAATAAACCAATTCCTAGTGTCGTAAGACCGGGAAGGCGGCTGTCATGACAGCGAGAGACGTCTTCCCGGTTTTATTTATCCTGAATTTATCGAAGGATTTTTCAAAACCACGTCTTGTTTTTCGCTTCAGTAATAAGTTTTATTATAAGTTGCGAAAAATAACCCTGAGCGAAGTCGAAGGGTTGTTAAAAGAAAGAACATTGAAATTTTAACACTGCAGTTAATGTCATTGTTAGGACATTAACGCAAGTAATAATTTATTTATCCAATAAATTACATCGTTTTATTTTGAGCATAATTAATTCTTTCTCGCTATTCCCGTGTAAATAACTTGGGATTAGCGTCTTATGCAAGCACCAGGTTTGCATGAGACTCTAAAAAATGATTTTGTTTTCTTAAATTCTGTTCGCACGCCTCGCGTGCATCAAACAGAAATTTCAATCCGACCTTTGCGTCGGAATCACATTTATCATTCTATTGAGAGTTTGATCCTGGCTCAGGATGAACGCTGGCGGCGTGGATAAGGCATGCAAGTCGAGCGGACCAGTGTTTCACACTGGGAATTTCAAGAAACAAGAAACAATGACCAGACAATATTCAAAAATTAATTTTCAATAACCAAACACGTTTTGGAATTTGAGATTTGTGATTTGAAATTTGTTTGTACCTTGTATCTTGGTGTTTGGAGATTCCAGCGTGGAACGCTGGTTAGCGGCGAACGAGTCAGTAATACCTTGGTACCTACCCCCGAGACGGGAATAACCTGCCGAAAGGCAGACTAATACCCGATAGTTCTCGAAAGAGTAAAGCAGCAATGCGCTTGGGGAGGGGCCTCGGCCTGATCAGCTAGTTGGTAGGGTAACGGCCTACCAAGGCTATAACCAGTAGGGGGCGTGAGAGCGTGACCCCCGACGACGAAACTGAGATACGGTTCGTACACCTACGGGTGGCAGCAGTCGAGAATATTCGACAATGGGCGAAAGCCTGATCGAGCGACGCCGCGTGGAGGAAGAAGCCCTTCGGGGTGTAAACTCCTTTTCCCCGGGAAGAACTTCGGTGACTGTACCGGGGGAATAAGAGGTTGCTAACTCTGTGCCAGCAGCCGCGGTAATACAGAGACCTCAAGCGTTATCCGGATTTATTGGGCGTAAAGCGTCTGCAGACGGTAAAGTAAGTTCGGGGTTAAAGACCCAGGCTCAACCTGGGGAAAGCGTCGAAAACTACTTTGCTTAGAGGACATGAGAGGCCAATAGAACTTATGGTGTAGGGGTGAAATCCGTTGATACCATAGGGAATACCAAGGGCGAAGGCATTTGGCTGGTGTGTTCCTGACGTTCAGAGACGAAAGCGTGGGTCGCGAATGGGATTAGATACCCCAGTAGTCCACGCCCTAAACTATGGATGCTAGCTGTGGGGAGTATCGACCCTCTCCGCGGCGAAGCTAACGCATTAAGCATCCCGCCTGGGAAGTACGGCCGCAAGGCTAAAACTTAAAGGAATAGACGGGGACTTGCACAAGCGGTGGAGCATGTGGTTCAATTCGACAATAACCGAAGAACCTTACCAAGGCTTGAAATTCTGCTGAAATCTTTCCGAAAGGTTAGACCTCTCACAAGGACAGTAGAACAGGCGCTGCATGGTTGTCGTCAGCTCGTGTCGTGAGATGTTCCGTTCAGTCGGGTAACGAGCGCAACCCCTGTCGTGTGTTATATTTGTCACACGAGACTGCCCCGGCCAACGGGGAGGAAGGTGGGGACGACGTCAAATCAGCATGGCCCTCTGATGCCTTGGGCTACACACGTGCTACAGTGGCTGGCACAAAGGGTTGCGAAGCAGCAATGCGGAGCTAATCCCTAAAAACCAGCCTCGGTTTGGATTGAGGGCTGCAATTCGCCCTCATGAAAAAGGAATCGCTAGTAATCGCGGATCAGCTATGCCGCGGTGAATACGTTCTCAAGTCTTGTACTCACCGCCCGTCAAGTCAGTGAAGCTAGTAACGCCCGAAGGTCCACTTTAGTGGGAACACGGCGAGATTAGTGACAAGGACTAAGTCGTAACAAGGCAGCCGTAGCGGAAGCTGTGGCTGGATCACCTCCTTTCTAGGGAGTATTTATACAACCCCGAGATACATCGGGTGAGTTATCAACGATTAAAACCGTTCATCCCCATGGAGTAAAATCCGCAAGGCCGAACACTAATCGAAGAATCTCTAGAGGTGTCGATTGATATTTTTTTTAAATATTAGATAAAGTTTTTACCGATAACTTTAAATGTCGGTACCGTAGACCTAGGTAAGGTCTGGCGAGCTTAGGCGTCTTCCTAAGCATCCCATGATTCGTTCACGGGAATAGCGAGAGAGAGTTTTGCTCAAAATTATGGAAATAACCCCTTCCGCCAACTGGCGGAGGGGTTATTTTTGCTTTTTGCAATCAGTCGCATTTGCCACGCGACCACATTTTTATTTCAGCGCAATTATCTTCGCTTCTGTCTGCGAGGACAATTGTTGGCTAGCTTTTCGCAAAGCGCCTTCCGGCAAACTCGCTCTCTTCGTTCGCTCAAACAGTGCCTCACGGCACTTTGCTCAACGGCCAACTTATGTCTTCTCGAATGAAGCTCAAATAAATGCGCTGATAAAATTTCTTCCGCGGCGCCTGCCCAGTACCGTACTTGTTCTGGTGCTGGGTCGCTTAGACAGACGCGATGCTTGCAGGAACAATTTATTTTTATACGAGCGGAGTAGGTGATAGAATATAATTGTTATGGAGATAAAAAAACTTTTGTCATACAAAATCTTTGTTCTTATTTCTGCAATATTTGTTTTTGTGCCGTCTATAGCTGCTGCCGGGCCTTGTTATCCGGTAAAAATAATAAATTTAAAAACGCATGAGGTTAATTTATATACCCCATGTGACGAACACGGATATTATCAAGCGCCTTCTGGTTGGATTTCTCAAAGAGATGAGAATTTTGCAGTTTGGTATAACAATCAAGTCTTAATAACATCTTTTAATTCCACTGTTCTTATTTTGCCAGTTCTTGTGTTTTTATTTTTAGTTCTTTTACTTAAAGAGAGGATTGGCAGTCATTTTTTCACAGAAAGGAAAAAAATATTTTTAGTGTTTAGTTTCACCGTCTATGTTATATTGACGTTTTTGCAGGCGATAGAAATCAGCCACATTATTGATATGGGAAAAATGTGGTGGGTGAAATAAATTATCAATGGCGGATTTATGAGCATCAGAAGCGTAAAAACTCCGCCAGTTGGCGGATGGCCTTGCCCAGCCTAATTTTTAAAATTAGAGCTGGGTGTTGTTTTTTCGTGGTAAAATGAAGTTAGCTTATATTATATGGATATAATTTTTTCTCTTAAACCGGTTTTTTGGCTTTGGGATAATCAGTACCATCTTGCAGCAATTTTGTTTGTTTTAGCCGGGATGCCTTTAATTTTCCGTCCACTTTTATTGTTGCCGGTATTGGGTTTTGTGATCCATTTACGCCGTGTAAATAAAAAAGGAAATCCTAAAACTTTTAGTAAAACGATTATTCCGTTATTCTTAACCGCGTTAACTTTATATATGATAGCGGATGTTCTGGGTCTTATTGGCGGCGTTATACTGCTCATTTCAGCGTTTGGCGCTTTACAGGGTCTTGGTTAAAAATTTCGAACATTGGATTTAATAAAAAACTTCTCTACATAGAAGTTTTTTTGTTGTTTTTATTTATAGATTGATTTTATCCACAGGACTGGTATAAGAAAATAAGTTATTTGAAAAAGCTTGTCCTGAGCAGTATTGAAGGAGAGATAAAAATGGAAAAGTGCAGTCTGTGCGGCGGCGCAGTTGTTTTTCTTGAAGGCGGCAGCTGCGGCGGACGCGGTTCGCTTTACGGCTGTGAACATTGTGATTGTGTTTTTGAGCAGGTTACGGGCGGAATTATAGCTACTCCGGGTGGAGAGAGTTTTGAAAGATCTGCTTTGTACCATTCGTTTAAGGTATATGTAGCAGAAGCGATCGAGGATTTCCTTAAAGCCAGACTTCCCGAATATGGGTTCGGTATTAAAACCGTCCAAGGTTTTGTCGGCAAAGAATCCGATTATGATTCAGCATATTCATATCTTAAACGCCTAAAAATGCTTGAAGAGGTTGTTTTTTATCTCAGCAAGCCCATTCCAAACAGCCTTTCTTTTAAGCGGAGAGATATTATCAGATGGCTTAAAGCACCGAACGATTATCTCTATGATGTGGCTCCTATCGATTACATAAAGCAGGCCAAAAACGACAGTGATTTTTCAAAAGCAATGTTTAAAGTAAGAATATGAAACTAAGCTCTGCGTCAGGCATTTTCAGGTTCTTTGAAAAGGAGGCATGTTAAATGGCGTCTGACAGTTGTTGCAAATTAGAAAGTCCCAGAACGGCTTTAAGTATTATAGATTCTTTTATAGAGGACTATAAATTTACAGAAAAAGAAGTTGCTGAAATGATAAGCGTTTCAGTTTATGAGCATAAAGAGTTTCGCACGCTTGGTACGCTTTTGACCGGCACAATAAGAGAAAGACTTATCAGAATACGCGACATAATAATGGTGCAATTGCATCAATCTTTAAGCCACCAGGGAATCAACGAATGGTTTCATGCTAAGTTGAGATATCTTAAAGGCAGAACGCCTCTTGAACTTTTACGAGAAGATAATTCATCTCTGGTTTATGAAGCCGCTTCTGCCTATGCTGACGGAGCCTATTTATAAAAATAAGCGCTAAACAATAGCGCTTTTTAATTTGAATTTTTATATTTTTTATTGCGTTTTATCCAGATCAAGACACTAAGAAATGCATAAAATAATGCGTACAGTATGGCAACAAGAAATAACCCTAAGGCAGATAAAATAATAGGCGGCAGATATAGCGCGCATAGCCAGATGGTATATTTGGTCGTTGCAAATGATCAAATATGTTAAAATATAGTTAATGGAATATTTTTTGGCGCAGGTACCAAACATCTGGAAACCCAATACTCTTGAGGTTGGCATTAAAGCCACTCTTTATTTCTGGTATTTAACGTTACCCGCAATTATTCTTATTTTTTTGGCAATCCGAAAGCTTAATTCTAAGTTTGGCATAAAGCGTAAATCTTTGGTTGCCGTTATAATTGTTTTGTTGCTTTGGTTAATAGCCGCGCGCATCCTGCATTTTTTCTTTATAAACACGCCTACTGATGCGAGTTTATTTTTACGTTGTTTCATACATTGTCCTGAAGCGCCTTTTGTAGGCGGTTGGGGAAAATAATTTTTATTGAATTTCTGCTTAAACGTGGACGATTTTTACAGTGTTATTTTTTGTGAAAAAGTGGTATAATTTAATTAAAGATATTCAATAACCATTTATAAATAAACATGAATAAAAATAGATTTATTTTGAACTTAGCTTTTATTTTGGGCGTAACCTTTATGCCGCTTTCTGCCGCGATGGTTTATGCGCATGGTATGGTGAATGATGATGCACAGCACATGATGGAGACCGGTGCCGCAGAAACAAGCGCTGCTCTTGCCGAAGAAGAGAGAGAAGGTAAAGAAGTGTGGGATAAGTTGCAAGCAAAGCAAGTTTCTTGCGAACAGCTTACCGATGAAGACTTTGAAGTTATGGGCGATTATTTCATGAGTCTTATGGTAGGCTCATCACACCAACTTATGGATGAAAATATGGATAGCGTAATCGGCGAAGAAGGAAACGAGGAGATGCACATAGCCATGGGTAAGAGACTTTCAGGATGCGATACTTCGGCTGCTTATCCTGCCGGTGCTGATGGTTTTATGACAACTATGATGATGGGAGGTGGTTATATGAATAATATAATGGGATATGGTTATATGAATTCAGGCAGTGCTTGGTTCTATAGTTTCGCCATGTTGCTTATGATGATCGTATGGCTCGTTGTGGGAGTTCTTGCTGCCGCGTGGTTGTGGAAACAAATTAAGAAATAATCGTTAAATTGAAATTTATAAAAATACCCAGCCCTAATTCTTAATTAGAGCTGGGTGTTTTTTATTTGATAATTTAGAGGCGTTGCTGTATAAATAAAAAAGGTTCTTTTAAAGGAGAAATAAATGTCTGAGCCTGCCGAATGTGCCTGCACTGAGCCTGCCGAATGTGCCTGCACTGAGCCTGCCGAATGTGTCGAATGTGAGGAATTGGGTTGTCCTACCGAGGGCATGACCCAAATGTGCAGAGAAGCCAGTTGCGGACATGCTGTTGTATGTTTTGGTCATATTGTACGACATGAAGCTAAGCACAAGGCCGAACTCGAAAGAGAGTCCTGTTGTGGCGGAGGGTGTGCAAATTGTCCATAGAATTGCCGCAAACGCATGAAGCCCGTAAGCAAATTTCTGCTTTGCGTCGGGAATGTTTCCTTAGCTATCGCGATATTTCTTCTGCCGCCGGCGTGTCTGTCCGCGCAATTCGCAATTGCGAGAGATATAACGTTTTGGTGGTTGAAGCGCGCGTACGTATAGATTATCTTTACGACGTTTGCCGTTTACTTTCTGAAATTGTAGAACAGCGTTATATACGAAAATGGTTGCGTGAACCCAAAGAAGTATTTTTTGGTAAAAGTCCTCTTGAACTGGTAAAAGAAAACAGAACCGAAGAATTAAAGAAGGTAATAAATGAACTTCTCAACGAAAGTTTTAGTTAAAAGGTAACGACTTACTTTAAGTAAGTCGTTTTTTCTATTGTTTTTTTGAGCAATTTGGTTTATAAAAAACATAAGCAGAAAATTGAAAATATATGGAGCAATAAGATGGAAATAGGTAAGCCCAAAAGACGTATTACTGTTAACCCTAAATCTGTGCCGATTCCGACCCCTCTACCCAAGTTTCCCGATCCCGCCCCGGTGCGCGAGCCCACACCTCCGGCTAAAGTGCCTGAGAAAGTTCCGGCCCATTCGACTAGCACTTCGGCCGTGAGCTCAGTGCCGAACGGCTCAGGGCAAGCATGAGCAAATCCAAGGTATTGCCGCACGTTGTTTCAGAAGAGCCGATAATTGCCTGGCGTATGTGGCAAGCCGTTGCCGTACTTAACTTATTCTCCGATGATATTGTTTATCGTTTAAGAGCTGTTAGCAAACATACAGAATGGAAACCGCGTATAACGTTGAAAGCTGATTGTTTCGCGCTTGTCTCATCTCTGGCGAAATCCAGCAATAGGCAAGTATCGGTTCATTTGATTGGTTTTAAACATCAAGTTCCTGATATTTATTGCAGGTGCGGTATATATGCCCTGCGTACAAAAGAAAAGCTATTTAATTATTTTACTGGGATGAAAATGGATCCAGCTAAGCCTTGGACTGTTGTTAGTGCTAACGAGCGAGGTATTTTGCCCGATCGCATAATGGGTTGCACGGTTTTTGGCCAAGTTTCTTTATGGGGCGAAATTATTGAAGGTGAAGATGGCTATCGCGCCGAATATGCTTACCCCTATGATCTAACAGTACTTGCTGACGATCGTCGTATCGCCGATTCGTTACGTGAGCAGTATCAGGTTGATACAAGAATAGAATTATCACAAGCTCATCACTAATTGATGGGCTTTTGTTTTTGTTCCGGTTTTGATATGCTTATGGCAACGTCTTTTAAAAATCGGAGATTTATTAATGTCCGATAAACAGATCCTTGTTGAGCCTATTTATGCCTGGAAAGTTTGGCGGGTTATAACCGCCATAGAAAATGAGCATTGGGTTTATGGAAAATATATTTTAATTTCCCCGCTTTATATGTATGTAGCATGGCCCTATCGTATTGCCATGGCTGCCGACAGGCTTTGTTGGTTCAATTCTGACAGTAAAATTATTGAAGTGCCTCATGCAGCCCCGTATTTTTATTGCGAATGCGGCATTCACGCCTTTAAGAGCGAAGAAGACGCGAGCAAATATATGCAGCGCGAGAGAAAGTTTCCTGTTCAGTGGCAGGTTACTTTTTCTCATATAAAAGGCAGCGCTCAGGAAAAACCGCGCGAGTGTTTCGCTATCGGTAAGGTTTCTTTGTGGGGCAATGTAATTGAGCATGAACAAGGGTATCGTGCGCAGTACGCTTATCCCTACGATATTGAAATTATCGGCGGGACAAAGGAGATGGCAGATAGTTTACGTGAGCAGTATCAGGTTGATGTCAGATCAGGACAGGAATAAAAATATTTAACCGTCCAGCTCTAACCCAGCCCTAATTAAGAATTAGAGCTGGGTAGGGCTGGGCGGTATTTTTGTTACCTTTTTGGGCGGGTTTCGTAGTATATAATAGAAGGTTAATTTATAAAAAAGAGGTATAAACGGCGGATTTTGATTATAATATATGATAAAATAATAGAGTATTTGTTAAAGCCTCCCTGAAACTGTTTTTAGACTCGCGTTACCGCCAGGAGCTTAAATTTAAGCTTGCGGATTAAGCGATTTAAACAAAAGCATCTTCAGGCATACACTCGGCAAATCCTTTTTGCTTATGAAAAAATTTATTTTAGCGAGCGGGGGAGTCGTTTTAATAATTTTAGTTATTTTAGGCGGAGTATTTTTAATACAGAATAATATTTTTTCTCCGGGAGGTTCAAATATTGGCACATCAGGAACTTCTACATTTGAAATAAGCACAGTCGGCTCAAAAGCTTTTGGCTCACTTGCTGCGGTTTCGGGAACATCTCAGGGCGAATCCAAAGACAGGCTTGCTTCTTCACCGATTACTGCAACTCCTCCCGGTCCATTGGGGATGGGCGCTGGTGGTTATGGTGGAGGTGGCGTTGTTGGTCCGACGTATCCTGACGGCTTTCGTTACGAACCTACAATATACAAATACGTATATAAGGGCGAACCCATAGAAATTCCGGCACAAATTAGTGTATTGAAACGCATAAAGGGTAACGTGGCCACAAGTGAAGTATTGAATGCGCTATCCACATTTTTGTCGGGAGCAATAAATTTATCTGCTTTTCGTGATGTGGGTTTAGAATCCTTTTCATTCAGTGAAAATAGAGATTCCGGATATACCGTATGGGTAAGCCCATCTGAAGGAACGTTATCGCTTTCTCAAAATTGGAAAACTTGGCCATATGCTAAGCAATGCATGAACGGATGTCCGCCGCAGGAACCGCTTGTTGCCGGCGATGTGCCCGGCGATGAAGAGATAAAAAATATTGCCGAGAGTTTTTTAAATGATTACGGTATTGCGCATAATAATTATGCGGACCCGCAAATAATTCGATACGACAATATTGCAACCATGGTAAACAGCGACGAACCCTCAAGTTCTAGTTCTATGCCGATAATGCCATACATATCCGAGGAAGTTCAGGTTGTTTATCCGCTTAAAATTAACGGAGAGATTGTTTACGGAGAAGACGGCCGGCCAAGCGGTCTTTTTGTGAGCGTAAATTTACGGGAAAGAAAAGTCAGTAATTTAAACGGTTTGGACGTTCAGCATTACGAGAGTTCTTCGTATGATGCCGAGCAAAATTTACAGAAATTACTTGATTATGCTTCAAACCAGTATTGGTATGGATATGAAGAGAATGTGAAAGAGGTGGAAGTTGAGCTTAGCGCGCCGTCTCAAGGCTATATAAAAATGTGGGTCTATGACGGCATAGATAATAAGGAATTGTTAGTACGCGCGTTAATTTTTAAAGTTACAAATCCGATTGCCGGGTTAAATACAGACACGGTAGTTATTCCCTTGGCCAAAGAAATTATAGATCAGCGTACTAACCAGATAGTTCCTCTTCCGCGTCCTCTCTCACCCGAAACTATGCAATAAAATCCGTGACAATAAATAATACCTCCTCGATAATTAATTGAGGAGGTTTTATATTATAAAAAAGAGAATAGCTTGTGAGGTCAGATAACTGGTGTTACGATTCGGACATGGAATCTAAGTTTAATACCACCAATACATCTTCTTTTCACGGTCTCGGGATAGCTCCGGGTATTTTAGAAATTTTAGCACGGATGCGTTTTGTAACGCCCACACCCATACAGCGTCAGGCTATTCCGATTGCTATTGAGGGTAAAGACGTTGTAGGCATTGCCCAAACAGGTACCGGTAAAACTTTGGCTTTTGGCATACCGATGATACAGTCGTTGGCGCATAAAAAAGGCAGAGGATTAGTAGTTCTTCCTACGCGTGAATTGGCTATGCAGGTTGATGAAGAGTTACATAAAATAGGAGGCTCTCTTGGTTTGAAAACCGCGGTTTTAATAGGTGGCACCTCGCCCGGTCCGCAACTTAAAGCTCTTGCACGCAACCCGCATATTATTATCGCAACACCCGGCAGATTAATTGACCATCTTGAACAAAAAGCAGTGAAATTGGATACAGTAAATGTTCTTGTTTTAGATGAAGCCGACCGGATGTTGGATATGGGTTTTCTTCCGCAGATCAAAAAAATACTTTATGCGGTACCTCGCGAGCGCCAGACGATGCTTTTTTCTGCGACCCTGCCGCCGGATATAATGACCATTGCTTCTTCAAATATGAAATTGCCGATACGTATTGAGATCGCGCCATCGGGCACAACTTCAGATCTAGTAACGCAGGAGATTTTTATAGTGAGAAAAGACGCAAAGACCAGGCTTCTTGAAAAACTTCTCGGTGAATATAAAGGTTCAACTCTTGTTTTTACAAAAACAAAACATACCGCAAAACGTATAACCCGCGTTGTTCGCGCGATGGGCTATGACGCAGCCGAATTGCATTCAAACCGAACCCTAAACCAGCGCAGAGATGCTTTGGATGGTTTTAAATCCGGAAAATATCGCGTACTTATTGCCACAGATATTGCCGCGCGAGGCCTTGATGTTATAGGAATAGAGCTGGTGTTAAATTATGACCTTCCTATGCAATCCGAAGACTATGTTCATCGCATCGGGCGCACAGCCAGAGCCGGAGCAGCGGGTCATGCCATTTCTTTTGTTTTGCCCGAAGAACAACGGGAGATACGCAACATAGAGCGTCTTATCAGAAAAAACTTGCAAATATCGGAACTTCCGGAGTTGCCGCCGGAAAGGGTTTTAAGCCATAGCGTTCAAAACGGATATCCTGCCAATAGAAGCTATGCGGGCGCTAGTCGCGGGCGGACAAATAATTCTCACCGTTCATTCTATCCTCGCGGAGCCAGCGGGCATCAGAAAAAACGACGCAGATATTAATTTTTATGCCAGGTAGTGAACTTGTTCTACTACCTGGTATGAATTTAAGCTTATCAACAATTTTCCGGCGCAGTAAATCTGCCCAGGTTGGTTTGCTGCCTATATTTTTGGTATAATGTAGTCTATGAGCGATTTGAAATCCCACCTGCTTAGGTTTAACTCAATATATATAAAACTTTTTATCCCGACTATTCTGATGTTCACAGTTTTCGGGGCTTTGGTTTTTATATTTGTTAAGCATTATACGCGTGAGGTTTTTATAGTTCATACCAAAAACAGCGTTGTTTCGTTTATCAATTATTACGCGCAAAGTTTTTTTACGGCTGAAGATTTCGTACTTTCCGACGCGTCACAGGAAAAATTTGAAGATTTTCTGGCCGCTATCCCAAAAAATAGTTTGGTTCGTATCAAGGTTTGGGATAAGAACGGACGTATAATTTATTCCGATGACCCAAGCATAATAGGTAATAAATACGAAAATAATGAGGAATACCAAAAAGCTTTGAAAGACGCGGTTGTCGTTGATTTTACTAAACTTAAACAAGAGCACGAGGTAAGTGAAAAAGGTTTTAAGGAGCTTGCAGAAATTTATGTGCCGATTAAATTTGCCTGGGATAAAGAGGTTGTCGGTGTGGTAGCCAGCTATTGGAAGCTTGACTCGGTGAACGAAATTTTGGCAGATTTTAGTGTGCGCATGGCGATTTTGTTCATAGTAGGTTTCCTGATCTTTTACGCGATTAATCTATTTATTTTGTACAGAGTTATTATCAGGCGTTTGCATAAAATTATCGTCAGTATCAGGAAAATTATGAAGGGGGATTATGATGTTCCTATTTATGACGGCACTGACGAGATAGGCGAAGTTGTCGCCGGCGTTACTGCCTTAGCAAAGAGTCTTGTTAGTTCTATTCACGTTTTGGAAGAACTTTCTGAGCCTCAAGGTGAGGAAGGGAAAGCAAAAGTTAGGGAAGTTGCGGCAAATAGGCCGGGCGCATCAGGAGGAAACGTAAATACTTAAAAATATTAATAATAAAACCCGTCCAGACCCTAATTTTTGTAATTAGAGCTGGGCGGGTTTGTTTTTTTATTTAGCTTGTAATCAATTCAAGCCAAGATATTAAATGAGCGCATTCGCGGGATTCGTCCCAGAACTCCCAGTTGATCCCGAGCAACATGCGAGAGCCATGAAAAAGTTTTGCGTTTCCTTGGTTGCGTTGGAATGGAGGAATATTAAGAGATTTTAAAGCTTCGGAACTTGTAAGCAGATCGCGCAGAGCGTGGCTTTCTGAAGCAAGCTTTCTATAAGGCTCTTCGCTTTCGTTGTCTTTTAGCAAGACAATTATATTGCCATTGAGTACGCCATAGCGGCCCCGGGAAACTTCTGTTCTGCGGAAATCAGCCGGTTTTGAAGGATCGAATACATATGTTTCTCTGCTAACTCGTGAGCGCACAGTGGCGCCTTTAATATCCGAATTCGTAAAGATAACCGGACGCATCTTTCTCCTTTTTGTATTTCAAACAACAGTGTTTTATAGCTTTATTATAAAAAAATATCAACCCCGCACTTATTTTACGGTATAAGTTAATAGTTTTGGAGTGTCACGACACTCCAAAACTTCTACAACAGCAGTAAACATTTCAGTTTAAACTTATTTCTGTAATTCTCTGTAAAATAGGTGCGGGGTCAACCCATCTTTTTATATCGATGCTACGTCAAGTAAAGAGTTTTTACGTATAAAACGTACGCGTAGAGGCAATATTGCGCCAAGCAATAATATTTTTGTTGCGGTTCCTGCGGCAAAAGCTATCGGCAAAGCAATTATGCCCAAAGTAGGCGAGAGATAATTTGTTGTTATTACTATAGTAAGCAATCCCGCAAAAGCGGCACAAACCGGGATGAAAGTGTTTTTGGTGGCAAAAAAAGCACGGCTTAAAAGATGCGATAAGCTTTCAAGCGGTATCGAAATAGAAAAGAATCCAAGTATCAGCGAAGTTCTTTGTATGGCTTCTTGGGTAAATTCTCCTCCTCCAAAAAACCTTTCGATCACTAAAGGCCCGAATAAATACATCCCAAAAGTTGCCGGCAAGCTAAGTAATAATATAGCTGTAAAAGTTTTTTTGAATGTTTTTATAAAATCTGCCCTATTTCCGCCTGAGGCATATTCTGATAGAACGGGAAAAACAACTATAGAAAAAGCTATGCCAATTAGCGCCACGGGGACGCTTTGGAAATTGCGGCCGAAACTTATCGCGCTTATGTCCCCGCTGCCTATTCTACTGGCTGCTGCGGTAAAGAACAAAAACGTAAGAGGCTCTATCGGATGGCCAAACATTTTGGGCAACATAAGAACCAAAAGTTTGCGGAATTCCGGCATTTTTATATTAAATGCCGGCTTAAGTGAGAAATCGGATCTAAATATTCCCAATAGCCGTATGGCAAGATAAAGCAATGCTCCCAAAATACTGCCTATGGCCGCGCCAAAAATTCCTATCTTTGGGCTTAATATTATTGTGCCCAAAATTATCCCGAAGTTATAAAGTATCGGCGCCAGGCCATAGAATAAAAATTGTCTTTTTGCCACCAGAATTTCTCCCAAAGATATAGATAACGCGAAAATTATAGGGGATAGCGCCATTATTCTGAGCAGATTTGAATAGAGCAACTGGTTTTCAGCGTTAAATCCGGGAACTATTAAAGAAACGGTTTTGGGCGCGAACAATATTAATACTGCGGCGCCTATTATCATTACAAGCACAGCAGAGGTTATGGTGGTGTTTGCAAATTCTTCGCTGCGCGCTTTATCTTTTTTGTAAATTTCTACAAAGAGCGGAATGAACGCGGCGCCCAAAGCCCCGCTTATTAGAACATCAATGAACAGTTCGGGTAAAATAAATGCCGCGTTGTACGCATCAAGCGCGGAACTTAAACCGAAAGTACGCGCAAATATTCTGTCGCGCACAAGACCAAGAACATAACTTAAAAAAATAAGTCCGGAAAGCAACAATGCTTCTTTGGGTATGAATGTATTAATTTTTTCAGAAGCTTTTTTGAAGATCATTATTCAAGTGCCCCGCTTTGCGGGGCATTTAGATCGGTTTACCCTGAGCTTGTCGAAGGGTGGGCGCGCTTGGACTCGAACCAAGGACCTCTTCATTATCAGTGAAGTGCTCTAGCCAACTGAGCTACGCGCCCAAAGCTTATTTAACAAGTCATATATTACAATAATGCTTATAATAACACAATCCTGTTCATAAAAAGTTAAAGGCTCCGATTCGCCATCCGTCAACTGACGGAGGCGAATTATCGGAGCCATTTGTTTAGCGGTTTGTGACCGGGATTGGAACAGGGATGAGACGAGGCTTGAAGCCGAAGAGTTTGCCGTTGAGGCGGATGACCCTTCGGATCATGCCGTTGCGACGCGTTGAACCAAACATTAGGTATCCTCCCGAATGCGGTAAAAGTACGTTGTAATTAATATCGTATCATAAATATATCATTTTGTCAACCCAACCCTAATCCACTAGGGATTAGAGCTGGGCAAGTAAAAACCGTCCGGCTCTAATTTTTAGGGCTGGGCGGTTTTGTTTTAAATTCGTAAATTTCTTCCGGAGAGAGCAGATGATACTTTGGGTTTTCTGCTACACCGATTATTTCTGATAGCGGAACATATTGATGTTCCCAATCGGAAAATTTTATTAAAAGGCATTGATAGCCCTTGCCGTCAGTAGGTGTAATTGTTTTGATTCCCAAAACTATGGCGATTTGGCCGTTTCTTGGATCGTTCTCATCTTGTACTAATATATAAGGCGTTTGAATGGTGCTTATACCCGGTTTCATTTTGCACCAAAGTGTAAAGTATCTGATTAACTTTCATTTATCACGCGGTTTTCGTATGGTCAACGATTAATTTCCACAGTAAATAGGGGGGGTTGACCCCGCACCTATTTTACAGAGAATTATAGAAACAAGTTTAAACTGAAATGCTTACTGCTGTTGTAGAAGTTTTGGAGTGTTGCGACACTCCAAAACTATTAACTTATACCGTAAAATAAGTGCGGGGTTGACATATTTCCTTTTATATGATAGACTATTTTTATACAAAGTACGTTTGTACTTTGAAAACATAGAGAGGTTTTCTAGAAATGGCAGAAAGCATCCAGCCCGCATCGGCCAACGAGTCGTCGGAAGATCTCGCCGCGGTGTCGGAGCTGGTTCTTGATGACTCTGTTGTGGAGATCACCGAAAAGCTCCTTTCCGATATGGCCGGACTTACGGCCGTTATGATCGGGAAAGACGCCGAAGAGGAAGAAGATCCTTCTTCGCGCACCTACGTTGCTCCTATGGCGATCTGTCGTCCGCACGACTTCTACGCCAACGTGGACTTCGCCGGCAGCGTCAAGGTGAGCAAGGATCGCAAGTCGGCCATGTGCCGCCCAGGCAATCACTGGATCAAGGTCGTCAAGACCAAGGTCTACGGCACGCATGGTGGTGATCTTCGAAAGATCAGCCCGCACTAAACAATCCTGTCCCGTTAGAAGTTTACGGGCAAATTTTCTAGCCAGAAAGGATAGCTATCCTTTCTGGCTTTTTTCTATCTAGAATACCGTGTTTTTAAGGTAATTTAGAATAAATATTGTAAACTTTTAATGGGATTACCCCGTCAATCTAAAAAAGATTGACGGGGTTTTTATATAGTTTTTATCTATAATCAGTTAAAATAATTTATTGGCGCTACCAGCTTAGCCGCAAAAAAGCTATAATAAATATATCATGTCCAGTAGAATCACCTCGACTGCAAAGCCGTTTGTCAATTTTGCTAAGCAAAGTTCACTGTCGAGGTAGCTCTACTGGGTATGCCCAGAAATACAATCCCGTACTAAAATCTGATGGTTTAATATGGGATTCCGCTCGCTACGCTAGCTTGATTCGAAAAAGTCGAATCGAAGCCAGGTAGTGAACTTGTTCTACTGCCTGGTTCTACTACCTGGTATGGATCCCGTTAGAAGTCTTCGGCATAAAAATTTAAACGAAATTTTTATGCGCGCACTAACGGGACATTAAATATAAGTCTGTAGAAATTTAAGTTATTTAATCAAATAACACATAATACAGACTTCTAACGGGATGGATTTTAGTTCATTATTGGTTTCGCCCACAGAATTGCTTCAAGGCCCCTACATTTCTTTGCTTGCGGGCTTGCTTAACTTTTTTCTTGGCGTTGTTGCTTTAAACCGAAATTCCGCAAGCACCATTAACCGCATTTATGCAATGGCTGCTTTCAGCATAGCTTTGTGGGGGAGCGCGGACTTTATGGAGCGCACCAGCCAAACAGCTATGCAGGCGCTTGTTTGGGAACGCGTATCAAGTATCGGATATATTTTGGCTCCGCTTTTGCAGTGCGCGTTCGGTCTTTATTTTGTCGGAGTTAATTCTATTACCAGAAAAACAATATTGGGCGTTTTTGGTCTTTTTTCTTTTTTTGCTTTTTTACTCATATGGAATTCCAATCTTATATATAGCGGAGCTCATCAGTATTCCTGGGGGTTTACGGGCAGGGCAGGAGAGCTTTTTATTTTTTTAACGGCTCTGTTGTTTATTGAGATGGGTCTGGTGGCTTTCGTTTATTTTAAGACAGCGTTAACAACAAAAGAAATTTCAAAAAGGAAACAGGCCATAACATTATTTATAGGTGCTATGTTGCCCGTGACCATAGGTTTGTATACTGACGGTATTTTGCCGATATTTCATAGTTCGGTTATTGAGTTTGGAGCTTTGGCAACAACTTTGAATACTTTATTTATTGCTGTAGCTATAGTTAGGTTTGGCTTTTTGGGTATTGGGATAGAAGTAGCCGCGCCATTTGTTTTGGGAACTTTGGCTGATTCTGTTTTTATAACAAATACGGACGGTCGTATTGTTTATGCGAATATGGCCGCGCAAAAAATGGCAAAGGCGGAAGAGAATGCGATTTTATCAAAACAAATAAGAGATTTTTTACCTGAATTACCCGCAGGCGCTTTTTCTAAATTTTTTAACTCGGAAAGTATTTTTTCAAATCAGAAAAAAGAAAAAATTTCTGTGCGCGTGTTATTGCAGCGCATTGCAGACATCTCAACAGGAATAAAAGGGAACGTGGTAACGCTCCAGGATCTGACCGAAATAAAGAAACTTCAGGAGGTGGAAGCTGTTTCCAGAGCCGAAGCCGAAGCAACAAGACACGGCACAGAATTGGTTGAGTCTGCGGGTGAAGGTATTTTATCTGTAGATAAAGATGGAAGGATCAATTTGTGGAATGCCGCAATGACTAAGTTAACTGGTTATTCAGTGGAAGAAGTTTTAGGTAAGTCTTTAAAAGAAGGGCTTCATCTTGTAGATAAATCGCGCCTGGCATTTGATATATATGGAGAGGTTTTATCCAAGGTTTTTATCCTAAAGAAATCAGTTAATCTTTCTTTCGTTGATGGGTTTTTCTTGCTCGACAAAAACGACGCGCGTATAGCTGTTGAAATAACAGCTTCGCCGCTTTTGCACGCCAACGGTAATATTTATGGCGCAGTTATTGTGGTTAGCGATGAAACCCGAGAGTTTAAAGCGGATAGGATAAAATCAGAATTTGTATCTATCGCTTCACATCAACTGCGGACGCCGCTTTCTACTATTAAATGGTTTTCTGAAATGATGTCGCGCGGCGATGTGGGTGAATTAAATAAATCTCAGCAGGCTTTCGTGGACGATATTTTATCTTCGGTAGAGCGGGTTATAAATACAGTAAATATGCTTTTGAATGTTTCGCGTATAGAACAGGAAACGTTGGCAGTTGTCCCGGAGATTACGGACTTAATAAAATTGGTCGGGGTTATTATAGAAGAAGCCAAATTGGATATGGAACAGAAGAATTTAAATATAAGTTTTGACGTCAAGGACAATTTTCCCCTAATAAAGCTTGATCCAAGATTGATCAGGTTTGTTTTGGAAAATCTTATTCAAAATGCTATACGCTATAGTTTTCGCGACGGCAATATTGCAATAACAATGGAAAAAGATAAAGAATTTGTAAAAATAAGCGTTGTCGATCACGGCTACGGCATTCCCAAAGACGAACAAAGCAGGATCTTCCAGAAATTTTTCCGGGCAAGTAATGCTCAGGCTATTATTCAAGACGGAACAGGGCTCGGGCTTTTTATTGCTAAGTCGGCAATTGAGCTCTCGGGTGGAACCATCTGGTTTGTTTCTGAAAAGGATAAAGGAACAACTTTTTCATTCACCATACCGCTTGAAGGCAGCAGACCCAAAGATGGCTTTAAACAATTGTCATAATTTTGATAAATTGATTTTAGAAATTGTTGTTTACTACAAAACGGGGCGCAGTCCAGTACCGTACTTTATCCTGAGTATAGTCGAAGGATTGTTCTGGTGCTGGGCAGGCCCAAAGATGGTTTTAAACAATTTACCGGGTAGTAGTCCCGCTCCTGTTAAAAGCAGGAAAATAATATTTATTTTAACTTTATAACTTAACCAGATAATGATTCTCGCAGATATATCTAAGGGGCGGGATCACTACCCGGCTTACCCAGTATATCAACTTCCAGCGACAAACGCGGAGCGTTTGTCACCGTTTTTATTGAAAAACAATTAACGTTTTTGATGATTTTCATGAAAAACTTGTTATTTATAGCTTATAAATATTATTAAACTGGAAGTTGTATTTCTGGGCTTACTTAAAATATAAATACAGAGTATAATTTAAATTATGGAGCCCCAGAAGCCTATATTAATAGTAGAAGACGAAAAGAGCTTAATGGAAGCCGTGCGTATAAAGTTAACCCATGATGGTTTTACTACCTCATGCGCGGGTTCGGCTGAAGAGGCGGAAGAAATAATGAAAACCACCCAGCCGTCGCTTATTTGGCTGGACTTAATGCTTCCCGGCATGCAGGGGCTGGATTTTTTAAGGAAAGTGAGGACTACAGAAGAGGGGGCAAAGATCCCGGTTGTAGTTGTTTCAAATTCAGGCAGTCCGGATAAGATACGTGAATCCAAGGAATTAGGCGTTGAAACTTACTTTGTTAAGGCCGATTGGCGTCTTGAAGAAATAATAGACGTTGTCCGCACTATCTTATCTTCCAGCGGACAAGTTCAGGCCCAGCCCTAACCCAGTCCTAATTATTAATTAGAGCTGGGTAGAGCTGGACAGGCCAAATAGCGTTTTTTAATTATCCACCCCGTTAGAAACCTGTATTATGTGCCCCGTTAGAAAATTGCGATATTTTTATGTTTTATTCTCTATTTTTAATGCATTGTTTGTTTGGTAATCGTCAAAAAAGCCAGCGAACTTTTTTGACCCTTGCTTAACGGCAATTTTCTAACGGGGTGTGGTACGTTTACGTATTATCTAGTATAAAGGTGGGGGGATGGTATATCGGTTCAACACGAGATTTGAGAAAAAGAATTTTAAGGCACAACTCCGGTCGTAATAGGTCTACGAAATATGGTATACCCTGGAAAATCATATATTGCGAAATAGGTTTAAACCAAAGGGATGCCCGAATGCGAGAGAGATATCTTAAAACTGGAATGGGTAGAAGATATTTAAAGAATAGGT
>Ga0209518_1000215_pt1 | contig 78700 bp, 66 predicted proteins | sample RifGroB1_FD_183993 | JGI IMG/M metagenome (GOLD analysis project Ga0209518, IMG submission 183993) | Groundwater microbial communities from Rifle, Colorado, USA - Groundwater B1 (SPAdes) (version 2) | ecosystem: Environmental > Aquatic > Deep subsurface > Groundwater | place: Rifle, Colorado... | reverse complement strand
TGAAGTCAATCCAAAACCCCTTCCCTCGCCGCAGCGCTCGACTTTATAGCCCAAAGCCGCCGTTTAAGTCAATGGTGTTTCAGGAAATAGTGCACCTTATATCAACTATTTTTTGCGGGCTTGCAGCCGTCTCGCGCCTCGCTTCTCAGACCGTCAACTCTGCCCAAACCAAATAATGCGGCTCGCTGCCATCCGCTACGGTCAAGCTGTAATCACGGCAGAAGCTTACGGTGTGGAAGCCGGTGGCGGCCAGACTGCTGGCCAGCGTTGAGCGCCGGATCGGGTACAACCGGGAGCTGGCCGCCTGCCCGGCGCCAGTAGCTTTGTCCAGCAGGCGGATGTGAAAATCAGCAGCCTGGTTGGTGATCGAAGTATAACGACGGGAAAAGACCACGCGGTCCGTTTCGATATCGGGAAAAGCGAAGCTGGGCTGGCCAACCAGGCGGTCGTAGTTCATAAGTTGCAGGAGCAGGCGGCCGCCGGGTCGCAGCGCCCGAGCCGCCCGAACACAAAAGTCGGCCACCTGAATGGAGTCGCGCAGGTGCGGCAGGGTGTTGCCCAAGCAGGTGATCAGGTCATAGGCGGCCGTCTCCGTCAGGTCGAGCAGGCCGGCCTGGCGGAAAAGTGGCCGAAGGGCGACGAGCCCTGCCGGGTCGGTGGTGACAGCGGCTACGGTGGCTACTGCCACTGCGGCGGCGCGCTGCGCGGCCAGACTATACAGGCTATCGTCCGGCTCCCACCCTTCCGCCTGGTAGCCGGCGGCGGCCAGGGCGAGGACGAAGTCGCCACTGGCCGAGCCGATATCCAGGATGCGGCCGCTACCAGGCGCCAGCCAGCGCCGGACCAAGGCTAGCCGGCCCGGGTCGCAGGGAAAGAACTGGCTGTACTGGCTGGCGATCAAGTCGTACATGGCGCTGTACGATAATTCTGCTCACTCATTTGCTAGTCTCCGCAGGCCGGGTAATTTTGGCGGCGAAGGCCTTGCCGTATTCAGCGGCGGCGACCAGGGCCGGAGCGTCGGGGTTCCACAGCGCCCTGAAGCCGCCGTCGACCACCTCGAAGCCGGCGGTCACTAGCGCCTCGCTAATCAGGTTGACGGACTCGCCCGACCAGCCGTAGGTGCCGAAGGCGGCGGCCCGCTTACCCTTGAAGCGCAAGCCCTTCAGTTCCTCAAGCAGCCCGGCCACGGCGGTAAGCACGCCCTTGTTGATAGTCGGCGAGCCGATCAACACCGCCTTGGAGCGGAAAACATCCGTCAAGGCGTCGTTTTTGTCGAACTTGGACAGGCAGTGCGCCACCACGGCGGTCTGGGGCGAGGCCTGGCTGATGGCTCGGGCCAGGGCGTCGGCCAGGGCGCGGGTGCCTTCCCACATAGTGTCGTATAAAATAGTAACCCGGTCTTCCTGGTACGCCCTGGCCCATTCCAGATACTTGAGCACGATCTGCGTCGGGTTATCGCGCCAGATGACGCCATGGCTGGTGGCTATCATGGCTACGGGCAACCCCAGGGCCAGCACTTCCTGGATCTTGCGATCCACCAGGGCCGAGAAGGGAGTCAGGATATTAGCGTAATATTTAATGCACTCGACGAATAATTCGTCCTGGTCAACCAGGTCGTTGAACAGCTTTTCGGTGGCCAGATGCTGGCCGAAAGCGTCGTTGGAAAACAGGATGGCATCGCCGGTCATATAGGAAAACATGCTATCCGGCCAATGCAGCATTGGCGCCTCGATGAATATCAGCTTCTTGCCGTTACCGAGGTCAAACTCGTCGCCGGTCTTGACGACCCGGAAATCCCAGTCGGCGTGGTAGTGGCCCTTCAGGGACTTGATGCCGTTGGCGGTGCAATAAATCGGCAGATCCGGCCGCCGACGCAGCAGCTCGGGCAAGGCGCCGGAGTGGTCAATCTCGGCGTGCTGGGCGATGATCGCGTCGAGCTTGGCCAACAGGCCCTCGGCCTCCAGGTTGTCGACGAATTCCTTGGCAAAGGGCTTCCAGACCGTGTCGATCAGGACGGTCTGGCCCTCTTCTACCACATAGCTGTTGTAGGACGAACCTTTATGCGTGGAATACTCGTCGCCATGAAAACGGGCCAACTCCCAATCAACCTTGCCGACCCACGATACCGTTGCGTTCAGGGCTTTCTTCATCGGGTGCTCCTTCCGGACCCGGACAGCGCAAGCAGTCAGCCACCCGGGTACCTGCTTAATATAATCCATATTGGTTATTTAGTCAATAAGGTATTTGAATACCATAATACCTTTGATATTCAATAACCATCGGTGTCGTCAGTCAAGCCGGCGGCACTCGCCTAAAAGTCTGCAGCCTCCACCTTGGCAGTATAGGCGCTGGAATCACGTACTGCAACCTGGAGATTTCGGCAATGCAGCCGCTATCCAAGGCTACGCAAGTGGCCAGAAATTGACTATATTCTAGCTAGAAAGTCGGTTTTTCAAACGGGAGTGCTCATGGCAGAATTGCGGGGCGACGCGACGGCGCGGGCCGAGATTTTCAAACAGCTGTTGGAAACCCTGCTCGGTGGCGCAACCAGCCCAACTCAGGTGAAGAGCCTCCGCGCCTGGCTGGACGACAGCCGCCCGGACGATCTGGTACGGGCCGTCGACCAGGCCGTAGCCGCCGGCCATAACTTGGCACGCCTCAAGCCGGCCGTCTCCAAACTGATCAACTTGATGCACGACAGCCTAGCCAAACACCGCCTCCAAGCCAGCCTGGACGACCCGCTCTTCGCTAGCCTGCTGGCCGAAAACGCTGGCCTGCTGGACTGGCTGGCCAACGGCAAGTCACTGACGCAGGCCTTCAATCGCGGCTTGGCGACTGTCGAGGTCGACGGGGCGGCCCTCCGGCTGTCCAGCTTCTGTAGCGGGTTGGCCGGCCTGGAAAGCCACCTCCGGAAAAAGGAAAATGTGCTGTTTCCGTGGTTCGAAGCGCATTACCCGGAATACCGCTGCGTGCGGCTGATGTGGGACATCCACGATGATATCCGCCGCGGACTGAAGCAACTGGCCGAGCTATTGGACACCTGGCTGACAGTTCCAGCGACCGACGGCCGCCGGCTTGGCGCCGCAGCCATCAATGCCACCCTGGGCAAGCTCTACTTCGACATCAATACCAACATCTTCCGGGAAGAATGCGCCCTCTTCCCGATCATGGCCGGCTTAATGGCTCCAGCCACCAAACAGACGCTCTTCACCGAGAGCGCCGACTACGGCTGGTCCTTCCTAAACAGAACGGCGGCGGCCGAATTCGAACGCCTGGCTCTGGACGACCGCCAGCGTTCCGACAGCCTACCCACTGCCACCGCTCACGAAACGTTTGGAGCAGCCACCGGAACAACCGGGGAGAGCGCGGTCGCCGCAATAGCCAGCGGCCTGGTGGGTCGCACCGGCCACCTGCCGCCGGAAATCCTGGGCGCCTTGTTTGCCACCATCCACCTCGATATGACCTGGGTAGACCAGGACGACAAAGTGCGCTGGTTCTCCGATTCGCCCAAGCGGATTTTCCCGCGCAGTCCGGCCATCATCGGCCGCGACGTCCGTAACTGCCATCCGGGCAGTTCAGTCGACCGCGTGGTGGCCATCCTGAATAGTTTCCGGGTTGGCGGCAAAGACCGCGAAGCCTTCTGGATAGAGCTGGGCGGCCGCTTCATTCATATAGAATACTTCGCGCTGCGTTCGCCCGACGGCCGCTACCTGGGAACACTGGAGGCCAGTGAAGACTTGACCGATAAACGCGCCTTGCGCGGCCAAAAGCGGCTGGCAGAGGCAATGCCATGACGAATCACCTGGTCGACAAGCACAACCCCGCTGACAACTACCGGCGCAACAGTCGGCTGGCGCTGCTGATCATCGGGTTAATCGCGCTGACCAGCCTGTTGATTTTCCAGGCGACGCTCCACCAGGGAAATGACGACAGTCAGCTTGTCAATCTATCGGGTCGCCAACGCATGCTCAGCCAGCAATTGGTTAAAGACGCGCTACTGGCCATCGAGCAGCCGATAGCCGCCAGCGTCCGGTCGGCGTACCTAGCCCGGATCGACCATAACCTGGCCAGCTGGCGGAAAGCCCACGCCCTACTTCTGAGGCGCAATACCGAACGCCACTACCCAGGCGCCTACGGGCAACGCATCGCGGACGGCTTCCAGGCTATCCAGCCTTATTTCGACCGGCTGGCAAGCGATTTCCAAGAACTGGTCAGCCTGGGGGAAACGGCCATTCTACCCAGCCGCCGAGCCTCCAACGACGCGAACGATGACGTGGACGCCAGGCGTCGCGCTATACGCAACAGCCTGCTGGCCAATGAAGAACAGTTTTTATTGAGCATGGACCGACTCACCGCGCTGTACGCCCAATCCGGCGAGCGCCGCGTCGCCATCCTGGGCGGGGTCAACCTGCTGCTCTTCGCCGCCCTGGCCAGCGCGCTGGTAATCGTTTACCTGACGATCTTTAGCCCCTTGGCCGACCGTCTAACCAGCTATTTCCACGAACTGAACCGCACTATGCTGATCCTGAGCGACCAGGCGGCCACCGACCCGCTGACCGGCCTGTTCAATAAACGCAGCGGCCTCTTGCTGCTCACCCAAGAATTTGACCGGTGCCGACGCGACGGCAGCAACCTGAGCGTCATCTTCATGGATCTCGACAACTTAAAGAAGGTGAATGACAGCCTTGGCCACGAGGCTGGCGACCGCCTGATCAAGCATTTCGCCGACGCCGTCAAGGCCGCCATCCGCAGCCACGACCACGCCTTCCGCTATGGCGGCGACGAATTCGTCATCGTGCAGACCGGCAGCGACCGGGCGAGCGATAAAATAGTAAGCCGGCTGGAAGCCCTGCTGGACTGCGCCAACCGGGACTGCGTCGACGACGCCGACCGGGCCAGCTTCTCCTGGGGAACCGCCAGCCTTGAAGAAGAGCGACAAGGGCCGGCCGGGGAATTGCTCCGGCTGGCGGACGAGCGGATGTACGCCAACAAGAAAGCCAAGAAGGCCCCATCGACAACGAAGCCGGATCCGGGACGGATCCAGCTTCATAATCAAAAAATCACATCATAATTTCAGATCGGAAAAGGATCAGCCGACCAGCAGCTTGAGATCGTCCTCGACGCCGCCGATGCCGGCGATGCCAAAGGTCTTGACCAGCACGTCGACGATGGCCGGCGACAGGAAGGCTGGAATCGTCGGCCCGAGGTGGATATTCTTGAAACCGAGCGACAGCAGAGCCAGGAGTACCAGCACAGCCTTTTGCTCGTACCAGGCAATATTGAAGGCGATGGGTAGCTCATTGACGTCCTTGAGGCCGAAGGCGTCCTTGAGCATCAGGGCGGTGACGGCCAGGCTGTAGGAATCGTTGCACTGGCCGGCGTCCAGAACGCGCGGGATGCCGCCGATATCGCCTAGATTCAGCTTGTTGTAGCGATACTTGGCGCAGCCGGCTGTCAGGATGACCGTGTCCTTGGGCAGAGCCTTGGCAAAGTCGGCGTAATAGTCGCGGCCTTTCTGGCGGCCGTCGCAGCCGGCCATGACCACGAATTTGCGGATGGCGCCGGACTTGATGGCTTCGGACACCGGGCCGGCCAGAGCGGCCACCTGGTCGTGGGCGAAACCGCCGGTGATGCTGCCGGTTTCGATCTCCACAGGCGGCCGGCAGGCCTTGGCCCGCTCGATGAGCGCCGAAAAACTCTTGTTACCCTTGGCATCGGCCGCAACGTGCGGCACGCCGGGATAGCCGGCCACGCCGGTGGTCCAGATGCGGTTCTTGTAACTGTCGGCCACTGGCACGATGCAGTTGGTGGTCATCAGGATGGCGCCGTTGAATTTCTCGAACTCGTCGCGCTGCTTCCACCAGGCGTTGCCGTAATTGCCGAAGAAGTTTTTATACTGTTTGAAGTGCGGGTAATAGTGAGCCGGCAGCATCTCGCTGTGGGTGTAGACGTCCACGCCCGCGTCCTTGGTTTGCTCCAACAACATCTCGAGGTCCTTAAGGTCGTGGCCGGACACCAGGATGCCGGGGCGCTGGCCGACGCCGATATTCACCTTGGTGATCTCGGGCTTGCCGTAAGCGCCGGTGTTGGCGCCGTCAAGCGAAGCCATCACGGCCACCCCAACCGAGCCGCATTCCAGCACCAGGCCGGTCAGGGCTTCGGCCGACAGACTGTTGTCGATAGTCGCCAGCAGCGCCTTGTGCATGAAGGCGAAGACCGCGTCGTCTCGTTTGCCGAGCACGGCGGCATGATGCGCGTAGGCCGCCATGCCCTTGAGACCGTAAATAAGCAGCTCACGCAGCGAACGGATGTCGACATTGGCGGTAGCCAGCACGCCGACCTTGGCGGCTTTGTAAGCGTAATCCTGCGGAGCGGCCGTCCAGAGCGCGGCGTCGGAACAGAGCGGAGCCTTCTCGCCGCCAGCCGGCTTGTCTCCACCGCACTCGGCGCAGGCCACGTCGCCCTTATCCTGGCGGGCTAGTTTGGCAATGTCGCGCGTCAGATCGCGGATACGCAACGCCTCGCTGATTTTGTTAGTAAAGAATTCATCGTCAAAGTTGGCATTGGTGATGGTGGAAAAAAGACCGTCCATGACGATGGTATCGGCGTCTAGCGTGGCCTTGCCGGCCGTCCTGGCCTCAACGGCCCAGGCGGCGACGCCCTTGAGGGCATGGATCAAAAGATCCTGCAGATCGGCCGTCGGCGCGCTCTTGCCGCAGACGCCCTTAGCCTGGTCGCAACCCTTGTTGCCTATCGTTTCCTGACACTGGTAACAGAACATGTACTCCCCCCTTGGGGCCCGGATCGAGCCGGGCCATTCATACTATCCGCGCCGCGCGGCCCCGTGGCCGACGGCATTATATTTTCCTGACCGGCCGACCAGCGTCAGAGCCAGGTCAATGAACCGCCTTCGATACCCACCGAAACCGTGGAAACCGGCACCTGCCGGGTGGCGTCGCGCATAGCCTCGGCCAGCATAGAGCGCAGCCCGCCGCAGCACGGCACTTCCATGATGGCCAGGGTGATGGAACGCACCGCCGAGTCGTTTATCAGGGCCCGTAGCTTGTCGATATAAATCTCGCAGCCGCTGTCCAGCTTGGGACAGGCGATGACTAGCTTGCGGCCGCGCAGCAGCGTTTGGTGAAAGGCGCCACAGGCGTAAGCCGTGCAGTCGGCCGCTATCAGCAAGTCAGCTCCGGCAAAATACGGCGCGCGCGGATTAATCAAATGCAACTGCACCGGCCACTGTTCCAAGGCCGAACGCTGACTGCCACCGCCGACCATATCGCCGGCCGGCGCCGCTACCCCGCCGGCCGCAGCGGCAGAGCTGGCGGCGCCAAAACTGCGCGCCGCGCTGCCCGGGCAGCCGCCCGAACCGCAATCGCCGCCAACTGACTGGCCGGCCGCGGGCCTGGCCGCCAGCGGCCGCAAACCGCCGGCCGGATGTCCGCCATGCGCCGACGCGCCCAGCTGACCGGCCAACGCGGCCGCCTTCTGACGTAGCGCCGGCTCATGCGGCAATTCCCCGACTGACAAATCAAACCCGCGCCGTTTCAGACAATCCAGGGCTTCCCGATACCAAGTGTCCTGGCCGTGCGAGTATAAATGATTCAGGTGAGCCAGCACCGTGGCTCGCCCCTTGGGTAGGATATTGTCGATTACCCCAGCTTCCTGATAAGCGTCGGCCTCGCGTACCGTGGTGGTAATGGCGCCGCGCGGACACTCGCCAAGGCAAGCGCCCAGCCCGTCGCACAGACTGTCGCCCACCATACGCGCCTTGCCGTCGATGATCTGCAGCGCGCCTTCCGGGCAACCCTGGGCACATAGCCCGCAGCCATCGCACAGCTCCTCGTTGATCTCGATAATCGTCCGTTTGGCCATTGCCTTCTCCTTTTTCGGTCAGGCTTTACCTGGCCGCACTAATCAAACTATAAAGTACCGTAATACCATATTACAACAGCCACATCGCCGCCGCCAACCTGGCCAAGACAGCCAAAAAATTATTGCGCTTTGGCCCAGGTATCCTTGATGTCGGCGATACTACGCCGATCCAGGTATTCGATCAGCCGATGGGCTTGGGCGGCTACTTCCTGGCCGAAAATGCAATTGTCCGGGTGACAATTAGCGCTGGCAAAAGGACAGAAGTTGTCGGCCAACTCACCGTCCACCGCCTCAATGGCCGCCTTGAAACTGATGTCCTCGGCCGGCTTGGCCAGCGCGAAGCCGCCGGACGGCCCCTTGACCGAGCGCACCAGCCTTGAGCGGGCCAGGCGCTGCATCACCTTGGCCAGGTGGTGCTCGGAGGCGCCGATGGCGGCCGCCAGCTGCTGCGTCTGGACCAGGCGGTCAGGCGACGCGGCCAAGCTGGCCAAAGCGTGGACGGCAATCAGGGCGGCATCGGAAAAGTGGATCACGCTGTTATTTAGCATTGTGGTATTACAATACCATTAACCAACAGCCTTGTCAAGCGGGTACAATTGTAATTTGGATCGGCCAGGCGACTACGTAAGCCCAGCCGCCCGCCTAGCCATCCAGCGGCACCGGGCTAGCCTAGTCGACTTGCGCTTCGCCTACCAACTTCACTCAGGCATCGTCGACGCCAGCAACGCGCTGCGCATCCTGGAGTTTCTGGGCTTTGGCCATTTCATGGCGACCACGCCCCCGGCCGTGCCCAAGCAAACCGCTGCGGCTTTGGACAGCTCCTAGGAACGGCACCCCGTCTGATCCGCTTATAACCTGACGGCCAGGCGCAGGCCGTAGCCGTCCAGCTGCAGCCGAGCGGCGCGGTCGGCCGGCTGGCGCAGGTGCAAGGCCGGCACCAGCCAGCCGACCAGGCTGCCGAGGGCGGCGCCGGCCAGCGCGTCGCTCAGGAAGTGGCTGCCGGAGGCGACGCGCAGCGCGGCCACCGCCGTGGCCAGGCTGTAGCCGCCGATGGCCAGGGGCAGGGCTACGGCCGGATCGACCTGCTCGAAATAAAGGCTGGAGGCCAGGAAGCCGGCCGCCAGGAAGGCCATGCTGCTGTGGCCGGACGGGAAACTGTCGTAGTAGTCGCCAGCCTCCATGGTCGGCACCGTGGCCAGATAGGTATAGGGTCGCCAGCGCGGGAATATCTGCTTCAGGCTTTCTTTGATGCCGTAGGCCAGAATGAAGGCCTCGCCGTACATGGCCGCGTAGGTCGCGGCCACGCTCAGGTCGGCCGGGACCAGCAGCAGGATGGCTGCGGGCAGAACCAGGCTGGCATAGGCGACGCATGAGGATACCGTATCCAGGGTCGGCGAATAATCCGCCCGCAAGGCTTGGTCGGCGAAAAACAGGTCGACCAGCGGCGGTTGCGGGCCTGGCGCCGGCTCCAGCAACAAAGGCAGGCCGAAAGCGCCGAGCGACACCGCCGCCAACGGCAGGTCGACCGTCCACGACAGCTCAAAAACCGACGCACCGACAGCGGCCGGGTCGCTAGTAGCCGCCGTTTCTCCGGCCGCAGCCACATCATCGGCCACCGCCGGCCAAATCAACAATGATGACAATACTATAACAAGCCACTTTTTCATCGCTCAATTCCCTTCCGACCAGAGCAGCTCCGGTTCGCTATTCGCGGCCGAGGCGCGGCTACCAACTTCGGTAGCCGTGGTGGCTTGGCCAAGCTGGGGGTTGCCGACTTGGGTATTCAAGTCGACCAGCCGGGTGCCAGCGCTATCGTCGGCGGTCGGGCCAAGCCTGGCTTGGAGGCGCTGCAAGTTGGCCGAACCAGGCAAGCGCTGGATGGCCAGGGCCAGCTGCTGCCGGGCTTCGGCTTCGCGGCCAGTGCGGTTCAACAGCATCACCAAGTTGGCGTGGAGGGCATCGTACAGCGGATCTTCGCCCAAGGCGCGCCGCAGGCTGGCGATGGCCGCGTCCAGCTGGCCAAACTGGTTCTGGCGCATCGCCAGATCGTTGAGGACGATGGCGCGCGGTCGGCCGGTTGCGGCCCGCTCGATGGTCTGGGCCAACGGCGATAGCCAGTTGCCGGACAAGGCGGTCAGCGCGTTGCCGGCCAGGCTACGATAGGCTTCGGCCGACGGCAGGGGCGGCAGGCTCGGGCTGCCAGCCAGCGGTAAGGCCGGGTACTCGGCGCGGGCCACTTCCAGCGAGACCAGCTCCAGCTCAGTGCCGGCCTGCTGGATAGTCTGCCAGCCGATGCGCCAGGCCTCGGCAAAACCTCTCGTCAACACCGTGGTTTCCAGCGGAATCCAGTAGCGGCCAGCTTGCTCGATGGAGCCAAAGACCGCTGACTGGTAGCGGCCGCTGCCGGAAGGCGGCCCGTCGGCCGCGAAGGCCAGCATGACGTGACCCGGCGTGGTGACGATGGCCGTGGGCACCCCAGCCGCCTCCAGGCAGGAAGCCAGCAGGGCGGTGGTGTCGTCACAGTCGCCGGCGCCGCTCTGCAGGGTGGTGCGCGGCAGCCGGACAGTGTCCAGCATGGCCCGGCCGCCGACGGCCGAGAACGGCGTCTGCGGATCCTCGATGTAGACCAGGCCGCGGGCGCCCAGAGCGCTCACCAGGGCAAAGGCCCGCGAGAAATTGCGGCCGAACAAGGGCGGCGCGCCGGAGGTGATGGCGGCGTGGGCGAAGGCGACGACGGCATCGTCATTAGGGGTTATAAAGGCCGCCAAGGCGGCCGAGTCCTCCCAGGTCAGGGCAGTGCGCGACAGGATGTCCAAATCCTGCCGCAGCTGACCGACGGCGTCGCCCTGCCCGGTAATGGCCACGGCCGTGATGGCCGCCACCACGCCGGTGGTCTCGCGCAATTCCAGCAGGCTGCGGTTAAAGACCGGCCGCACTGCCAGTTCCACCCGGCCGCCCGGGGCGATGGTACCGTCGTAGTCAATGGTCAGCGGGAAGTCCATGAAATCTTTGATAAAAAATTCGAGCGACAAGCCATTCAGCGGCAGCGGTCCGGGATTGGTCACCACCACCTGCCCGATCGGCACCACTCGGTAGCGGGCCATGAAGGCCGGGAAAACCGGACCGAGGCGGGCTTCCAGCTGGAAGTGTTGTGGCGGCCGGACCGACGCGCCGTCCTCGCGGCTGCGGAAGGCTTCCTGCAGGGCCAGCATGTCCTGACGCACCTCGTTGTCGGACGGGTTTCCGGCCAGGTAGCGCTCAAAATTGCGCATCGCCGCCTGGAAGGCCGCTCGGGCCGACTCCACGCCCAAGTCCCGCAGCGGCCCATAGACCCGGGCGGCCTCGGTCAGGACGCGGTCCCGGTCGATTTGGCGCAACAACTCGGTCAGACGTACTTGATTGGCGCGATTGGCCGGGAAAGCGTCGCCCAAGGCCGCCCGGAAGCTTAGTTCCATGGCGCCCAGCCCGGCCGCTTGGATATAAGCCAACCGGGCGACGTAGGCCGCCTCGTCTTCCGGCTCGGCCCGGACGGCGGCGTTGAAGCCAATCAAGCGCGCCATGCGCTCGGCCAGCGCCTCGTCCACTAAGCTGCGCGTCCGGTCGTCGTCAAAACGCGTCACCGTCAGGCCCGTGGACAACAGAACGTACAGGGCGCCTTGGTTATCGACGGCCGACGACAGAATCGAGGCGGTCATCAGCGGGTCGGCCTGGGGGGCGGGCGGCGGCAGGCGCCACAGCGGCAGGCCATGGCGATCGTAAGCCGCCAGGCCATGTTGGCCGGACAGGATGAGGTCGGTGCCGCGCAGGTGGAGGCGCAGCCAGGAATCGGGGGCATCCGGCCCGGCCAATAGTCGCACTGCGGCCAACAGCTGCCCGTCCGGCGCGTAGGTCTTGACCATGCCGGCCACGTTGTCGTACAGCCAGAAGGCACCATCGTCGTCGAAGGTATAGGCCATGGCCACCAGCGGCGGCGTGCCGGCCAGCTGGAATGGGACGCGCCGTCGACCGCTAATCTTGATGAAGTTCTGGGCCGTATAGTCGTAATAGACGAGATCGCCGGTCGGCGCGGCGGTGATGGCCGGCGGCAGGGGCTGGATGCCGGAAAAACGCTCAAATCCTTCGGCGCCGCGTCGCAAGAGCCAGCCTTGGCCGGAGGAGGTCATGGAATAAAGCGTGCCGGTGGCCGAGGTAGTCATGTAATAGAAGAATAACGACGGGTCGGTGGCGTCGGGCTGCCAGGTGGCGCGCAACTGCAGGGCGCTGTCCAGGCTGGCCACGTAGCCAAGGCCGGCCGCGAAGATGCCGCCACCGGGAGCCGGCGCTATGGTGGCGATCGGCTGCTGCAGCTGGAGACCGGGAGCCAGCAGCGGCGACAGGGCGTGCAGGCTGACCTCGAAGCTGGCCTGGGGCGGCTCGGTCCGCCAGTGGTCGGCCAAACCATGCTGGCGCGCCCAGAGCGAAAACAACACCGGCGGCAGCAGGGCCTCGAGCTCGGCCAGGTCGGCCCAGTACAGGTTGACCTGTTCCTCCAGGCCGTCCGGCCGGCTGGCCTGGATGACCGCCAGCCTCGATTCCTCCAACACGATGACGCTCAAGAATGGCCGCAGGCCAGCCGATCGCTGCTCCGGATAGAAGGGCAAATAACGGTCGGCCACAGCGCGCTGGGCGGTCGCCACCAGTGTCGGCAATTGCCGCTGCAACAGCGGCGTGTCGGCATAGTATTGCTGGACCTGAAACAGGTCTTCTGCCGCCGCCTGGCCGAGGCACCAGGCCAGGGCCAGGACAGCCAGAAGGGTCCGCCACATCGTGTTCATCACTCAGCTCCTCCAGCGGAACACTAGTCGCCCCGCTGGAAGAGACTATACACCAGGCGGCTGGAATCGTCAGCCAGCACCTGGCCGTTGACCCGGCTGACCAAGTAGTACATGTCGGCTTCAAAGTCCATCGCCACCATCTTGGACTGGGTGCGGTGGTCGCGGAAGTCGACGGCCGCCGACTGCAGGGCGTCACCGGCCGGATTAAGGGCTGCCACCAGCGCGCTGTGCCGAGGCTGCCAGCTCCCAGATCGGCCGCAGGCTGCCTTCCTCGAACTCGCATAGTATGGGCCAGTCATTGATGCCGGCCGCCCAGGTAAGCGCTGGCCACATAGTAGGCGCCGTAATGCTCGAACAGCTGGCGCGGATTCATGACGTTAATGTCGCGCCGGGCATCGGCCGACAGACCGATGGTCACGGCCATGCTCTGGGCATAGTCGCGCCGGTCCTCGCCTTCCACTCGGGTGACGCTGCGCCGCGGGACGTTCTGCGGACTGACGGCGGCGGGCACCCGGAAAACGTAGGCGCCGATCGGCTGGTCGCGCGGAGCGCCCAGGTCAAACAACTGGAACGGCATCAGGCTGCGTATGTCGGCATAGTTGCCAAACACGTCATAGCCAAAGCCGACGACGTCCAAGCCGCGGGACTGGCCCTGAGCCGACAGCCCGGCGCTTGCGCCAAGAAAGCACAGAGCCAGGCATTTTCCAGCCGAAAGTGTTAGAATTTGACGAAAGATGGCAAAGCATGGTACTTGAACCGCAGCTACACACTTGATACTGGCTTGCCGGCTGTTTGGGAGGGTACAATGAAGTTTCGTGATCCAATTGTGACCATCTGCCTGACCCTTGGTCTGGCCATCAGCCTACTGGCCGGCGCCAGCCAGCCCCTGACCGCCCAGTCCGGCGATACCGCCCTACGAGCGGCCGCCCGCCAGGCCGCCGGCGAACTATCCAGCGCCTACCTGCAGGAACGCGGCCCCCTGGCCATGAAGGCCGGCCTGTCGTTGCTTGGCGTCGAGAACCTGTCGGATGGCGCCGCCCGTAAACAACTCGGCGAGGCCGTGGCCGCTTATATGGAAGAAGCCTTGACCCAAAGCGCGGTGTTCTATCTAGTGGACCGCCGGCAGCTGCAAGCCCTGCTGCGCGAGGTGGAACTGTCGCTGTCTGGTCTGTTCGACGGCGAAGTGCCGGACATGAGCGCCCTGCGCAGCGCCGACGTCCTGCTGGCCGGCCGCGTGGTAGAGGCCGGCAGCGGCTACCGGGTACTGTTCAGTCTGGTGGAGGTGGCCAGCGGCCAGATCGTGGCCACCGCCGCCTTCGAGATTGCGGCCGCCGATCTGGACAGTGCCGCCACCGAGCTGGCCTACCGTTACGTGGCCGCCAATGGCATCGGCCTGTCCGCCGGCAGCCTGCTGCTGCCCTTCACCAATAATCTATACAATAAAGGCCTGCGCCTCCTAGTACAGTTGGGGGCCGCCTACCGGCCGGAGCGCGACTAGCTGCTGGGCGCCGGCATCTACCTCTCGCCCAACATCACCGGCGAGGACTACCGCTTCGATAACCCGAGCGGTTCGCCAATCTATATGTACGGTGTTTTCCAGCCTGGTCTGGCCTTCAGCCCGGACGGCAGCATGGACGACTTGGCAAGGCTGATGGGCATCAGCGACATCCTGGACATCTCGCCCGGTCAGATTACCGCCAAACTGCAAGTTCTGCTGGGCTGCCTGGAAGGCCAATACACGCTGAACCTGATGCCCCAATTCAATATCGGCCTGAACGGCGGACTGCTCTTCCACCTGGTGGAGCCGCGCATGCTGCTGTCAGTCGGCGCCGGCAGCCAAGTTGGACTGGCCTACCGCACCCCCGTCTGGATAGACCCAGACGGAGATCCGACAAGCATTGACGGTTACCACGACTACCACCCAGCCCTGGATCGTTCCCCGGTGGTTTACGACTTTCAGACCATCGGCCTGGCCGGCGGCAAACTCGAACTGCGTCCGAAATGGTTCATCACGTCGCGCATCGCCCTCAGCCTGCGCCTCGGCTACCTCTACCAGGGTGTTGAAAAACGCGGATGCGGCTTTTCAACACTTCAAAAGCCGGTACAATTACGCAGCATAGCGCAAGCTATGCGAGGAATTGTTAAGGTTGTTGAGAAAGCAACCGGCTTTTTCAACAACCTGCTACACCCTGCCCTGCCCGGTCGGCAGCGTCACCGCCCAGGCGGCCGAATGGGGCTTCCGCCCTTACCACCAAGGCGTCGACCCGGCCAGCTGGGTGGTTTACAATAAGGCTCAAGGCGACGATACCAGCCTGAGCGGCTCCGGGGTGGTATACACCGGCAATGCCGACGCCGTGAACCAGTATGCCAGCTGGCTGTATTTCGGCTGGAACCCGCTCTTGCTCCCGGACGGCCAGCGCTGGGTCTTCGACCTGAGCGGCTTTTACGCCAGCCTGACAGTTTCATTCTTCTTCTGAGCGGCCGGCTGAAAATCCGCAGAGCCAAGGCGAAGGGATTGCCAGCGGGCTTCCTCTCCAAGGCTGCCATCGAGAAAAAAAGGCGGCCGCCCTCCAGATGGGGCGGCCGCCTTCGTCAAAGTGACTAATAATTACTTGACAACCTTCATGCCCGCCTCGATGGCTTCGAGGTTCTTGGGAATGAACTTGTGCTTGCTCTCCGGGAAAAAGCTCTTGAGCACGGCTTCCAGTTTGTCCAACTTAACCGCGCCGGTGGCCTTGGACAAGGCACCCATCATGACCATGTTGGCAAAGCGGACGTCGCCCAACTGCTCGGCGATCTCGTTGCAGGGCACCTTGATGACGCGGGCGTCTTTACGGGTAGTCTCCTGCTTGACCAGGCTGGAATTGATGAGCAGCGTGCCGCCCTTCTTCAGACAGTCCTCGCATAGCTTCAAGGAATCGATGTTCATGACGATGGCCGAGTCGGGCGTGGTGACCAGCGGGCTAGCGATCTCGCTGTCGGAGACGATGACGCTGGCCCGGGCGATGCCGCCGCGCTTCTCGGCGCCGTAGAACGGAAAAAAGGTAACTTCCTTGCTTTCCTTCATGCCGCAGTAAACCCACAGCTGGCCCAGGGAAATGACTCCCTGGCCGCCGAAACCGGCCATGAATGTCTTTTCGGTCATTTGGCACCTCCAATGGCGGCGGCGTCGAGGGTGTTCTTGACTTCGCCGAGCTTGTAGAAGGGAATCATGTTCTGCTCCAACCAGTCTTCGGCCTCGCAGGGTCCCAGGCCCCAGTTAGTCGGGCAGGGCGACAGGATCTCCACCATGGTAAAGCCCTCGCCGCGCATTTGGGCTTCAAAGGCTTTCTTGATGTACTGCTTGGTCTTGCGCACGTTGGCCGGCGTGTTGACCGAGCCGCGCGCCAGGTACTTGGTGCCGCCCAGGGTGGCCAGGATCTCGCAGACCTGCATCGGATAGCCCATGCCGGCCTCGCCGGTGGCGTCGCGGCCGTAGGGGGCAGTGGAGGCCTTCTGGCCAATCAGGGTGGTCGGCGCCATCTGGCCGCCGGTCATGCCGTAGATGGCGTTGTTGACGAAGATGGTGGTAAACTTTTCGCCACGGTTGGCGGCGTGGATAATCTCGGCCGTGCCGATGGCGGCCAGGTCGCCGTCGCCCTGGTAGCAGATCACCAGGTGGTCGGGCAGCATGCGCTTGACGCCGGTGGCGGCGGCCGGCGTGCGGCCGTGCGGCGGCTGGACCGAGTCGAAATTGAAGTACAGGTCGGACCAGATGGAGCAGCCCACCGGATTGGTGATGATGGAGCGTTCCTGAACGCCCAGCTCATCAATAACCTCGCAGATCAGGCGGTGGATGGTGCCGTGTCCACAGCCGGGGCAGTACTTGGTCTGAACCGGGTTGAGGCTCTTGGGATGGCCGTATAATAATTCCATTGCGTTACTCCTTATTTACCCAACAAGCGCTTGATCTCGGCTAGGACTTCTTCCTCGGTGGGGATCATGCCGCCGCAGCGACCGTAGAACTTGACCTCGCAGCGGCCGTTGACCACCAGGCGGACATCCTCGATCATCTGCCCCATGCTCATTTCCACCACCAGGAAGCGTTTGCCCTTGGCGGCCAACTCCGACAGTTTCTGTTCCGGGAAGGGCCACAGGGTAATCGGCCGGAACAGCCCGACTTCGAGGCCCTCCGCCTTAGCCATCTGCAAAGCGCCCAGGGCGATGCGCGCCGAGGTGCCGTAGGCCACTAGGATGAGCTCCGCCTGGTCGGTATTGACTTCCTCGGAGCGCTGCAACTTGGCCTTCATGACGTCGTAGCGCTTGAAGCGCGCCAGATTCTGCTGCTCGAGCTCGGCCGGCATCAGGTTGAGGGAGGTGATGTGGTTGTTCGGGCGGTGCGTCTCCTGCTGGCGGCCAGCCGCCCAAGCCTTCTTGGGCAGGGTCTTGAGATCGCGCATCGGCGGGAAGGAAACGCCTTCCATCATCTGGCCGATCAGGCCGTCGGCCAGGATCATGGCCGGCATGCGCCACTCGTCGGCCAGGTCAAAGGCTTCGAAGGTCAGGTCGGCGGCTTCCTGGACGCTCTTGGGGGCCAACACCAGGTGGTAATAGTCGCCATGGCCGCCACCGCGGGTGGACTGGAAGTAGTCGCCCTGGCTGGGAGAAATGCCGCCCAGGCCGGGGCCGGAGCGGGCCACGTTGACTACCACGCAGGGCACATCGGCGCCGCAGGCGTAGGAAATGCCCTCCTGCTTGAGCGAGACGCCCGGGCTGGAAGAGCTGGTCATGGAGCGGGCGCCGGTAGCGGCCGCGCCGTAGACCATGTTGATGGCCGAGACTTCGCTCTCGGCCTGGATGAAGGTCCGCTTGTGATCCAGCATATGCTTGGCCATGTAGGCGGTCAACTCGTTCTGAGGGGTGATGGGGTAACCGAAGTAGGCGGTACAACCGGCCCGGATCGCCGCTTCGGCGATGGCCTCGTTACCCTTCATCAGGCGTTTTTCTTCTGCCATGCTCGGCCTCCTTATTCCTTGTAGACGGTGATGGCCACATCGGGGCACATGATATAGCAGTTCCCGCAGGCGATGCATTTTTCCAAAGCCACCACCTTGGACGGATAGTAGCCCCATGAATTCGGCGCGTCGTCGGCGGCCAATACCTTGGTCGGACAGGCGCGCACGCAGAGGAGGCAGCCCTTACAGCGTTCCCGGTCGATAACCGGCTTGCCCTTGTTTGCCATAGTAACTCCTTAGCAGCTGAGTACGGCCAACGCGATGCTGGCCAGCTTGGTTTCGGCGGTATCGGCCCGACTAGTCAGGATCACCGGCTTGGCGGCGCCGACCACGATGCTGGCGCCTTTGGCTTGGCCCAGATCGAGCAGACATTTATAGAGAATATTGGCCGCCTCGATATCCGGCGCCACCAGGACGTCGGCATCGCCGGCCACATCGGAAACGATTTTCTTGATCTTGACGCTCTCGGCGCTGATGGCGTTGTCCAGGGCCAACGGACCGTCAATCAGGCAACCCTTGATCTGGCCGCGCTGGTTCATCATGCTGATGACGGCCGCGGTGGCCGTACAGGGCATCTTGTCGGCATTGACCTTCTCGACGGCGGCCAGCAAGGCCACCTTGGGCATCTCGACGCCCAGCGCCTTGGAGACCTGCACGGCGTTGGCAATAATGTCCAGCATGCCCGGCAGGTCGGGGTTGATGTTGATGGCGGCGTCGCTGACAATAAACAGCTTATGGTAGGTGGGCACTTCCATGACGGCCACATGGCTGGTCAGACGGCCGATATTGAGGCCATTTTCCTTGTTGAGCACCGCCTTGAGCAGCACCGAGGTGTCGAGGATGCCCTTCATCACCAAGTCGGCCTGCCCGGACTTGACCAGTTCCACAGCCTTGGCGGCGGCCTTGGCGTAGTCTTTTTCCTCGATCAGCAGCCAGCCGGAAATATCGGCCTTCAGGTCGGCCGCCAACTGCTTGATGATGGCCAGGTCGCCGATCAGGATAGGCTCAGCCAGGCCGTGCTTGGCGGCGTCGACGATGGCCTCCATGGCCGACTCTTCCTGGGCCGCGGCCAGGGCAATGCGCTTCTTGCCTTTTTTGAGGGCGGCGTCGAGAATCTCTTGAATTTTCCGCATCAGATGTACTCCTGGGCGACAGTCTCGCCGGACAAGGCCCCTACCCCAGCCAGGGCCAGGGCTTCCAGTTCGCCCTCGCCGGGATAGACGGTAACCGGCGCTATCCAGCCAGTCATGCCGCGCAGGGTGTCCTGCACTTCCTTGCCGTGGGCGATGCCGCCAGTCAGGATAATGGCGTCAACCTTGCCGTGGGCGGCGGCGGCCAAGGCGCCGATGGCTTTGCCCATATTATAGAGGAAAGCCTGATAAATAAGGCTGGCGTTGGGATCCTTGTCCACCAGGTAGCCCTTTTCCAGGACGCGCATGTCGTTGGTGTTGGCCAGGCTGACCATGCCACCCTGCCCGGTGATCATCTTGAGCACTTCCTTCTCGGTGTATTTACCGGAGAAACAGAGCTTGGCCAACTGGCCGGCCGGCAGGGTGCCGGCCCGTTCCGGGCTGAAGGGACCTTCGCCGTTGAGCGCGTTGTTGACGTCCACCACCCGGCCGTTTTTATGCAGGCCGACCGAGACGCCGCCGCCCATATGGGCCACGATGATGTTGCAGTCGCCGTACTGGCGCTGGTTCTCGCGGCACCAGCGCTTGGCGACCGCTTTCTGGTTGAGGGCGTGGAAGATGCACTGCTTGCGGAACAGCTTGTGGCCGTAGACGCGGGCCACCTCGTCGAGCTCGTCCACCACCACCGGGTCGGCGATGAAGGCTGGCAGCCCTAACTCGTCAGCCAAGGCTCCGGCGATGAGAGCGCCCAGGTTGGAAGCGTGTTCGCCATTGATGGCGGCCAAGAGTTCGGCCTTCATGGCCTGGTTGACCCGGTAGACCCCGCCCGGAATGGGCTTGAGCAGGCCGCCCCGGCCGACGATGCAGGACAGCTGCTTGAGGTCAAAGCCGCGCTTGGTCAGATTGTCGCGGATATGCTTCTCGCGAAAGGCGTACTGCGACGCGATACTCGGGAAGGCGGCGATCTCCTCGGCCGAATGGGCGACGTTTTCGGAGAACAATTCCTTGTCATCCTTGAACACCGCGATTTTGGTCGATGTCGATCCGGGATTGATGACCAGAACGGTATACGGCATGCCTGCTCCTTTGCGCATAAGCCGGCCAACCAGGCAGGGCAGGAACCCCTGAACCCGATACCTGAAGCCGCCGACAAAAATGGGGGACTGTCGTCAGTATATCATAAAATGCCAGCTCTGCAAGCCACTTGAGACAATTATTTGCAATATTTGAAACGCAATTTTGACTATTAAAACATTTAGCTAACCTAACATGCAAAAAAAAGTAATTGGCAGACCGCACACACCAGCCAGGCGTACCACTAGACATGAAGCCAACTCTGTCCACCAACACTCCAGCGTGGTATACTGAAGCCATGAGCCGTTTCTTCAATACCACCGGACCGTGTAATCCGGAGGATCACTACATTCTACCGCCTGAGCAACGCCTGGTTCATGCCCAATTGAGCCGCTATATTGGTTCCAAGCTTTACTGGGTGCTACACGCCCCGCGCCAGATCGGAAAAACCACCTTCCTGCAGAGCTGGATGCGCCAGCTGAATACCAGCGGCCAGGCTGTGGCCTGCTACGTTTCGGTGGAAACCTGCCAAGCCTTCCCAGACGCCGCCGACGCCATTCCGGCTGTCGTTCACGCCATCCGCGAATTCGCCAACGCCTTCCTGCCCAAGGACCAAGTGCCGCCGCTACCAGATTCTACGGCCTCGAGTGCCCTGTCTCAGATCCTGACCGAATGGGCCGCCCTGGTAGCGCCCAAACCTCTGGTAGTGCTCTTTGATGAAGTGGACGTACTGGAAGACCAGGCCATGGTCAGCTTTCTGCGCCAGCTGCGCAGCGGCTTTGCCCGGCGCGGCGTCGGCCAGTTCCCGGTCTCGGTAGCCCTGGTAGGCCTGCGCGACCTGCGCGACTACCTGATCAAAAGCAAGGATGGCGTAACCCTCAATCCGGGCAGTCCTTTCAATATCAAACAGGAATCGGCTACCCTGAGCAATTTCAGCGCCGAAGACGTCATAGCCTTGGCTAGTCAGCATACGGCCGAGACTGGCCAAACCTTTTCGCCGGAGGCGCTGGCGCTGGTCTTCGAGCTGACCCAAGGCCAGCCCTGGCTGACCAACAGCCTGCTCCAGAACTGCGTCTGGAACCTTTGCCCCGACGGTCAGCCGGTTGGGGTTGACCATATCCGAGTTGCCAAGGAACAGCTCATCCAGGCGCGGGCAGTGCACCTGGACAGCCTGGCCGAGCGGCTGCGCGATCCGCGCATCAAGCGCATCATCCAGAGCATCATGGTGGGTGAAAGCGATCCGCAACTGACGGTGGGCGACGACTTTCAGCTGGCCTTGGATCTGGGGCTGGTGCGGCGCGAACAAGGCACGCCGGCCATCGCCAACCCCATTTACCGCGAGGTCATCGCCCGCGTCCTGTCGCAAGGCATGCAGGACGCCATCCCGGCTCCAGAGTTTGCCTGGGCCAGGCCGGACGGGCGGCTGAATATGGACAGCCTGCTGCGCGAGTTTCAAAAATTCTGGCGTCGCCATGCCGACCTCTGGGAAGCCAAGAGCGACTACACCGAAGCCTTCCCGCACCTCTTGCTGATGGCCTTCCTGCAGCGCGTCACCAACGGTGGCGGCCGTATCGAACGCGAGTACGCCGCCGGCCGCGGCCGCATGGACCTGGCGGTGCTGTACGGCGGCGCCTGGGACATCATCGAGCTCAAGCTGGTGCATCCCCAGGACGGGCGGGCCGTTACAGTAGAAACCGGCCTGCGCCAGTGCCTGCGCTACCGCGACCAGATCGACCCGGCGGCCTCCTGTTGGCTAGTCGTCTTCGACCGCACGCCCGCCGGCCGCCAGTTACCCTGGGAGGCACGGCTTTCCTGGGAGGCGGTCCAGACCGCGGCCGGGGTGGTAACAGTGATAGGCGGCTAAGGTGCCATCGGCCAGTCGCCGCACCAAGTAGCGATGCAGGCACGGGGTTAAACAAGGGCAATGGCGAGTGGCCATTTAAAAAAAAGTGCAGCCGTGGGGCCTGGCGCGTCCAAGCATGGCGGCGCTTATCGCTTGGCCATGCTTGGACGCGCCACCCACGCGGCTGCGGCTTCTGTGTATAAGCTGTTGCGGGATATGACTCTTTCACGCCGTGGAGTGCTGCAGGCATGAGGCGCGCGCAGCGGGTTTGTTGCACTGGGTGGTAGCGGCGGCTTGGTGTCATTATTTCCTCTGTCTGTCGACCTGCGGTAGCGGGGGCGCTGCCAGGAGGGCGACTGAGACGCTGTTGGCTGTGTTTTCCTTATCCACACACTCACAAATATAATTAATTAACAATAAAAAGCCCGCCCCCAACCGGAGCGACCGGGTGCGGGGGCGGGCGGGCTTTGGCAAACACTCTGGCCTGGCTTTACATCGTCAGGCCAATACTGCCGCTTCCGTCTCCTCGAGGAACTGTGCCTCGAAGAGTTTTTTATAATAGCCGCCCATAGCGAGGAGTTCCCGATGGGTCCCCTGTTCCCTGACCTGGCCGTCTTTCATGACCAGTATCAGGTCGGCGTCTACTATAGTGGACAGGCGGTGCGCCACCACGAAGCTGGTTCGTCCCTCCAACACGAGGTCGATGGCATCCTGGACAAGGCGCTCGGTCTCGGTATCCACCGAGCTGGTGGCCTCGTCGAGCACCAGGATGGCCGGGTCGGCCAATACGGCGCGAGCCAGCGAAACCAGCTGCTTCTGTCCGGTGCTCAAGAGCGAGCCGCCCTCTCCCACCGGTGAATCGTAACCATGCTCAAGGTCCACGATGAAGTCGTGGGCTTTAACCAGCCGGCTGGCCTGTTCGGCCTGCGCGTCGCTGGCTGTCAATTTTCCATAACGTATATTCTCGCGCACGGTGCCCGAGAACAGGTACGGCTGCTGCAGCACGTAGCCCAGGTTGCCGTGCAACCAAGCCAGCGGCAGCTCCTTGTAATCCTGCCCGTCCAGCCGGATGCTCCCGGCGGTCGGTTCGTAGAAGCGGCAGGCCAGGTTGACGATGGTCGTCTTGCCCGACCCGGTCTCTCCCACCAGGGCCACGGTGGTGCCCGCCGCGACGTCCAGGCTAAAGTCCTTGAGAACTTCCAGGCCGGGCACGTAGGCGAACGAAACATTCCTGAACTCCACCCGTCCGCTTAAGCGGGGCACGGCCGAGCCGTCGGCCAGCCGCGCTTTCTCGCGGGCCAGGGCCTCCGGGCTGTCGACGATGTCCGGCTGGGCCTCGATCAGGCCGACCACGCGCTCGGCCGAAGCCTGGGCGTACTGGACGTCGGCGAAGATGCGCGCCAGGTCGGTGACCGGGTCGAAGAACTGCAGGGCGCTAAACACGAAGGCCACCAGCGTGCCGTAGCTGAGCGTCCCGGCCAGCACGCTGCCGCCGCCCTGCCAGAGGGCCAGGCCGGTGCCGACGTAACCGAGGGCGATGACCACCGGCAGATAGAAAGCCGACAGTCTGGCCTGCTTGACCGAGGCGCGGCGCATGGTCAGCGACAGTTCGCCGAAGGCCCGGTTCTGGACGCCCTCCGCCGCCAGGGTCTTGACGACGCGGGCGCCGCGGATGCCTTCGCTGAAGGCCTGGGTGATCTTCGAGTTAGTCTTACGCACCAAGCGCGAGCGCTCCATCAAGGCGCGCTCCACCAGCACCGAGACCACCAGTAAGGGCACCACCACCGACAGGGTTACCAAGGCCAGCTTCCAGTCGCGGGCGAACATCAGGCCGGCCATGGCCAGCATCATGGTGCCGCCCCAGACCATGTCCACGGCGCCCCAGGCGATGATGTCGGCCAATTTACCGATGTCGCTGGTCAGCCGCGCCATGATCCAGCCGGAGCCGGTTTTGTCGAAGTAACTGAACGATAACTCCTGCAGCCGGTCAAAGGCGGCCTGGCGGATGGCATAGTTCATGCCCATCTCGATCTTGCCGGCCATGCCGATGAACAGACGAATGACTACCGCCTGCAGCGACACCATGACCAGGTAGACAACCAGGGCCCGTGGCAGCAGGTCCGGACGGCTGGCGATAATGACGTCGTCCAGCACCCAACCGGTCACGAAGGGCGACAGGGCGTCGATCCCGGCCACCATCATCATCATGCCGACCAATAAACCAAAACTCTTCTTGTACGGCAAGGCGTACTTCAGTATGCCCCGCCAGGTAGCCAGCTTGAAGGGCTGGCGAAAATCGACTTCTTCCATAAGCGTACATCCTTTTCCGATGGTAACCGTCGCCGTCGTCCGGCGCCGCGGTATTTTCCCGGGCGACGCCGTGGGCGGCGACGGCCACCCGGTAACATTTCCTTAATCGACTGGCGGGCTATCCCGCTACCATTTTCAGGCCACCGCGCCGGCCGCATCGGCTTCCAAAGCCTGGTCATCGGCCTCAGCCTCCAGGCCCAGCAATTCCGGGTTGGAGGCCAGGGCGGCGGCGTCGTCGAGGCCGACCGCTTCCAGTCCGCGCTGGATGTCCCAGACGCGCTTGTACAGACCCGGCCGGGCCACCAGTTCGGCGTGCGTCCCGATGGCCGAGACGACGCCGTCTTCCAATACCACAATGCGGTCGGCAGCCGCCAGCGTGGTCATGCGATGCGACACGATCAAGGTGGTGATGCCGCCCCGGTCGGCCTGCAGGCTGGCGCGGATGGCGCTGTCGGTCTCGGTATCCACCGCCGACAAGGCGTCGTCCAGCACCAGCACCGCCGGCCGCTTGAGCAGTACCCGGGCGATGGCCGCCCGCTGGCGCTGCCCGCCGGACAGAGTGACGCCTTCTTCACCCACCACCGTATCCCAGCCCTTGTCCAGCTTCTCGAGCACGCCGCTCAAACCGGCGGTGGCGGCGGCCTGCAACAGGGCGGCCTGGTCGGCCTGGCCGTCGCGCGCCATGGCCAGATTCTCGGTCATGGTGCGGCTGAACAGGAAAGGCTCCTGCGGCACCAAGCCGACTTGGTTGCGCAGGTGGCGCTTAGCGACGCGCCGGATGTCGACGCCGCCAATCCTGATACTGCCCTTATCCGGCTCGGCCAGGCGGGCCAGCAGTTGTACCAACGCGGTTTTACCAGCGCCGGTTTTGCCGAGAATAGCCACGGTCTCGCCGGCCGCTACCGTAAAGCTGACGCCCTTGAGCACCGGCATGCCAGCATCCCAAGCAAAGTGAACATTATCGAACTCGATGGCGCCGTCCAGGTCGGGAGCCAAGTGGCCGTCGTCGTCATATTCGGACGGCTCAGCCAGCAGGATACCTACCCGGTCCAGGGCTACCAAGGTTTTACCCAGGTCGGTCAGGGTGCGCCCCAGTTGCCGCACTGGCCACATCAGCCGGCTGACCAGCGCCAGGAAGACCACGAAGGTACCCACCGAGATGCGGCCGCTGCCGGCCCACAGCGCGCCGGCCACCAATACCGCGCCGGTCTGCGCCATGCACAGCCAGCCGGAGATGGACCAGTACCAGCCGAACAGGTCAATCAAGCGGCGGGTAACGCCAGTGTAATGCCGGTTGCGTTCGTCGAAGCGGCCGCGCTCGAATTCCTGGCGGGCGAAGGCCTTCACCACCCGCACGCCCTGGAGTATTTCTTGCAAGGTGCCGCTCAGGGCGCCCTCGGCTTCGTCGGAGGCCGCGAAGGCCTTCTGTATCCTCAGGAAGAAGACGTAGGAGAATACGATCACCACCGGGATGATCGGTATGGCTACCAGGGTCATACCCCGGTCAATGCGGAACATTATGATAACCGTGAAGACCAGCAGGGCCAGGGCTCGGCCGATGTCCACGAACTGGGTGGCCATGAAGCGGCGGATGGTCTCCACGTCGCTGGTGCAACGCTGCACCAGATCGCCGGTGTTGGCCTTGGCGAAATACCGGTACGGCAGCAGGTTCACCTTGGCGAACAGGCGCTCGCGCAGGTTCTGGGCCGTCTTCTCGGCGGCCGTCGACGCTAGCAGGCCGCGCACGAACATCAGGAGGCCGTAAACCAGGCCGGCGGCGGCGAAGCCCAGGCCGCAAAGCCAGACGTTGCGCGCCAGGTAAGAGCCTCCGCCCAGGCGCTCCAGCAAGCTGTCCAGCCAGCCTGGCAGATCAACGCTCTGGCCGCCCAGCACCGCGTCCAGGGTGTAGCGAAGAATGAGCGGATCGATTACCGACACCAGGGCAGCCAGGCCGATGGCCAGGGTGGCGCCGACGAACAGAGCGCGGCTGCCGCGCAAGGCCTGCCACAGGATAGCTAGCCGCGTCGTTTTCCGGTGGGTTGTGATGTTTTCATGTTGTGCCTTCATAACTGTCAACCTTTGTTCATGGCAGGGGCGGTCATATGACCCTCCCCCGCCAGGCCAGCCTGCTAGGCCCGGCCTGCTCTCCCGGCGGATACTGGCAACCCCTCAGGGGCCGGCCAGAAACCACCGCACGGTTCATCAACGCCCGTCTGCGTTCCATCGGAAGCCTGTAGGCGCGCTAAAACGCCCTGCCCGCCTGAGGGCAGCGACTGTCCGGCCGGACTGCGGACAAAAAAGCCGCAGACAACCGGGCAAGCCAAAGCCCGCCTGGACGATACACCGTGCTTCCGGTGCCATTATGTAGTGGATTGTGTCGAAACCTTTCACGCCGCCGGCGGAAAGGTGTTAAAGAAGGGAAACCTGTAAAAAGGATTCGCCTGTTCTAACGGCCTTTCGCGCGGAGCGGAGCGGCTGCGACGCAGAAACTATCGTTGCTTCTCATCATTGTGACTCCTCCGATACGAAATTCGTTACATTGACAATACACCCGCCCCGCCCCGCCTGTCAAGCGGACGGACCGACCAGCCTGGTGAAACTTTATTTATAACGGAATTGTCAACAGCGCCACCCTGACGCTATACTGGCGGCATGCCACCTGTCACCTACGCGAACGTCCTGCGCGTCATCCTGCTAACCGGCGAGCGCGGCGCCGGCAAAACCAGCTTCTGCCTCAAGCTGATCAGCCGGCATCGGGCGGCTGGCCTGGCCTGCGGCGGCATCGTCTGCCCGGGCATCTTTGCCCCACCCGCCGATGCTGGCGCCAGCTCCACTGGCGGCGAGAAGCTGGGCTGCCTAGCCCAGGATGCGGCGTCAACGCCGGCCGCCCTGCCGCCGTCGGCCCAGACCGACGACGAATGGGAACTAGGCAGCCGCGTTACCGCCCTGGACGGATCACGCTGGAAACAATGGACATTCTCGGCTATCGCTTTCGAAAAAGCCAACCGCCTGATCCTGGCATCACTAGAGCGGCCGGCTGAACTGACGCTGATCGATGAGATCGGGCCGCTGGAAACCGAGTTGGCCGTCGGCTTCCGGCCAGCCTGGGACGCCTTGGTCAGCCGTTGCCGGCTAGCCGGCCCGGGCTGCCGTGTCGAAGGCTGCCACCTGGAGCCAGACGGCCAGGGCGGGGAAATGCTGCTGGAAAGCTTGACCACGGCGGCCGGCGTACCTGGTCGCCAGGCGAACCAGGCCAAAACCGTACTGGTCACCGTCCGCCCGGACCTGGCTGAGCGTCTGGCCAGCTGGCTGGTACAGGGCTGCGACTGAAAACCTGGCCTGAACCGCCAACCTGGTCGCCCTTTCGATTGAAAAAACGGCCTTTTTCGAGTATCTTTGTCCGGTATGATCAAAACCAGCATCAAGGTCGGCGAGCGCCGCAATGCCACCATCCTCTTCGCCGACATGACCGGTTTCACCGCCCTATCGGAGAAAATGGACCCTGAGGAAATCGACGCCCTCATGAACCGCGTGTTTGGCACCTTTGAGACTATCATCAAGGACAACGGCGGCTTCGTCGAGAAATACATCGGCGACGCCTTAGTGGCGGTTTTCGGCGTGCCGGAGATCCACGAGGACGACCCGGTACGCGCCCTGGACTCGGCCATCGAGTTCGGCCGCCTGGGCAGCAGCCTGTTGGCCGGCCTGCCGGGCGACCTGCCAGAACTGAAATTCCGCATCGGCATCCACACCGGGCTGATCACCACCGGCACGCGCGGCGACTACGACGTGGTCACCGGCCACGCCATGGCGGTGGCCCAGCGCCTGCAAGGGGCGGCCGTCCCCGGCGAGGTGTTGGTCTCGGACACCGTCAAGGAACACTGCGACAGCGAGTACCGCTTCGGTGAGCCGCAACTGCTGACCGTCAAGGGCAAGAAGGAGCCGATTCAGGCCTGGAGCCTGAAAGGCGAAGTGTCCGGCGGCGGCGAGGAATCTGGCGTCTACATCGGCCGCCAGGAAATCCTGGACGACATCCTGCGCCTCTATATAAAAGACGACAACCGAGTAGTTACCGGCCGCTACATCGTCAGCGAGCCAGGCATGGGCAAAACCCGCTTCGTCAACGCCCTCCTGGAACGTATCCGGCGTTTCCCCGACTTCCAGGCGCCCATCCTCAAGGCCAAGGCCCAACGCTACCGTTCGGCCCGTTACGCCGTAGTCAGCGACATCATCACCGAGTACCTGGGCCTGAGCGTCTACGAGCCACCGGACAGCATCCGCGCCGCCCTACGCGGCATCCGCGGCATGGCTGAAGGCCCGATCGACGGCTTTCTCCGGCTCCTGGCCATGAAGGAAGGCGACGCCGACGACCCAGACATCGTCCTGTCGCTGTTCGCCATCTTCCAGGCCATCATGGAGCAGTACTCAAATGCCCTTTACTCCTGCCTGGTGTACATCGACAACGCCCAGGACCTGGACGGGCTGTCGCTCGAATTCTTCCAATATTACCTGAAAAACGGCCGCATCAAACCCTTCGTGCTGATGGCCGGGCGCGAGTACCCGCGGCGGCTGCGCGAGGTCTTCCCCGACCTCAAGCTGGTTAAACTGCGGCCGCTGAACGGCGACGAAGCCCGCCAGCTGGCTTTGGCCCTCTTCCCGGATTGCCCGACGCCGCTCTTGGACATGATCGTCAACCAAGGCATGGGCAATCCGTTATTCATCAAGGAATACGCCCAGTACGCCCGCAAAAATAAGGACCTCAACAGCCTGCCCGACACCATCCAAAATATTTTCCTGACCAGCCTGGACCGCTACGAGCCGGCCAACCGCGACCTGATCAAGAAACTGTCGGCTTATGCCCACCAGTTCTCGGCCGACGACGCCCGCAAGGTACAGGAAGCCACCAACAGCCCGGCGACAATTGTCGACAAGGCGCTGCGCCGCTTCGTGGAAGACGGCATTCTGGCGCGCAACGGCAATTTCTACAGCTTCAGCCAGGACATCTTCCGCAAGTCGCTCTACGCTAGCCTGCTCAACCACAACAAGCGCATCATTCACGGCGCCATCGCCGACATCATGCTGATGGGCCAAAAGCCGCACCGGCTGCGCCTAATCCTGCACCTGTTGCGCGCCGAACGCTGGGCCGAGGCCGCCACCATCATGCTCAACGACACGGCCCGCACCTACACCTACGAGTACCTGGCGCACATTGACCTATTATACCGCAACCTGAGTAAGGCCGCGCCAGACGAGGCCATCCAGCTGCTTATTCTGCGCGCCAGCCTGTTCTTCAACGCCGGGCGGGTCGACGAGGCCGAGCAGGAGCTCAAGCGCATCATGCAGGCCGCCCTGGCCCAGGAAGACGCCGCCTGCATGGGCTTCGCCTACCACCTGATCTGCGCCATCAACACCATGTCGTATTCCTTCCAAAAGGTGCGCTTCACCGGCCAGAAAGCCCTCCAATACAGCCGCCGCGCCCAGCATCCATCGCGCGCCATCCAGGGCATCAGCCACTACCTGGCGCTGGCCGAGATGCACCGCAACAACTTTGCCGAGGCCTGGACCATCATCGAAGACACCAAACAGCTGGCTGAGTTCGATAATTTCCAGTACGGCCAGACCCTCAGCGAATATTACCTACTGTCCGGCGACTACCAGCAGGCCATGCGCACCATCGACGGCAATGCCACGCCTAGCGACAAGAACTACCAGCCGGTGGCCACCTTCTACGGTCTTAACCTGCGCCTGAAAGTGCTCTGGCAGCTCTGCGACTACAAGGCCCTCGGGCCGGCCGCCAAGCGCCTGCTGGACGCCGGTGAACTATCCCGCTCCAGCATCAGCCAGGCTCACGCCATGCTGGCCGTCTGCCAGCACCTGGCGGCCGACCACAAGAGCGCCGGTGAGAGCTTCTCGCAGGCTGAATTCCACACCGAGCAAATCCGCAACGATTTTGACCGGCTAGACGCTTTGCGCACCCTGTCGCAGTGCCTACTCCTGGCCGACGATGCCAATAAAGCCGAGAAATTCGCGCTTGAGGCCCTGGCCTTGGGGCTGCGCCACTCCTGCTTCTATCCGACCTTCACGGTCTGCCTCAGCCTGGTGCGGACGATGGTCGCTAAAGGCGACCTGGAGGCGGCCCGTTTCTACCTCCAGGAAGCCGCCTGGTTCTTCACTACCGGGCTGCTCTTGCCCTACAAGGATGTAATACTCTACTATTACTACGCTGGTAGTCTGGGCAGCGCCGACAATGCCGCCCGCAACCGCCAGATCGCCAAGAACCTGATAGACGACGAGCTCGGCCGCCTCAAGCAGCCGGAGCTCATCAACAACTTCCTGACCGTGCGCGGCTATGGCGAGATACAGCACGCGCTGGAACAACTCGAGGACAACCATGAACCAGCCTGAAATTGCCGCGGTACTGGCCCAGATCGACGACCTGAAGACGCTAGATGTTGAGCGCCTGCAGAGCTTGTCCGGCCTATGCAGCCTGGAAAGCCTGAGCGAGAACAGTGTGCTCTACCGCGAAAACGAGAAGACCAGCGACGTCTATTACCTCATTTCCGGCCTGGTGGAAGCCCGGGTGCGCATCCCCTCGCGCGACAGCGAGGACTGCATCCGCACCCACAAGCCGGGCCGCCTCTTCGGTGAGACCGCCTTCCTGGACTCCGGCCGGCGCGGTACTACTAGCGTGGTGCGCGAGCGCAGCCTGGTACTGCGCATTCAGGGCACAGCCCTATCCAGCCTCTGCCACCAGGATGCCGTCATCGGTAGCGTCATGTACCGCTGGCTGGGACGCTTCGCCGCCGAACACTCGCGCGACGCCACCATCGAGTTGCGCAATTCCCTGGGCAATTTCTGAACATGGCGACCATCGAACCCGCCGCGCTTGATGCCCCGGCAGCTGAATCTGCCCCGGTTGAGGCTGGCCGACTACTGCTGTACCGCAGCCTGAGCTTGCTGGAAGACTGCCTGACCGACGGCTACCACCAAGCTGGCGATTCACCGGAGTTCGAAGCGCTGGCCCCCCGGCCACTGGCCGCCGAGGCCAGACCGGGACGCCTTACCCTGGCTACCACCCAGACAGCCGTCTCGGCCGTGCCCTTACCAGCCGGCGAACCCGCAACGGCCGAACCAAGTGCCGCCGGACCACCCTCGGCCGCCGAAAGCCGCCGTGCCGCCGCCGAAGCGGCCGCCCTCCAGCCCCTACCCGCCAACGACAGCCTGGAAACCATAAACCAGGAAGTCAGCCGCTGTCTGAAATGCCGGCTGGCCGGCAGCCGCAGCCGCACCGTACCGGGCCAGGGCGTCGCCCGGCCGCTGGTGCTGGTCCTCGGCGAAGCCCCGGACGACGCCGACGACGCCAGCGGACAGGTTTTCTCCGGCGAAGCCGGCCTCCTCCTGGACCGCATGCTGGCGGCCATCGACCTATCCCGCCAGCAGAACTGCTACCTCACCCAGCTGGTGAAGTGCCATCCGCCGCTGGGTCGCGAGCCGGCCCCGGATGAACAGCGCGCCTGCCTGTGGTACCTGCGCCGCCAACTAGCGCTGCTGCGGCCCCAGGCCATCCTGGCGCTCGGCCGTAGCCCGGCGCAATGGCTCCTCGGCTGCAAGGACGGCCTCCAGAAACTGCGCGGCCGAATTTACGACCGTGATGGCCTGCCCTGCGTGGTCAGCCACGGCGTTGGCAACCTGCTGCGTGACCCGGAGCTGAAACGGCCGGTCTGGGAAGACCTCAAGTTGCTCAAGCAAATTCTGGCCGATGCCTGAATACGTCTCGGTCGTCTTCAACATCCCCCTGAAGCGCGATTTCCTCTATCGCAATCCGGAGGGCCCGGCCGCCAGCGTCGGCTGCCGGGTGGAGGCCGCCTTCGGCCGACGCAAGGCCATCGGCTGGGTGATAGGCAGCGGCGACGACTGCCCCATCGACAGCGCCAAGGTCAAACCCTGGCTGCGCCTGATCGACGACCAGCCACTGTTCGGCCCCACCAGCCTGGCGCTGGCCCGCTGGCTGGCCGGCATGTATTTCTGCTCGCTGGGCGAAGCCCTGGCCATTATGCTGCCTTCCGGCAAGAAGGAGCCGGCCAGCCCAGCCCAGGCCTTCGACAGCGTCGAGATCGCCGCCCAGGCCATCACGGCCTCAGCCGAGCAACAAGCCGCCCTGGCGTACATCCTGTCTATACCGGATGGTCGCTGCTATCTATACGGCCCCACCGGCACCGGCAAGACCGAGGTTTTCCTGCAGGCGGCGGAGGCCACCCTGGCCGAGGGCCGCGGCGTCATCTACCTGGTGCCGGAAATCGCCCTCACCCATCAGGTCATCGAGGCTGTCCGCCAGCGCTTCGGCAAGCAGTGCGCGGTGCTCCACTCCGGGCTTTCGCCGGCCAAGAAACTGGGAGAGTGGCGACGCATCCTGGCCGGCGAGGCCCGGGTAGTAGTAGGAGCGCGCAGCGCCGTCTTTGCGCCGCTGCCCAAACTCGGCCTGATTGTCCTGGACGAGGAACACGAAACCTCGTACAAGGCAGGCAACACGCCGCGTTACCATGGTCGCCAGGTGGCCATGTATCGCGCCGTTACCGAGAACGCCCGCCTGTTGATGGGGTCGGCCACGCCCAGCGTCGAGTCCTGGCAGGCCATGGAGGCCGGCCAACTGGCCAAACTCAGCCTCAGCCGACGCCTGGCCGGCGGCGCCATGCCAAGCATCGAGATCGTCGACATGCGCCTGGAAGGCCGCACCCTGTCCAAACGCCTGATCGAAGCCGTGCGGACGGTAAAGGCGGCCGGTGGCCAGTCTATCCTCTTCCTGAACCGGCGCGGCTTTGCCTACTTCTGGAGCTGTAAAAGCTGCGGCGCCGAACTCAAGTGCCGCCAGTGCTCGGTCGGCCTGACTTACCACAAGGAAAAAGGCCGCCTGATCTGCCACTACTGCGGCTATTCGGCCGAGCCGCCGCGCTCCTGCCCGGCCTGCGGCTCGCTGGAGGCCGGTTGGTCGGGCTTCGGCACCGAACGCGTCGCCGAGGAAGCGGCCGCCCTCTTCCCGGACCTCAGTCTGGCCCGACTGGATAGCGACACGGTCAGCCATAAAGGCGTCCTCGAGCACACGCTGCAAGAATTTAAGGCCGGCCGCATCGACCTGCTACTTGGCACCCAGATGGTGGCCAAGGGTCTCAATTTCCCCGGCGTGCAACTGGTCGGCGTCATTCTGGCCGACACCACTCTCAACCTGCCCGACTTTCGGGCGGCCGAGCGGGCCTTCGCCCTGGTTACCCAGGTAGCGGGCCGAGCCGGGCGCTTCAACCCCGGCGGCCGCGTCATCGTCCAAACCTACCGACCGCACAGCCCGGTTATCCGGCGGGCGGCGGCGCACGACACCGTCGGCTTTTACGCCGACGAGTTAGCAGTGCGCCGCGAGTTGGGCTTCCCACCCTTCGCCCGCCTGATCCGCATCGTACTGCGGGCCAAGGAAGCCGAACAGGCCGACCAGGCGGCCAACCAGCTGGCCGAACGCCTGATCCGCGCCGGACAGGCCTACGGCAACGCCATTGAAGTGCTCGGACCGGCCGAATGCCCAATCGCTACCCTAGCCGGCAATGCCCGACGCCAGATTCTGCTACGTGGCCAGCTGGTCAGCCAGATACGGCAGCTCTTAAGCCACGCCCTGACCGACTTCAAGCTGCCGTCGGCCTGTTATTGCGAGATTGATGTCGATCCAGTCAGCTTGATGTAGGAGTCGATTGGCCGTTGCGCAGGTATTCCAGGGCCTTGTGTTCGGAATAGAAAATCTTGACGAATTCCTTGAGGTTAACCAGCTCGAAGACTTCATTGACCTTGGGCGGCACGTTGTACAGTACCAGTTCGCCGTTAGCCTTGATGACGTCCTTTTTGATGCGGATGATGGTGCCAATGCCGGTCGAATCGACATAGATGAGATTCTCAAGGTTGATGATGAAGCGTCGAATGCCACCGTTAACCAGAGCCCTCAGCAATACGGCTGTCTCGTGGGCGTTGTCGATGCCGAGGTTGCCGCGTAAATTGACCCGGCACGTGAAATCGTCGCAGTCGTCGCAGCGAGCTTGCGTCTCGCGCGAGGGTATTAGTTCGATATAATGCATCGTGGCCATGCAGCCATTGTAGTACAGCTTCGGCGGCTCCGCAATGCCTAACAGGTTGTTGAAAAACCGCTTGCTTTCCCAACAACCTTAACAATTTTCGCCAGAGTACTGGCGCTCGCATAGCTTGAGCGCCAGTACTCTGGCGAATATGCTGCGTAATTATACCGGCGCCGCCTGTCGGTCAACCCCGCTAGCCGCGACTCAATCTTCCTCTTCTTCTTCCACCGGGGTGGAGGTGTCGTAGGCCATGACGGTTATCTGTTCGGGATAGACCATGATGCGGGCGACGTTGCGGAACCAGGTACCCTGCACGTTAAACAGCACCTTGAGGTCGTATTCGCCAGCCGGGACATTGTAGAAGGTGTAGTCGCTACCAGCCGGAACAATGGTGCTGGTTCCCAGGCGCTCCGGACCCCAGGTGTCTTCTGAAGTAAGGCTAAAGTAGACATCAGTCAAGTTGACTGCGGTATCATTTTCCAATCTAATGGAACCGGTTGGGCCGCCGCCGGTAACGCAGGAAGCGAGACCGATGGAGAGCACCAGCACCGCTACCAGGCCAAACAGGATTCTTGCTACGGGATTCTTCATCATTTGACTCCTTATATTGAACTGGGCGGAACGAATTACTCGCGCCCTGACCAAAGCATATCGGGCTGCTTTATCGCCGTCAAGCATTTTAACGATTTTTACGAAAAAATTTTAAACGCACAGCTAATCCTATCGCCGGCAATCATTTAAGGGCATAGACGCAGCCATCGATGCTGCCAAAATACAGGTTGCGACCAGCTATAACCGGTACCGTCCAGATGCCATCCGGGGCGCTGTAACGCCAGCGTTCTCGGCCGTCGTGGCTGTCCAGGGCATGGAGCAAGCCATTGTCGCTGCCGAAGTAGAGCGTATTGCCAGACAGCGCCAATTCACCGATAACACCGTCGACTTCGACGCGCCAGTTCTCTTGGCCATTGACGGCGTCCACCGCTTGGATGCAATGCCGGCCGCTTTCCGTATCGTCCTGCTGACTGCTGAAGTAGACAATGCCATCGGCCAGCGCCGGCGACACCCAGCCGGTTGCCAAGGTATCAAGCTGCCATACTTCCTGACCAGAGGCCGCGTCCAAGGCGTAGACATGACCGTCAGCGCTACCAAAAAAAATCCGGCCGTCGGCCACGGCCGGCGATGAGCCGATATAGTCGGCGGTTTGGAACCGCCATAATTCCTGGCCAGTCCGATAATCCAGGGCATAGAGTCGCCCGTCGGCGCTGCCGAAATAGAGAGACTTGCCGGACAGCGCTGGCGAGGAGCCGATCCAGTCCTCGGTCTGGAAGCGCCAGCGCTCCTCACCGCTGGCTGCGTCCAGGGCGTACATCAGGCCACTGTAGCTGCCCAGGAAAACCAGGCCATCATGAACCAGCGGCGAGGAAACCACGTAGTCATCGGTCATGAAACGCCAGACCTGGCGGCCGCTGGCGGCGTCCAAGGCGTACAGGTAGCCATTGTCACAGCCGAAATAGACCAAGCCGCCGGCCACAGCCGAGGAAGAGTAGATCGGATCACCCGTCCGGAACCGCCAGAGCTGTTGGCCGTCGCGCCGGTCGAGGGCGTAAAAGTAGCCGTCCTCACTGCCAAAATATAGCTTGGTACCGACGACGGCCGGCGAAGACTGGATCTCGCCGGCCGTCTTGAAGGTCCAGGCCAAGGCCAGCTCGGCGCTAGGGCCACCGGCTGGATAGCGTCCGGTCCGGTCTGGTCCGCCCCGGAAATGGGCCGTACTACCCGAACAGCCAAGCCAGACAGCGGCCAAGATCAGCCAAGCCAGGCCACGCAGCAAGAACTGGGCTCTTTTCTGTATCATGCTTTTTCCACTCCCGATTACCCAAAAATAGCGCTTCATGTACGGACGCAGTCAGCCTGCTCCCCGTTCAGCCAGCCAGGAAGCGGTTGATGGAGACGGCGGCCCGCCGACCCTCACCCATGGCTAGGATGACGGTGGCCGCGCCGAGCACGATATCACCGCCGGCCCAGATGCGATCCATCGAGGTGCGCTGCTCGCCGTCCACCAGGATGTGGCTCCACTTGTCGACCTTGAGGCCGGGCGTGGTCTTGGCCAGGAGGGGGTTGGACTCGTTGCCGAGGGCCACGATGACCGTATCAAAGTCCTGCTTCCGCTCACTACCGGGGATGGCCACCGGGCGCCGTCGGCCCGATTCATCCGGCTCGCCGAGTTGATAAGCCTGGGCAACCACGCCGGCCACCCGGCCCTCGCCATTGCCGTAGATTTCCACTGGATTGGTCAAGAACTGGAACTGGATGCCTTCTTCCATGGCGTGGCCGACTTCCTCCGCGCGGGCCGGCATTTCGGCGCGGGTGCGCCGGTACAGAACGTGCACCTCGGCGGCTCCCAGGCGCAGGGCCATACGGGCGGCGTCCATGGCGACGTTGCCCCCCCCCAGTACCGCCACCCGCTGGCTGGGGTAGAGCGGCGTGGCTGCTTTCTGGCGGTCCCAAGCCTTCATCAGGTTAGCCCGGGTCAGGTATTCGTTGGCGCTGAAGACGCCAACCAGGATTTCGCCGGGAATATTCATGAACTTGGGCAAGCCGGCGCCAACGCCGACGAAAACAGCATCAAAACCCTCCTCGTCGAGCAAGGCTTGCAGCGGCCGGGTGCGCCCCACCAGCGTGTTAAGCTCAAAACGGACGCCCATAGCCTCCAGTTTGGCGGCTTCCTCGCGGACGATGGCCTTGGGCAGGCGGAATTCGGGTATACCGTAGACCATGACGCCGCCGACCTTCTGAAAAGCCTCGAAAATGACCACTTCATGCCCGGCCCGCCGGACGTCGGCAGCCACGGTCAGGCCAGCTGGGCCAGACCCGACCACGGCCACGCGCTTACCGGTGGCCGGCGCCAGGCTGACGGCGGCCACCACTGCCCCGCCGGCGATGGCCTCGCGCTCCCGGTCGGCCACGAAGCGCTCCAGACGGCCGATCTGGACGGCCTTGTCGACCGACTTGAGGGCCTTGCCGAGGGTACAGGGCGCCTGGCACTGCACCTCCTGGGGACAGACCCGGCCGCAGATGGCCGGTAACAGGTTGGTCAGGCGAATGATGGCCGCGGCTTCGGCGTAGCGACCAACAACTGTTTCCGCCAGGAAACCGGGGATATCGATACCCACCGGGCAACCGGCGATGCAAGGCGCGGTTTTGCATTGCAGGCAGCGGGCGGCCTCCAGGCGGGCTTGCTCCTCGCTGTAACCGAGGGCGACTTCTTCCATATTAGTAGCGCGAATCGCTGGTTCCTGGCAGGGCATGTCCTGAACCGCTATGGCCATGCGCTCCCGTGGCCCCAGGCTGGACGGATCACGCAGGATTTCGGCGTTTGACAGCATCACAAGCCTCCCTTTTTGAGATCGGCGACGACTTGGTCCAGACGACAGCCGCCCTCGGCATGGACGGCGGCGTGGGCCGAATCCTCGGCGCTCTTGTAGGCGCGTAGCCGGCTCATCATGCTGTTCCAGTCCACGAGGTGGGCGTCGAATTCCGGCCCGTCGACGCAGACGAATTTGGTGGCGCCGGCCACCTCGACCCGGCAGCCGCCGCACATGCCGGTGCCGTCGATCATGATGGTGTTAAGCGAAGCCAGGGTATGCACCCCGAACGGCCGCGTCGTTTCGGCGCAGAACTTCATCATGATGGGTGGCCCGATGGCCACCACCAGATCGGGCTTGGGATCCATTTGGCAGAGTTCCTTGAGCGGCTCAGTGACCAGGGCCTTGCGCCCGTAGGAGCCGTCGTCGGTAACCACGATCAGGTCATCGGCGATTGTACCCATCTCTTCTTCCATGATAATGAGCTCGCGGTTGCGGGCGCCGATGATGATGGTAACATGGTTGCCGGCCCGCTTGAGGGCCTGGGCGATGGGGTGCATCGGCGCCACGCCGATACCGCCGCCAACGCAGACCACCTTGCCGAACTTGTCGATATGGGTGGGATTGCCGAGCGGCCCTAGCACGGCAGGGATGCCGCTGCCCACCGCCAGGTCGGCCAAGCGGTGCGTGCTGGCGCCAACCGTCTGGAAAATTAAGCTGATGGTGCCGGCCGCCGGGTCGGCATCGGCGATGGTTAGGGGGATGCGCTCGCCCCACTCGATATCGGTCTGGACAATCACAAACTGGCCGGCCTGCCGCTGGCGGGCGATGAGCGGCGCCTCGACCTCGATGCGGTATACTTCGGCTGACAACTGGCGCTTGCCGGTTATGGTGAACATGGGCACTCCCTGGCGAACGGATTCCGGCTTAGGGACTCGAACAAGGCTGCTAATGCAGCCTCGCCCAGTTGGCGTGGCTTTAAAAAAAAAGGCCCGCCACTTCATCCCGTCCCGGCTGGACTGGGGACATTGTAGCAGGCCGATGCAATATTGCCAAGTTTATTTAGCGGTCAATAGACGAAAATCAGCCCGATCATCAGGTTGAAAACCGGCCGCTGCCCAGGCTCGAGCCCCAACTCGCGACCGTACATGCTGGCCGACAGGCGGAAAGCCGTCAGATCGAGACTCAGGCCAAACGCCGGCAGGGCCTCGTTGATGCCGGCCGAAAGCTGGACGATATCTAGCATCGTGAAGCGAAGCCCCAGCCCAAGGCCCAGCAGGGGGTGCCGGGAAAGCGGCTCAAACAAGTTAAGAATATTTTTGTAATCGGCCATGACCTCCATCCGCAAGCCCAGGCGGGTGAGGAGTTCCATGGGCACGTTAAAATAGGCGGAAAAGGCCAGATCAGGCGAAATCAATCCGCCGGTCTGGGAAGCCTGGGCGGCGGCGGCGTCAGCCAGAAAAGCGTCCAGGCTGGTATAGGCGGTAACCAGGGCCGGCGTAAAGACATCATGGCATACCAAAGCCAGCGCCAGGCGGTCAACATAGCGCCAAGTCAGGCCGGCATCGAAGCCCGCGCCGCTGGTCAACTCCAACGGTTGGCTGGATAACATGCCGGCCGGGTCGCTGAACAGGTTGGCGACGCTGAGGATATCGCCAGTGGCCTGCACTTCGGCGCGCAGGAAGCCCTTGGGCATGATGCCGAGCTCCAGCGTCTGGTTGCCGGGCAGCGGGACGGACCAGGCATAGCCGCCGGCAAACAGCAACTCGGCCCGTACCGTGATCGAAGCATAGAACAGGGAGGCGACATTGACCTCCACCAGCAAATGGTCAAAGAAACCAAAGCCTAGGCCGCCGCCCACGTAGCCAAAGGCCAGCGGTCCGGTCAGATCGAGCGCGGCGTACAGGCGGTTACTGTCATCGACCAAGGCCGGGATCAGCGTCGCGACGGACAGTGAACCGTCCAGTAGCCCTGGCAACATGGTGAATACGTCCAGAATCGGGCCGCTCAAGTTGGCGACGACTTGGGCGGCGCCCAGTTCGCGGCCGGACAAGGCGAATCCGGCCGGGTTTATCAGCAAGGACTGGAAGCCGCTGGGCACGGCAGCGTGAACGCCGCCGACCCCACCGGCATCCGCATCGGGCAGCGCCAAGGGCGGCAGCGGCGTCAAGGCTTGGGTCAGCGCCGAGCCACCGGCCAGGAGCATTAAAATAATGGGCAAAACCGTACGTTTCATGGACACCTCATTCCAGGCGGCGCGCTTCAGACCGCGACCGGCGGCTGGCTGCGGCTAAGCGGGCGGGCCTTAGCGGATGGCGGGCCGAGCAAGCCGTCGAACATACCATCAAAGGGCAATTCGGCGTCGACCGGTATCATCAGCGTAAGCGCCAACGCCAACATATAATTTTCATCAGCCATCAAAGTAGCCATATAGTCTGGATCTTCCGGCGACAGCTCGATATCGGCCAAGGCGGTCAACATCAGGCTGGCGCTCAGCATGACCAGCTGGTCGACCGGGGGAGCCTCGACCGGATTACTGATCAGGTAGGCGATGGCGGCATAATCAGCCTCGGTAAAGGCTACCGCTTCAAACATCGCGGTTAGATCCGGTAGATCCTCGCCCTCCGGAGCGCTAATCAGGGAAATAAGATCGCTGAAGGCCGCGCTGGCCCCGGATGATATCAGGATGGAGTCCAGCAGCGCGGTCGACAGTTCGGCGGCGGCGGCGGCTTCCAGGCCTTCGGCCTGCAGTTGGGTCAAGAGAATAGGCGTCAGGGCGGCGGCTAGGGCGGGGTCATTGTTGGCCTGGGCTTGCTCCAGATAGGCCAAGGCCTGGTCGGCGCTGATGTCGGCCGGTATGGCCAGGGCTGGCCGAACCGCCCAATTGGCGAGGGAGGTGGTAAAAAAGGCTTGGCAGGCGCCCAGGGCCAACAACGCAACTACCAGCAGGGCAACACGACACCATGTCCTGAATTTCATAAAGACCTCCACACCGCTTGACAAACCGGCGGCCTGGGCCACCGCTGGGCCGGCACCACATCGTATCAAGTATCGGCAGACGGAAAAAAGAATCAAGCGCCGCCAAAACTTCTATAAAATACTATAGCACAAGCCGGAAGGGAATACTGTAGAATTCTGGAGATAATGCGACGCCAGGAGCCTTCCGACCGGCTCAGCGGGACGCAGCGCCAAGGATACCGGCCGACAAGTCGATGCCCGGCGGCAATACCTCCGGCACTATCGTGTCGACCAGAACCCGCAGCGCTCCCTGCTGACCAGGCGGCACCTGGCGCACGGCGATCTTGAGGTAATCGGCGCTGACCGCCACCCGCCAGCCGGTTGCCGCCGGCCCTATCGGTGGCTGCCGCGACGGCGCCGCCGGCACCAGATGCCCCCTAAAGGCCGGCCAGCCGGAGGCCGCCCCAGCGCCAGCCCGTTCCAGCACCGCCTCGAGCTTGGCGCCCAAGCGGCGGGCGGCAAAACGTCGGCGGCCACTGTCGGCCAAGGCCGTCAAGCGGGCGGTTCGGACCACGGCCTGGTACGGCGGCACTTGATCGAGCAGCTTGGCCGCCGCCGTTCCCGGCCGGGGGCTGTAGGTAAAGGCATGAATCCAGGCAAAATCGGCCTGCTCGGCCAGGGCCAGGGTCTGGCCAAACTGGGCGTCCGTCTCACCGGGAAAGCCGCAGATCAGGTCGGCGCCCAGGAAGGGGTCTACCTTGACGCGGCGCAGGTCGGCCACGGCGGCCAGCAGGCGGGCCGCGCCGTAGTGCCGTCCCATGGCCCGCAAGGTGACATCCGAACCGGACTGGGCGGCCAGGTGCAGGTGTGGTCGCACCCGCGACGCCGAAAAAACCGCCAGGAAGGCGTCGTCGACCCGGTCCGGCTCCCACGAGGAGATGCGGAAGGCTACCCGGTCGGTTTCGGCCAGCAGCCAGCCGAGCAAGGCGCTGAAATCCAGGCCAACGGCCCGGTATTGCGACAGGTTGACGCCGGTCAGCACGATTTCCGGCGCCCCGGCCGCTTCGAGCGCCCGGACGCGTTCCAGCAATCGGGTCGGCTCCAGGCTGACGCTGGGGCCGCGCGCCAGGCAGACCCGGCAGTAGGCGCAGCGATTGTCGCAACCGTCCTGAATTTTGAGGGACGGGCGGGAATGGAAGCGGAAGGCGGTCGGGGCGAAGGCAAAACGGTCGCCGGAGCTAGCCGGAGCGGCCAACCAGTGCACGGCGGCCTCGTACAGGTCCAGGCGGTCGGCGGCGGCCGCGGCCAGGCATTCGGCCAAGCCATGCAGCCGGGCTTTGTCGTCGCCGGGTACCACCACGACGCGCGGCGCCAGGGCGGCGATAGCGGTAGCCTCAAGTTGGGCATAGCAGCCGCTGACCAGCAGCAAAGCCGCCGGATTGCGCCGCGCCGCCAGCCGAATCTCGCGCCGGGCCTTCTGCTCAGCCTTACTGGTGACGGTGCAGGTATTGAAGACATGAACCTCGGCGCTGGCAGCGACAGCGCGAGAAAAGCCGGCCGGGCTACCCTGGTCGCCAGAAATACTAGCCACGCTGCCGCCAGAGTCGTCGTCCGGGTCGCATAACGTCATGTCACTCGGGCCGGATCGGGGCCATACATCCGCGCCAGCCGCCGCGAAGGCCGCCGCCAACGACTCGCTCTCCAGCTGGTTCAGCTTGCAGCCAAAGGTGCGGAAGTGGACAGTCAGGGACACCGAAAACTCAGCCGCGCAGCCGGGCGGCCACCCGATCGCGACCGGCTTGGGCATCACTCATGCCGGGACTGATACGCAAGGCGGCGTTATAGGCTTCCAGGCCGTTCTGCCAGTCGGACAGCCGCTCGCGGACAAAGCCCAGCCGCGCCCACCAGCGGGCATTGTTCGGCTCGTACTGCAAGGCGGTGCGCATGGCGATATCGGCATGGTTCAGTTTGTCCTGGCGCAGGTACACCTCGCCGACAAACTGATAGGCCGTACCGATGCGCGCGCCATCGGGCAGTTGGTTGATGTACATGGTAAAATAGTTAAGCGCTTCCTGGTTTTTGCCCTGAAAGAAAAAAGCCTCGCCCAGAATCTCGATGATACGCGGGTCGCGCCGAATATTATAGGCCCGAGTGGCGTAAATCTCGGCGTCGGCGTAGCGCTGCATGGCCACCAAGGTCCAACCTAGCACCACGTAAGATTCGATATTGGACGGATTATCGGCCAGTTCGGCCAGGCAAATCTGGCGGGCTTCTTCGAGGCTGCCAGCCCGGAATTTCTGCAGGGCGTCTGGCTTGCCGGCCACGCTTTCTTGGGTCCAGGCCAGGCCGACGCCGAGCGTCAGCAACAAGACGATGGCCAGGAAACGCGTCCCGGCGGCTCGATTGGTATGGTCAGCCATTTTTCTTCCCCGTCATAGTGCAGACGCCCGAATAGAAGCAACCGGTTTCCATGCTCACTTCAGCTGCCACGATATTGCCATCGACCGAGCAACAGGCGTGCAATTCCACCCGGCCGGAGGCCTTGATGCTGCCCTTAATCCGGCCACGGACGCTGACGTCGTGGGCCACGATGCTGGCTTCGACCACGGCCTGCTCGTCGATGTACAGGTCGCTCTCGGTTTCGATACGACCCTTCACCTTACCGCGGATCATCAGCGGCTCATTAAAGATTAAGGTACCATTGAAGTCCACGTCGGCGGCCAGAATGGTATCGAGGATGTCCTCGTCCACCGGCGCAAATTCTACGTCTGTCATGGCGCTATAATATGCCAAAAGCGGCCGGCTATCAAGCGGCAAAAACGCGGCACAACGGACGAAGCCGGCGGCTCAGCGCAGCGATTGGTTTACGATACAGCCCTTCTCTTAGTCGAGCCTTAGCTTTTGCCCGGACAGGGCTCTGGTGACGATGAAGGAAACATGGCAAATCTCGATGTAAGTACCCGAGTAGACCGTCCCGATGACGATCACTTGAGCCTTGTCGTTAATAGCCAGGGATTCCAGGCTCCGTCCGGTAGCCGGCGCCTGTTTTTTCAATTCCGCCAGACTCGCCACTAAGGCGATATTCTTGTCACGAATCCAGGAAATCTTCCTCTGGATTACATAGTCGATGCCACAGATGGATTCAGTCCTCGGGCCGGCTCGATAACCCGGGCCAACTCGACTTCCACGACGACCCCAAAAACGGTATTGCACACGAAAATGGCGTCCTGAATGACCTTCCAGTCGATATCATAGGTAATCTTCAGCTCGGCCAGACGCTTTTCGACACTGCTCAAGGTCAGCGGCTTTATGCCTTCGGCAGGCGGGTGAAAGTAGCCATACGCTGAAAGCTTGTCCAGAGAAATCGATATTTCCAGATACCCATCCGACCCGGGCTCGAGCGGATTGTCGATGCTGACCATTTCAGCCCGCCGCGCCGTTTCGCTAACCAAATCCTTGATCGACTTGGGGAAGCCGGATTACGCGCCAAACAGGTCGATATCCGCCAACAAAGCCTCGGCGTCCTCGATAGCTTTCAGCCCGCCCGGGTATCGCCTGGGAGAGACAGTAGGGCTTGTCTTGAAAAAAATCAATGACTTTGGCGACCTCGAACGGTTTCCTGAGCAGGCCAATCGCCCCGGCCGCCAGAGAGCGCACCGCCAAAGGATCGGCGGTAAAGCCGGTAATCACGAACACCGTGCTGGATGGCTCGTTCTCGAACAAGGTTTCGGTAACTTCGGCGCAGTTCAGGCCGGGCCTGCGGATATCGACCGGCGCCAAATCCTAGCCGTTGGCCAACGCGCCGTTCAATCCCGGTCGGAAATCGGAAAAGACATCCACCTGGTGGCCTAAATCCCCGAAAATCAGCTTGATGCCTTCGAGAACAAATTCTTCACTGTCGATTACCAGTATCTTTTTTATTACACAGCACCCCGGATTAAAGCGGCGAGCAATACGATGGACGGAAACCATCTAGCCACAAGATACTCCAATCCACGGATAGTCAATTCTGTTAGTTAATCCCAAGGACAGGCGACCCAGCAACGCCGTTAGCGCCCCGTTCCTCTCTGCAACGACTTTTGGTGCAGGCGAGGATTATGACAAGGCGCGACCGCGCGGGAGGCGTGAAGGCGGGCTCTTGCCCGTCGAACGTCGCCCGCACGGCCGCAACGCCGTCAGAACCCCGCCTGCTCCAAAAGCTAGCGCCCCGCCTGCTCCAAAAGCTGGAAGAGGCTGGCCAGTTGCTCGACCGACAGCCGCTCCGCTCTGACATCCGGAGCCAGGCCGAGGGACTCAACCGCCGCGTCGAAGGCGGCTTCGGCGATGCCACTGGCTTTGAGGTTGTTGCGCAGGGTCTTGCGGCGGGCAGCGAAGGCGGAACGCGTGAAGCGTGTGAATTTCTTGTCACCAGCGCAGGACGGGGCGTCGGCTCGGAGCTCCATGGCCACCACGGAGCTGACGACGCGCGGCTGCGGCCAGAACATGCCGGCCGACAGGTCAAAGGCCTTGCGGACGCGATAGAGCGAATGGCAGAGCACGGTAAAGGAAGAGTAATCCTTGTCGCCCGGCTTGGCGGTCATGCGCTCGGCCGCTTCCTTCTGGATAGTAAAGACCATACGCGGCGGCGTCAGGCCGCCTTCCAGCAGGGCGGCGATCATGGCGCTGGCGACATTGTAGGGCAGGTTGCCGAAGATGCAGTCCGGAGCAGGCTGTTCGGCGCGGGCCCGGCGCCAGGTGGCCAGGAAGTCGCCCTCGTAGAGCCGGAAAGTGGGTAGGCTGCCGTAGACGTCGGTCAGGAAGCGCGCGAAACCGTGGTCGATCTCGAAAGCCGAGAGGTCGAGGCCGGCGTCGAGGGCCAGGGCTGTCATGGCGCCAAAACCGGGGCCGATTTCCCAGCAACGGGGCGGAGGCTGGTCACTGCCCGGCAAGGCCAGCAGCTTGAACAAGCGTTGACGGGCGCCTTGGTTAACCAGGAAGTTCTGGCCGAAGCGCTTCTGCATGGCAAAGCCCATGCTTTCCAGGAGCACGGCCAGTTCCTTGGGTGAATTGTAATCGGGCCGGACGCCGGGTGGCAGGGCGCTGCCAGCCAGCAGATTGGCGGGCTGGGGGCCAGAGGGCTGAGGACTGATGTCTAACACGGTAATATCCGGCATGGATGCCAGCATACAGTAGCAGGCCAGCCAGCGCAATAGTCGCCGCCAGCGCCCAACGACCGACGCCGGTAGCCGGTCGCAACGACGGCAGGGCGGCAGCTAGGTTGATCCAGGCCAGCAAGACATCGTGCAGCAACTTGCACAAAGGCGCGGTCAAGTCGGCGGCGACCGGCACAACAGCCACCAGGATGGTGGACAGGGCGCCAGCCCACAGCAATGCGGCCGTCAAGGGGCCGGCCACCGTCGAAGTGATTATGGAAAAGGGATTGAGGCTGCCCAGCGCCACCAACCCGAGCGGGGCGGTGGCGAAGAAGGCCGCCATGCCTAGCCCGGTAGCACCGGCCACAATCGGCGGCAGCCAGCGCTTCAGCCAGAGCGCAAAGCCGCCGGCATACAACGTAATGCCGGCCACCGCCAGATACGACAGGATGAAGGACAAGCTGTGGACGCTATCCGGCGCGGCGGCCAGGCTGATGGCGAAGGCGCCGCAGAGGTAGACATACTGCGGTTGCGGCCGGTCCAGCTCCTTGGCCAGGCTGGCCAAGCCGAACATCAGACCGGCTCGCAGCACGGACGGCCCGGCGCCGACCAGCCAAACGTAGACGGCGATTAACAGGCAACTGGCATAGTTACCGACACGCTTGCCGAGCAACGGCGTCAGTAGACAGCCCAGCATCAGGGTCAAGACGCCCAGATGCTGGCCGGACAGGGCCAGAATATGGGCGCAGCCGGCGGCTTGGAAGCGGCGGGCGACTGCCGAGTCGAGCTGGTCGCGGACACCGACCAACAGCGCCTCCAGCAGAGGCGCGGCCTCGGCGCCGCCAGCCCGGGCCAGCAAGCCAAGCAGGTCCTGGCGCGCGGAAAAGCGCAGCGTCTCCAGCCCGGCGGCCGGCGGCTCGACTAGTAGCTGATCGCGATCGGCGAATACCAGACCTGGCGGCCCGGTCAGCGCATTTTCACCCACGCGGGCCGGCGACAAGCCGGCCCGCACCAGGAAGGCGCTGCCCACCGGCCAAGGCAGCCCGCCACGGACGCAGAGCAGCACCGGGCCGCCGGCCGTGGCTTGAGCGCCATCAGCCGCCGCCACCGAACCTAGTTGCAAGGGATAAGCGCGCAGGCCGCTGGCCGTAATGCGGCTGTCACTGGCCAACCTTGCCCGGAAAGACATGACGCTGACTGGCGGCAGGCCCCAGGCCAGGCGCTTGGCCCGCGCCGCGATGCCCGCCCGAGCCCCGGTTCCAGACAGCAGGCCAAGGGCCAGCACCAGCCACAGGCCGCGCCGGGCGGCCAGCCAGGCCAGTCGCGGCCGCGGTCGCGCACCACGAGGTCGCCAGGCTGGTCCCCAGCCGGGGCCACAGCCGTCCCTCGCCCTCGACCGGGCCGACCGGGCCGACCGGGCCGACCAGGGCTTGGACAGGCGCCGACGCCGCGCCACCACCAGCCAGGGCAAACAGGCCAAGGCCAGCAAGCCAGCGGCGGCCAGGACGGCGGCGACCCGAAACCCGCCCCCAGCCGGCAGGTAGACCGGCAGGGCGGCGGCCAAGCAGCCGGGCAGCAGCCAATGCGGCCGCGCAGACTTCGTCGTCAGGTTCATAAAAAAAAGACGCCGCGAAAATAAGCGGCGTCGGCACAATCGGGGATACGAGCGCTGAACTAGATTTACCAGCGCAATTTCTGCAACGCGTCGCGGGCGGCCCGCTTGATGGTTTCCGAGTACTGTAAATAACCGACGTACAGCAGATAATCGAAGGCCGCCTTGTCGCCCAGGTTACCGAGGTTATTGATAACCGCCAGGACGATCTGCTCGTCGTAAGTCTTGCTGCCCTGCTCGGTTTCGGTGTTGATCAGCTGCAGGTAGATGGCCAGGGCCTGGGCGGCTTCGGCCGTGCCCATGGCGCCCAGCAAAGCGACGGCCTCGAGGAAGTCGGACTTGGTAATCTGATTGCGGTTGAACCTGGTCTGGAAATCGTAGAAATGACGCACGGCGATGGTGGAGGCGCGCTGCCAGCCGAGTCTGGTAAGTTCGCGGGCGGCCAGCACCGCCAGGCCGCTCAGGGCCTGCTGGTCGGCATTGGAAGCCGGTTGGGTGGTCACGCTGACTAGCAAGGCGGCCTCGGCCAAGGCGCCACGCTGCTCGGCCGGCAAGGCATCGCCGGACAGGCCGACCTGCAGGGCGGACAGCTTAGTGGCGACCGGCTCGTCCTGGATGACGCCGGTGAGGTAGTTGCCGAAATCGCCATCCAGGTTGGCCATGGCGGCGACGGCCGAAGCTGAAATGCCCCGGCTGTAACCGGCGATGAAGGCCGAGAACAAAACCCGGAAGGAACTGGCGTCGCCAAGCTGGCCGATGGTGAAAATCAAGGCATCAAGCACCTGATTGTCGGCTGGCACGCCGGAACTAAACAGGGAATTCTGAGTGTCCAGCACATTGTTCAACTCGGCCAACAAGGGCTTGTTGCCCGCGCCCAGCTCGGACAGGGCTTGCAGCACCGGCACCCGCACCGCCGTTTCACGGTAGGACTTGAACAGGTTCATCAATAGCCCGGCGGCCGAACTTTGCTGAAACTGGCGCAGCATGTTCACCGACAGAATAGAAATATCGCGCAGCAGCACGTCGGTCTGCAGCAAGGAAGCATTGTCGAGCACGAACTGCAGGGCCGTCTCATAGAGCGGCCCCATGTTCTGGAAGGCTGCGGCTTCCTGGAGCAAGTCGAGCTTGGTGGCCAAGCTGGCTCTGGCAAAATTGCGGCGGTAGGATTCTACCAGGACGGTCGGGTCTTGCGCCCACAGCGTGGCGGACAGCGCCAGCAAGCAGACTAGACCAATCATTCTCACCTTTGTCATCAAAACCTCCCGAGCCGCCGTTGTATTGCAGATTATAGCGCTATTTGCTGTAAAAAACCGTCTCGTCGAAGACCGCGCCGTTAGAGGAACGCTGCTCCCTGGTATTATAAACGTGGGAGCGGATGAGGTTACGCATGCGCGGGCTGGGCTGCATGGCCTGGATATGCAGCTGTGACTGATTCTTGGCGGCCTGATATTCCGATCCCTTGACCACGCCGGACAGCACGATCTGGTCGTCGTCCAGCCAGACCTGGATTTTTACCTGCATGCCGACCTTGGCCTTGCCGCCGATCAGGATGGCGGCGCCGTCTTCCGATATATCCTGCACGATGCACTTCATGCCGGGCACGCGCTCCGGTTTCTCGTAGGCGCCGTACAAATGCTTAAGCAGGTAGAGGTAGGCTGGCAACTGCGAGCGCACCCGCAAGGATTTGCGTTTCTGGGTTCGGAAAAGCGAATCGGAATGGCCCAATTGCAGCACCGGGATGTTGCGGACACGTAACTCTTCCAGGATGTAAGTATCGAACACGTAGCCGGCATCGTCCTGTCGCCAGAAATAGACCGACACTTGGTGGCCCTTCCAGACGAAGTTGGCTGGCAGGCGGCTGCCGGACGGCAGGGTGATGATGATACAGCGATCGGTGTTTTCCATAACGGTGGCGTGCATGACGCCGAGGACCGGCAGCAGTATCTTGACGCGCTGGTTCATGCGGATCATGCGGCTAGAACGGATGCCGAGGTGGTATTTTGGCTGCTCGAATTCCAACTTCTTACGGAAATCGTAGAGTTTTTCCATGAACAGAACCGTGTCGCGCTTTTTGTCGACGCCGTCCTTGCGGTACTGCTGGGTGAGTGAACGAATAACCGTATCCAGCTCGCGGATCGACCAGAACACGTTAGTTGGATCATCGCATTCGGCCAAGGCAGCGGTGCGCTTGATAAGATTGGCTTCGGGAACGCTAAAACCGACTTCCTTGGCGCGGGCGTAAAATTCAATCGGCGAATAACGGCGGTTGCCGCGTAAGAATAAACTTAGGGCTATCAGGATGAGAATCAATATTATGATCGGAAAAATCAACAACATGATATACTAGTATACATGGAAAGCCCGATTAAGTCACGCTCCATGAAGCTGGCTGGCCTGACGGCCGTGGCTCTGGCCTGTCTGGCGCTCGGCCGCCTGCCACCGCTGCTCAGCGGCAGCTCCAGCCTGCAGGGTCGGCCGGCGGCCGGCTACCTGGCGCTAACGGCGCTAGTGGCCGCCGGCCAAGTGCTGCTGCTGGTCTGGGCCAGTCGCCGTCTGGACTTGCCGCCGACCGGGGACCTGGCCGGACGACAGACCGCAGTCTGGTGGCGGCCGCTGGCGGCTTTGGCCGTGTTCATCGTCATGGGCCTACTCCAGGCTAGCCTGACCGGCTTAGGCGGTGCCAGCCAGGCGGCCGCGTCGCCCCTGGTCAGCTCGGGCAGCCGGAGCCCGGCCTGGATCGTGGCCGCCGCTCTTTTTGCCATTGGCATCGGCTGCCAGGAAGAACTGCTGTACCGCCGCTTCCTAGCGGACGGCTTGGACAGCTGCCTGGCCGACGCCACCAACGATGGCGACCCAGCTGGCGGCGCCACCCGCTCCCGGCTGAAGGCCGAACTGGCCAGCAGCCTGCTGTTCGGTTTCGGCCACCTCTACCAGGGCTGGTCCGGCGGCCTGGCCGCCTTCGTGGCCGGCTGGCTGCTTTGCCGCTTGTATCGCCGGGGTCGGGACTGGCCCAGCCTGGCCCTGGGCCACGCCGCCTGGGACTTCTTCGTGTTGATGATGCGCGCCTGAACGGCCGACAGCACGCCTAGTCACTTGGCCGCCTTTACAAAAGGCTAGTAATGCGCTATCAGTATTATTGAATGCCGCCAGCCATTCAGGCTGCTGTCCGGGAGGATCTGATGAAAAAAACTTTGTTTAGGATGCTGCCGCTAGCCGCACTGGCCGCCATGAGCCTGTACCTGCTGCCAGCCCAATCCAGCGCCAACCCCAGCACCGCGCCGGTCGCCGCGACCAGCGCCAGCCTGACGCCGATCCTCGACACGATGGCCGCCAACTACTATCTGAGCAACCTGCGCGCCGCCCTCGGCAGCTTTACCTGGGAATACAGCAACTTGCCCACACCCTTCGCCCGCTGGCTGGAAGAGCAGCTGCAGGCCGCCGTTACCATGAACAGCCGCCTGCAGCTAGTCAACCGCAACGCCGGCGCCGCCATGGACCCGGCCTTCCGCGCCGAATACGAGGCCTTTTTCCGCGAGACCGAAACCGGCGCTTTGTTGCACGGCCGCTATTTCCTGGAGGCCGACAACGTCCGCGTCCGACTGGAACTGACCGACCTAGGCTCGGGCACCCAAATCGCGGCTCGGGACTGGCTATGGCCGCAGGCCCAAGTGCCCGGCTACGCCAGCGTGGCGCCGGCCCCAGCCGCCCGCGAGCGGGCCCAGGAACTGGCCAGGCTGGGCATCAACAGCGGCGGCTTGACCGTGTCTTTGTCCACCAGCCGGGGTTCGGGCGCGGCCTATCGCGTCGGCGAACAACTCGAAGTGCTGCTGACCGTCAGCCGCGACGCCTACGTGCGCCTCTACCACATCGATTCCGCCGGCCAGATCCAGCTTATTTGGCCGAATCGTTTCCACGGCGGCAACGGCCTGGTACGCGCCGGCCAGACCATACGCCTGCCTGACGCATCGCGTCAGTTCAGCTTCAACTTAGTGCCACCCTACGGCACGGAGTTCCTCAAGGCGGTGGCCAGCAGCCTGCCCTTCGTTGACGCGGTCGGGGACTTCGCCGACCTGGGCAGCGACAGCCGCCAGGTAATCAGCCGCGGCCTCCAGGTGGCCGGAACCGCCGCCAGCGCCACGGCCAGCGCCGCGCCGGAAATGGCCGAGAGCCTGGCCTCCTACTACATCGGCCCCTGACCCGGCCGGGAATCGGCGGCCAGCCCGTGACAGGCTGGTGGCTTTCCGCTATGATAAAGCCATGCTACCACAAGAAAAACTGAAGCGCGACCTTAACGAATGGTTTCGCCATAATTATCAGACGCCAAACTCCAAGGATTTTGACGCCTTGCGCAGCCTCTTCACCCGCGCCGTCCGGCCCTTGCCGGAAAACACCGCCAACGGGTTCTTCAGCACCTTCCTGTCCCGCTACCAGGCCGATGGCCAGCCGGCCAGGAGTGCGGCCATCGACTGGCTGGGCGGCGTCGGCTCCCTTTTACTCGCCGATTACGACGGCACCGCCTTTAGCCGCCAGGATTGGACGGAAATCCGCGATCTGGTGACCAGCGACGCCGGCGACCTCGATCTGGATCTCCTGACCTACATCCTGAGCCAGGTGATGGAACATGGCGGCATCTGAGCCGGCGGCCGGGGCTGGACCAGCGGCCGAATGGTTTGCCAAGGACGAGTTCTGGACCAATTACGCGCCGCTGATGTTCGACGCCAGCCGCTGGGCGGAAATACCGGCCATCGTCGACGGCCTTATCCGGCTGAGCGGCTGCCAAGCGCCGGCTGCGGTACTCGACTCCTGCTGCGGACCGGGTCGACATGGTCTGGAACTAGCCCGGCGCGGCTACCGGGTTTGCGGGGTGGACATCACCGCCGCCTATCTGGCGGCCTTCGCCGACTCTGCCACCGCCGAAAGCTTGACCGTCGAGCTGGTTCAGGCCGACGCCCGCCACTTCCAGCGCCCGGCGGCTTTTGAACTGGCTCTCAACCTGTTTACCAGCTTTGGCTACTTTGCCAGCCCGGCCGAGGACCAAGCCTACCTGGGCCAGCTCTGCGCCAGCCTCAAACCAGGTGGTCACTTAGTAATGGACATGGTGGGCAAGGAAACCGCCGTACGAGACTTCAGCGAAGGCGAGTGGTTTGAACGCGACGGCAAGCTGATCCTGACCGAATTTTCGGTCGTTGGCGCCTGGGAAGGCCTACGCAACCGCTGGATCATCATCGACGGGGCCAACAAGATCGACCACGCCTGGGTGCAGCGGCTCTATTCGGCCTTTGAACTGCGCGCGGCCCTGCAGGGAGCCGGTTTTAAGCAGGTGACCATCTACGGCTCCTGGGACGGAGCGGCCTACGACCAACAAGCCGATAGCCTGATAGCCGTAGCCGAGAAATAATCGCCCGCCAGCCTGGTCAAGCCGGAAAAAGGCTCGACAATTTAGCGTTTTAAGCCGATACTTTAGCGAAGAAGACTATCAGGCTGTCGAGGGGCGTCGAGTCTCTCAACCAGCCGCAGAGCACAGCGCGCAGGACGGAAGCAGGCATGGCACACATAGGCATCAAACTGGCCGATGGCAGTTTTTACCCGATTCTCGACGAGGACAGCGCGGCCCGCAAGGCAATGGTCGTTACCACGGTAAAAGACCGGCAGCCAAGCGTCCGCATCAACCTGTACAAGGCAGAAGACGGCACGGCGTCGACCGGCATGCTCTATGTCGGCTCGCTACTGATCGAGGACTTGCCGCCTCAGGCCCGGGGCGGTCCGGACATCCGCCTGGAGCTGAGCCTGGACGAGGCCGGCGAGCTGCACGTTGAGGCCAGCGAGAAAACGACCGGGGCCAGTCAATCCCTAAGCGTCAGCCTCGGCGACCTAGCTCCTCCAGCCGACGATGAGCTGCCCGATTTTGACCTCGGGGACACGGACGACGCGACGCCGCCGGCCGACGGCGAACCGCCAATCAGCCTGGTCGGCGACGACCTAGACAGCGATTTCCCCAAGTTGGACGACGAGTTGCCGTCACTGGACGACGAGACGCCCGAGCCGGACACCATCGATAACGGAATGGACAACCTGGACAGCGAATTCCCCAGCCTGGACAACGACCTACCCACCATGGACGAGGAGATGCCAAGCCTGGATGACGAGGTGCCCAATTTAGATGACGACCAGACCGATACCAGCAGCGACGGCAACATGGATGATTTCAACCTGTCGGCCGCCGATGGCCTCGATACCAGCCCTTATAACGACGACAGCAACGACGAACCCAGCGCCGAGGACTTCGAAAGCGCGGCCGCGGCCGCGGCCAATGAAAATTTCGACATGCCGGACGACTTTACCCTCGCCGACAACCCGCCGCCCGATGAGTTCAGCAGCGCGGCCGACGACTTCGATACAGCGGCCGACGATAATCCGACGCCGCTGGAAGTGCCCCTGACGGCGACCGCGCAGCGCCCGGTCCGCACCCGCCGCGAAGCCGCCCCGGCCAACGACAGCGACCTGTCCCTTGACCATAAACGGCGCGGGCTGCCGGTCTGGTTGCGTATCGTGCTTATCCTGGTCAGTCTGGCTGCCCTGCTCGGGCTGGCCTTCGTGGTGTTCCGCTGCGTCGCCGACCGCACGCCGCCCATCCCCGACGCCACCGCCTTGCAGCCGCTGCCCCCGCTGGTGGTACCTACCTTGCCGCCGCTAACGCCGCCGCCTGTTACCACCCCGGCGGTGACCACGCCGCCGCCGGAAACCACACCGGCGGTAACCACGCCGCCCGTTGCCACCACACCGGTCGTCACGCCAGCGGTCAGCGCCGAAACCACACCGCCGGAGACTACCGCCCCCCGCGGCGACCGGCCACCGACTACGCCGCGCGAGCCTGGCGTCTGGTACCGACTACGCTGGGGCGACACCTTGTGGGACCTCTCAAATTCCTATTACCGCAATCCCTGGCAATACATGAAAATCTTCCGGGCCAACCCGGACATCATCGTACATCCGGACCGGATCATCGCCACCACGTGGATCTATATCCCGAAGTAAGCCGTCGCCGGCCGGGGCATCCGGCCGAACTAGCCGGCGGGGCTAGCCTCAGACTCCAGCCGGCGCAGCCGCCGACCGCGTCCAGGCCGGGCCGGCGGCGATGGCCTGGACGCGCACCGGGCAAGCCGGCCCGTGCGCCCCGTCCAGGTAGCCCGAACTCATCAGAAATTCATTGACGATCTCCGGGCCGGTGAAGACCAGCGTGGCGCGGAACAACGTGATCCAGGCGTCCAAAGACCGCGGCTGGTGCGCGTCCAGCCAGCCTTGGAACGATCCATACCCGGGGCGCTGCGCCTGGAGGCGGCGGGCATTCTCGATGGCGGCGTCGACCTTGCGCCGGTTGCGGATGATGCCTGAATCGGCCAGCAGCCGCAGGCGGTCGGTCTCGCCGAAGGCCGCCACGGCGTCGATCGAGAAGCCGACGTAGGCGCGGCGGAAGTTTTCCTCCTTGCGCAGCATCATCGACCAGCCGAGACCGGCCTGGTTAATTTCCAGTAACAGCAAGCCGAATAGCCAGCTTTCGCCGGCCTCCCCTTTTGGTGGCGGAAAACCATAGCGGCGGTCGTGATATATCCGGTCGGGATGGGCGGCCGGCAGGCCGGCGCAATAGGCGCAGTAGGGCGGTAAACCGGTTTCGGGCATGGCTTCAGCCTTCGCCGTCAGCTGGGGCCGCCGCCGCGTCGCTTTTTGTCCCGACGCCACCGGCCTGGTTGGCGGCTCCGATCAGCGGGATAACGGCTAACAGTAGCTCGGTCATGCGGGTGGCGTTGCGCCGGAATATCTCCAGCACCGCTTCCTGGGTAACCGGCGCCTCGTCGGCCTTCCAGGAGTCGTAATCGGTGGCCATGGCGATAGCGGCGTAAGGCAAGCCCAGCTCGGCGGCGATGGCGCATTCCGGCGCCGTGCTCATATTGATGATGTCGGCGCCCCAGCTGCGGAACAGGCGCGACTCGGCCCGGGTGGAAAAGCGCGGCCCCTCGATGGTGACCACGGTGCCGCGCGGGTGCAGCCGGATGCCCAGCCGCCGGGCCGTTGCCCGCAAAAGCGCGCGCAGGCCGGCATCAAAAGGCTCGGCCATCGGCGTGTGATGCAGGCCGTCGGCGAAGCTGTCGAAGACGCTCAAGTCGCGGCGGCGGGTGAAGTCGATAAACTGGTCGGGCAGGACGAAATCGCCGCGCCGGATGCGGTGCCGCAGCGATCCGACGGCGGTGGTGGCCAGGATGTGGCTGCAGCCCTGATCGGCCAGGGCTAGCAGGTTGGCCCGGTTGGGCACCATGGTCGGGCTGATGGAGTGGTCGCGGTCGTGGCGCGACAGGATGATTACCTCGGTGCCGCCGACCGCGCCGGCCGTCAGCGTCGACGAAGGCCGGCCGAAGCGACCACCGACCGCCAACTCGCGTGAATATTTCATAATATCGGGATTCTCCAGCCCCGACCCGCCGATAATGCCTATCTTGACCATATTCATGCCTCCCCGTCGCGCAAGCCGGCCGCGCTCAGCCGGTCCATGAGTAATCCATAAGCTTCCGCCAGGTTGCGCCCGGCCACGAAAATGCCATCCTGGTGGCCGCGCGTCACCACCAAGAGCGGCAGGTCCGGCGCAGCCGGTGCTGTACCGCTAGACAGGGCCATCAAGGCGCGATAGAGCGCCGCGCTGCCGTACGTCACATCGGCCGCCGTAGTGGCAATGCCGCCGTTCCCGGCATCGGCGGCCGCTAATTCGGACTGCCACAGGCCGCGGCAATGGACGTGGATAACCGCGCCGACCTCCGGCCGGGCATAGAATGCGCCGTGGCTGAGCGACTCGCTGGACGGCAGGCCGAGGCCGACGCAGGCCACGGCGTTGGCAGCGAAGTCGCAGGCTGTTACTAAAACGTAATCCTCGCCGGACAGGACCGGCAGCCGGCCGGTCTGGGAGCCGGTGATGACGAAGCCGCCGCCGCTACGGCGTTGGCTGACGTTGCCGTACCCCAGGTTGAGCGCCGCGTCGTGACCGACCAAACCCTGCCGCCACAGCCGCGAACGCCAGCCCTCCAGCTCCTGCCACAGCGTCGCCTGCAACGGACCGCCGCGCTCCTGGGCGCTGACCGTGAACTTGAGGACGCCCTCAGTCGGCATCGACTGCCCCCGGCCGCTTGCCAAGCGGCTGGCTGGGCAAGGGGTCTGCTAGTTGGTCAGCCAGTTGGTCAGCGGTAAAAACGCCATATTCGGTGATGTAGCCGTCCACCAGCCGGGCCGGCGTAACGTCGAAGGCGTAATTGGCCGCCCGGGTGCCAGGCGCGTACAGCCCGATGCTGGCCAGGGCAACGTCGACTCCAGCGACGTCGGCTCCAGCGGCACCGTCGACCAAGTGACGGCCGCGCACGGTAAGCACCTCGGACGGGTCGCGTTCCTCGATGGGAATGCGGCCGACGCCGCTGGCCAGCGTGGCGTCGAAACTGGGCGAAGGCAGGGCCACGTAAAACGGCAGGCCGTTGTCGCGGGCAGCCAAGGCCTTGAGGTAGGTGCCGATCTTGTTGGCCACGTCGCCGTTGCGCGCCGTGCGGTCGGTGCCGACGATGACGGCGTCGACCAGGCCCTGCTGCATCAGGTGCCCGCCAGAATTGTCGCAGATGACGGTGTTGGCGATGCCGTTCTGGGACAGTTCCCAAGCGGTCAGGGCGCCCTGGTTGCGCGGACGGGTCTCGTCCACCCAGACCTCCAGGCGCAGGCCGCGCCGGGCCGCCTCATAAAGCGGCGCGGTGGCCGTGCCGTGATCGACCGTGGCCAGCCAGCCGGCGTTACAATGCGTCAGGATGCGCAGCGGGCGGTCGCCGATACCGGCGGCCAGCCGCTCCAGCCAGTCGGCGCCATGGCGGCCGAGAGCGGCGCAGATGGCGACATCCTGCTCGGCCAGGGCGTCGGCCAAGGCGCGGCTGAGGCGGACCGCCAACGCGTTATCAGCGGTGGTAGCGCTAGCGGCGGTGCCGGCGTTGACGCCGGCGCTGCCGGGAGCGGCGGGCAGGAAAGCGGCCAGGGCACGACGCTGCGTGGCTAGCGCCCAGTGCAAGTTGACGGCCGTCGGCCGGGCGGCTAGCAAGCCGGCTAAAGCTACCTCCAGCGCCGCGGCAAAGGTAGCCGGCGGCCGGTTGGCATACTCCAGGCAGGCCAGCCAGACGCCGTAGGCAGCGGCCACGCCGATCAGCGGGGCGCCGCGCAGGTGCATATCGCGGATGGCCGTGGCCATGGCCCGCCAATCGCCGACCGTCTCGATAACCAGGTTAAAGGGCAAATGCCGCTGATCAATCAGGCAAACCGACGATCCGTCAGCCGCCGGCCACATAGTGCGATACGGTGTCCCGTCAATAAGCATGACCGCCTCCAGACTTCATTCTAGCAGCCGGCGGGCGATCTGCCCAGCCACCGACAACGCTTTCCGCGTCGTCCGAGCAAGAATCAGGCCACCTGGGGCGTTTGCCTAATAAGGTGTTGAAAAACGCGAATGCGGCTTTTTAACACTTCAAAAACCGGTACAATTACGCAGCATAACGCAGTTATGCGAGAAATTGTTAAGATTGTTGGAAAAGCAACCGGCTTTTTCAACAACCTGCTCTTGCCTGCTGGCCGATCTCGGGTTAAAGTTCAGGCATGGAAAAGGATTCGCCTCAAGCTCAAACCGAGACGCCGGCAAGCGCCACTTCACCGCTGCAGTACCCGTTGATCGCCCTGGAAAAATACGAATGCGCCCTGGCGCGCGTCGCCTACTTCCATCACGATTTCCAGCAGGAGATGGTGGCCATTGGCGAGGAAATCGGCAAACAGACTAGCCTGTCGGTCGCGGCCGTCGGGCGTTGCCGTGAGGTTGCGCCGTTCCTGGACGCCATCGCCGCCCACATCAAGGCCATCAACGATGGCACGCTCCAGGTCGGCGGCTACGTCCAAGCCGGCCGGGAGGGCCTCAGCGTCTCCATCGGCGACATCCAGGCGGCCATCGAGCAGCTCAAGCAACGCAACCTGGAGATGCGCGGCATCCTGGACATCAGCCGCCAGGTCACCGAGAGCGTCAATAAAATCGCCGAGATCGCCATCGAGAACAAGGTCATTGCCATCAACGCCTCGGTGACGGCCAGCAAGGCCAGCGACAAGGTGAAGGGCTTCAAGGTCATCGCCAATGAGATCACCCGCATCTCGGCCACCATGGCCGAGCGGGTCGGCCTGATCGTCGACCACGCCGCCCAAGCCGGCGAGCGCATGCAGCAAATCATGCAAAATATGGACGAGAGCATTACAACCACGCAGGCCGCCCTCGGCAACATCGACGAAGCCTTTGCCCTGCTGGACAAGATCGACGGTACCATCCACGAGGCGGCCATCGCCAACGCCGACATGTTGGCCGAAAACCACCAGCTCAGCCAGAAAATCCATACCCTCAACGATGCCCTCGGCGCCATCGAGACTACTATCGCCCAGACCGGCGAGCAGGCCGCCCGGGTGCAGTCCGTCATGGACCAGCAGGCTAGCTGCATCGCCAACGTTAACCGGCTAGTGCCGGAGCTGCGCTCGCTGGGCGAAGCCATCGCGGCCGGCAGCCAGCCTGCGGCCAAGCCCAAATGCCTGCGCTTCTGCGAATCGCCTATCACCACCATCGACCCCACCTGGACCAGGATGCTACGCGAAACCCATTTCGCCACCTACACCTGCATCCGCCTGCTGCGCTACTCCAGCGACCGCAAACTGGTGCCGTACCTGGCCGAAACCTGGTTCCTGCATCCAGATGGCCGCACCTGGGAATTCAAGCTCAAGCAAGGCGTCCTCTTCCACGACGGCAGCCCGATCACGGCCCGCGACGTCAAGTTTTCCTTCGAGCGCCTGATGAACCCAGCGCTCGACTCGCCCTACGCCAACCTCTTCGCCATCATCGCCGGCGCCGAGGAGTACATCGCCGGCCAGACCAAGGCGGTGGCCGGCATTAAGATGGTCGGCAGTCAGACTATCCAGTTCAAGCTGACCAGTTCCTTCAATTTCTTTCTCAGCCTGCTGGCCTTGAGCTATTGTTCTATCATAAAGAGCGACCCGGCCATCGCCGCCCGGCAGCTGAAGCCCGGTGAACTGGTCTCGGCCGGCCCCTTCCGCCAAGTGCCTTCGGGCAGCCCGAATCTGGACCGCCTGGTCGGCAATCCGCATTTTATAAACGGGCGCCCCTTCCTGGACAGCCTGGAGATCGTCCGCAACGTCGGCGACGTCCCGACGGCCTTAGCCGATGGACGGCTGGACCTGGCCTACAACCAGGCGGCGGCCCAGGCCGACCTGATCCGCCAGAAAAAATTCGACGGCGAGCTACAGTACTATACCTCGCGCTATTGTTACGGCCTGCTGGTCAACTTCAAACGTGACAATTACCTAACCAGGAGTCCGGAATTGCGCCTGGCGCTGCAGATGGCCGTAGACAAGGACGCCATCGTCAACCAGGTGCTCGGCGGCAAGGCCGTCCGGGCCGACGCGGTTCTGCCGCCGGACATGCTCGATAACGGGGGGCGCCGTTTCGTGCCCTACAACCCGGCCGAGGCGACGCGCCTCTTCGAGCGCTACCGGGCGGAAGGCAAGATTTCGCAGCCGCTCAAGGTGGCCTTCCGCGCCTACCCAAGCCTGCCTGACCTCAAGCGAATCAGCGCCGCCATCGAGTCGACCCTGGGCTCCCTCGGCTTGAGCGCGGAAATCAGCCACCATCCCAACAGCACCTCGCCCGGTGGCTTCGCCGCCGACTACGACCTGGTATTCCTCGGCTTCCTGTCCGAGATCGACCTCTATACCGCCGTCGAGCCCTTCATCAATCCCGAAGGCGGCGACAATTACTTCGGCTACAACAACCCGGAAATCATCGCCATGTTGCGGAACTCGATCGAGCTGAAAAGCGACGCCGAGCGCCGAGCCCATTTCAGCGCCATCCTGGACAAGTTGACCAAGGACGCCTTCATGGTGCCGCTGTTCTTCCTCCAGGCCGTTTGCGCCACTGCCAGCCGCACCCACGCCGTGTTCATGAGCGCCGAGGAATCCTTTATCCCCGACGCCGTCTATCTTTCGGCCGACCAGGCGGAACGGGCCACACTAACCCTCGACCGTCAACTAGGCGAGCGCTATGGCGACGCGGTCGGCCGGCTGGACCGGGAGTCGAAAGCCATCGTGGAATCCTCCAGCCAGTTGATCAGCATCGGCCAAACCATCAGCCAGCTAATCGGACGGCAAAAAAGCGGCATCAACCAGGCCAACGACCTGTTCGATTCCTTCGCCGAGAGCGCCGCCCTGCTGCAGACCACGCGCGCGGCGGTAGTCGACAAGATCCGGGGCACCACCGAGGAGGCTGGCAAGAGCAGCCAGGCGGCGCAGATCATTCAGGCCGGCCTGACCGATCTGGCCAATGCCCTCGAAGGCACCGTCCGCTCGCTTAGCCAGGTCAAGAAAGACATCCACAACATGCTGGTCATCGTCAAAGACATCAACGAGTCGAACGCCTTCATCGGCTCCATCGCCATCAACGCCGCCATCATCTCCAGCAAGACCGATGTCCGTGGCGGCGACTTGGTCAAGGTATCGGAGTCCATCTCCGAGCAAGCCCAGCGCAACACCGAGAACACCAACACCATCCAACAGTTCCTGGACGAAATGGCCAAGAGCGTGCTCGAACACCTGGCCTTCCTCGAAGCGCTGGTCAAGAAGATCGCCCTGGCCAGCAACGCCGTCGGCCAGAGCGGCAACGTCCTGAAAAAAGTCGGCCCCCTACTGACCGCCGCCAACCAGCGCAGTTCGGCCATCGAAGAAACGTCCGGCCAACTGGCCAGCCTGATTAACGAAGCCAACCAGTCGGTGGACCTCATCAACCAGGAAATCGACCGACTGGCGGTCAGCGCCGACGGCCTGCGCTTCGACCTGGACATGGAGCAGGCCGTAGCCGACATCCTCAAGGACGTAGCCTGGATCAACGCCGACGTCAACCGCTTCCTCCAAGCCGGGACATGAGGCCGTCGGTTACATGGCGACCAACCAAGGCGACCGCCCGAGCACCCTCCCCCGCCGGCTGGACGACGGCCAGCTACTAAACCTGGTTCGGGAGCGGCCGGCCGGCTGGAAGGTGCACGAACTGTCCAGCGCCGTAGACAAACTGGATCTGTCGGCATCCGACCAAACGGCGTTTGGCCAGCCGCAGCCGGACCAAACGGGGGCTGAGGAGGCGGAACCCTTCGGCGACCTGCGCCTGTTCCGGCGCAATTTTCTGTTGATGCGTCAATTATTCCAGCTGCGCCGCTGCTTGCGCGCCGAAAGGGCGGGTGATCTTTGTATCAGCAGCATGGACATCCGCTTCTGCCAGCCCGTACCGGCCACGGTGGCCGCCGGCACGGCTGATGCCAGCGACACTAACGACGCTAGCGCTACCAGCCTGCCGGACAGCTACGACGGCCTGGAGGCCTACTACCTGGAGGAGGCCAACTACCACGCCGCCAACCAGGCTAGCGTCCAGGAGCTATTGGACGACTTCTGGCGACGCCTCGAGCGCTGGCGCCAGCGCGATGCGGCCCTAGCCGCCTGGGACATTGATCCGACGCTGCCCTACGAGGCGGTCAAACAGCGTATCCTGGACTTGGCCAAGCAGCACCATCCCGACGGTGGCGGCGACGCGGCGGCTTTTCGGTCGCTGTGGCGCTTCTGGGAAGCCTACCGCGACCGCGCGACGGCGGCACCGAGACCGGCAACGTGGTGACCGGCGACGCTACCGCCAACAAAAAACAAAGAGGTTGACAGCATGGCCTTACAACAGTTTCGCCGGGTCCTGGCCACGGCCTTCATCGCCATTTTCAGCCTGAGCCAGGTAGCCTGCGTCGACGGCAAGGTCCTCGGCCTGGAGCGGGCCGAGTGGTTCAGGCGACTGAGCGTCGGCGAAACCTTGCCGATTTTTAGCGTGGCCTACGTCGATTACGATGAACTAACCGAACTGGGACCAGGCGCTCTCCTCTTCCTGTCCTGGCACGCCGAAGCGGCCGGCGAAGCTCGCCTGCGGCAACGGCTGCTGGAAGCGGCCACTCGGCTGGAGTCTGGCCTGTACCGCCAGCGCGCCGGCCAACTGCTCGAGGAACTGTACCTGGCCACCAACCAGTTTACGGCGCTGTCCGACTTGTACGCCGCCAACCCGATGAAGCTGCCGGACTGGCAGTTAGCGCTGGGCCAGGCGAAAGCCCTCCAGGGTCAAGCCAACTGGCCGGCTGCCATCGTCGCCTGGCAAGATTTCACCGACCGCTGGCCGGAACAGGCCGCCACCCGGTCGGCCAGCCTCCTAACCGCCCGGGTGGACTGCCTGCTTGGCATGGTAGCCGACAATCTGACCGATGCCAGCTGGCGCCTCCGCCTAACCGAGGCCGCCCGGCAGTTGACCGAGCAACGGGCCGAAACCAGCCTGGCGGCGGCCCTAACCCGGCTCCTACCGATTTTAGAGCCGCTATTGCCGGCCGACCTCTCCCTTCTGCTGGCCCTGCGCGAGGCGGCCGGCCGGCGCGATTACGGCCCGGCCCTGCGCCTGTTCTACCGCTACATTGCCGTGCGTAATCACGCCAGCCAGTTCGACCAGGCGGCTACCGCCGGCTCTGCCGCCGAACCGGCAACCGGCACGCCCGGCGACAACGCGGCGCCGGCCACAGAGACCAGGCCGGAAGCGTTGGCCGTATCCGACCTGTTCGCCACCGTCCACCGGCTGGACCAAACCATGCTGGCCGACTTCGTCCGCAGCCTGCCCTTCGCCACCGCCGCCGACCTGGCCCGCTGCTGGCTGTTTTCGGAAGCGGCCGAAGGCCTCAACGTCTTCCGTTTACTGGTTGCCCAGCCGGAGCTCCCGCTTGAGCTGGCCTACCTGTACCATTTCTACGCCGGCCGACTGGAGAGTCGCCAACAGCGACCCGACCAGGCGGCGCTGTATTTACGTCAGGCCGCCCGGCTAGCCGGCAACGGTCCGGACCGCGATGTAGCCTACTGGTACCTGGCGGAAGGGCAGCTGGCCACCCGACCGGCCGAGACCATCGCCAGTTTGGCGGAGGCCCTGGCCGTCAGCGACAACCCGGGCTACTATGATGATCTGCTGGAAGCGCTCAGCCGCTTGGCGGTATTACGCCGCGACGGCCACCTGCTGGCCAGCCTCGATGCCGCGGCCGGCCGCCGGGCCGCGCCATCCCAGCGCGCCCGGCTCGATTACCTGTTGGCGCGCGCCGCCGCCGCCGGCCTCATCAGCCTGAGCGACCTCCAGGCAGCCTTCGGCGAAAACGCGCCAGCCAGCCTGCAGCGCTACCAGAACGCGCATTACCAGCTGGCGGCCAATCAAGCGGCCAACCCCTGGTACCGCCTCTTGGCTAACTTGCGGCTGGGCCGCCCCGCTTTGGTCCGACCACCGGAAACCGCCGCCGCTGTGGCACCCCCCGCCGCCACTCCGAGCGCCGGGTCTGGCCGTGACGGCAGCGCGCCAGCCAGCCAGCCGGTAGCCGACCAACCCTACGCCGAGTTCTGCCGCGGCCTGGTCGACTGGCAGCTGGGCAGTCGGCTCTTCGACGAGACCAGCCGCTTCCTGCCGGTCATGTACCTTGAGGAAATCCGCCTGGCGGCCCAGTGGCTGGCCGACGGCGGCCGCCATGCCGAAAGCATCCGCCTGGCCAACCGCCTGCTGGCCCGGTCGGACACGGCGGCCACAATGCAAGACTGGCGCCTGGCCTGGCCGCAGCCCTTCGGCGACGCCATGGCTACCGCCCTGGCCGTCAGTAGCGTCGACCGCAGTCTGATGTATGGACTGATACGATCGGAAAGCCTGTTCATGCCGGCCGTGGTATCCATGGCCGGCGCCGTCGGTCTGTCGCAGCTAATGCCGGCCACCGCCGCCGAAATGGCCGGCCGCCTGCGCCTGGCCAGCTGGGACAGCGCCAACCCGGCCGACAACCTGCTTATCGGCACGGCCTACCTGAAGCGCCTCCTTGACAACAACGGCGGCGCGGTCCTACCGGCCTTATTTTCTTATAATGCCGGCCCTGGCCGCTACCGGGCCTGGCGCACGGCCGCCGCCGGCCTGCCTGTCGATCTAATGCTGGAGACCCTGGATTACGCCGAAACGCGCCAGTACGGCCGCAACGTGGCCACGGCGGCAGTCTACTATGAAACGCTCTACGGCAGCGTTGACGCGAACGACTACCTGAGCTGGTTGTTGGGGGAGGCGGATTGAAGGTAACTGGTGGCGTCAGGCCGCGGTGGAGACCAACAAGCCGGGCACCACACCCTGCGGCTTGACGTATGGCAAGCTGTCGGCCACTAGCGCGCTGTGCAGTTGGCGGCCGTATTCCTCGATCAAGGCGTCGATACGCTGCGGGTCGGCTTGGGCGAAATTTTCACGGGCCAGTAAGGGATTGCTCTTTACGCTCCGCAGGTGTTCGATCAACGTGTCAAGGATTTTCAGCTTGTCCAGGCTATAGGTGGCGGCCGAGGGCGTTGCCACCCCGGTCACATTCTTGAAATAGGAATACGGCAATTGCGAGGGCGGCACCGGTACGCCGACACGCCCGGACATAGTGCCGGAATACAGGTACGCATAAGGCAGATGATTCGATACCGTAATACCCATAGGACAACTCCCGCCCGGCCCAGGCCGGTTCCGCCGGCTGGGCAACAGATACCCGGACCGGTGATGATGACCGGGAAACCTGGTTCCCCGGCAACCGGACTGCGACGCGGCCCGGACATCTTCACCCCTACTATCGGCAAGGCGGGAAGTCTATATTAGGACTATGTTTGACTGCTGCTTGGAAGCTGTGGCGAGGCTGTGCCAGTCGGCTCAGCAGCAGTTTCAGAGGGCTCTTCCGGCAACACGACCGGGGCGGCGCCGCCGTACCAGTCGACCTTGCGGGTGGCCCACATGACGCCGGCGCTGACGGCGAACAGGCAGAGTGAGCCAATCAGCAGGGCGTAGTCCTCGGACAGCAACATGGCGTACAAAAGCCCGTACAGGGCGACCATGCTGGCCAGGCCCGCCCACCAAGCCTTGTGGCCCTGCGAGATGGAACGGAAGTATAGACCCACCGCCAGGCTGGTCAGCAAGGCGGCGCTCAGATAGGCCGGCGCGAAACCCCAGTGTTCGGAGATGGACAAGAGCAACAGATAGAAGACCATGTTGGCGAAGCCGATCAGGCAGTACTGCACCGGGTGGAAGCGCAGGCCGGCGAACAACTCGAACAGGAAGAGCACCGCGAAAGGCGCGGCAATAAACAGGATGGCATACTTGGCCGCCCGGTAGGCCTTGCGGTTGGCGTCGACTGGTTCCAGGAATTCGACGCCGAAGGTCGTCTCGCTGACCGCGCTGAAGGCCGTCTCGCCAATGAACAAAGCGTTAAGCGGCTGGACGCTTTCCGGCAGGAACCAGGTGGCGTCGAAGCCGTCCTCGCGCAGCTCGCGGCTGGCCGGCAGCACAAACCCGTTGAAGGATGGCGAAGGCCAATCAGCCGTCAGGTTGACGGTAACATCGCCACCACCAGGCGCCAGTTGCAGCGAGCCACCACCGCGCAGGGTAAAGTCAACACGGCCGGCAAAGACCTGTCCGGCTACCACCGTCACCGGCGTTGTCAGACCACGGTGGAAGCCAGGCACCGGCGAATCGCCGCCCTTGAGGCGCTGTTCGCCGCCGCTCTCGGAGCTCAGGATGGCTTCGCTAGCTAGCAATCGGGCGTCGGGAATGGCGATCAGCAGCTCGGCCTTGGGCCAGAGTACCTCGTCACTCCCCAGGCGCTCCAGCTGCGGTCCGCCCAGGTTGAAGGCAAAACCCAGGCTGGCCTGCATGGTCACCACCGGCGCCTGGTAGATACCGCGCTGCAGGCTATCCACCGTGGCCTGAATATCGGCCGTCCCGTTCTCCGGCGCGAAGTAGACCGTGTAATTGCGCGATATTTCATTACCCTTGTCGTCTTTGTCGCGCGCGATGGCCGGCACGGCCAGGAAGGGCCCGGTGTAGGCCGGCTGGCCGCCCAGGGGTTGGTACATGCCCAGGACTGCCTCCTCCTGGAGGCGGCCGCGCTCGTTGACCAGCGACAGGATCATGCCCTGCGGCACCAGAAACAGCAGGATGAGCACTACAAGTAATAAAAGCTTCAGGCCAAAACCGCCGACCTTATGGCGCTTGCTAAAAATGGTTGCCATAGCATCCCTCTTTGGTAGTCTGGATCGTGGCGACCAAGCGGCCGGCCACCTTCACTATAGTAGCGCGCGATTACGGCGACATTGTGTCGGAATTGTGTTCTTTACGGGGCAGTTCAAGCCGGTTGGCAGGGTAGCCGCAGCCAGAAGGTGGCGCCGATCGGCGCGCCGGGTAGCGCGCCGCTCTCGGCCGAAAATTCGGTCACCAGGGCCAGGAGCGAGGTTGGCGGCGCCGGCGCGGCCGCTGCGACCGGCGCGGCCAGGAAACCGAGATCGCCGCCGCCCGCCCGGGCAATAGCCAGCGTGATAGCCAGCCCGAGGCCACTGTGGCTGCGCTTGTCGCCCTGGGGTCGCCAAGTGAAGAAACGCTGGAACAAGCGGTCGCGGTGTTCCGGCGGCACGCCCGGCCCGGCGTCGTGCACCAGCAACCACAGCCAGGCGGCGCCGTGACCGGCGGCGCCGTGACCGGCGACGGCGTGGCCGGAAGCAGGCTCCAGGCCGCAGATCAGGCGCACCGCGCTGCCGGCCGGCGAAAAATCCTGGGCGTTTTCCAACAGGTTCTTGATGGCGATGGCCAACAGAGCCGGCTCGACCCCCAGGGCGATTGGCCGCTCCGGTAAACGGGTGGTCAGGCTGATGGCCACCTGACCAGGGCCGGTCAGCTCCGCCACCAGCCGGCGTAAAACGGCCAGCACGTCGGCGGCGCGACCGACCGCCGGGCCGACCGCGCGCGCCTCGGCCGTGGCCAGCAGGCGCAGACTGCCTAGCACCTCGCGCAGCCGCTCCAGCTCACGCCGGGCGCTGGCGCCGAAGCGGCGACGCTCCACCGGATCGACCAGGGTCTCCAGCAGCTCCAGCGAGGCAGCGGCGCTGGCGATGGGGTTCTTGAGCTCGTGGGCCACGTCGGCGGCGAAGGCCTCGGCCCGGGCGGCCCGCTCCTGCAGGGCTTGGCTCAAGCTGGCCAGGGCCCGCTGCAGGTCGCCAATCTCGTCTGGCCGCCGTCCCGGCTCAGTGACCAAGGCCTGCGGCCGGCCGTCGGCCGACAGCGACTGCCTGGCGCTGGCCGCCAGCCTGGCCAGGGGTCGGGTGATGGTCAGCGACAAAAGCAGGGTGCCCAGCAGGGCCAGGCCGATGCCCCAGGCGAAGGTCTGGCCGGCGGCCAGGCGCAGGCTGTAGAGGTCGCTTAAGATGCGCCAGGTGGACTGCGAGACCAGCACCACCCCGGCCACCCTGTCGCCACGCTGGATGGGCAGGGCCGAATACAAGGTGACGGAAGCCTCGCCCGACGGCGAGATGCGGGTCAGCGCGCCGTAGCGGCCGGCCAGCGCGGCCATTACTTCACTGCCAGCCAATCGGTCGACACCGGCGTAGTAATCGGCCCCAGCCGGCGGCGCGGTCGGCGGCCCCAGCCAGCGGCGCCACAGTCGCACCGGCCAGGACATCAGCCGGTACAGCCAGTGGGCCTCGGCCGGCGGCTGGCTCAACTCCTCAAGGCTGGCCGCCACCCGACCTGCCCCAGACTCGACCGCACTACTCCAGGTCTTCGCCGGCTCAGTCTGGTCGGCCAGGCCGAGCTCTGCCGCAACCGGCTCGGCGACGGCGCCGTGGACACTGGAATCGGCGTAGAGGCTGCCGTCCGGCCCGACGACACGGATGCGGGCGGTATGGCGCTGGCGCAGGGCGGCCAGGGCGGCACGAGCCTGGCTTGGGCTGAGGGCGCCGGCGGCCTGCCCCAGCCAGGCGGCCAGGAAGCGGCCCTGCTGGGCCATCGACTGCTCCTGGGCAGCCAACAGGCTGCGCTCGTAGTCACGGAAAAACCCCAGCGCCAGGACCGGCACCAGGAGTAATAAAACATTCAGGGTAAAGATGCGGGTGGCGATGCGGAAGACCAGGCGGGGGCGTCGTGCCGCCGGTCGGGCTGCCGGTTGAGGCGCCGATCTCCCGACTGGCTTGACCTTGACGCTCACGCGCCGACTCCGGTGTAGCGGTAGCCGGCGCCATAGACCGTTTCCAGCAGACGTTCCGGCGCGCCGACATCGGCCAGTTTGCGGCGGATGCGCTTGATATGGCAATCGGTGGCCCGGTCGTTGACGAAGCGCTCGTCCGGGTAGGCGGCGGCCAACAGCATATCGCGATCGAAGACCACGCCCGGCCTAGCGGCCATGGCTGCCAGGATGCGGAATTCGCTGACTGTAAAATGCAGGCTGCTGCCCCGCCAGCTGGCCAGCAGGCAGTCAGCATCGAGGTTCAGGCCGCCCGGCTGGGCTGGAGCGGTCGGCTGGGCTAGTACGCTGGCGACGGAGCCTGCCACATCGGGCTGGCTGACAGCCGTGGCCAGCCGCCTGGTCGCCACGGCCCGCCGTAGTAAGGCGCGCAGCCGGGCCACCAGTTCGCGCAGCGAGAAGGGTTTGCACAAGTAATCGTCGGCGCCCAGTTCCAGGCCGAGTACGCGGTCGAATTCCTCGTCGCGCGAGGTCAGCAGCAGCACCGGCAGTTCGGCGCCGGCGGCGCGCATGCGCTTGAGCAGTTCCAGGCCGTCGAGGCGCGGCATCATGATGTCCAGGATGGCCAGATCAAAAGCGCCGCCCGCAAAGGCCTCCCAGGCGGCCAGGCCGTCGGGGCAGGCCTTTACCCGGAAGCCGGCGGCCTCCAGGGCGTAGACCAGGGCGTCGCGGATGCCCGGCTCGTCGTCGGCCACCAGCACCCGCGGCGAGTGCTCAGCCATGCCGCCCGTCCGCGCCATCCTTGACCGAGGCCTTGAACAGGCGGTCGTTGACGGCCCGGCCCAAGCCGGCCTCCGGCAGGCGCTCCGACCAGATCTCGGCGCAATCGGCCGTCTCCAGGTCGTGCAGCAGGCTGAACAGGCGGGCGGCGGCCGTAACCGGGTCGCCATCCGGTGATAAATCAGTCACGCTGCCGAACAGGCCGCAGGCGGCGGCGGCCCGGGCCGACTCCCGGCCAAAGCACAGGGCTGCCGTACTGCGTACCCAGGCGGCGCCTTCTGGCGTGCCGGCGGCGAGAGTCGCGACGCCCGGCAGGCTGCCTGAGGCAAAGAGGCGCAGCGGCTTGCTCGGCGCGTAGTGGCTGGGCAACTGGCCGGGGGCGCGCGGGCTGGTGGTGGCGCGGTCGAATAGCTGCACCGTCGGCACTACCGCCCGGATAGCCTCCAGGCTCAGGCCGCCGGGCCGCAGCACCAGCGGCGGGTCCATCGACAGATCCAGTACCGTGCTCTCCACACCCAGGGCGCAAGGGCCGCCGTCAACGATGAAGTCGACGCGATCCCCGAGGCCGTCGGCCACGTGCTGGGCGGTAGTCGGCGACAGGTGGCCGAAGGCGTTGGCGCTGGGCGCCGCCACCGGCACGCCGGCCTCGGCGATAAGGCGCCGCGTCAGGGCCAGCCCCGGACAGCGTACCGCCACGGTGGCCAGGCCGCTAGTGGCCAAGGCCGGCACCCAGTCGCGTTTGGGCAGCACCAGCGTAAGCGGGCCGGGCCAAAAAGCCTTGATAGCCTCGCGGGCGTACGGCAAGGACAGGTCGGCCACCTCATCGGCGCCCTCAGGCGTGGCCACGTGGATAATCAGCGGATCAAAGGTCGGGCGCTGCTTGGCGGCGAAAACGGCGGCCAGGGCGGCCTCGTCGCGGGCATTGGCGCCCAGCCCGTAGACCGTCTCGGTCGGAATGGCCACCAGGCGGCCGGAGCGCAAGGCCTCGGCAGCGGTTATGATATCTTCTTCACTTGTTCCCAGTATTTTCATTGCGCCCCGCTCCCTGACGTCCCGTTACGCCGGGAAGCGGTGGAACCAGCGGATCTCGGCGCCGTCCACCAGCTTGACCTTGCGGGAGGCCACACGGCCGAAGCCGGCGCCGAAGTCCTCGCGGTCGACGATGAAGCACAGCTGCCAGCCGGCGAAGCGTTCGACCAGACCGCTCAGTCGGCCGTAAAGGGCCTCGGCTTCGGCGGGCGTACCCAGACGCTTGCCGTAGGGTGGGTCGGCGAACAGGAAACCGCGCTCGGCCGGCGGCGTGGCGTCTTCCGCCTTAGCAGTAAACAGTTTGACGCGCCCGGTCAGCCCGGCGTGTCCGGCGTTGGCCAGGGCGGCCTTGACCACCGAGGCGTCGGCGTCCGAACCGCCGATCAGCACGTCGCGGTCGGTGCGGATGCGCTCGTGGGCGGCGGCCCGCTCGACCTGGACGGCCGCCGGGTCGGCCACCGGCATGGTCTCCCAGCTAAACGAGCGGTTCAGCCCCGGCGCGATGTCGAAGGCGTAGAGGGCGGCCTCGATCGGGATGGTGCCGGCGCCGCAGAAAATATCGTATAACGGATAGGAACGCTTCCAGCCGGCCATGAACAAGAGGGCGGCGGCGACGCTTTCCTTGAGCGGCGCCTCGGTGGCCACCTTGCGGTAGCCGCGGCGCGACAAGGCTTCGCCGGACAGGTCCACCTCCACCCAGGCGGTATCGGCCTCGATGCGCACCCGGACGGCGCGTTCCGGTCCGGTTTCGGGCATGCGCGCCAGCTTGTAGACGCCGCACAGCCGGTCGTAGGCTGCCTTCTGAACCATAGCCTGGACCGTGCTCTGCGAGTCGATTTGTGAACGCAGGCAGCGCGCCTTCTCTACCACCAGCCGGTCGTTGCGGCCGATCAGCTGCTCCCAGGGCAAGGCTAGCGCGCCATCGAACAGGGCGTCAAAATCGCCGGCCGGAAAATTGCCGAGCTGCAGGAAGAGGCGGTCGGCGGTGCGCAGGTTGATGAGGGCGCGAATGATGCCGGTGGCGTCGGCCGAAAAGTAGACCCGGCCAGGGGTGCGTTCGCCGGACGAAAAACCGAGGAAGCCGAGCTCCTGGGCCAAAACCCGTTCGGCGCCCAGGACGCAGGCCGCCGACAGGTAAAATTGCTGTTTCATGCTGTCACTATGCACTTAATCGGGTAAACCTGCAAGATGCGGGGTTGGAGGATGGACTGGATGGACTGGATGGACTGGATGGACTGGATAACAGATTTACGGGATTTATGGGATAATTCTAGTGGACAGGTGGGGGAATGGCGCGGGTTGGCAAAAGGGGGGCTTTGGCCTAAACTGGGGCGGCGGGCGAGTTACCGCTACTGCCGCACCAGCCAGCCTCCAGAAGGAAGATGCCATGAGCCTGCCTATCGACCCCCGCTTGGCCGAAGCCACCGCCGCCCGTCTGCGCGCCTGCGACCTGCCGGTGGCCGGCCGGCTGGACGACATCATCGGGCGGCTGGAAGCGCAGGGCAGCTTGGTGCTGCAGGCCGAACCGGGCGCCGGCAAGACCAGCCTGGTGCCGGCCGCCCTGGCCCTGGCCCCGGCTTTTGCTGGCGGCCGGGTGCTGGTGTTGGAGCCGCGCCGCCTGGCGGCGGTGGCCGCCGCCGAACGGGCCGCCTGGTTCTTCGGTGAAACGGCCGGCGGCGTGGTCGGCTACCGGGTGCGCTACGAGCAACGCGTCAGCCAGCGCAGCCGGGTCGAGTTCTTGACCGAGGCGCTGCTGCCGCCGCTAGTGCTGGCGGAACCCGGCCTGCCCGGCGTGTCGGCGCTGGTGCTCGACGAATTCCACGAACGTTCGATGCACGCCGACCTGGCGCTGGCCCTGGCCCTGGAATGCCGCGAACTCAACCCCAAACTGCATATCCTGATCATGTCGGCCACCCTGGACAGCGCTCGCCTGGCCGCCTTCCTGGGCGGACAGCCACTGGCCATCCCCGGCCGCAGCTTCCCAGTGACCACCGCCTACCAAGCGCTCGACCTGAACCCGCCATCAAGCCGCCGTTTTGGGCGTGATCAAGCCGGCCGCCTGGCCGCTGCCATCGCCGGCCAGCTGGCACAGCGTCCCGGCGACATCTTGGTCTTCCTGCCCGGCAAGGCCGAGATCCGGCTGGTAGCCGCCGCTTTGCACAGCCTGGGACCCGCCGTCCCGGCCGACAGCCTGGCGCTGCACGGCGAGTTGTCGCTGGACGAGCAGCGCCGCGTCCTGGAGCCGCCAGCCGGCGCCCGCCGCCGCGTCATCCTGGCCACCAGCATCGCCGAGACCTCGCTGACCGTGCCGCGCGTCACCATGGTAGTGGACGCCGGGCTGGCGCGCGGCAGCCATTACAACCCGCGCAGTGGCATGGATGGCCTGGTAACCAGTAGCGTCAGCCAGGCTCAGGCCGACCAGCGGCGCGGCCGGGCCGGACGGACGGCGCCCGGTTGGTGCCTGCGCTGTTGGTCGGAGGGCAGCTTCTTAGTAGCCGCGCCGCGACCGCAGCTGCAGACCGCCGAGCTGTCCGGCCTGGTACTGCAGCTGGCCGCCTGGGGGGTGCGCGACCGGCTAGACATCCGCTGGCTGGACGAGCCGCCCTCAGGCGCCTGGCAGGCCGCCCTGGAGCTGCTGCGCCGCCTCGGCCTGCTGGACCTAGAGGGTCAGCCGACAGCACGCGGCCGGCGTTGCCTAGGCTTTGGCCTGCACCCCCGCCTGGCCGCCCTGCTAGCCGCCGGCCTGGAAGCCGCCCCCAACGACGGCCACAGCGCACCCGCCCAGACGGCCGCCTTCCTAGCCGCCCTGCTCGGCGAAGGCCCCGGCAGCCCCGACGGAGATTTCCTGACCAGCGCCGGCGCCAGCTTGGCTGCCCTGCGCGGCGACCAGTCCAAGGCCGGCCGCCCACTGGATCAGGAGGACACGCGCCGCCTGGAGCGCGAATACCGGCGCATCTGCGCCCAGGCCGGCCTGCCCCGGGTACAAGAGCGCGTCGACCTGGAGCTGGCCGGCCGACTCTGCGCCTGCGCCTACCCGGATCGCATCGCCCGCCGCCTGGACGGCGGCCGTTTCCAGCTGACTGGCGGCCGCCAGGCCGACTGCAACGGCGGGGCCGCCCTGGCTGACTGGTTGGTGGCCCTCGATGTCGACCAGGGCGAAACCGTCGGCCGGATCTATGCCGCCCTGCCGCTGCTTGAAGCCGACGCCCGAGAAATTCTGGCCGCCACGGCCGAGACGAGAGCGGAAGCCAGCTGGCGCGGCTGGCGGCTGACCATTACCGAGCGCCGCCTGGCCGGCCAACTGGTCCTGGGCGAGCGCCGCTTGAACCCGCCACTGCCGACTGCCGTCCGTGAGGCCGCGGCGCTGGAACGATTGCGGCGCGAAGGCTGGGCCAGCCTGCCTGAGAGCGAGGCAGCCGCCAGCCTGCTGGAGCGGCTACGTTATCTTGTACGCCTCAGCCCGGCCAGCCTGGCCGAGCTGCCGCCCCCAGACGAGGCCAGCCTCCTCAACAGCGCCGCCGACTGGCTGCTACCCTTCTTGGCGCCCGACGGTGAACTCCTGGACGGCCCCCGCCTGGTACAGGCCCTGCAGTACCGCTATGGCAGCTGGCTGGACAAGCTGGAGCGGACCTGTCCGGAATATTTCCTGACCGCCACCGGCAGCCGCAAGCCCATCATCTACCCGGCCGAGGCCGACGCCAGCGTGGCCCTGCGCCTCCAGGAGCTGTTCGGCGTTGCGGCCGGCCCCCAGATTGCCGGCCGCCCCCTGGTCTTCCAACTGCTGTCGCCGGCCAACCGCCCGCTGCAGGTAACCAGCGACCTGCCGAGCTTCTGGCGCAGCGTCTACCAGGAGATCCGCAACCCGCTCAAGGCCCGCTACCCGAAACACTACTGGCCAGAGAACCCGCTGCAGGCCGAACCGACGCGCGGCATCAAACCGCGCCACTAGCGGCCGCGCCCAGAGCCACGCCCTGGCACCTGGCCAAATGATCGCCTGGCCACCGGGTCGCCCTGGTCGCCCTAACAAAAATAACGCTCTGCCTTGCCCGCCAGTCACAAATAACCTATGCTGAAACGAGGAGCCTGCACCAAGTATGACCCTACCGCCGGACAGCCGCTATATCAGCCACGCCATCATGGACGCCGTCCTGGATCCGATCTTTGTGCTGCGGCATGACGAGGCCATCAGCGACTGCAACCAGGCGGCCTGCATCTTGCTGGCCCGGCCCAAACTGGACATCCTGGACCAGGCGGCTCGACGCTTGTTTTCAGGCTGGCCGGATGGCGTCGCCGCCGCCCTGGACTTTCCCGACGCCGAGACCGAGATCGAGCGCCCGGTCAACGGCCGGCGCCGCGTCTACCGCGTCTCGGTGGTCTCCGGCCGGCGCGGCGACGACGACCAGAACTGGAAGATCCTGATGTTCAACGACATCACTGGCGAACGCGAGCTGAGCGAGGAATTAAGCGTCCTTAACGCCAGCCTCGAACTGAAAGTCGGCGAGCGCACCGAATCGCTACGCCAGGAAATCGAGCTCCGCAAGGCTGCCGAGTTGGACCTGTTGGACATCAATCGGGAGATGGCCACCACCCAGAAGGAGCTGCTGTTGACCCTGTCCGGGGTGGTCGAGTCGCGCAGCCGCGAAACCGCCAATCATGTCACCCGCGTGGCCGAACTCTGTCGCCTGCTGGGCAAGTCGCTCGGGCTGTCGGGAGAGGCCATCGAGACGCTGGTGGCGGCCGCCCCGATGCATGATGTGGGCAAGATCGCCGTGCCCGACGCCATTCTGTCCAAGCCCGGCCCGCTGACCGCCGAGGAGCGCAGTACCATGCAGCTACACACCGAGACCGGTTACCGTATCTTGCACAGCTCGGAGCGACCACTGTTGCGCGCCGCCGCCGTCATCGCCCGCGAGCACCACGAACGCTGGGATGGCCAGGGCTACCCGAACGGCCTAGCCGGCGAGGCTATTAGCTTGAACGGCCGCATCGTGGCCATCTGCGACGTCTTCGACGCCCTGATCAACGCCCGGGTCTACAAGCCAGCCTGGCCGTCCGACCGCGTCGTTGAGCAGCTGCGCCAGGATCGGGGTACGGCCTTCGATCCGCAGCTGATCGACCATTTTCTCGAAAACATCACCGTTGCCCTCATCATCAACGAACGCTATCAATAAACACTGAAGCTCAAGGCTTGCCACGCCACCGGCAACGTGCGATAGTAACAGCATGAGCAGCGACAAACGTCTCCCGCCCCGGCCCAGTCCGGGCACCCGGCCCAACCCCGCCACCCGGCTCAGTCCGGACCCCTCGTCCCCGATACCAGCCCGCCAGGGCGGCTACCGCCAACATGGTCGCCACCATCATCCTGGCAGTCCCAATCCTGACGATGGCATGACCATCGAGAGCATCCAGAGCCTACAGGCCCCGGCCGAGTCCCGCCACAGCGTCGCCATCCTCCTGGACATGATCGAGGACGCCGCCCCGCTGCCGCCCAGCCACCGCAAGGCCATCCGCTTCGACGTGCTGGACCTCTGGCGCGACCTGACCTCGGAGCGTTCAACGCGCCAGGCCGACTACATCGGCGAGCCGGCCAAGTTCGCCGCCTACCTGCGCTATTTCCTGCCCTGGAACGTGGTCCGCCTCATCCCCATCCTGGCCGCCCTCGAGCTGCCGCCCGGCGACTTCAGCCTGCTGGACATCGGCTCCGGCCCGCTCACCCTGCCCATCGCCCTGTGGATCGCCCGCCCCGACCTGCGCGAGCGCAAACTGACCATCACCTGCAGCGACCGGGTGCGCCGCATCATGGACACCGGCCTGACCATCTTCGACGGCCTGCGCCTGCGCCACAACGCCGCCAAGGCCGACCAGTGGACCATCAAGCTGCACAAGCTGGTCTTCCCGGCCACCAACGAGGCCGAGACCGGCCGCCACGACCTAGTCTGCGCCGCCAACGTCTTCAACGAAAGCTTCTGGAAGGACAAGACCCAGCTGGACGAGCGGGCGGCCGAACTGGCCGGCCAACTCAGCGCTTTGGTTAAGGACGACGGCCGCCTGCTCTTGGTTGAACCAGGCGACCCGCGTTCCGGCAGCATGCTGGCTGCCATCCGCGAGGCCTTGATCCTTGACGGCGGCGCCATTCTGGGCCCCTGCACCCACCAGAAAGCCTGCCCCATGCCCGGCGTCTTCATGAGCCAGTCCTGCCGCGACCTGGAGGGCGAGCGGCCGCCCATTAGCCCGGTGCTGATGCCCAAGGGCCGGCACAAGATGCCCTGGTGCCACTTCGTGCTCGACTCCGGCGCCGCCCCCGACAAGCTACTGGCCTTCTCGGCCAACGCCGGCCTGCCCAAGGACCGCCTGGTGGCCAGCTGGCTGTACGCCGAACCGGCCACTATGGAGGCCGACGATGACGGCGACCAAGGTGACCAGGCCGATAAAGCGTCCAAGCCGACGCCACCGGCTACCACCGCCACTCCCGCCGCAGCTGTGGCCCAAAAGCCGCACGGCTCCTCCACCTGGCCCAAGCGCAGCCTGCGCATCATCTCGGACGCCTTCAAACTGCGCACCGGCGGCTATGCCCGCTACGCCTGCGGCTCGTCCGGCTATCTGTTGGCTTGCGGCCAGCTCGCCCGCCTCGAATCGGGCAGCCGGGTTATCCTGGTCCAGCCCCTGCCCGACCGCCACGGCCGCAAGGACCCCAAGTCCGGCGCCATCATCGTCGACACCAACCCGCTGGTGCGCCAGGCTTTCGACAACCTGGAAGCCATCAACACCAGTCGCCCGGCCGCCAGCCGACGCCTTGACGCCAACCAATCAGCCAACCTCGACGACGATTTTGACGATGACACAGACGACGACCCAACCAGCCGCCCCGCCCGGAGCGAGCCGCGCGCCGCCGCATCCCCCGACCGCTCTCCCCGGCCGCCAGCCGCCCGCCAACGCCCCCCGGCTCGTCAAGACACCCGCCGCAAGGCCAGTCGCGGCACCCCCGGCCCGGACAGTCCGGACCGCCCCGCCAGCCCCGCCAGCACCGCCAGACCGCCGGCCAAACGCGGCAACGCCCTGGCCGGACGCCCGGCCGGCCGGTCTAGGCTACCTGACAGCCGCCCTGGCGGCAGCCAGGCGAGACCTAAAAAAAAGCGGCCCACTTGACACAAATTCGCCAGATCGCTATAGTCCATTCCTGTCAGCAATGACGTGGGGGCGTAGCGAAGCTGGTTATCGCGCCGGCCTGTCAAGCCGGAGATCGCGGGTTCAATCCCCGTCGCTCCCGTAACCCGCCACCAGGCGGGTTTTTTTAAACCGATCTGACGCAGCAGCGTCGCCACGGGTAGTAGCGCAGGGGTAGCGCGCTTGGTTCGGGACCAAGAGGTCGGGGGTTCAATTCCCCCCTGCCCGATTTTCAAGTTCTTGTTAAACAAGGACTTACGTTCCATAAGAATGGGGCGATCGAAGCCAGAATAACTAGTGTCAGATAAAATGTCAGATTTTATCGGAGACTGGAAGATGGCACGATCGCCTTTTTCTTTGTACAAACGCCGCAGCCGCTACGCCGGCCGGTCAACCTATTATGTCCAATTCTGGGATGCTGCTTCCAAGCAGTATGCTGTCGGCCGTTCCATCAATTGTATTATCGAAGAACTAGAGCTCGACCCCAAACTATACCCGTCACACAGCAAGGCCGCCGCCCGCCTGGTGGCCAACACTTGGGTTGCTGCCGGCAAATCAATCACCAGAAAAAAGGAAGTGCTACTGGGTGACTATTGCCTCACTTTTTGGGATTGGGACAACTCGCCTTATATCAAAGCCCAAAGGCTCCGGCAGAAAAGCATAGGCAAAGAATATGTGCAAACCAGCCTGTCGTATATCAAGCGCTTCCTGCTTGGGCATCCACTAGCCCGGAATTTAATGTCCGTAGTCACCCCAGGCATGTTGGAAAACTTCATGATGGGATTAAAGGAAACTACTACCTTATCCAATAAATCCTGCAATGAGATCCTGCGCTCCATAACCAAGCCACTCAACGAAGCCGCCAGATTAGGGCTGATTAAAGAAAGCCCGACCACCAGAGTACAAAAACTGGGAAACGATTGCCGCCGGAAAGGCCTACTCTCCAGCCAGGAATTGTTGGAATTATTTCAGAAGCCATGGCTAGATGACCGTGTGTATACCGCCGCGCTCGTATCCTTAACCTGCGGACTCAGACTGGGCGAAATCCTGGCAATCACTAAAAGCTCAATCCAGGATGGCTATCTACTTATTACTGAATCATTCAGCAAGATCGAAGGCCTGAAGCAAACCAAAAACGGACATGACCGGCTTGTTGCTATGCCAGCGATAACTACTAAGGCCTTGCTTAAGCTCCTCAAGAATAATCCCTATGAGGAGAATTTGAGATATTGTCAATAGTTGTGGATTGGAAGTTTGAGCGTCATCACGGTTAGGCAGCCACGCCATCAACCTGCTCCCCATTTACAAACTTGATGCCCGCCTCAACGAGGGGGATGAACTTGAACCCGT
>Ga0209518_1000214_pt1 | contig 78800 bp, 108 predicted proteins | sample RifGroB1_FD_183993 | JGI IMG/M metagenome (GOLD analysis project Ga0209518, IMG submission 183993) | Groundwater microbial communities from Rifle, Colorado, USA - Groundwater B1 (SPAdes) (version 2) | ecosystem: Environmental > Aquatic > Deep subsurface > Groundwater | place: Rifle, Colorado... | reverse complement strand
GAAAGAGGGGAAGCTGTGAGGGGGTTTGGTAAGTATCTAACAGACGAGGGCTGGGTTGATGGCTACACATACGGCTACGACTTGTATAAGTGGATTGAAACCTACCTATCACAAACTAAAGGGGGAGAAGATGGAAGTAAATAAGATAATACAAGGGGATTGTTTGGAGGTGTTAAAGGGGGTGGAAAACGGCTCGGTTGAACTTATCTTAACCGACATACCCTACGATGGTGTAAACAGAGATGACAACGGGTTGAGGTCTTTGGACAAGGGAGATGCAGATATTATAACTTTTGATTTGGAAACATTTGTAAAAGAGTGTGTAAGGGTAACAAAGGGAAGCTGTTACATTTTCTGTGGGTGGGAACAGATAAGCGAGATAGTGGGTTTAGTTAGAGAAAGCGGTTTATCAACAAGGTTGTGTTGTTGGCGAAAGACTAACCCAAGCCCTATGAACGGGGATTTTATATGGTTATCGGGTGCAGAATACTGCGTATATTTCAAAAAGAAAAATGGGGTTTTCAACGAGCATTGTAAAAACTGCGTGTGGGACTTCCCAAGTGGAACTAACAAACAGCACCCCACAGAGAAACCACTAAAACTATTCAGTTATCTTGTAAGGGCAAGTAGTAACGAGGGGGATACAGTTTTAGACCCCTGTATCGGTAGCGGAACAACTGCCGTTGCTTGTAAAGAGTTGGGTAGAAACTATATTGGAATAGAACTAAACCCCGAATATGTAAAAATAGCAGAGGAAAGGATAAGGGCTACGACACCTTCATTATTTAACCTATCACAAACTAAAGGGGGTAGGGGGAATGAGAAAGAAAGTAAAGAAACTAATAAAAGTAACAGTTGAGTATAATGACGGAACTATAAGAGTTCTTGATAAAAGATGCGATGAGTGGGAGTCAGAATGTAATAGTGCAATATTTATGAATTGGAATCACGGACACTCTCTGCCTGATTTTCCTTGGAAAGAGATAAGAGGAGACCCCGATGAGAATAGAAAATAAGTGGCATCGGGAACTTTGGTGGTGGTTTTTGGAGAAAATATCGAGATGATGATAAAAAACAAACTTTATAACGGAACAGTAACCCTTAACTTCGACGGCTTTCGCCATAAATATATGTGGGTAGAAAAGAACAAGGAGATCAAGTCCGTAACTACGATTCTGAAAGTGATAAATAAACCCGCTTTAATAAATTGGGCTTCCGGATGCGCTGTAGATTATATTTCCGGACAGATAGAGCCGGGGAAATCTTACGACGAATTAGAGTTATCGGCAATGTACTCCGGAGCAAGAAAAGCACATTGGCAGAAAAAAGAGGACGCCGGAGATCTTGGAACCTTCCTTCATAAATGGGTAGAAAAATATATAAAGGGAGAAAATCCCGGAACACCGGTAAATCCGGAATTACAGGAATCGGTTCTAAAATTTCTTATCTGGGTTAAGAAACATAATGTTAAATTTTTACAAGCAGAACAGGTTATATTTTCTAAGAAGTACGAGTATTCCGGAACAACAGATTTTATCTGTACGATAGACGGAAAAATGTATATAGGGGATTTAAAGACAAGTAACGGTATTTATCCGGAAATGTTTATACAAACTTCTGCTTATAGATACGCTAGAAACGAAGAGTTTCCGGAGGAAAAATATTCTGGACAACTAATAGTAAGAATTGGAAAAGACGGGACTTTTGAATTCGCAGTTGTAAAAGATGATGCAATGTATAAAAAGATGTTTGAAGCCTTCATAGCGGCTTTTGTTTTGTCTAATAATTTAGAGATGTTGGAAAAGTTTAAGGCAGAAAAAGAATGAGGACGCAATTAACATTGATATTCTTGATGGTTTTGTTGTTGATAGGGTATTTAATTTTCTTTCTGTATGTCTATAACGGCTTGGAAAGGGATCTAAGAGAAGGCAATGTGGCTACTTACAAGGAAGTTTATACACTTCATACTAAAAAGAATTAATGTAATTTACGGATATAAGATTTGGAACAAAGCCGATGTTCCGGAAATACCGTAAAGAAACATTTGACAGAAAAGAAACAACGAACTAATATCGATAAATGAAAGAATTTCACGGTAAAACAGGAACGGCTATTTATGCCAGATGGAAAACAATAAAAAGACGCACGTCTAAGGTTTCAGCTACTGGTTATGAAAACTACGGGGGAAGGGGAATTTTTCTTTGTGAAGAATGGAAAAACTCTTTTAGTAAGTTTTACGAATATCTAGGTGACCCTCCGACAATAAAGCATACGATAGAAAGAATTGATAATTCGAAAGGATACGAGCCGGGTAATGTTAGATGGGCAACTTACGGAGAGCAGTCGTTTAATAAAAGATTTTTAAGAAAGAACAAAACAGGATATATTGGTGTATTTAGGACAAAAAATACTTTCTACTCAATGATAGTTATAAATAAAAAAAGAATTTATTTAGGAAGCTTTTCTGACCCAAAAGATGCCCACAAAGCATATATGAAAGCAAGAAAAGAACATGCAATATAAATTAAGATCGTATCAGGAAGAGGCAGTTGATAAACTTCTTTGGAGTCAATCGCTAAATGGAGCAGATATTTGTGTTCTCCCTACCGGTGCGGGTAAATCTCTAGTGATAGCAGAACTTGTCGTTAGATTAAATCAACCAATTCTTATTCTTCAACCTAGTCGTGAAATTTTACGACAAAACTACGAAAAACTGTTGGCATACGTTCCGGACGAACTTATTGGAATATATTCGGCTTCCGCCGGTAGAAAAGATATTTCTAAATTTACTTTCGCAACGATACAAAGTATTTACAAAAAGCCGGAAGAGTTCGTTCACTTTAAATACATAATCATAGACGAGTGCCACTTAGTAAATCCTAAGAATTTAGATGGTATGTTTACTCAATTCTTAGAAGCCATCGGAAATCCAAAAGTAATAGGTCTAACCGCGACACCGTACCGAATGGACGTCTCCTACGAACGAACTACCTACGGAACCTTCATAGCACATACAGCAATTAAACTAATAAACAGAATGAAAGGAAGGTTTTGGCATCGTATTATTTACAATATAAACAATCAGGAACTTATAAAAGAAGGGCATCTTTTACCTTTAAAGTACATAGATAAATCCCTGTTGGATCACAAAGATATACCAACTAACAAATCCGGATCCGATTTTGACCTTGAAAAATTCGAAGAAAAAATCTCCGGAGAGGAGGAAAAGATCTTAGAAGCAGTATTCTTAGCTGAAGAATTGGCTTCCCATGTCCTTGTTTTTTGCTCTTCTGTAGTCCAAGCAGAGCGTCTACAATCGTTTGTAGAGGGTTCGGCGGTAGTTACATCTAAAAGCAGTAGAAAATCGCGTGACGGGGTAATTTCAGCGTTTAGGAATGGCAAGATAAAGACCGTCTTCAATGTGGGTGTTTTGACTACTGGGTTTGATTTTCCGGAACTGGACGCGATAGTTTTGCTTAGACCCACAAGATCCATAGGTCTTTATTATCAGATGCTGGGACGCGGTGTGAGACGCGCAGAGGGGAAGAAGGCGTGTAAGGTGATAGATTTAACCTCTACTGTTAAAAGTCTCGGTAGAATCGAAACCATACGCTTAGAAAAGAGGGATAAATGGGAACTGTTGTCTGAATCCGGATCTTGGCACGGAACACCTCTATACCAATTTGAAGTTAAAAAGAAGGAGAATTTATGGGATCTATAACACCGGCTCAAAGATCTTTGAGGTATTTAAGGGATCAAAAATACACCGCGCAAGTGGTTGAAAGATGGAATCCTTACGGAAGGGTACGCGTGGATCTATTCGGATTTATTGATATAGTGGCTATCAGCCATTTTGACGGAAAGATATTCGGCGTACAAACAACTTCTATCGGAAACACATCAACTAGAATAAAGAAAATACTGGCAATTCCGGAAGCTAAATACTGGCTACAAGCGGGAGCAAAAATATATGTTCACGGTTGGGGAAAGAAAGGCAAGACCGGTAAAAGAAAAATGTGGGAAGTAGTAGTTAGAGAAATAACCTTATCCGATTTTACAATTTAAGTTTACTCAAAGCCATTTTTATTAGATCAACGAATTGAAATAATGATGCGTTTTGATCTATTAACCTAGCGTTTTCCTTCTCTAAGGTTGTTATTTTAACGGACATTTCTTGGATCTTTGTCTCTTTTCTAGCGACCTCTTTCGTGGAAGCGGTTAAAAGATTGGCGTTTTGTAAGAATAGTTCGTCCTTCTTTTTTAACTGCGCTTCGTATTCGGTTTTCTGATTTTGTTTGTCCATCTTTTGATCGAACCATGATTTTACATACCATAGTACGGATCTTCTTTTTCCTTCCGGATCGTCAAAGTCTATGATCTTATCTTTTAATTCATCAGTAATAGGAAGATCACCTTTTAGTATGGTGTAACTTTCAATGGTTTTTCTAGCACTTGGTCTAAACCAACCTAAGTATTTTTTCAAACTTTGTTCAATACCGCCTAAAGGATCGGCGATTAAAAAGTCATTTTCGTCTGAAGGATTGTAGCCAATAAGAAGGACAAAGTGCATATCTAAAGCTACGGTTTTAGGGTTGGAATCAAGCTGTACCATTACCGGATATCCAATATCTAAAGATCCTTTTATTTCTTGCATTTGTTCGTCTGTTAATAGGTAAGGAGTTATAATGTGTTTTTCCTCTTTTATTTGTTTGAAGATTTTAGGGGCGGATCCCCAAACATAGTTTCCACTATCAGGAGCAAAACCGTTTGAATCTCTAAGATCTTCGTTTATATCACTTGGTGTTTCCTTTTTACCGTAGTATTCCAAAGCCATTGCGATACAAGTAATAAGGCAACCGTAATTATATATATTAAAGCCGGAATTAGTGGCGTTGAAGCCTAGTATTTCATTTGCCCATTTACTATCCCATTGGGAATAAATGGTTGGAAGTTTTATTTTATTCATGCTTGTTTAATTTTCTCTAGGTATGGAGTAAGACCGTAGGTAAGTTTCAAACTACCTGTCTTCTTTCCAAGTTGATGCAGTACTTTATCAATAAAAGATATGATCGCCCAAGCGATAGGAGTGCCGTAAGAAATTAACTGTAGTTTTTGTTCAGGAGTAAATTCAAAGCCAAATTTCTCGGCAATGAAGACAAATATCTGATTTAATAAGAAGGAATATCCTGCAAGTAAAGCCTGTCTGATAGGGGTTTTTAAAGATTCCCAAATAGTTTCTAAGTCTAAAAGGTCAAATAACTTCATATATTTATTATAGCACTTTTAAAATTGGTCAACATGGCGTCCCTTATATTTGTATCTGAAGATCAGAACGCCTATTAAAATACCAAGTAACCATGAAAGAGTAATAAAGATCAAAGATATTGCTCCGGCGTAAGCATACTCCGGGTGTACAGTCTGATTCATAAATTCTGGATTACTGGTTGTTTGTAAGACACGGGAAATTGTTACCCAAAATATTATAGAAGCGTAGGAAACAACGGAAACAAAACCTTTTTTTATTTGATTTAAATGTCCATCGTAAAGTAATACTCCTGAAAACATGGCTATCGCCACCGTGAACCCCATAGATCCCCAAAAAAACGGAGCGTTTGTTACATATATTACTGCTTGTTTTAATAGATCGCTTGTCATTTACGATTCCTAAGTCCTTCCCTAACCTCGTCCGATAGCTTATTAATTGCATTTACTAAGTTTATGTTTGATTCCGTGTTTCTTTGCATAGTATCGCTGAATCTTTCCATCTTACTTTCTATACGGAAGAGTAAATACCCGGCTACGACTACGGGAAATCCAAAGTTTGATATCGCTGTAAAGAATTCTTCCATAGTTTAATTAAAGCATTTTTTATTCTACTAGGTAAGAGTCCCCTCTGTTTCCGTAAAGCCCCTTCCCATAACCTTTACCGAACACGAGAGAAAAAACAACATAGAAAGTTGAGAGTATAACGACTACCGTCAATACTACTGCAATTATATTTCCTATAGTTTTTTCTAACTTACTCATCAATTAAATTCTACACTTATTTCTTATCGGCTTCGATTTGTTTTAGAACTTCTTGTGCAATCTTTAATTGAGCATCGTCTAGTTTCTTTATCTTCTCCCGTTTCTTTTCGGCTGATAAAGTAGTGCTATTTCTTATTTCCTCTTTTGCTTTGTTAATATCACTAAAGGTGGATATTGTAGTTTGCAATAGTGGTGCGTAAACCACATCTCTATTCTTTTTCGCGAACGCTTTCGCGTCATCGTTGCTTCCCTGTTCCATTAGTTTTTTCACATAGCGAAGTTGTCCAATTGCTTCTCCGTACATTTCATATACTCTGTTTACACTCTCGGAAGAGGATCCGGTAGGAGGTTTAATCATAAATGCTTTTATCACCGGAAGGTCTTCTACAGATTTAGCCGGTTCTACTGGTTCATAAACAATACCAGTTCCTTTTAGTACGCTATCTATGATATTAACCCCATACTTTCCTAAACCTCCGGCGTATCCCTGAATAAGGTTGTCTACCTTTGATGGAGAATACTCTAAGGCTTTGCCTAATAATTTAGCAACTTCGCTAGTGTATGTTCCATATTGGGCTTCCGCCGGAAGATCTTCTTTTCCTTGTGGAACGATAGGTCTATCTAAGAAGAAGCTGTAGTTAGAAATGTTTTCTATTATTGGAAGAAGTGTAGTAGGAATGAATCCCGGAGTCGCTCCATTTGCTACAGAGTTCTTCAATTCCTCTAACATTTTAGGATCCTTTTTATCCATGAATTCTAGGATTCTTTCCGGAACACTTCCGAAAATAACTCCAAGTTCAAAAGGTTTTGGTATTCGGTATATATGATCCTTTGTTAAGACAATCCAAAATAGATCTTTTTGCCAACCGGGTATTTCGTCCCATCTTTCATCATCTCTATTTGCCATATAAAGCAGAATAGAGGGAAGGGTTATTCCCATCAAGACCTTGAATAGGGTTTTAAAAGGCTTGTCTCTAAACGCGCGAATCATTCTATCTGTGCCCTGTACATTGGAATTCCAAAACGCTACAAGAAGATTTACAGCTTTTGTTTTAGTTCCAATACGGGCAAAGTCTAGGGTTACTTCTCTAGTAGAAAAAGCTACCTCTGTAGGTGAAGATGCTTTTTTTCTTACTAAGGCTTCTAAACCTCTTTTCATTTCTCCAAGACGTGTCCCTTGTTCTCCAAGTTCGGATAAGGTTCTAAGAAGTTCCACCGGATTCTTAATATAATCAAGTGCCTTTTCCCCATTGTTTTTTAGAATGTCTTTGAAGTTCTTTTGTAGATAATCTCTATCCATTGACACAAGCATTGAGTGTTCCCCGCCACTAGCTTTCCACAAGTTATACACATCTCCTTTTTTGAACAATTCAAAAGTTCCTCTTATAAGATCTATTCCGGGTACGAATCCGTAGTTAGAATAAACCATAGCTGTAAACTGATCCCTAAGCGGATTTCTAACCGTGAAGTCCGGAGATAAGGTTGCTCCGGCTCTTAACAATTTAGAAGGCATGGAAACTATTTTCATTATTACACCAACATCTTCGGAGTTAAGACCTTGAATTGCTTTGAATAGATCGGGATCCACTTGGAATACTTTTCTTTGATCTCCCATATTTACATTTAACATATTCACTCCTTTAGCATAAGAAGGTCTGAACACATTAAACACCGCTTCCGCAAGGGCTGTTTCCTCCTCATCGGTAAAAGGTCTTTCAGGGGTTGAAGACTCAATGTTTAATGCCTTGTAGATATTTTTTACCATTTCCTCTCCGGTAACTTTAGTCATTTGCATTGGGGCGGAAACTTCTTCGAACAATCTTCCAAGTTCATAATGTTGTGATGCTAGATTTGCCATTGCTATAGCAATATTATTTCTTTCAGAAGCGTTGATTATTGCGTAGGTATCCTTAACATCGCTTTCTAATGGATCTATGATATCCCTCTCGGATCCTTTTATTTTCTTTATAGGACTTGAAACATTTCCTGCAATCTTTTTACCGCCCATGAATCCGGAGTTGGTTTCTTCCATAACACGATAAAAAGGTACATGGAATTTATTTAATTCCTTAATCTTTTTCAACCCCTCTGTGCCTATCAGTCCGCTATCCTTAGCGTATTCTAATAAGGAATCCTTGTAGGCTCTTCTTTCTTCCGATACTTTTTTAAACAATTCGTTTTTAGCGTCTAATTCTTTTATGACCGCTTTCGCATCTTCGGGGCTAATACCCGTTTTAATTCCTCTAGCGTTTAATTCTAGGGCGCGTTCGGAAACAATGTAGGCTCTGAACTCGTCCAACATTTTAGCCTTTTCTATTGGCTTCATAATATCGCTGTAACTTTTGCCTGTGAAATTCATCTTCACTTTGTTACCGTCAACACTCCAATAATTCTTTGCAAAAGTTCCCTTTGTTAAAAATAGTTCTGCTTTCCCTACCCAACCTCTTAGGTTTCTAGCAAGAATATATGGATCCTTATCTGCCGGAATACCTGATAAAGTTCTCTTTGCGATTTTTGAAAATTCTGATAGTGGGTGTAGATCATCAATACCTGCGGTATAAATATCGTGTAGGGTATTATTTATTTTGTTTAGTAAATTATCTTTTTCCTGCGCTCCGGTTGAGATATTACTTAAAACTTTGGCGGTAGCCGGTTGCTCATTCCATCGCTTGAAATCTCTTGTTGCTGTATCAATAACGTCTTTTATTTCGGGAAGTTCTTCTAATCTACTTTCGAATTCTTTCGAGAAAGACGGAGCCATTTTACTAACTTTGTTTGTTTGTCCCGTCATTCTAAATCTTAAAAATTCTGCGAAGGCTTCTTCTTGTTGTCTCTTTGGTTGATTTGCGTAAGCGTTTCCATACTCTGCCATCAATGCCTTTCTTTCACTAATAGAGATATTTTTAGAGAACGTGAATTTATCGTCCAAGAAATGACCTACTTCATGGAAGATTGTCTGCAATCCCCCGGACTTTATTCTAACTACCTTTGCCCTTGTCTTATAAATACCAAGCGCATTTGGTGTTCTAAACTTTCCTTGTCTGATAGGAACACCTAATTTTTCGCTTAACTCTTTCGCTATTTCGCTTCTTTTTATTATTTTATCGGCTTCTTTTGTGGCTTCCGGAGATACGGGGTCTTCTAAATTTTTAGGATTAAATCCTTTTACTTCAGATTCTTTTATGGTTTTTCTTGCTGATACAGTAACTTTCTCTCTAACTACTGCCGGTTTACTTCCGTATATTTCTTGTGCTGTGAATTTGAATTTTCTACCGTTTGCAAGTTCGATAGAAACATTTCCCTTGTTGTAATTAAGATCTCCTTCAAAGTCTCCGAAAGTTTGACCTCCATTACTTACATCGTTTTTGAATCTTTCAAGTGTAGGATTTCTATCTATGTATGCCTTCAAAGATTGTTTGGCTTTCGCCAATACTTCTTTTTCAGTTAGTTTCTTTGACTTTTCTATTCCCCTTTGGATATGTTCGGGGCGTTCTCTTTCGACTTCTTGGGGCTTTCTAACAGGTTCTTTGCTTCCTGTAGGGCTTTCACGAACAGGTCTTTTAGTTTCTGTGACTGGGGTTTTTGCGGTTGGTTTTTCATACAATCTAAGTATATCACTTCTCAATTTTGAAGTATCAACACCGGCTCTACGATCTACTTCATCTAAGATTGCATCAAATAATTCTCGTCTTGCGACCATATTTTTAGCAGGATATTTTATATTATCTATATCTGTTAGTCCTTCCATAACAGCATCAAATAGTTTTCTGCTTCTCAAATCTTCCGGGACCCAAGAAGGAAAAGAAGATTTAATTCCTATAACACCTCTTTCGGAAGTATCCGGTTGTTCAAAAGTAATACGCCTTCCGGCTTCTGCTATATCCATTTCGGTCCAAACTTCCCCTAGAGCCTGTTCTACGACGTCCTTATTCTGCTTATAAATATCTCGCATTGCTTCTTCACTTTTAGATATTTTGGCTGTAGTAGTAGGTATTATTTCTGACTTGGTTACTACATCGGGATTTAGTACCCTAAGTTCTGCTTCTCCTAAAGATCCTTCCGGAACATCGAAACGAACAACATCTATCTTATTATCGGTTATAAACTTATCTACGATATTAAATTGTTCTTTAGGGCTTTTAACATTCTTTACTAGATCTTCTAAATAAGAATGATTTATGACTGTAGCTTCGGGGCTAATAGTAAAAGATTGTATTTCTCCGCCCTTCTTTTCAGCAAATCTTTCGGCTACCGCAAGGTCTGTAGAAGTAGATTCTCCGCGTGTTAATCCGTTTACTTTGGTTGTGTTTAAAGTTTCTCCGGCTACTGTAGTTCCTCTATATACTTGTGTGGGTTTTCCTAGTTTCTCCGTTGGCACTATGTTTGTCGAAGTGCTTGCTGTCTGCTCTGGCTGTACTGGTGCAACAACTCCGGCTTTCTCTGTTAATAAACCTCCGAATTTGTCCTTGTTTGGTAGAACAGTTTTCAAAATAGACTCGGCTTGTTCGGGTGTAGCTTGGTTTAATTTCCTTAACCACTCTATATCTCCGGCGTCATAGTGTTGAACGACATTCTTGAAAGCCTCGTCACTTCCGTTTATTAAGGAATCGGGGTGATATTGTTTGGCTAAAGCAAGGTACAGTTCCTTTAATTCGGTCTGCTCTACTTGTGTAAGTATCTTTGGAGCGCGTGGGGCGCGTATAAATTCAACCGGAAGTGAAATAAGGGTTCCTACACCGGCTCCGATCAAAAACTCTTTCCCCGCGTCTCCTACGACTTCAGGATCGGTTAAAATGTTCTCTAGTTTTGGGGTGTATAGAGTATTATAAGTTCCTCCTACTATAGTTCCCGTCACTACTCTACCAAGAGAAACAGTCTTTCCGGCTATAGTTAAACTTTTTCCTCCTGTTGCAAGGACTCCCAAACCCTCTAGTCCTACATATAGTTGTGGGAAGAATATGGATAAATCTAAAACACTCTTTCCAGTTTCAATAGCGACCTTACCTTTTTTTATATTCCCCTGCTCATCAAGATAGCCGTTTCTTTGCAGAAGTTCTTTATCAAACTTAGTTAAACTTCTTGAATCAATAATTCCTGATATACCTGCTCCTGCCGCCGCGAATTGCTCAAACTTGTTGGCGGCAACATTCATAACTATTTCAGTTAAGATCTCTTCGCCTTTCGGCATCTCCGTATATGTTCTCATGTTTTGTTGAAAGCGTTCTCTGTCCTCTTTACTCTTATAAGGAGAAATCACATTAACGATACCTCCAAGAAGACCTGCGTCCTCCATTCCCTCTTTAAATCTTGGTTTGGCTGTAGTGACGAGATTATTAACGAAGTCTTGTATTTTCTTTAAAACCCCTACCTCTTCTTGTGGTTGTGCTGTTTCGGGCGTAGTTATTGGAGCAACTGGCTGTGGTGCTTTGTATTGCAGTCCTTCATCAACGCCGAATTGTTTGGCGAAAGCCCCCGTAGAAACAGGAGTTTGTGGTTGATTGTTCTGCCCACCACTTACATTTGGCTTGTTGTTTTGTAGGAAGGATTCTGAAAAGACTCCCATTGTTAATCTCCTAAATTGATTACTGTTCCGCCTTTACCGGCATCATATATGTAATCTTGGGCGTGTGATGGATTTATAAATCCGGCAAAGGTTTTATCAAAGTCGGAAGGATTAAATCCTGCTGATACCCATTGAGATCTAAAAGTTCTAAAATCTACAGGACTTACATATTTATCTTGTCCTGCTACAGAGGAAAGATCTTGTGTCATTAACCTTGCCGCCTGTGTGTAGTATTCGGATCCTACTTTGTAATTATTACCTGTTCCGGAAGTTTGTTTGTTACCGATAGCCCCCAATGAATTTTGGGCAACAACTTCTCCGGTCTTTGTGTTTATTACTGATACGGTAACATTTCCATTGTCATCTGTATTCGTGGTTACACTTGTTTGTATTTGACCTTGTTTTGTTGTGTCTATAATGCTCTTAACCATTTCAGTACTCATACCTGTTGCAACTGCTATTTGAGCAATATCCGAAGAAGAAGCCCCGATTATTGCTCCGGAACTTATAAGAAGATTTAGTTTAGAAAGATTCTTTTGGTACTCGTTACTGTCGATATTATATTGTTGGGTGGCTATATTAACCTTTACTTGCGCGTCTGCCTTCTTAGAGTCTATCTGACTCTTTAGAGTATTTATTTCATCGTTTGCCTTTTCATCTAGTTTAGCTATTTTGCCTACACGAGTAGCTTCTGTGTAATAAGGATTGTCGTTTATATCGGCTTCCGCCGTATCTCTTGCAGTCTGTCTTTCGGCGAGTTGTTTTTCTAAAGCCTTTAGTTCGGGGTCGTTTAAAGCAGTCTCGTATATTTTATTTAGATCCACTCCTGCGGATCCGGATCCTGAAAATCCTGTACCAAGTCCTGAAGAACTGCCGTTTCCTGCACTAAGCCCTAGTTTTTGCTGTGTCTCCGGAGTTGTACTTGTAAGAAGTTTTTTCTTAGCGGCGTCTACAGTTTCAGATCCGTACTTCTCCGGCTTCAAAGTCTTTCTTAGATCCTCGGCTTTTCCTAATTCTTTAGATTCTGAACGAGAATATCCGGCTGATTCAGCCTTACTAATGAAATCGGATAGTTCCTCATAGGACATCGAACTTAATGGTTTTGATCTTAAATCTTTAATACTTGCCATATTAGTAATGCTCCGTTGGATCGTAATCAAATTGACCTATCTGCGTATTTATATTCGGAGTACCAAAAAAGTCCGGTACTTCAAATAAAGGAGTATCTAATTGCTGATCCCTTGCGTATTCCGCCCACTCATCGGAGTTTAGTTTACCTAAAGTTAGAAGTGCGTCTTGTTTTTCTTTCTCTGCTAATTTGGGATCAATCTTCTTTAGGGCAATAGCCATCGCTAACCCTATAACTGCCATGTTTGCATCGTCTGAATTTCCGGAGAATATGGTTTCTGAAGATCCGGAGGATAGTTCCGGAGCCTGTATAATTCCCCAAATATCCATATTGTTTGATCCTACTGATGTATCCGGAGATATAAAAACAAAGCGTTGATAATTTGCAAAAATTCTTTTAGCGTTTCCGGTTGGGTATCTATTTCTATAATCTAAAAGGGATTCAAAACTTTTTCTGTTGTATTCTTTCCCATCTATTTGAACTCTGAAGATTGTGTTAGTTCTAAATTCATCGGGATAATCGTAATAACAAATATCATCATTAACACCTTTTGCTGTAGTACTGGTTGTTTTTGCCCTCGCAAGAGCCAACCATTTAAAAAGGGTAGTGGCACTTTTATAAGCATTTTGTATAAGGGAAGTTAATCGAGATGCAGGAAATAAGGAGGAGTTGTTAGCCGCCTGAAGTTGCGCTTGTAATTCTATTTCCATTTCAGATCTGGTTTGCATTTTGTTTTTCCTTATAAGAAAGCATAATTTTATACTGATGCTTTTCTATTATCTTCAACGCCAAAAGCACATCGTCCGGAAGGACTCTATACTGCGGAAACTCTAGTGTCGCTACAGGATCCAGTTTATACTTTTCCTTCAATTCTTCTAATTCTTTTTCAAATCTTTTGATATCTTTTTTCTTTTGATCCTCGTTTGACATAAGTTTCCTATACAATTATTATTACACTTTCCCCTTAATTGTACAGCATACTAAAATTGCGTCTCCACAATTTCGTTAAAGTAGTAATAGATATTAAAAGTATAGGTTCTGCCCACCAAATAAGCAAAGTACCCATCTTGAATGTTGTCGGATTCGTAAGCAGTTACTAACATTCTAATTTTAGTCCCGTCCACTTTGAAGTTAAAAGTTTCCACAACCTCCAAATCCCCATGCACTACGTCTGTATAGTAAGAACGCCAAGTTATAGGCGCTAGTACAATATTCCCGTCATAGGCTGTTGCTTTCACTATGGTTATAGGAGGATAACCAATACTATGATTTTTGGTTGTATTTATCTCCCCATTAGCGTCCGTAGTTCCTTCGATTGTATCAAGTAAACGAAGTCCTAAAACACCTAAAGATGATGTAAAAACCAACTCTTTAGGATCCGTAATATCCTCAACATTTTTATTAACGCTTTGTTTTTTGACCATAATTCCATAATAAACCGGAGAAGGTGAGGCGGAAGCCGAAGGAGAAAGAGACGGAGAAGAACTACTACTCGGTGATACTGAAGCCGAAATTGATGGAGAATTAGAACTCGAAGGCGATACCGAAGCACTTGGACTCATAGAGGAACTAGGTGATGGAGAAGCACTTGGCGTAGAACTTGCGGAAACCGAAGACGAAGGACTCAAACTTGATGATGGAGAAGCTGAACTAGAAGGAGATACCGATGGGGATACCGAACTACTTGGGGATCCTGCTGGAGTATAATCTACTGTTAATAAAGCAGAATCTCCTAAACCATCGCTATACTCATCCATGCTGATATATTTTCCGTAACTACTGCCATTGTCATATAAATAAATGGCTAAAGCGTTTCCCGAAACCCACCCGGATCTGTTTACTATTTCTTGAATTATTGTTTTTATGTCCGGTGTATCATAAGCGACACCTCCAGAGTAAGAGATAGTTCCTTCCCAGACAACACTAGCCGTTGTTTTTGTTCTTGTTCTTGCGGTATCTTCCGGAGAAGATACAAACTCCCCCGTGTTATCTTCCGCAACACCTTTTATCAAGATCTTCATTCCGGTAATAGACTCTGTGCTACCGTATGTAAAAGATATTTTAGCTGAATTTATAATTGAATCTTTTGGTATATTTACACCTATAAAACGTAAGCTAGTATTCCTAATTACTGCTCCGGGGTTTCCTATGTTATAAGCGGAATTTTCCCAAACAGACCAAGTTCCATCGTAAACATGGTTTATATCCCTTATATCTGCGTCTACTCTTTTTGTAAATACACTCATGCTAAAGTATCCTCGTCATAATAAATATGATACATATAATCAAGATCGAAAGTGTAAACATCTGTTAAATAGGAAAGAGAAGCCACTATATATAAATTTGTGGTATCAGCGTAGTAGTAATAAGAATCCCCAACCTGTAGTCCTTGATATATAAATCTGTTCCACTTAGAGAACTTGGTAACGACGGCTTCCGCCGGAAGATTAAAGTACTGACCATCTACAAAACATAGGGGAACATAACCCAAATTATGCGATATTGTTATGGTAAATCCTCCATTACCTGCCACCTGCGATCCCGTACCCTGTCCGGATACTTTTAATTTTAGCGCCGGATATTTAGAATTGAAGATCTGGTAACGATCCCCATCTTCTACATTATGTTTTTTCTTTGCTATCTTAGCGCCGTAATTTCCCATATTATGCGTAACAAACAAAGTAATAGAAAAAGCTTCCTTCTATTTTTGCCGTTGCCGGTAGATAAATTTTTGTACTATCAAAAGAAACATTTTGAGCAGGTTCATATTCTTGTGTACTAGCGTCATATAGAAAACAAAGTAACTGGAAAGGAAAAGATACATCGGAATCTAAGCTTACTTCCACAATAAATCCGGTAGAAGCACTAACCTTTCCATCTTGAAGAATCTTCGCACAAGGGTATTTAGAATTGAAGGCTGTTTGTTTTGGCGTACAATCCTCCACATCATCAGCAACATTGTCTAGTCTTATTTTTAAACCGTATTCGGCTGGCATTACAAACCTCCTGCAAAGTAACCCATGCGGATTACGTTATAAGTTCCATCATTAACTACAAATGCCCCTTGTCCTTGTACTACGACACTTCCCGTGACTAAAGCACCTGCGGTTATTGTTCCCTTAAAGACAGCATCTCCTGTTGTTCCGTCTATAGAAAAAGTAGTTTCCCCATTTATATTTCTAGCTGTAATGCCGTTAGGCGTGATACGAATATCTCCGGACACCCCGTTTTCATATACCCCGATTGCGATAGCACCTACTTGACCGAAAGTAAATTCCCCCAAAATCTTCTTTGTTCGAGTGTTTAACGTCTCACTTATAGTTTCTCTTGCGAAGTTTCTAGGAGGAAATTTCTTGTCTACTTGTGTAGTTGGAACAAGATTGGTTTTACCAACATAATTAGTAGAGGACGTTTCTTCCTCCACTACAGTTTCGGGCAAAGCGTATGTTTCTATAATTTCCGGATAATAAACCTTGTCTTGATCCATCAACTAAAATAGGGTTGGATCTTAAAGATTTCAGGGCTGTTATTACCAGAACAATTTAAAACAGCACGGATCTCTAGGATTTTTCCACTATCCTCCGAATTAAATATAGCTTCCGTTTTCCCATCATCGGTAAAAGAACCGGATCCGTCCTGCAAACTACATTGATGCCAACCGTCATTTAAACCGGTAGCAACTCCGGCGTAATCAGTACCGGCTTCAGTTTCTTTTTTATCAAGTCTTCGCCATATTTCTATAGAACACCCTGCCGGTAGCGGAGCCATATCCACAACAATACTAGATATGGTAGGCAACTTCCCGTATTCTGTAGGAAGTTTTAAATCTATAGTTTCGTAAATAGCTTGTGATATTTTGTTTGCTGTATCAACCTTCTTGACCCCATACTGTGATCCGGATTTATAAGCAATAAGTTTATCAGATCCTACTTTTCTTACAGCATCTATAGAATCACAAACTAAAGGATATTCTAAATTCAGAACAAAATCCGCGTTCTTTTTATTTCTGCCATAAGCATAAACTCCGGATTGTCGAGAAACGTCATTACCATAAACTCCAAATAAAATAAGTCCACCATCAACATCTACTCCTGCCGGTTCTACTTGACCTCCTCCGGGGAAAGCTGTAATTGGGATCCTTCCAGAATCCCCTACAAAGAATAATTGCCCATCGCTTCCGAATTGAACAACAATTACTTCTCCTTTTATTATTGCGTTAATATCTTTAAACGGGAGAGGAGTTCTATCGTTATAATTAAGGGAAATTCCATCCCAAGAATAAAGCCAACATTCTTCCTTATCTGATCCAAGACTGGCTCCTATAATTGCATAAATCCCGTCGTCCAATAATACTTCGGCTAGATTATCCGGCAAAAGTTGGAGAGCTAAATTGGTGTAAGACTCATCATAACCAATAAGCGCTACAGCGTCTCCGTTGTTTATATAAAACCCGCCATTTATAACTTTCATTAAATGGTTAGGTGTGTTCGTAAGATTAGTTTTAGGATATGTTTGTGCAGGGTTTCCGGCACTTGTATCAACATCTGTCCAATTTGCATTTCCGGGAATTGGTTTTCTATGTATTTTTGTAGGAGTCGCCCAATAAATTCCTGTTTCTCCGTTGTCGTTTCCCCATTCTCCGATACCTCTTAAATCTCCTTCAACATCTGTATATTTTAAACTCCAAACTCCTGCGCTAGTTCTTTGTAAAATTCTTCCGTTTTCAAGTCCCCAATAAGAATTTCCATCGGAAGAGTTCACTACATCGACAACCGGAGAGTTCATAATACCGCCCAACGCTAAATCGTTTGCTAATGCTTGCCCCGCCTTTAAAGAATCTCTGTTTCGTCTAACATCCAAACCACTTCCGAATTTAAAAGCTCCTCTCGCGCCTTTGTCCTCAAAATCAGAAAGTCCGGTAAAACTTTGAATAAGAAAACTTTTCATATTTTTATTCTAACACTTTCAAGATCTAAAACGATATTTATCCTGATAAGAAGAGCTTCTATTTGAGTATTTGTCACTATATGAAGTTCCGCGCGTTGAATACTTATAACCACTATAAACAGTATTTCTTGTTGTGTATTTGTATTCCCATTCCGTGGGAGAAGGGCTAGCCGAAGATGATGGGCTGATAGAAGGGGAAACCGAGGACGACGGGCTTGGCGAGGATGACGGAGATAATGAAGGACTTTCGCTCGACGAAGGTGACGGTGACGCTGAAAGAGAACTACTTGGTGAAACCGATGGTGATCCGGATGCTGAAGGTGAAACAGAAGCCGAAGGTGAAATTGAAGGACTTTCCGAAGCTGAAGGAGAAATCGACGCGCTAGGACTCGTTGAGAGCGATGCTGACGAAGAAGGCGACATGGATGCCGACGGGGATACCGACGGAGATTCTGAAAACGACGGGCTTACCGAAGCGCTCGGAGAAACTGAAGCGGATGGGGAAATTGAAGGAGACCCGGAACTCGACGGACTTACCGAAGCGGATGGCGAAACCGACGGAGACTCTGAAGCCGAAGGGCTTATAGATGCCGACGGAGATTGTGACAAACTCTCACTAGCTGAAGGACTTACGGAAGCCGAAGGACTAACCGATGGAGATTCTGAAGCGCTTGGCGAAACCGATGCCGATGGAGAAATAGACGCCGAAGGACTTCCCGGACTTGGAGATGCCGAAGACGATGGGGAAATGCTTGGCGACTCCGATGATGATGGCGATACTGATGCTGACGGAGAAACCGAAGGAGACTCCGAACTTGATGGAGAGATCGAAGCCGACGGACTTATAGAAGCTGAAGGAGAGACCGACGGCGATACTGACGAACTTGGGGATACCGAAGGCGACTCTGAAGCGGATGGACTAATTGACGCCGAAGGTGATACCGACGGACTCTCTGAAGCCGAAGGTGACACAGACGCACTTGGTGAAACCGAAGGCGAAACGCTAGAACTCGGAGAAGCGGAAGCCGATGGACTTAAAGATGGCGATACTGACGACGATGGGCTTACTGATGCTGACGGTGAGACAGAAGGACTTTCCGACGAAGACGGGCTGATAGAAGCCGAGGGCGAAACCGATGGGGATTCCGAAGAAGACGGGGAAATTGAAGACGACGGACTAGCTGATGATGAGGGAGAAACACTAGCACTCGGTGATGATGCCTCTATGTATACATAAAATGCTTGGTCATTTGCATAGGCAGTCCACGATGAAATATAGGACGCCCTATTACCTTCGTGAGAAGGATTGGTGGTATCAATCCCTACCTGTATATAATGGTCTCCATCACCCCCTGTAAAAGTTACACCTATACAATAAGCGGTATTGGCAACTAAATCGTACTGATTAGCACCGGAGAAAGTCAGCTCTTTTAGTGCAAAGGTAGAGTTTAGTGTCGAGACATCAAGACCGGCGGATGTTGCTAGAACGCTACCTGTAGGAACACTACTTGTCCCGTACGTTCCAGAATGTGCATATAAGACAAAATAGCAAGTTCCTGTAACGGCTGTGGCATTTTTCAAATAGAACTTAGCCGATGTGAGTTTTCCTGATGCCGATGGTTTGAAGGATTGAACAGCGATAGTGTTGTAACCACCCGCTAAAGCCCACGTTGTATTACTTGCACCATCGCCATCATAACTAGCAACTAGTGTAGGCATATTATTAATCCACCTTTCTTAGGAAATTTTCGAATTTTCTCCAATGAGAAACATTAAAAACATTTGTGTTATTATTCCTAGATTGTCGTTGAACCATCAATTGCCTCCCTATCAAATATACTCTTAATATTTCCCCATCCGGGAATTTCTCTGGCGGTCTTGAATCCTTCGGCATATTTAGGATTGCGGAATTCTTCCGGAGATCTTTTACTTTTAGTTAAAGTTTCTCCGTGCCTTATACAAACATTAGGAACAGTCGATTTATATTCGAATCTAGGAAATTCATCAAACCCTAAAGGAGGTTTTCTCGATCCGGGTTCGTAACCCCAAGCAATAGAAAACTTTCCTTCTCTATCTATTCTTTCAACTCTTTTTCTATAATGTTGTAACAACAGGTTCTTATTAGCGCATATTCCGGATACTTGTTTCATATCATCGACCCAAACACAAAGACCGTCTTCAAACCAATATTTCCATACATTTATGTTGTAGTAATAAGCTGTATCCTGCGGAGAAGTAAACTCAAAATGAGAGGGATGGTATAAAACATCGCTTTCGCATAAAAAAACATAATCCGCGTCGCTTGCTTCTAATCCCGCAAGAATCTGTCTGTGCATCATTTCAGGACTTCTAGCTCCTTGTAAGATAATACGCGTATCGCCAAAATCTATTTCTTTTTCACGGGATACTGAAAGTATAGGCAAACCGGATTTTAATAACTGCCTTCTACAAGCCATTTCTATATCTTCCCTATGAGTGTTACAAGTATAGTAGATGATTTCTTTTTTCATTTTACCTTTTTATTTTTGCACCTCCTCCCAATCTTGCCAATCAGGTACAGGCGCAAACTTATTTATCAACCACTTTAGATCGTGTATAGCCGGTTTCCATCTTCTCTTCAATGTTTCAAAATCGCTAAACCACAATCCCTGCGAATATTGTCTAGCTTTTGGTATACCCGGATTAGGGTAGGGAAAGCCAAAATCCCCACCTTGCGTTCTAAATAAATGAGCGTACCAAGTATCCTTATTCACTATCAGTTTACCACCAGACAACCAAGTTTTACACGCGACTTCTGTTCCTTGTTGTCCCCAACTTCCATGTCCTTCGTCACAAATATCAAGTTCCCAATATTTTTCACGAGTTAACATGAAGCAGGATCCTTGAATAGACATTGTTTCCACCAGTTTGTCATTTACTTGTAGTTCCGGTCTTAAAGATATTTCTTTCCAATATTGAAAAATAAGTTCCCTATCAAAACGATAAGTTATATTAACCGGAGACTTTCTAGCTTCCCAAAAAAACACGCGTTCAAAATCTGTCTTGTTGTCACAAGCAGGATTAGGCTCGGCTCCCTTGCCATCTCTTCCTACACGAATCATACATTGTTGTGGTGTTCTTCCTTGATCCCATTGGCTCCCACACTTTTTACACTTCCAATCGAAAACATGAAGATGCTTCATAAGAGGAATCATCGTATAATCATCGCGCATTTCGGACATCAACTTAACGTCGAAACCTTCGTCGAAACAACAATGGGCGTCCACCTTCATAACATACTTAGCTTTAGAAAGTCTTGCCAACTGATTAGTTCCGGCTCTTTGCCCAATACTCTCCGGAAAATGAATAACTGTAACTCTAGGATTCACGGGTACTGCGCCCCAATAACCATCTAAAGAAACAATAACTTCGGTATTACCTCTAATATTCTGTAGAATATTTTGTACAGTTCTTGCTAAAAATTCTTCATTCCTTGCCGGTATTAAAATGCTTAAATCGTATTTCATTTTAAAATCTTATAAAAGAAATAAATAATTATTACCATAACAGACCATAGTACCGTTTCTTCCATGTTACTCTTTTACCCACGCCCAAGATCTAGCGGCGTCCCGAACTTTACCTTCCTGTTTATTTTTGCTTCCGAACAAAAACCAAGTTTTTATATTGTTATCTTTTACATATTCGTCAACTGCCCGTACTACTTGATGCGTTCTAGGAGAGGTTCTTTTTATATAGTCATGTCCACTTACAATACCGCCCTTTCTGACCTTTTTACTCCATTCGGTTATATCCTGCAAAACGTATTTATATCCATGATTTGCGTCTATATAAACAAAATCTAAAGAACCGTCCTCAAAGTCTTTAACTACATCCATACTAAACTTCTTGATAAAAGTGACATTAAACCCTTTGAGTTTCTTTTTAGCTATAGAAAGAAAATCATCAAACTTTTGTTGAGTAATATGGTCTTTATATTCCTTATGAGCAGTCCAAGCGTCAACGCAGAATAAATGTAAGTTGGGATTCAATTTGCAAAGAGCTTTAGAGTATTCTCCTTGCTCTACGCCAATCTCCGCCCCGACTTTAAATCCGGAAATTCTAAATAAGGCGGCAAGATCTAACCTTCCAACATCGTCTATCTCTGTGGGGGATTTTCCCCCAAGATCCAACTTGAATATGTTTTTAATAAGTTCTATTGTCTCCATCCCTTTACCTTTATTGAATGATTCTTCTGCTTGAAGAAATAAAAACTACCTTCTCTTTCATGGGTTAGAACCCAATCTCTTATGTTATTACCCTTTAGATAGGCGTCCACGGCTTCCACAACTCCGGACTCTGTGAAGTGATAGTAATCGTGTCCGGATATAATTCCACCCATTTTTACTTTCCTTCCCCAAGCTACAAGATCCTCTATTACATAATCAAAGTTGTGATTCCCATCTATATAAACAAAATCTAAAGAACCATCCTCAAAATCTCGAACAGCGTCTATACTCATTTTCCTATGGAATGTAACATTATATGGAGTCAACTTTTCTTTTGCTAATTCGAAATTATGATATTGCTTTTCCTTACCGCCACCGCGTTGATTATCTTTATAAGTATCCCACGGATCTACGCAATGAAGTTCCAATCCGGGAATATTTTGGCATAAAACTAAAGAGTATATTCCTTCTGCTACACCAACTTCAACGCCCTTTTTAAAACCCAATTCTGCAAAATACTGCGCAAGCTCTAATCTATTTTGTAATTGCCTACCCATAAACTCCTATCTTCCGACCATGTTGGAACCGGATAAAATTTTTCTACTAGCCAAGCTAAGTTATATTTCTGTTTGTGCCAAACCTTTTCGTTTATCCATTTGTTAGTATAATTCCTACCTTTTATCAGTTCCTTTTCCGCTAAGAAGTATCCTCTTCCGTATTTCTTACCTTTATGAAGATGTGCGTACCAAGTGTTTTTATTAACAACAACTCTTCCGCCTGATAACCACGCTTTTAAACCAATCTCTTGAAATTCATTCCAAAAAGTACCGTAGTTTTCTTCGTCCATTAGTTCCAAGAAATCAAAATAACTTCTACGCATAAACCACATTGAACCTTGCGAGGACATTAAATCATCAATCTTCTTGTTCTTTAATTCCGGATCCCTGTTTTTTTCTTCCCAAACTTTACCGTTTAGACCGGCTCCGCCAAAGTCCGCCGGATCATTAGGAAAGGATAAAAACATATAGTCTATATCCGGTTTTCCAACATCTTGAATACACCAGTTCTCCGCATCAAGTCTTTTTCTAGTAGGAACAACGACCCAATCTTCCGCGCAATCTTTTTTTAAAATCTCATCGAAACCTTCTCCAAACATACAATGCCCGTCTACTTTAATAATGAATTCTCCGGTAGAAACGGCTACTGCGGAATTTATCCCGGCTCTCATGCCTTCGGACTCCCCTTTGTGTAAATAAATAACACGATTGTCCTCGACTATTTTATCCGGTTTTTCCCAATAACCATCGAGTACAGCGATAATTTCTATATCACCTCTAGCATTTTTTAAAAGATCTTTGATTGTGTTTGAGAGAAATTGTTCGTTTCGGGAGGGTATTACGACAGAAACTTTATTTTTTATCATGGAATGATAATAGCACTATCTGAACATTAAATACACCTTTTTAGTCAAACGAATGACCTATTATACACTTGGAGAAGCAGAAGCGCTTGGCGATACCGAAGGTGACGCGCTGACGCTAACTGAAGATGAAGCAGAAGCGCTCGGCGATAACGAAGCGCTTGGTGAAGGTGAAGGTGATTCTGATCCGCTCGGAGATACTGAAGCTGAAGGTGACACCGATGCGCTTGGAGATGCGGAAGCGCTTTCCGAAGAACTTGGCGACACCGAAAGACTTACCGAAGCTGAAGGGCTTGGTGATAACGATGCCGAAGCTGACGGACTTCCGGAAGCACTTGGTGACACCGAAGCGGAAGGACTTACCGATAATGAAGGAGACGGACTGTTCGAAGCTGAAGGACTTGGTGATGGCGAATTCGAGGCGCTTGGTGATACAGAAGCACTTGGCGATGGTGATTTCGATACTGAAGGAGAAACGCTTGGTGACACCGAAGCGGAAGGCGATGCTGAAGCCGAAGAAGATCGACTCTCTGAAGCACTTGGTGATGGCGAGGCTGAAGAAGAGCGACTTTCTGAAGCTGATGGCGACAGCGATGCTGAAGCTGAAGGAGAGTCGCTTGGAGATACCGAGACCGACGCGGAAGCGCTTGGTGACGATGATGCACTTGGAGACGGACTACCAGTTGCTCCCCAAACAGAAACAATTTCATTTCCGGAATTGTAGTATCTACCATCATCCGAAGCATCTTTCTTAATAAAGACAGCACCCTTTTTGAAGCCCGAATCTCCCGTAGGTACGGTTATTCCAGCGGCAATAACGATTCTGTCCGCACTATCTTCTAATATAACCTCATTATAGAGGTAGTCGCGCAAAGCTGTAAGGAAATTTGTTTCTGTGGTGTTTCTTAATCCAGTAGCAATAGCTTGGATTCTATCAATTTCATCTTGCGTTGTTCTAGGTAATTGTGTTTTTAGTTTAAATGCACCCATAATTTTTTTATTCCTTCGGCTTCCCGGATCCCCGAAGGGATCCGGGTTAAAAATCTAGCTTACTTTAGAGCTTCCAAAGAGCGTGTACCAATGCCTTGCGTCTCTCGTCTGCTACTTTAGCTCCGTACACATAGAGTTGTTTAACTCTCTTTCCGAAGTTACCGATAGCATCTTCTACTCCATTTTCGGTCAAGCCCATTGCGAAGGTTATAGCGGATTTGTGTCCTGCCATAACGTGATACCCATTAGTGGAATCTCCACTTATACGAGCATCGGAGACTTCGTAAACTGTAAATCCTGCGAATCTCTTAGGAAGAGCGCCATTCATTACAGCTTCTCGTCCGCCTTCACTTGCAGCTTCACCTACATATTCCGGAGCTTGACGAATCAAAGCGGCTAACTTAGCAGGAACAACCGCCCATCTATCTTCCTCTGGAACTTCTTGGTTTGTTAGAACAGTCTGCATTTCGATAAACTCTGCAAAGATTGTGGACTTGGTAACTTGTTTTGCAGTATTACCTTGAATCTCGTATGTAGCACCTCCGGCGATAGCACCTCCGGTATATGCACTTGTTAGGTCATCGCTATCATCTTCAATAACCATAGAGGTCGTGTTAGTAAAGGTCTTGATTCTATACCAATCAGTATGTCCCAAAGCTTTAAATGGTTTTCCAACCATTGAAGAAGCGAAGGTTGTACCGGATCCGGTAACTAAACCAGTTGTTACATCAACTGTAACAGTACCGGTTGTGTATGAAGTACCAAGCCAGTTTCCTGACGCGGCATCCCCATAGAAACCAAGTACATAGACGTCGATAACTTTCTTAATTTCGGAAGCAACCTGTTTAGCAACAGGATTTTCGGGATCTTTAATGTAAGATCGGAACTTGTCCCAAGTCTTAACAGTAAAGTACACATATTTAGCCTGATCAGTAACAAGTTGAGCATTGCTCTCTGTTAGATCATCCGCCGACATATCGGCGCCTGTGTAATTGTGCGTTGAAATAGCACCAAAGGTTAAAATATTTACTTTAGAAGATTTGTTTTCAATCAAACCTTCGTAATCGTTGTTCGTAATCCCTTCGGATACGGACATCATATAGAAGACTTCAAGTGCCTGTAAGGCGAAGGCTTCGACTAGCTTTGTAGGATAAGTGTTCATAATCGGTTTTCCTTTCGTAGAAACGAAATTATTACATGGAGTAAGCAGTCCCGATTATGATTGGGGTTAGCGTTTTTAAACTCTACATTTACATTTTGAGTTCTTTCCGGATAAATGTCAAGAGGGATGGAATTTAGATTGTGGTCTTTATTTTCTTCTGTCTTATTAGCTGTTTATATTTTTTGAAATCGCCCTTTTTTCTGTACACCATCGCATCATCTTCGGTAAGATCGGTTGATACAGGAACGATTGGCGCTCCGGCTCCGCCCCTACTTCTTGGTAAAAGAACAGATCTTTTAACGGGCTTGTTTGGTTGCTTCCACATAAATCCGGCAACTAACAAGTCAAGATCCGCATTTATATGATTTTTCTTAGTAGCGTATTTTATAAATTCATCCGTAAGTCCTGATAAAGCAGGGTACTTTTGGATTGTTGTTTCGTCTGTTAAGAAACTTTCGACTTTACCTACCCACTTCGCTACTTGTTTTTCCTCGGCTACGAGTCCGCTAATCTTCCCAAACCTTTTCTTATTTAGGAGATTCTCTTTTAGAACATTCTGTGCAAAAACGTCAAGATCGTCGTATTCTGATCCCATTTGTTTTGCATACTCTTTTAGTTCGTCGATGGTAGGATCCGGAATGTTCTCCGCTTCCTCTACAGTTTCTAAAAACTTTTTATTTTTGGAATTAAGAATCATCGCTTCCTGTCCGGCTTCGCGATAGCGGTCTTCAATAGGAGGTAATTCTTTTTTAGGTTGTGGGGCTTGTGGTGTCTCCGGAGTTTCCGGCTCTTCCTCTTCCGACTCTTCTTCAGTCTCCGGAGTTTCTTCTTCCGGAATCTCTATTTCTTCTTCGTTTTCTGGGGTTTCGGTTTCTTCTTCCGTTACTTCGGGATTTTCCTCAATCTCTTTTTTCTGCTCTTCGGCAGTCATTATTTCTACGAATTTTTTTGTTTCTGGAACTTCCTTGTCGATTTTAGCGACTTCCTCGCGTATTTCTTTTTTTGTTCTTTGGTTTGTAATAGGTTTTGTCGTCATGTTTTGCCTTAAACAGTCCCGATAATTTCGGGGTTAGTAGCAATTCTTATTTGCTTTTTAAACTATCTTTCATTCAATAAATCAGCTAATTGCTGTTTATTCATTTTGGGATCGAATTTTAGATCTGCATCCTTACACATTTGGATCAAGGTTTTTTGATCGTAATCATTAGGATCTATAATTTTTTTTCCGTCCTCATCCACTTTAACTTCTCTAACTTTTTTAGGAGCAACTTCTTCTTCGTCCTCTTCTACAAAATCAATACCTTTGATTTTGCCTTTTAGGGCATCTGAAAAGAATTCTCTTTGATCGGCGGTAAGATAAGCTACTCTAGCTTTCAAAAAACCAATATCGTAAACAGTTAGGGAGTTAAGATCTTTAGCTAATATCTCTTCTAGGTAATCTCTAGCGGAATCATTTAATGTTGCGGGATTTAATGTTTTTTCTGACATATTAAAAATTATGGTCAAAGAAGCTTACTTTGTCAAGTTTACTTCTTTTTCGCGCCTTTCTTAACAGAAGTTTTTACGGTTTTCTTTACTGTCTTTTTACTCATTTCTTTTTTCATAGAACCTTCTTTCTTCATCATAGCGTCCTCCCTGTGCATCATACTACCTACTGCTTTCTTTTTAGTTTTGGAAGAACCTACAACTTTACCCGTTTGGGTATTAACAATTTTATACGGTCTATCGTCCTTTTTACTTTTAGATTTTTTAATTGTGTATGGCATTTTTTTTGTATCCTACACGAAAACTTTTCGCTCCTATAAAATTCATTACCCACGAAAGTAGTAAATTGTTCAAAGCAATTCTAAATCCGTATCTTCCAATTTCTGACAAGAAATTTCTCATTGTTGCGTTTCCTCTATTTCCCTCTGAATAGCTCTAGCCACTTTATCCGGAACCTCGATAAAAGCCCTCAACAAAAGGTAATTCTTTACTCTAGCTTTTAGTTTATTATTTTTATCTTGTAGATCAGGGGTATCCGGAGTATCGCAAAGTTCCATAGTCATTGTGTAAAGCATTTCCTCCAAGTGATCCTTTAAATCTTCGACTGTTACAGCCTTAACACCTTTAGAAGCTCTCTGATAAAGTTCCTTCTCTTCCGGAGTTAGTTCTTCGTACTTTAAACCTTTTTGTTCTAATACCTTGTCGTAAGGATTCATCATGTTTTTTTATTCTATCAAACTTTAGGGGCAATGTCCGGAACTTCCGGGATTCCCGGAGTAGCGTTTCCGGCTCCGGTATTGCCGGCATTTACCGCAACTTCAGAAGGTACTTCTTCAACGGGCGCAAGCGGAGTTGCAGTCCTTTGTCTTTCGAACTCCTCCACCTGACTAATATCATCCGGAGATAGACCGGAGAACTCCATCATCTTACGCCTTCGAATAGAAACCAAAGGAACATTATCGGGCATCTCATTCTTTAAAATCTCCAATTTCTGAAGCTCTTCTATGTCCTGATCCTGTTGATCCGAAATGGTCTTGACCTCACAAGCGTAGCCTTCGTCGTCGCTCCAATCTCCAAGTTTGATAAGTTTTTTATATGTCTTCTTTCCCATTCTTCCTTTTTTATAAACTGTTAAATCGTCTAACTGATCCCCGGCGGCTTCAAGGAATTTGGAATATTTAGTACCAAGATCTTTCCAATCCTCTGTATAAAACACCTGTTGAATCATTATTCTTTTTTGTGCGTTCGCTAAAGCATATTCCACTTCCCCTAAAGTTACTTTCTTCGGCTCAATAGCCCCGGAATTAGCGGAAGTTGCGGCGGTAGCCTTTTCCGCAAGGGTTATCAAGAACGTCATTTCTTCTAGTGTTCCGGATAAATTACCTGTAATAACGTCTTTGATGATCTTATTCGGATCTCCGGGTACTGGAAGATGTGCAAACGGTTGCGGAGCGAATGTCTGTGGTACAAACTTCTTATCTGTAGAATCGTAGTATTTCATTCCAAAGTTCTGCAAAGTTCTGTTTTCTACCAACTGACTAAACCAAACATTGAGAATTTTGTTAATGGCTCTAATAATATCTGCAACACCATCGCTCCAAAAATCTGTAGCTTCAGGATCTGAAGCCCAAGAAGTGTAAGGAAAGTGAGTATCCCAAAAATTATCTGAAGTTTTACCTATAACATCTGATAGAAGTGCTTTATGAAGTTTGAAGGTTCCTGATTTCGTTACAGCAAGAACGTATCTCATTATGACCCTTTGATCCTTTTTATCGTTCCATTCAAACCTGTATGCTTCGTGAAGTTCCACATAGGTTTCTCCAAGCAAAGGATCTTCTACGGTTTCATCTCCAATACTCTTTAATCTATCCGTCTTCTCCGAAGCCTTGTCAAAATTCTCTTCGGACTCTAATCTTCCGGCTTCCTCGGAGAAATACATCTTTACTTGATTTTTACCTTCTTCCAAGTATTCTTCATTTTCCAAGATATCGTCCAAAGTCACAAAGATATCGGTTTCAATTAACGCCGGAGAGGAATCAATATCGGAAGGATCGACGTATCTGTGAACCAACATACATTGAGGATCTACAAGACTAATCTTTACCTTGCCGTTTTCTATGTTAAGTTTTTTAAAAGCCCTACCAAACAAAGCATTTTGTTTTTTATCTATATGGTCTTTGATGACCAGTTTGTTTATTTTGAAGGTTTCTTTCCAATATTCGTTATAGTAGATTTCTTTTTGCTGATCGTTACTAAGATTACTAAAATAGAGTTGCGGAGCATCCATCATCTCTTTTAGAAGCGTATTTAAAACATATTTCATTAGAGGAACATTTACAGTCTGTCTTTGTGTTAAGCGATTCGTAATAACTTTATCTCTGTATAAAGTGTAATTCTCCGTCCAGTCATCGTGTTTTCTTTCTCTGTACTCTAACGCACTTTTTTCTTCTTGCTGTAAGACTAAAACATCCGCATCTGTTATTTCTACTGTGGTTGTTTGTTCATCCATAAATTAAGTATAACCTTTTTTAATTTGCTTTCAATCCAAAACTCTCTATACCATAACCTTCAGTACCACCGAATTTGTTTTCAATACCAAGTTCTCGCAAAACCTCTTCGTCCGGTTCATTATACACGCCCTCCGGAGGAGATTCTTTCAAAAGTTCGAAATACATTCGCATCATAATCATATCTGCAAAGTCCGGGGAATGACCAAGAGCTTCCTTCATCCTCTCTTTTGGCACTATCTGAAGTGGGGCGGAAGCCGAAGTATCCTCGCGCTTTACCTGTTGCAACTCCTCGATAATAGTTTGTTTCTGTACCTCTGTTAAGTCTTCGGCGCTTATAGACATTTGCCTGTTGTTTATCAACTCTCCGGCTAGAAAATAACATTGTGACCTAAGATTCTTGTAATTCTGTCTTTTCAAATAAGTAGAGGGCAAGTTCTGATATCTTTTTTCGATATTATCAACATCTTCATCCGGTTTTAGAATCGGGGATCTCCCACCCATGAAGCCGTGAATCCCTTCCATATGATCCACAACACCCCCACCAACACCATCTTCGTCTACAACTATGGAAGAGTACGGGATCTGATTCTTAACTGAAAGGCTTCGTAAATCCTCACAAGTTTTGTTTAATCCTTGCTTTTCTTTTTCCACAATCCGGTAAAGATCAAGACCTCTCCAACACCCGGCAACCATTTTGTCCCCTCCAAAACGCGCTATGTCTGCGGTCATTCTTCCCTGCATATCGCCGGTTGCAATAGGGTTGGTGAAAATATCAATAATTGCATCAAGGTTAATAATCGAAAGAGTTCCTCCGGCGTATTCCCATAACCCATCTCTAAGCCTTGCCCTCGCAAGAGGATCTGAAATCTTGTCCAGTTGTTTTCCGTATTCTTCTTTAGTGTGCGGATTATCGCTATACAAAGCCTTAATAAAGGCATGATCCTGCGGGAGTGTATTTTCTTTGAAGGGTTTGTAAAATATTCGATACAACCAACCGTCTGTAGGATTACAAGTAAGAAGCATTTTAGCCGGAAACAGTCCAAACTCGGTGTTCATAAACCTACCAACTCTGGTTTTTAAAATATCAAAACACAAAAACTCTACCTCTTCCGCTTCTTCTATCCATCCTCCGGTAAACTCTAAGGATCCCAAACGTTCGTACAAAGGATCTGAAGGCTTATAGGATAAATCCAAAAGATCTATTCGGGATCCTTTAGCGGCTCCGGATACAAACTCAATATAGTTATATTGACCGTTTAACTTCCAATCTGAATCTGGGATCTTGTGCCATCTACAAACCTTCTGCCAAGTAATATAAGAGGTTGTCATTAACCGCTTCAACTCATCACGTCCAATAAACCACCTTGATCCCGGATAGTTATAGCAGTTAGTTAGAAGCCATTCGCAACCAAGCCAAGACTTACCCCCTCCGGCGGCTCCTCCGTATAGAACAAAGGAGACGAAATCATTCCAAAGCATTTGATACGCCTTGTATTGTTTAACAGAAGGTTTAATTGTCGGAGTTATTGTCGGTCTTTCCATCGTCTTTATTATCTGTAGGTCTTACAAAATTAAATCCGGAGACGAATGGGACTGGATTACCTTTGTCATCAACCGGCACTTCTACTTTATCCCTCATGTCGGTAATGTTCTTAGATAAAAATATGGCGTAAGCCGGATTGTATCTTCCCGCAAGGGCATTTTGTACGAGAATATCCTTTTGTAACTGCTTCGCACGCGTATATGCGGCGGAAAACTCTGGATATTTAGCGCTTCCTTTAGACCTTTTAGCCTTCGCCCAAGTAACTACCGTATCGTCATTTACTCCAATAGAGTGTGCAAAACGTTCGAACGTGGGTAAAAAGTTGGGTTTCTTCTCTGTTTTAGACCAAGTTTCCCCTTTTTTGTTCGTATAAGTGACCTCTTCTTCATAAGTTGGGTCAATACTAAAAAAATCTATCAACATCTGTGCAAACTCCGGTTTGTACTTTGTCGGTCTACCTACTCTTTTGTGTTCCTGCGGTTCTTTTGGTAAATTGTTTTTCTTAGGATATTTAGAAAGATCTAATTTCTTTTCCTTTGCCATAGTCAGATTCTACACCAAAAAGAATCCGGAAGCGAAGATCTAAAACCAATCCGTCCTACTTATGAGGGGCGTTCCAGTATTATTCTTGTTTCGTTTCCGGATTCTTGTCCTCAACAAACGGGATCTTCAACAAAGACTCTCCGGCTTTTATCTTTCCGGACTCAACAGCTTGGATATAATCGTCCATCTCTTTATCAAACAGTTTCCTTCTCTCCTCGTTAGCCTTCTCATAAATAACAAACATGGTTTTTTCCTTGTAACGGGGATCGTTGGTAAAACGTAATCTTCCAAACTTTCTTATTTTCTTTAATTTCTTAACATTAAGAGCCATATTAAGCCTTCATTGCTTCCTTCAACTTCTGATCGTAAATACCCTTACCCTTTTTTATAATCTCCAAACACCTGTTACGGGTTAAATCCGTAATTATTACGCACCTGTCCGGAGCTACACCAACAGTAGAAATAACATCATCCGGCTTCATATAAACAGCTACTTCGTTCATGACGTACTTACTACCCACAACTAAAGCATTATCGAATATAAGATCCGGGTATAACTCCAATTCTTCTTCTGTGTAATCTTGTTTGGGATCGTAGTCGGGTTCGAGAGCATCGACAGGCTTTAAAAAATAAACATTTGCTTCTTCGACCATTATCATAGGTTGATTTTATCACAACATCATAATGCGAACATTATAATGTAGCGATGTATTCCTCCATACTTCTTTTAAATTCAAACTTTGTAAACTCGTCTCCGTATAAAGTCCATAAAACACCAAAGGATCTGTGATACCCGAAAGTTTCCAACTCATCGAAAGTTCTTTCGAGAGCATCTAAAATTCTACCCCTTTCGGTATCGCTTGCGCGACTATAAAAATTGTTAGCCGACTTCAACCTAACCAGTAGTTCTACTAATCTTTTTTTGTTCTGCATAGTAACTCCTTTTTTTTACTTAAATTTTTTACTAATAAAATCCCCTAATAAAAACAGGTCACAAATCGGTAACATAGAACATTGGTCATCATGGTCATATATATATATATGACCAATGACCAATGATCTAAACGTATACCTTGACCATTTGACCACTATCGTGACCACTATCGTGACAGATGTGACAACCAAGCCATAAACCAACATTAGTCAAATGACCAATGTCTTGACCAATGAAAAACACTACAACGCAGGTTAGTGGTCAAACGTTGGTCAAGCCACTTTAGGGCGTCACATCAACCTTTTTACAAAATCTCTCCATTGAAGATTTCTGACGGGTCATTTTCCGCGTCATTACTGGTAAAAAGGCTCATTGAATACCACACTTCTTTCCCCTTTCGAGTTTTGTTAATTTCTCCCTCCTCGACCATTTCCCGGATAGCTCTTCTTAGGGTTGAATCCGAAATTCCTCTTCCGGTTCCCATTTCTATAACCTCTTTTTGGCTGATGAAATTCTTCCCAATAATCATCTCTTTTATCAGTTCTTTTGCTTCGTTGGATTTACCTTCGTCTACCGACTCTTCAACTTCCCCAACGTACTCAAAACCCGTAACGACTGTAGAGCCATCCGCTTGCGCGCCTACTTGCATCCTAATCATGAACTTATCCAATTTGAGTGCGTCCCTTGCCTTTGTTTGTTTTAGTGTCATTTCTGTTTTACTTTTAGCGACGGGTTCTAACCTAAAGGATGTGAAGGTCTGCGCGTTTATGTTTGAGGATCCGCGAAGGCGCTGTGAGTCATTCCTAAAAACTCCTTGTGAAGGTTTGTTTTCGTGATGTAGGGCTACAAAAGCCTTATGAGGGAATAGTTCTCGAAGGGCGTTAAAAAACAGTTGTGTATCTTCGGCGGAGGATTCGGATCCTAGCATGAAGTCAACAAAGGAGTCTATAACAATAAGACCGATGTTTTTGGAAGTTGCGATAGCGGAAAGTGCTTGCGCGAAAGCGGAGTATTCTCCTTTTGAGTCAACCAACTGGAACTTTTCCGGATACTGTAGATAGTGAACATTACTGTTAGTAGAATTAAAACCAAGACCTTTTGCGCGTTTAGCGACCATTGAGAGAGGATTTTCTTTATCAAGAATAAGGACGTTAACAGGAGAAGAAACATGAAAATGATTAAGCCAGTCTTTGCCGGAGGCTACCGCTTGCGCGATAGAGAGGGCTATAAAAGACTTTCCGGTTCCTTCAGCTCCGTAGATAAAACAAAAACCTTCATTGTAAAGAATGTTGTCTATAAGCCACGGATGTACTTCGAATTCCATGTTTATAAGTTCGGAAATAGGAATAAGGTTGTAGTCCTCCGGAAGGTTTGAGGTTTCCCATTCCGATTTAGTTTGGGCAAGACGCATAAGTTGAACGAATTCTTTTTTGGTGTGTGTTAGGAAGAAGTCACAAATATCTTTAACGCCTTCCGGCAAGGATATTACACGGGCATGGGGAATTGATTCTAAAACTTTGCGGGTTCCGGCTTTACCGGCGTCATCGTTATCTAAACAGATCCAGACATTTTTTCCGGTAAAAAGAGATGCCCAATCCTTATTAAAACCGCCTGCTCCGCCTGTGGAGGAGACCGAAGGTATCCCCCCCTGAATTAACCTCATGCAGTCTATTTCACCTTCGCAAAGAACGATGTTGGGTTCGTCCTTGACCGCGTTAAGGTTAAAAAGGGCGGCGTGTGATCCGGCAGGATTTTTATATTTGGGTTCCGTGCCTTCTTTTGTATAGTTAAGATTTCGGGACTTGGTAAAAAGAAGATTTCCATCTTCATCTTTTACCGGGATGTGTAAAAAATTATCGTCCGAGGATAAATTGAATTTCTTAGCTGTAGTTTCTGATATTCCGTGTTCCTTTAAGTATTCTTGGGCAGTCATTTTTTGTTTATTTCCTTTATAACTTTATTTAATACAGACTCGACAGCGTAGTAAAATTCCTCGTTTTTAATCCACGGTTCAGGAATTGGAAGCGGTATAAAAATGGTTTTAAACTCGCTGTTTTCTTCAGTTTGATATAAAACGGCTAGCGCCACTTCCATACTGTTCAGTCTTTTTTTAACGCTAATATCATGTACTTTTATTGGTTTTCGTAGTTCAATCACCGGCTAGCGCCCCCAACGCTGTTTGAAAATCTACACTTTTTAATTTCATATAAAAGGAAATGGAATCCCCTCCGACAAGCTCCGTAAAACAATACCATGTATTTGTCTCCGGGTAGACGGCGAAGGATGGTTTTTTATCTTCGTGAAAAGGACAACAACCAATAAGAGCGTTTCCGGTTCTTTTTAAGGATCCGGAAAATAGATTTTGAATAGGGAATTGTTTCGCTTTTTGTAATTTTTGGTCTTCTTGGGATCTAAGTGTGTCTGATTTCTTTATGAAAGTCTTTTTAAACTTGTTATTTCCCAACATATTTGTATCCTAACATAGACCACAATAGACGTCAATAGATAACACTTGACAACATTAGACCACACATGGTAGAGTAGTTTTATGGTTGATGAATCAATATACAAACAGTTTTTAACGTTAGAAGAGGTTGCAGAATATTTGGGAGTTCACATAAATACTGTTTATAAATATTTAAAGGACGAAAGTAATCCCCTTCCTACTTTTAAGATCTCCGGACGAGTTATCCGGGTTAAAAAAGAGGAACTGGATAAATGGTTGGAAACCTACAAAAAGGAAAACGAAAATGACTAAATTTTTTATCATGCTAATAATAATGGTTTTAGCTACGGTTGCGTTTGTATATTCCTTTGATACCTCTATGGATAACAAAGATGAGATGCTATGCAATTCCGCGAAGGTATCCGGAAACGAGAAGTATTTAAAAAAGTGTAGTTGTTTTTATGCCGGAGAAAATATCCGTTGCATATACAGAAAGGATAAATAATGGAAGAAACAGCCGTTGATTCTATTGATTCTATAGCAATGTCTCCCGTACCAAGTTCCAAAAAAGACGAACTTCAAGGAAAAGTTCTTGTTGATTTTTATCAGGCACTAAAAGCAGTATCAGAAGGTAAAAAAGCTACAAGACTTGATTGGAGAGATTCGGATGTTTATATGTTCTTGCGGGCTGAAGTGTTGCACATAAAAAGAGTTATTCCCGATAACACTTTTACAGAACATAAGATGATAATAAATCTTGGGGATATGGTAGCGGAAGACTGGATAATTTTAGGGTAATTTTTATATCTTGTGCCGGTACAGGCAGTCCGGCATAAGAATATGGAAAGTACAAAACTTTTAAAAGATTACTATAAAGCAAAATTAGAACTCTCTTTAGCACAAGAGAATGTAAAGATTTTAGGCGAGGAACTTACGAAATTCTTAGCCAATAGAGACGATCGTCGCGCAGAAATTCCGGAAGCCAAGTTTACTTTGCGAACTACAACTTCTTACAGGTTTAGTAAGGCTGTAGAAAAACAGGAAGAAAAGATTAAAGCTATTCAGGAATCTATAGAAGAGAAGCTACGCATGAATAAGGAAATTTTAAAATCCATGCAGGAAGAAGAAATTGCCGGAGGTGTAGCAGAAAAAATTAGCGAAAGTTTTGTACCGGTAATGACTCCGGTAAAGGAAAAATAATATGAACAAAAAAGAAAAAGAAATAGTAGAAAAATATATATCAATTTTAAAAGACAAGATCATGGAGCGCGTTTCCGGAGATTTGCGAAAGTTATTCTTTTACTTAACCGCTAGCGCACTTTTAGATCTTGAAAAAAGTTTAAACAAAAAGGAGGAAAATAAAGATGAATCTACCAATAAATAATCCTTACTTACCGGCTGATAAACAGGATATAGATAACATTCCGGATGAGGAACCAAACTTCCCCGGAAGAAGAATAAAGACAGATAGAAAACCGAGATCTTTAGTAACCGGAGGAGCCGGGTTTATCGGATCCCATGTAGCGGAAGAGCTATTGAATATGGGACATGAGGTTGTAATACTTGACGATTTATCCGGAGGATTTTTGCGAAACGTTCCACAAAGAACCGGTCACTTTGTAAAAGGAAGTATTACAGATGTAAATCTTTTGCAGGATCTTTTTAACGCGAATGAATTTGACTACGTTTTCCATCTCGCGGCTTACGCCGCCGAAGGGCTATCGCACTTTATTAGACACTTCAATTACGAGAATAACCTCGTCGGTTCGGTCAATTTGATAAATATGGCTGTAAAGCACAACGTAAAGAGATTTATATTTACATCAAGTATTGCAGTCTATGGAGCCGGACAAAACCCCATGTCGGAAGAGATGCTTCCAATGCCGGAGGATCCTTATGGAATTTCTAAATTTGCTGTAGAAATGGATTTAAAGGCGGCGTATCAGATGTGGGGAATGGAATACACAATCTTTAGACCTCACAATGTGTATGGGGAAAGACAGCACCACGGGGATCCTTACAGAAATGCTTTAGGTATCTTTATGAATCAGATTTTCCAAAACAAGCCAATAACAATTTTTGGTGATGGTCTTCAAACTAGGGCATTTTCCTATATTGGGGATGTTGCTCCTTACATTGCGCGAAGTTGTCAAATGAAAGAAACCACAAACGAGATTATAAATGTCGGGGCGGATACGCCTTATACGGTGTTAGAGATCGCGGAAAAGATCCGAGATTGGCTTAATCCGGACGCGGAGATTATGTTTTTACCGGAAAGAAACGAAGTAAAACACGCGTACTGCAATCACGAAAAATTTAAAAGTATTTTCGGGGATAGAACGCCTCACACACTAGAGTACGGGATATCTAAAATGGTGGGGTATGCAAAAGAAGTTGGTATTTTAGAACCGATAAAGTTTAAGGGCATAGAGATTTGGGAAAAGATGCCGGAAAGTTGGAGAAGATTTACTGAATAAAGATTGGCATTTAAGTGTCAATCCTCCGGGATTGTCGTATCTATGGGGCAGGAGATGTCGATAAACAGTCCCGGACGATGGGTACTTAATTTTTCGAAAGAAGGTGAATTAGAACTATGCTAGGAAGAAAAGCAGACATAAGAATCGGCGGAGACTTCTCAACAGTCCCTGCGGACAAATATACAGTCCAGATTGCCGACGTTAACTTCAAAACACTTTTTAACAAGTGGAAGAATCAAGAAGAGGAAATGTTAAATTTTCAGTATGTGGTGCTAAATGAAAAACCAATGCCCGAAACTGAAGATGGAAAAGATGCCGGAACTACCAGAGGTAGATTTATATGGCATAAAGTATCTCAAAGTTTGAGTACAAAATCTTGGTTAATGAAGCTAGCTAAAGCAGTTTATGGACGAGATCTAACAAAAGAAGAGTTGGATCCTAAAAGTCCAAAGTTCTTTGATCCGGAAAAACTTATCGGAAAACAGGTGGATATTATGGTCACGGAAGATCCTAACAAGGACAATACTGCTATGTTTAACAACGTAGTGTCGTATTCCAAAACTGTAAAACCGCTAGAACCCCTTCCACTTACAAAGACCGGGCAGACTGTAATTGAGTCGGAAACAAAACCGGCAGTTGCAGAGGTCGATGTTCCTAACCTCAATCCCGGTTTAGATAATTTCTTAGATGATCTTGAAAAAGACAAAGAAGAAACTAAAACCGAAGATCCGGAGGAGACGGAAGATCAAGAAGAGGAAGTAGAAGAAGAGGAAAGTTTGGAAGAATTAGAAGCCAAGCTAAAACTCGCAAAGGCGAAAGCCAAAGAAGCTAAAGCAAAAAAGAAATAGTTTCTTACTAGGTAGGATTACTCGGTAGTCCTACCGGTGGAGGAAATTATGAAAAGACAAATTATATTTTGGGGATATTTAAGGGGTTTAGGACAAAAGAATATAGTAAAAAGATATCGTGACGAACTCGTATCTTTATATGAGGAAACACCGGGATTCCCGGCAACGGGTAAAAATAAGGGGATTCCCGGCAATGGGGGTGTTAGTAAACCTACGCAAGAAAAGCCTAAATCTATGCAAAGTGTTGGTGGGGTAACGAATAAGGTAACGAAAAAACATAACCAACCTGTTGAACCCATTAGTGAACCCGACAGTCCCGACGGCTTAATAGAAGAAATACTAAGAGCTTGTTTTGATAGTGAGTACAACGGATTTAACTTTGCAAGAGCCGAAAGGGAGCTCTCTACTCTTGTAAAAAACCTAGCATATCTGACAATTACGAGAAAGAAGAAGGCTTTTATGGAACGATTCGCAGAGGAAGGCAGTTTCAAGGTATATGGAACACCTGCCGAAGTATTTGATTTCTTTTTGGAGGATTATGATGAAAAAGTACAACAGTAAGGTTAAACCTAACAACGAGACAGAATATTCCAAATCAACTCCAAGCGTTGATGTGGAAAAGGAAGTCTTTATAGCAAGGAAAGCGATGTTGTTGGCAGTATTGGAGTTCCTTGAAGATATAGGAAATAAAAGCACCTCTGACGGGCAGGGGTATTTAGTGCGTATTAGAACCCAAATCAGAGATAGATTTAGTTCGTATCTCAAACCCACCAAAGATAGCAGTAATAAGTTAAATGGAAGTGAGGAAAAATGAAACCATATACAGCCAGAGAGATAGAAGAACAGATTTTAAAGAATGAACTCCGAGAGTTTAACAATAATTTTATGGTTTACAAGAGGGCTGGGAAGGAGATGTCGGTGTTATCCACAAAACAGGTATTTAGTACCTTAGTTGATTTAATATTAAATTTCTTCCAGCCTTATCTCCAACCCACCAAAGATAGCTGGGATAGTGTAATAGATAAGGTAATTGAGGTGTTACAGAATATGGACAAAGAAGTGGTTGATGATGACTATCAGTCAGCACTTATTGATAGGAAGGAAGCGGTAATGTTGATTTTAGCCCTCAAAACCAAACAAAAGGAGACAGAATGAAAATTATAGATGAACAGATAGAGGAAATAAAAAGAGTTGCAGAAGTTTTATCAAAATATCCCGAAGTACAGAAGTATATTCTTGAGAGATACACACCAAACACCGAAGTACAAAAGGAAAGAGGGGAAGCTGTGAGGGGGTTTGGTAAGTATCTAACAGACGAGGGCTGGGTTGATGGCTACACATACGGCTACGACTTGTATAAGTGGATTGAAACCTACCTATCACAAACTAAAGGGGGTAGGGGGAATGAGGACATAACAATAGCGAAAAGACTGGAATAATGCACGGAGGAGTATTTGCAGAGGCTTATAATGTTTTGCAGGATAGGAAAACTACTGTTGAAGTTTGGAAACGCAAGTCAACCTTTTATTTAGTAGATCAGAAAGACTTAAAGCTTTATGTGTACCAAAATATTAATAGTTTAAAATCTGAGTGGTATATCAGATTGAAGGGAAATAATAATGATTGACCCCCTCGCTACGTTGGATAATTATTTAAAGGACACAAAGGTATACGGGATATTTTTAGCCGAGAAAGAAAGACTCGCCCTAACTCCCGGCGGAGAACGCCATCACCATAATTTTAAAGGAGGTCTTATTCAGCACATGCTGGAAATGCTTAAGTTCGGACTTCCTATAGCAGAAGGATTAAAGAATAATGATGGTGAGAATGTTATTAGTCGGGAAGAATTTATAGTAAGTGTTTTCTTACACGATCTTGCTAAGATGGAGTTTTATACCCCGGACGATAATGGAATAACCTACAGTTATATCAAACATCCGTTTGCAGTTCAGGAAATGCTGGTCCAAAACTACTGTGCCAAGTACGGGGTAGTTCTAACTGAAAACGAGATGAACGCTTTATGGATGGCAGAAGGCGGTTGGTCAGTACTTAACGGTAAGTTAGAAAATAGCCCCCTCGCTACGTTGTTACATATGTCCGACTTGTTTTCAGCAATGCTTTTAAAGCCCCAGCTTAAGGCTGTAACGAGTTGTCCCACGTGCGGTAAGGGAGAACTGGTTAAAAGGACTAATAATGGCAGCAGGAATGTGTTTTGGGCTTGTAACAGGTATCCTGAGTGCAAGTATACCCAAGGAGAAATGCCTGCGATGATGCTTTCAGAAAATTACTTAGAAGAATAAGGTAAAATGGTGTGATGGAAAATACGCGGGAAATTGTAGAAGTAAAGGTAAACTCGGAACGTACCGGGATAGTTAAAGAATACGGAGCGGCTGCCGGGATTATTGCTGTTGTTAAGACGGTAGGTTTTAAAGAAAATCCAAACGCAGATCCGATAGAAATAGTAACCTTTGGGGACGGAAAAGATGTTTTAGATATGTTTATAGCCTTGGAAAATATAATTGCTCCGTCCTTTGGAATAAATCCTATAGCATTACAAGGACGGTCAAAACCTTATGGTAGCACAGTTACCTCGCTCCTTCGCAACAAGGATAAGAGCTCGAATCATAGCATACTTAAGCGGATAATAAAATATCTTGACAAACACATCTCATAGTCTCATTCTTGGTTAATGAAACTTTTTCCTAATAAAGGAGAAGAATAGAGTACTTACTAAGCGACTAATACGGTCGCTTTTTTTTGTTCTTTGACAACTGAAGTTTGAAATCTAAATCCGTTTTGGGAGGTGATACTTGTGTCCGAGATCGTCCGTACGAAATATTGTACTTGAGCGGGACGGCTACAGGTGTCAGAAGTGTAACTGCGTTGACTCCAAAGCCAATCCGCTTACTATGCATCACAAAATTTTCCGCTGTAGGGGTGGTGCATATACCGTTGAGAACCTGATAACGTGGTGTACCCGCTGTCATCGGGCATACCACAAATGTTACCCAGGTTCTTCCAAGAGACATAAGAAAGGGAGGAGGAGACGTTGAAATGCTTACCATAGAAGTGATGCTTGTTTTTGAGGACTGTTTGGGAAGAAGAATCCCTATCGTAATAACTTTTACGGGGCGGGATTATTGTGATGCCTACGAACAAGCCCTTGAGTTCACTCTGGATAAAGAAGAGTGCAATGAGTGGGCTTTAATCGGGGGTATGAAGGTGAGAGTCCTAGATACAAGGAGCTAACAATGACAGTAAAAACCAAAGAAAAGGAACCGAATCTGTTAAACATTTTTCGGGGATCTTCTACAGGAGAAGTGGGGTCCGTTTCAAGAGATTTCGACGCTCGCAGCCTGCTTTTAGTCCCGGTCGGCGATGCGCATCTCGGTGCACCTACCTGTAATATCGGAAAGTTTGAAAAAACCATAGCGTTTATTCAACGGACCGATTGCTACGTGGTACTCATGGGTGATCTAATGGAGGCAGCAAGCAAAAACTCCGTGGGAGCCGGTTGGGTTGAACAGACCGGGAGCCCGCAGGTACAGCTTGATGTCTTGTACGAAGTTTTACTCCCCATCCGGAATAAGATTTTAGTTGTCTTGGAAGGTAACCATGAAGAACGCATCTGGAAAGATTCGGGTATTCGTGTTTCCAAGATTTTAGCCAACATGCTTAAGGTTCCATTCGGGGGTTACTCGGCATTTTTGAAACTGAAAGTGCGCAAAAACAATTACATTGTCCATGCGCAACACGGTTCCTCAAACGCCTGGTATCCTCACACAAAGCTGACGGCTGCAATGAGAACTGCACAGCACACAGACGCGGATTTATATTTATACGGGCACACCCACGAATTGTTGTCTATAAAAGTCCCCCGTCGTTCCATCGATCTTCGAAACCGCACAGTAGCTACGTGCGAAAAGTATTTCGTTCTGACCGGGAGTTTCCTGGAATACGAGGGGTCTTACGCACAGAAGAAGAACATGTTTCCAATTGAAACGGGTATAGCGAACATCACTTTATCTGGAGAACATTGGGACATTCATTGCTCAGTATGACCGCCCCTGTCCCCATTAGACTGCAAATAATGGGGGCATTTCTGTAACATACCCCTTGACAGATATGTATAATGTAATAAAATATTCTCATTGGAAATGTTTAATTATAAGTTCGTTGTGAAGGGAATAGTTACCTACTCAGGAGGTCCTCTACAAGAGATAAATAACCTCCTATCGGAGTTTGGGCTCCCCGGTCACAAGATCTCTTTGAAGAATAAAGAGCCGATACAGATTATGACGATTTCCACGGAGTCTGAAAAAGAACTCCCCGACAAAGAGATAGAAAAGCTTAAAAATCACATAAGAAAAGTGGTTAAAGATAATCTGAAGTTCAAACACATGAAAGTTGAAAGCCTGGAGGTCACGCTATGTCAATAAACGTAGGTCACTTCCATCGGGAAGACTATACCAAGTTTGTGAACTTCTCTAAGGCTGTTTTGTGGATGACAAAGGAGCTTTCGGTGCAGACTCACGTGATAACTAAAATCAAAAACAACCGGATACCTGTTATGATATTTGTAGACCAAAGAAAAAAGGAGATCTGGACGTTTAAAAGCGAGGATGTTATTAAATTTGGAAGGGAAAAGGCTGTAGGTCAGGAGACTCAATGGTACTTCCCTATAAAATTTGCGGAGGTAAAAAAGTATGAGTGAAAATATAAAAACGATGCTTACTATAATTTTAACAGGTCTTGCTCTTTTTTTTATGTTTATGCTTACTAGTAATCTTGTTGGGTTTCACGTGGTAACTATTTTAGCTTTATGCATACTTATAGCCCAAACTACCTGCAAGGAGGTCTAATGGAAACACTAATGTACGTTGTATTAATATTATTTTTATTCGTTTTAACAACCGGAATAGCGGGGTCTCTACTTCTTATTGCTTACCTGATTGTAGCGTGGTTATCTGATTATTTTAAAGGCACTTTTAAATAATGTTCCCGGAATCGGTGCTTGCCCATAAATACTTAGACGGTCTAAAAGGTATTGAAATAGGTGGGGCTAACCATAACCCCTTTGGACTCGATACAATCAACGTAGACATAACAGATAGCAGAGATGAGGAATATAAGCTTATTGAGCTTGAAATGCTCAAGGGGACGAACGTAGAGCCAATAAAGGTAGATGTAGTAGCACCCGGAGACAGCCTACCTTTCCCGGATAAGTCTTACGACTTTGTGGTAAGCTCACATGTTATAGAGCATTTCTGGGATCCCCTCGCTGCGTTGTATGAATGGAAAAGGGTAGCAAGGAAGTATATTTTTATAATAGCACCGCACGTCGACAGAACCCCGGATAGAGGAAGACCTATTACTACTATACAAGAACTAGAAGACAGACACTCCGGGAAGATAACAATGTCTAGTTTTAAATTTCCCCTGGGACATTGGTCGGTATGGGATACAGAGGCATTTTTAGCACTTTGTAGGCATCTTGATTTCAAGGTTATAGACTACTTAGATAGGGACGATAAGGCAGAGAACGGCTTTGCTGTAGTAATTTCTTTGGAGGATTAGTATGGAAGAAACTATAAAACTGGAAGAAAAGATTAAAGAAGTATTTAAGGAAAGTATGATTGAGTACGCTGAGAAAGAGTCTAAGGGAGACAAGAATAAAAAAGCTATGGTAGTGGGGGTTCTTACTAATTTTATTGTAATGAGTAGTTTTTCCGAGGATTTAGCGGGACTGCTTAACGAAGGGACTTTGGAAATAAATGGGTAATAATTACATTTATACGGCAATAGCCGGAGGAAAAGATGCGCCTTTAAAGTTTAATAGCAATATCCGTGGCAACAATGATTCTTTTTATTTGTTCTACGATGATAGCAGTGTCAGAAAAGAAGCTAGGTGGGCTTGGAACCCCTTTCTCATGAGTAAAGAAGTGATGCAGATAAAAGACCCGGTAAGACGTGCTAAATACTACAAGGCAATGGCTCATAAAGTCTTTCCAAACGCACCTTATAGCCTTTGGATAGATGGAAATGTTATACCCCTGGTTAAAATAGACAACCTTATAAAAAAATATCTGCAGGAAGATGACCTTTGTATGTTCAAACACCCCTTAAGGGATTCCGCCTACGAAGAAGCTGAGGTGTGTAAAAAACTAAAGCTCGATGACCCGGCTATTATAGATGCACAGATGCAGAGATATCGGGATAATTTCTTTCCCGAACACTTCGGACTTACCGCCTGTACGGTTATTTTAAGAAGACACACGCCTGAAGTAGCTGCTTTTAACGAGATGTGGTGGGATGAAATATGTAAAGGCAGTAAACGTGACCAACTAAGCGTTGACTACTGTATGAGGGCTTATGATCTAATTTGTAATTATTTCGATGGTTTTGTCCAAGGTCCGGACAGAAACCCAAAGTTTGAAGGAAGCAAGGAGTTTGCTTATTTCCCGCATTTAAAATGAAATTAGCGATAATATTAATTCAGGAAGTTTTGCTTTTTGTGCTACTTATAGTGACTGTTATAAGCAAAGATTTCCACGGTATGTTACTTATCCTAACCTTGATTAGTATAATGGACATTAGGAGGAAGTTAGAATGAGGAGAGTAAAAATAACAGAAGAGGTCTTACAAAAGGCTGCCTGGGTTTGCTACGACTGTGGTATTAAATATGGGGATTCTTTAGATAACATTGCAAACGCCGAGTTAAGAAAACTCCCGGTCTGGCGTATATCTAAATGCGATGTTTGTGGGAAAAGGCAGACTGTTACGGAAGTATTTAATTTTAACCATTTAAGGAAAAAGTAATGAAAGTACTATTATACTCAGACGGGCAAGGTTGGATAGTGGATCGTATTTCCAAAAAGATGCGGGAAATATGCGGGAAATATGGAGTAGATATTGATATAGCAAGTTATAAGGACCCAATTCCCGCACAATTCCCGCAAGGTTACGACCTGATTCATTTCAATAACTGGGACATTTATCCCTATCAGAGACTTATTACAGGGAGTAAAGTGCCTGTTTTAGTGTCTATAAGAAGTTTTAGGTTTCCTGACTGGATCCCCCCGTTCCTTAGAGACAACGGTATAAATACCCATGTTATAAATCCCAAGCAGTTGTCAATATTTACCGATGCTACTTGCATTTCGGACGGGTTGTTCTTTGAAAACCTTAAAGTAAAAGAAGGATTCACGGTAGGTATGGCGTTTCAGAATAACTCAGAAGAAAGCAGAATCTATAAAGGATACTACCTAGTTAAAGAAGCCTGTGATAAATTAGGGATAAAGCTTGAGGTAGCCGGGGGAGAGCTGGGAGTTACGGATATGCAAAAGTTCTATGATTCTGTAGATCTTATGGTAGTTGCCTCACAAGATGAGGGGGCTAATACCATAGCTATGGAATGTGCCGCAATAAATAAACCGCTTCTTACCACAGGTGTGGGGGTAGCAAAATATTTAACATTGCATACATGTGAACGGAATGTGGAAAGCATCACAACAGAAATAAAGAGATTTTACACCGCCCCCCAAGTAGCTCATTTTACGTGGGAAGGGTTTTGTAAAGGGATTACTGATTTATATAAGGAGATTGTCTATGCTAAGTCTTAACCTTGGAGGGGGGCATCTTCCGGTAGAGGGTTTTTTAAATGTAGATCTCTGCGAAGGCGCGGATATTACACATGATTTAAGAGAGCCTTTACCCTTTCGTGACGGGGAAATAGAAGAAATTATAGCAACGCACGTTATAGAATCATTTTATGCGTGGCAGTTCCCGGCGATACTATCAGATTGGCACCGGGTACTTAGAAAAGGGGGTACTATAACCATTGAGTTTACCAGCCTTAAAGATACTGTAAAAATGTACCTGGACGGAGATATTCACGGTCGCTGGGGTCTTTACGGCAACCAAGATACGGAAATAGACCCCATACTTCTACATCACTATGTTTATGAGAAAGAAGAAATGAAAGACCTTTTAGAAAAAGCCGGGTTTAAAAACATTGAATTTACTCAAGAGGGTATTATGCACATGCCAGTGAGGGATTGGAGGGTTATATGTCAAGCTTAATAATCAGAAACGACGATGTCTCGGCAGATACGGATATTGATAATTTAAAGGTATTTTGTTATGGCTGTGATAGGTACGGAGTTCAGATAATTCACGCAATAACTCCATTAGGAGAAACCCACGCTATAGAAAAATCCATGACTGACGGTGAGATAGTAGCTCTGGGAGGTAAGAAGACTCTACTTGATAATATGGAGGTTGTTAGGTTTTTAAGGAGTAGAACGCAGGATTTCTTCGCTGTACACGGGCTTTGGCACTCGCATAAACCCCCTTACAGAGATGTAGCTACAGCTAAGGAAATACTAAATATGTGGGGATTAAACCCAAAATACTTTATCTTGCCTTTTAATGAGGGGGAGGAGTATGCAGACAGTTTTTGCGATTTAAAGGTACTAGGGCATATGGAAAGAATAGAGGATTACCTTCCCGGAATGCCAAAGCACGGTCTTGATATCCCAAAAGATATTAAAATGCTTTATCTCCACGAGTGGCGTTTTGAAGAGAAAAACAAGTTTGGCTATAGATGGGAGGATTTATGGCAGATCATTGGCAAGAGAACGTCTATCCGAATTTAATAGACAGGGGCTGGTCTTCGGCAAATGATACCCTTATAGACTCTTTAAAGCCTTTTATTAAGCCTATGTATGTAGATATAGGCTGTAATGGAGGGTTCCTTCTTTCTGAAGTAAAGGGGGGCATTGGAGTTGAATATACGCACTGGTTGGTCCAAAAATGCCTGGAGCGGGGGTTACAAGCTATAAAGTGGGATGCTCACGACCTTCCTTTTAAGGATAAGGCTTTTAATACCTCAGTCCTGTCAACCATACTTCACCAGCTAAATAATTGGGAACAAGCTTTGTCGGAAGGGATACGAGTGGCTAAAACTACTATAGGTATAGAAAACTACCCCGGTAAAAGCCCGTGGGGAGTGCCTAACGCCGGGAACGAGTGGGTTAAGTCTATTGTTGATCCACAGTACTTAGGTGTAAAATATGGAGCAGAGATACTTGATATAGACGGTATCCATTATTTATTTAAAATAAACTAGGGGGTGTAGGATGTCAGTTAAAAGAAAGAGGGGAAACAAATGAGTTGTATTACTATCGGTATTGATTCCGGTTCCCATTTTTGCGGAGTCGCAGTATTTGAGAACGGTATTTATAAGGAGTCTTTTTATCTTGAGTTCCCCGGCACGTATTCCCTTGTGAAACTGAGGGAAATAGTTTCCAGATTTAACGAAATATTTAAAAAATATAAACCTACCATCGTTGTTATAGAGGAGCCCCTGGCTGTTAGAAATGGTAAGGTAACTAGAATGCTAAATCTTATCGGTGGTGCTATCTTTTCTCAAGCCTGTGCCGAGTGTGATACGGTAGATTTTATACATAATAAGACCTTAAAAAGACTACAGGATATAAAAACCAAAGAGGAAAGCATAGAAAAAGCCAAGATTATAAGCTTAAAAGATAACCTTATAGATGACGAGGCTGATGCAATTCTTTTAGTAGATAGTTATATTAAATTAGTGGATGTCCATGGAAACTATTGATTATATTAAAGGCATTTTAGATCTCGGAATAACCGGACTTTTACTATACTTCTTAACCGTTGTATGGAAAGACATGAAGGAAAAAGAAAAAAACCACAGGGAAGATATTATAAAAAAGGACGATGCTATTTCAGATGCCTCAGATAAGCTTTTAGATGCTTTTAACAGAAATACAGAAACCAATGTCCAGTTGAAAGGTATCATAGATAACCAGACTAATCTAACCACCCAGGTGCTAAACGTACTTACCACTAGGAAAAGAAAGTGATAGAATGCTATAAGATATGATTATAAGAGACCTTTTAAACTTAACAAACCTTGCCTTGGCTTTCCTTGCGGTCCCACCCGCCATTTATCTGACTAAAATACTCATTGAAGAAAGAAAAGTAATAAAAAGAGAGGCTACCCCCATGAATAAAATCCTTACAATGCTGGTTTCAGGCGTTGCTATCGGGTCTTTAATTAATGCCCTGCTCTCCCTACTATCCTTAACAGGAAATGGAGCTGTAGCGCACTCCTTATCTCCAATAAGAAGTGTCCTCGTCAATGCATTTTTTACTTTTATATCTTGGTCTTTTTACTTGGTGTACCGCTTTAGCCAAGAAGACTAAACTATCGGTTATTGACATATTTGTTCGATAGTATACATAATATTCTTACTTAAAAATTTAGTAAGGGATTAATCAATGAACTACGAGAAAACTCTGCTCGGTGGAATAATAAAAACACCTTATCTTATAGATCAAGTTCTTGCTAAACTGTCGCCAGAAGATTTTATAACTCCGGGATATAAAGAAATTTTTGCCAAAATAGTAGACCTTTATAGTAAAAAGGAATTTTTAGACTACTTCACCTTAGAAGAAAGCTTTAGTGATGAAAATTCTATTAAGCTTGTTAGGGAACTTGGTAGATCCTCACACGAGTTTGATAAAGAGGAATTAAATCAATATCTAAAGCATATCAAGGAAGCCAAGCGTACCTGGGCTTTAAAAAACATAGGTGGTTTTCTTGTAGATAGCAAAAACTACGCCAATAACACTATAGATAAGCTGATAACGGACGTAGCTCACAAGCTTTTTAACCTTACAGAATCCCGCTTAGAAACCGATATCACGTCAGAGACTTTGGTTGAGGAGATGAAAAAGGAAATAGAACTCTATAAAGGAAAGGATTTATGGGGATTTTCTACAGGATATAGGAGAATAGACTCCGCTACCCGCGGACTTCAGAAGGGACAACTGTGGGTAGTCGGAGCCTACACTTCTATAGGTAAGTCTTGGTTTTGTTTGAATCTTGCTAACAATGCTTTAAAAGACGGGGCTAAGGTTTTATACCTGTCTACAGAAATGGTAGAAACTAGGCTTGCTTGGAGACTTACAGCTATAAATACAGGCATTCCTGAGTTCGATATGATACAAGACCGCCTGACACCTGAAAGCAAGGATAAGAGGGATTCCGCGCTACAAGGTATCTTAACCTCACCAATCCGCATAATTAGTGGAATAACCCGCATAGACGAAGTTATTTTTTACGTTAAAAGAGAGCTTGCAGATAAGGGTTTAGATGTTGTTGTTGTTGACTTCCTGCAAAACCTTGCCGGAGGAAAAGATGAGTACGAGGAGCTTTCCAACGCCATAAGAAAACTCCAAAATCTTGCTTTATCTGAAAAGATTTGTGTCATAGTAGCCTCTCAGGTAAGTAGAGAATCCCAAAAAACAGGGACTTCCGGGGCGTTTGGGTATAAAGGTTCGGGAACGATTGAAGCCTGTGCAGATCTTGGCATTGTCCTTAAAAGGAAAGAAGACTCTAAAAACGAACTTGTGGTGGATGTTAAGAAGAACAGAAACGGTTTTACCTTTGAACTGGAGCTTGATGCAGACTTCAAGACGGGAAGGATGAAAGAATATGCTTGAACTTAAAAGCAGGTTTGAAGAACTTTTAAAAAATATTGAGGGGGACACCCTTACAGAAAGTGCCAAAAAAGAGCTCAGAATCGAAGCGAGGGAGTTGTGTTTCAAACTGTACCAAGACAATATGGAAAATGCCTCCTGGTGGAAAAAGATGTACCAGACCCTAATGGAAAGGGATAAGGTTGTTTATCCCGAAGTGACGGCAGAAAGTAGGGTAGGGGTAGAATATATAAACCCCCCGGTATAAAGTATCTATTGACAAATGTGTATTCTGGTTTAATATTCTATCTATCGACTCTGTGATACACAAGTAGTGTTTTTTAGAGTGATGCATCACGCTCGGCGCGGTGAGGTTGTGTAACAGCTGCCTTTTTACATAATAGTTTTAGGCGGTACTGCGCCTAGCGCGGGTAATTAAATATATGGACGAATACGATCCTGATAAAACAACCTATAAAAACAGCTCAAAATCTCAAGATTTCGATGGGGAGAATGTTAAAAGAGTGCCTATTGATAACAGAGACCCTTTATCTGAAACTAATCCCAAATACAAGGATAAATACGAGGAGCATTTAAAGATGCAGATACCTATGTATTTATGCCCGGACTGCCATCACCTCGGTTGTCATAAAGTAACAAATTTAGACCAACCTGCCACAGGTATAAGAATTGGAGGAGAAGTCTGCGATATCTGCGGATATCAGGACACTTTTGAATATGGTGGATAAAATACTTAGTTTTTATTATGGAATCGTAAGTACTATTGTAGCAAGAAGAACCAGGAAAAAACTTAGCGTTGAGATATCGCCTATAACAGATAAGGATATCCACGAGATAGGTCTTAAAATGGACAAGTTCTTTGAAAGCCTGACTCCTTCTCAAATAGTTTTCTTGGGGGGAACGGATGTTCAGAATATGTTTGAGGAAGTAGCTTTGACCATGAGCATAACGCACGGCTTTATGGCAAGTCACTTTGAAAGGTCTGAAATGGAAGCTTTACAGAAGTACTACCTAGCAAGTTGGTCCCCGGAAAAGATACAGGAAGTATTTATTTTGGACATAAACGTGCTTAGGGAAAAATTTAAGAAGATTTGTAAAGACCTTAAAGTTGACATTTATGTCACGCAGAAGTAGAATATCCTTATGACGGAAACAAAATCAAAGTATAGACCGGAAATAATAAAAAGAGCAATTCAGCTCTATAATTACGAAATTAATGGACAAAGAGTCTACCGGGTCGATGCCATACCGGATATTTTAAAAAGAGAGTTTGGGGAGTCAGCCGTCCGCAAACTTAAAAGAGGTACTATTTATTTTTGGCTGTTAAGATACGATAGTGTGAACTACCGTATTAGAAGGGAACAAAAGAATGACTAAAGATTTAGTTAAAAAACAAGAAACCGGTCTTACTACTACCGATAATGGAGGAATAGGAATCTCAGGGCTTGAAAACGTACCCGTATCAGATTTACCGCTTCCATTCTATAAGTTCGTAGGTCCTATGACCAAACCCGAAGATAGAATACTTGCAGACGGCTCAGATTGTCCAAACAACGTATTCTTAAATAATGCTACCAAGGAGTTCTACAAGGAACTTAAGCTTAGGGTTTTAGCCTTAGCACATAGAGAAGCACCCAATTTTAACGATGAAACTAAGATGGATCAGGTCTACGCCTTGGTTGGAGTAAACGAAGACACTCAGGAAATATTTATGATGTCTCTTCGCTCCACGGCACTTTTTGACTTCAGAAATCAGGTACTTCCCCAGCTCGTGAAGACGGGAAAAGCAACCGGGGGTATTTATAACCTCCTTATTGTAGCCGAAGCAAAGTCAAGAACAGCCACATTACCAAATGGCAAGAGTGTAACTTACAGCTACGCCGGGTTCAGAACAGATACAGCAGAAATAACAAAAGAATACAGAAAAGAGCTTGAAGCTATGCAAGCTTCCTGGAAAGACTACCTGCTTAAAAAAGATGGTTTAGAGGAATCCGAAACAATAGCTAAAGCCGAAGCTAAAGGCAAGGAAAAAGTCTCAGATACATTAGACGATATCGAGGTTAACTTCGATGACTTACCAGCCTAAAACTAAAAAAGATTTACTGCAAGCCATAGAGTATGCCGAAACTATGGCTTTGCATACTATTGAAGAAGATACCCGGTTAAAAGAAATCCTTTTTGCCATGGGGAATATGTACGCAGACCCGAAAGCTACCGAAGAGGGTATAAAGAAATTACTTAAAAAGTTTTATTCCATAGACCCAGAATTTATAAGGATGCTAAAAAATGCTAAAACCATTAAAAGAAATGGATAATAAGGAACTTGAGACTAAATATGATGTAATTGTTAAGTGGACGATTGCAAGAGAGAATCCAAAAACCGAAAAAGCTAAGAAAGAATGGGACGTGGGACTTCGTAGAGTGGAAGAATACGAGGACGAACTTAGAAGTAGAGGTTATACCCCACCTAAAATACACCAACTCTACGCAGCTGCAGTTTTTGAGGGTAGTTTAGGCTGTAGTGTAGCCCAATAGTCCGATTTAGCGCTACAATGCCCGTAGAGAGACTTTTATTAGAAAACCGATATTAGACACCCCTCCAATGACCGCCAAACTTCCTGGATAGGTTTATTCGACGTTTAGAATGGTGAAAACTAACAGGTACTCTCTCCGGTAAATCCTCGATCTTGGGACTCCTCGCTTCTACCTCCCGGAACTTCTTTTCCCCTTCTTCTTTTCCATACCTGTCTGTAAACTCCTGTCGGAGCTTTTCAGCTTGAGCCTTGGATTTTAATACAAGTTCTTTATAAGGCATTATTCTCAGGCTTGGCTTTATCAGAACGGCTCTGAACAACCGTTATTAGGTTATTTAAGACGTTACTACCTCTTGAGATAAGAATACCCGTTATAACGTAGGCAGCAACCGGGCTTACGGTTTGTACGCCTAAAAGGATAAAGATATCAGCTCTAAAAAGTAGCGCTATAACAATACCCACCACCATCGAAAGCTTTTTAATATACTTCTCGAAAAGAGGTATGTCTGAAAATATATACTCCGTAGCAGCCTCGGTCACCACAGCAAGTGCAATTATTTGCTCCACTTAACTTCCTCCCAAAACTCTCTAAAAAGAGTTCTAAATTTTTCTAAATATTTACTAAAAATAGATCTTCTGTTTAAGTACTTTAAAAGGTCTTCCTGTAAGAACCTTCGGGCACGCCTTCTTACCATATAGGATTTACTCCGGGCAGCGTTTTTGAAGTTCATTTTAAGCCTTGAAATCCCGCAGTAATGCGGAAATAGCAGCTAACAGTTTGTCATAGTTGGTTATCTGCTGTTGCAAGGCTAAAATCTGAGCCTTAGCAGTCTTGAGTTCCGCCTGACAAATAGCGAGGGGATCTATTGTAGCTATAGCTTCTGAAGACAATCCGTACTTCGCTAAAGCTGTCTTGTCACCATAAAACACATCTAAATCTACATTGCCTGTTATACCAGGAACAGAACCCGTACTAGTTGTTTGCTGAAATGCAACTACCGACCAAGGAACGGAAGGCATAAGAGGGTTATAATAAGCGAGCCAAAGACCGTAATTAGCCCATATAACAGGAAGCCAGTTATAGCTTCTAGTCTGACTAAGGTTTAAATATATTAAAGGTTTATAGCCTTTAAACTGAGCCGAAACGGTATCTAAAAACTTCTTACACCACGCAACCACATCTCCGTTCCAGGCAGGAGGTTCGTAATCTAAAAAGAGAACCGTCCCTACCCTTAAAAGGTTATTATCTTTTAATGTCTTTATAAAGAAGTTTGCCTCAGCCTCAGCGGTATTACCTACATCAGGTCTGGCAAAGTGATAATAAAAAGCAGGAATCCCTTGATTTAAAATGCCGTTGGCGTAGACAGAAAGTACTGGATTTTTATATACAGTTCCTTCAGTAGCCTTAATTATTGCGAAATCTATAGCTGGTTTTAAAGCAGTAAAGTTAATAGTACCTTGATGGGCGCTGATATCAATTCCCTTTAACATTTTTTTCTGGCTCCTTTACGGGAGTTTCCTCCGGGTCTGCAAGTAAATACATGTATGTCTGAAGCTGACCCTGTAAAAAGGCTCTCTTTTCTATAGATAACTGAAGTATCTCGTTAAGCTTTTTTATCTCTTGTTCTATAAGAGATATTTTATCTTTTACTTGTTCGGGGGTTAACATAGTCAGGTTAGAAAGTATCATCGTTAAATTCTAGAAGTATATTACACATTTGTCAAATCAGATACTTGCTTTTCTAAAGCCTCAATCCTTTCCATTGCTTTATTAAAAGCGTGGGCGAGGGTAAGATAAAGATTCTTTTTAGACTCAAACTGCCCTATAAAATCATCCTCATCAATAGGATATGGAGTAAGACTTGCCGTAGGAAGTCTGTCGGGAAATTCAGTTTTATCCAGCATTCTTTTTCTGTTCTGCTTTAAACCTGTGTAGGACTTGCCCATTTCCTCCGGGAACAAGGGGTCTAACTTTTCCGCATCCCGGTCAAAGACATAGTTCTTATTAGCCTCTGTTATCCTCCCTTGTATATTTTCTTTTACTTTAATTTTACCTATCATATTTAAAAACCGGTCATATCAAACTGACCGTTCCAGTTTACGAGCCTTGCTCTAAAGTATCTTGTATCTCCGCCGGCGTTGTAATACCACATCCTACCGTCGGTTGAGCTGTTATTGGAGGTGTTAAAATTCAAATACCCTATTTCACTTAAAATGTGTCCGTTTAAATCAACATCTCCACCAAAGGATCCCCAACCGCTTACAGCAAGATTAGCATCCATACTTAAGTAAGCCCCCCCATAATTTATAGATTCTGTAAAAAGAGCATCCATAACACAACCTCCGTATATGCCTACCCCTACAGGACTGTCGTGTCCTATAATCTTTACAAATCCTACTCCAACAGCATTTGTAGCTTCTATCAACAAGTCAGTAGAAGTGCCGTATATTTTTCCGTTGGATTGACCGGAAGCATTAAACAGTTCTATGTAATCGTTGGAAGTCAGCTCCACCCTCTGTCCGCTTGGAGAAGTCTTTATAAGTGCTCCTGTTATATTTCCTGCTGTGATAGTGCCTAAATTAGCAGAAATAGCAGAAAGCTCACTTACATAAAGCTTGGAGGCTTCTATAGAATTAGCTCCTATCCTGTCAGCAGAAAGAGTCCCGGAGCTTATATTTGAAGCGTTAATATTAGAAACAGAGATAATTGAAGCATTTATGCTGCCGGCGTTAATAGAAGAGGCGTTTAGATTAATGATTCTGCCGTTAGCATCGTAAGTTACAGCAGTACCCCCCTGCAAGGCAGCACCTAAAGAGTTACGGGACTCTAAGGCTGAAAGTCTTTCTATTAGCTCTGCTACTGTAACAGAGTCGGCTTGAGGATGCAGCATTGAGTCCATTAGACCTTCTTATCTCCTAAATAAACATGTACAGTTTCCGCGCCACTTTGGGAATAGTAAGCGTTGATACCTAAAACCCTTTTATACTCAGTTAAAGCAGTCTGACCGATATTTAAGTCTATAACAACATTATCCCCCACATCCCACCCGGTAAGAAACCCCACGTTTTTTATAATAAGGGAAGGCGCTACAACGCTTGTAGGGAGCTTTGTTACCTGAATCTGGTCATCTACCAGCTTATCTAAGGCTGCCTGGTCTATGAGGTCTTTAGGCATTCCAAGGTTTCTTTCCATAAGCCCGTGGGTAGTTTGGCTGGTTGCATCGGTTTTAACGCTTTTTAAGAAGTTAACCTTTACTCCCACACCGAAAGCAAAGATACTATTACCTATTTTTCTAAAATCCTGATCTCTTTTAAAATCAACTATATTGGAAGGTTCTCCGTCTTTTATATGGAAAACTATAGCAGCCTTATCTGATCCGAGCCTTCTGTAGAAGTTAAAGGTTTTATCAAATCCCATCTTCCAATCAGCTCCCCCGGACTTAGCTAAAGAGCGTATTACATAGGAAAGCTTATCGTAATCAAAAGAGTAGCTTGCAGTCATCTCGGTAGTAGTTCCCGGCGTATACGGATTTTCTACAGTACCTAAAGTAAATCCTGAAAGCAAACTGTTAGTTTTAGCTACCGCCTCGTTAAAAAGTATCTGAGCAATCTCAGTTCCCAGTTTTTTGGTGGTAAAAGCACGGGAAGTAGAAGTAGCTGCAGCTGTGGGATTTATTAGATAATAGTCCAGTAAACTCTCGTAGGTACTGGCAAACACAGTATAGGTGTACATGTCTTCTCTAAGATAATCGTATATTCCTTTCCAAACCAGTACCCCGTCTCTAAAGACCTTAAGATGGGTCTTTAAACCTACTAAATGTACGAAGTTTGGGTCAGTCCTGGGAATAACAAAAGTCAGTTCCCCAACAGAGGATAAAAACCTAGTAAAAGAAATAAAAGAGGCTTTTTTAAACTCGCAAAGTTCTGTCCCGGCTGCATTCTCGGCTACTATTTTTATTTCAGGATTTAACATGGCGTTTATAACGTCCACGCACTTTTAAAGGCTATGTGTGCGTGACCGCTACTCAAATTAGAACAGACTATGGTTACTACACCGGATTTTAAACTGAAAAACTTAGAGGCTGCTGTCTTTTTGTCGTAGGCATTGACTCCGTTTTTCTTAACTGTTGCTTCTTTAAAGTCTATAACATACTCATCCACAAGACCTAAAGTATCGTTTACTTCAAAATACTCCCCGGTCTCGCTGTAGTATATTTTAGGAGAAGCTTGAGAAGGACCTGTGATAGTAACGGTAGGATAGGTAGGCATATCCCCGGCGTTAGTTCCTATTCCCGTAGCGCTGGCGGTATTCACTATAATATCAATGGTTTCCTGAGAGAATTTCTTAGGTTCTTTAGCCTTTACATTACATTCGGTAATAGCGCCGGAACCATTCTCATTTAATAAAACCCTCGGTATTTCCAAAGATTTAACCCAAACCTCCATATTATAGGCGGTAGTATCTATAGTCTCGGTCCATTTAAAAGGCAAATACCCTTCATCAGAATTAGTGTTTTCCTGCATAAGAACGGGATTTAATGCTTTTTTAATATCGGATATAAGCTTGTTTAACTTTCCTTCATTCTCAGCAAATATTCCAACCTTTAACTTCCCTGTACCTTTACCAAGCTTAGAATCGTAATCTTCGATACCCATATCAGCTTTCTCATCCTCTATGTTTCGGACATTAGTATCAAAAATCAAGCTTATAAGCCGATACCAATTATTCTTATCGGTATTATCGTTAAAGGTGATTTCGGGTTCGGAATCCAATAAGTATTCCTTGCGGGCGGTCATGTTAACCCCTTTCTATAGTGCTTTTTAAACGCTCTGCTGTAGCTCTAGCATCCTGAGCCATCTGCTTTAATGTTTCAGGTCTTATATCGCTGTCTCTTTGCAGGGCTTGGAAAGCTTTAAACTTGATACCTCGGTCATTAGCAAGCATCTCGTATAACTCGCCGAGTATCTCATATATTACAATAGGCTGAAGTCTGAGAGGCACTTCCCCGGAGTTTCTTAAAGGACGGTTAAAATAAATGGTAAGTTTTAGGGCTTCTCCAACATCGCCTTCATCCAGCCTTAAGGTCTTACCGTCTATATTTTCGTAGTTTTCTAATTCTTCCCAAGTGCCGTCTGCTACAGTACCTTTAAAAACCTGCTTAATTCTGAAGCAGTTTACAGGAAGGTCATAATCTAAAGTATCTACAACTATGGTTTTAGACTCATCTTTATCCCCTACTAAAAGCCTGGGGAATAAGGAACCTACAGCTCTTTTTTCCGCGGCTTTAACCTCGGCATCTGTAAAAACATAGGAGGCTGAGTCGGCATCTCTTATAATACGTCTTGCCTCTGAGATGGCATAGGAAGAGCCTGTTAATAGGATATCTGAAAGTTCTGATACCGCCCCACTTACTGAGTTTTTAAAACGTGTTTTATAGGAATAGGAGGAATTACCGCTTAGATCCATATACTGAGTGTATCCAGGACCGAATTGGTTTCTGGTGGTAAGGTCTATATCCTCATTAGCATAAACTGAGGCATAACTATCAACACTTCTAAGAATATCTATAGTATCATATGTTGCTATCCCGTCTTCCGGGTTGGTTATATAAACTGGTGCGTTCATTTTATTCTCCTGCGGACAACACCTGTGGAGAGTCACCCGCTGTTTCTAACATCGTAGGAGAGTCTTTAGTAGCGCCTATAATTACCGGGTTTTCGAGAGAAGACCCTATAATAACAGGTTTCCTACGGTAACCTATTTCAAACTTAATTATATTATAGACTAATATTAGAGCTTTTGAAATAACCCCGGTAATTATCCATATGACCGATAGTGTATTACTCACGAAGGAGCGAAGGTTCCAGAGGAGGGAAAGCTGGTTTGATGCGTGGTTTAGGAGGTTCCAAAGGATGAAAAGCTGGTTGGAAAGAAACGCGTAGATGTTGTAAATAAGATGTAAAGATTTATTAACGAAGTAGCGAAGGATCCATACGATAGTCAGGCTGTTACTTACATTATTTCGTATGTTATAGATAAACGTAAAGATTCTAGCGGCAACCGTAGCCATTATATTCCATATAACAGACAAAGTGTTACTTACATTATTTAAAATAATATAGATAAAGGAAAGTGTATTATTTACAAGATTTCTGATGATGTATATGACTGTAAGAGTGATGCTGACGTTACTGAAAATATTATAGATTAGGGTTAAAACCTTACTAATAAAGCTTCTACCCCCACCTCCGCCGTATGTTGAAGAACCGTATGATGATGAGCCGTAAGGCATTTAAATATCCCTCCCGAAGATTATAACGAAGTTACCTTTTTTTTTACTCTAAATTTGTTCGTGTTGTTAGATGTCATATATTTCCTTTCATTTTAAGATACCTCATAAGAAATTGTTATTCCAAATGTATCGTTGGTAGTCCATCCAACAGGTGCTGCGTGTGTAACTGCTGCATTTGCATAGTACATTGTCCATACCCTATCGGCTGCGATGTTATACACAACAGCCACAGCTAAAGGATAAGTGCTACCAGTTGCGTCATACGCAAAACCAGAACCCATGTATCTTGTATGGTTGGCTGTTTCACCACCCGCATTAACAGGTAATCCTGGTCTGTAATCACCAGAACCTGCGTTTGCCCCAGAACTGCCGAAAGCTATTTGAGCCTGGGCAATACACATTCTATCAATAATCATATATCTTCCTGTTTGTATTGGAGAAGACCCTAATATTGGGTCTGTTGTGGAAGCATATAGTGCAGGTGTATACGACAACCATCTTGTAGTGTAAATCGGTCTCTGTATTAAATTTATTCCTGTAAATGTTGGTACTGTCCAAGTGAGTGCTACTGTTGCACTTAGAGTTGCAGCAAACCTACCCACATTAACATAGTTATCCCCTGCTGCTGCGTTTGTTATTGTTGAAATTGCACAGTATTTCTCGTCAGTAGTGGTTGCTGAAAAATCACTATATATATGTCCATGCGGTCTTCTTGAAAAACCAACTACCACCCCATCTGTTGCGTTATACCCAAGATATACAAAGTAATCAATTTCTTTCATCGCTAACTTAGTAGAGCCAGAGTTAAACCAATTAGTTCCTGCATTTTTAGTAACCGATAAAGCTGCTGTAATACTTCTTACAGTATCGCCTATCCTACAATACACAGGATTTGTAGATGACGGGTCGTTACCACCCATACCTTTTATCGCTACTGTTAAGTCCCCCGCATTTACATAAGTTTTTAAGTTCAAGGTTAAAGAAGTAGAGGAACTTGCAAAGTTTCCTGCTCCATAATGCATGGTGGGAAGTCCCGAACCACTAGCAAATCCAACAGTTACTGTAGTTCCTGCTGCCCAAGCATCCTGTCCCTTCCAACAAAAATGGTACTTAGTAGCGGCGGTAACGGTAAGTCTAGGAAATATTGCATATGTAGCATAGGCTGTTGTAAGAGTTGCTACATCTAAAGTAGTAGTATATAAAACAGTACCGCTAGGAGAACCCGCATTATCAGATTGTATTTCAATAGTCATGTTACCTGTCGGGCTTCCTGTCTTTTTAAGTTGAAATGTACATAAATCAAGTGCTGTTATACCCGCACCTGTTGTAAATGGTTGTGCATACCAATAATCAGTTTCAAAACCCAAATCAGAAGCGGTACTTCCTAAGTTATTATCTATTGTAGGTACGGTTGCGCTAGGGACTATCTTACCGTTGATTAAAAATCCTTCGGGTGCGTTTATTAAAGAACCCACATAATCCCATTTCAAACCCGTTGCCTCGCCACTTGCGGCTATTGGAATTTTGTTGTTTGCACCAACAGTTAATATTGCCGGGGTACTGGCGGCACTACCAACAACCAAATCTCCCTTAGCAGCAATCAAAGATTTAGGAACAAGGTCATTAAATACCTTATAGGTAGGGGCTAAAGCCATCTTATAAACCTTATCGGCTATATTATGATTTTGTGCAGTATTGGAAGAAGTTTCCCCGTTATAGTTATTACCTGTAGCAGAGGAAGGCTGTACAACAGTTAAAGTGTCCGTAGACTTACCGGTAACCCGGACAATAGAAACATAAGGGTCGTCGGCAGGATCGGCGTAGTCGGTAGAATTCCACCAAACAAGATTATAGTTAGCGGTTGCGGGATCAGGAAGTTTTGCACCGTCTCCTGCTTTTAAGACTACAGAAGTAGCAGCAGAATCGTAGCCGGTAGAGACCTCGACTTTTACGAAATTCTTTATGGCATCCATATTAAAATACGTTAGGCAGCTGTTTCGCCTTCAGCTTTTAAAACAGCCGTGTCGTTTGTAAAGGCAGCGGCTCCAGCACTAACGGTCCTTCTGATCCAAATATCTTTATATCCACCAGCAGTAAGATTTCCAACAACCAAGACATCGCCGTGAGTCTTGGCAGTAGGAGCAACGTAGCTCTGACCGTCCCCAGTAGCATTAGACCCAGTTAAGTTAGTAGATAGTGAAATAGCTATCTCGTCGTCCGTAGAAGATGTAAGAGACTCAATCCAAGCCTTTACCGCGATCCATGTTAAAGAACCGTGGTTGTTTTTTATGAATATCTTTCGGTATTCAACATCGCCAGCCTGAGCCTCATCCCCTGAAACGTCGTCAAATAGGTTATTTAAGGTATTATCCGTTATTTCAGTCGCGGAAATAGCCCCACCATCTGAATCTGTAGCAGCAGATTTAAAGAATTTTATATCAGATTGCGCTATAGGCATCTAAAAATCCTCCAATTTTATACTTTCCCTTCAACCAAATTATATGTCAAATAAGGTTTGTAAACAAGTGTCTAGCGTTTTAAGACCTGTTTATATGCCCTATGCCACAACATAAAGTTCTTTTCCATGTTGAACTTATTATGGACCTCAGAAAAGGCAAGCCTGGCAGTTCGGGTTCTTAAGCCCTTATCTGCTATAAGTCTATTTATAGTGCTTACCCACTCCTCCTTGGTATTATTTACAGCAAAACCAGTCTTCCCATCCTTTATAACATCGGAGTAGGGGGGAACATTAGAATAGACGGTAACGTAACCACAAGCAGAATACTCTTCCCATTTAATAGCAGACTTGTTTGAATTAAACTTATAGTCTTCCAAAGGGCACAAAGCAATATCCAAGTCCAGGCTTCTTAAGGTTTCCGGGAAGATGTCTATAGGAACAAAGCCTACAGACTCGTGCTTAAAGTCAAATATTTCATCCACATTAGAACTACCCATAAAAACGAATTCAACGTCGTTATTTGTAGCCATAATCTCTTTTAAAGCGTCAAAACAACCGGTCTTCTTAAAATCATTAACATGGGTAGCACCCCCAGACCAGCCTATCCTTATAACTCCCGGCTTTTTAGGCTTTAAGAACAGGTCGTGTTTAACAACAAATCTTCCGATTTCTACCGAATTAGGAAGTACATACACAGGCTTTTCCCTGATAGAGTTTTCTTCCAGCGTTTCTCCGAGTCTTTTAGTGGTAACCGTATAAGCATCTGCAGCTTCCATCATTATTCTTATAAGAGGCAGAGCCCTTAAAGCATTCTCCCTTACAGGATTGGAAAGAGGGATATTGTAAAAATCATCATCAGTTTCATAGATAATGGCGGTCTTGTAATGCTTGGCTGCCTGAATCATTGTTTTTACCAGGGGCTCGTAAGGAGCATCCAAAAACCTATTAAAGACTAAAATATCCGCCCATTGAAGAATAGAAAGCTCGTAATATACGTTAGTGATATTACCCTTCTTATCTTTATCCGTTTTTGTGACTATCTGATTAGTTATCTTGCAGGTATCCATACCCGAAGACTCCAAATACAGGGAAGGTAGGAGATTTCGGTAGTAACCGCACCCATCGATAACTTTCGTGTTTGCTAAATATAATATGTTCATCCAATGTTCCCCTCAATGAACTCTCCTCCGGGAAGGGAATACCGAAGGAGAGATATTTGCAAATATCTACTTTTAAAACAAGGGCTTAACGTACCCCCGTGTAAGGGTCCCTCCCTCACGGACAGGTTGAGTAATAGAGATTACCTGTATTCTCCGCTAGTCAGCAGATCCCTAGGCATTGGGGTTTGCAGCATAGGTGTTTACCACAACTGAATTCGCTTCGACTGCTCTCTTGTCTCCATAGACCACGGATGTAGCAATACCAAGTTTATTCTTGTAGTCAAACCATTCCTCTACCCAGTCTGGGTATTGTCCATATGCTCTGGCAAAAGCCTCACCACCAAACGCCACACACTTAGATTTGCTATCTGTATTAGATACGTTTTGAGAAACGTACAATATCATACCGTCATAGATCCCTAAAGAACCCGTGAAGATAGGATGGTTTTCGCCTCTAGCAGCAGCACTTAACAAATTACTGTTAAATGTGGTGTCCTGCTTCAATGTATACCCATCATAGGTATGCATAACTAGTGCGTAGTACTTGTTTCCGTTTGACGTTCTAATGGGAAGTGCTTTGTTATCCGAGAGCTTAACTTTCGTTCTCGAAACTAAAGCAGCTGACATACCGTTCCCTGACCCGGAGGTCAAGTTACCAGTTCCGGTTGCTGTACCTCCATACACATTATATGTATTTCCGGTTCCTGCAATCGTGAACATGGCTGAATCCAATTTGTCGGCTAACCAGTAGGCTAACCTTCCTTTTGCAACAGTTCTACAATCAATTATCGATCGTTGGATCGCATCTCTTGTAAATCTGATAGCGTGTCTAAGTCTGGCAATCGTAACCTGAACTTCACCGACTACTAAGGTTTCCTCACTATCAGCTAGTGCGGTTTCCCCGGTAACTCCGGCTCCTGTTAGATTCGATACTGTGATGATATGGATGGTATCACCAGCCATTTTGGACAAGTCATCCTTTCGGATAACCGGCATTCCGGAGCCCTGCGCTCCCTCGAACTGACTCCAAAATTGCTGTTTCTCACCTTCCACCAAAACTTCCGCAGCCCAAACTTCTGGAATGGCATAATCCATTGCAACTATTCCTGAATCACTCATTTTTTACTTTTCACCTCCTCAAAGATTTAATTATTACTTGCTTCCTTCTTCTTCATTTCTTCTACAACTTCCGTAGGAAGTTTAGCTATTTCGTAAGGAGACATACCAGCAAGCTTACTACGAGATATCTCCTTACCGGGAGCACTCGCAGGAGCATTATCTAAATCTATAAAGGTGGATTTCGGCGAAGGTTTACGACCAAAGTCGGTTTCATAACCAGTTACCGTACCATCCAATTCAGTATTGATAAGAGTATCAATATCATCCCAAGTAGGCTTTTCAGGAACTTTATCCGTATTCTGTGCAACTAGCCACTTAACGGGGTCCTTTAAAGCTTTCTCCTTCATAGATTCCGGAAGATTCGAGTTCTGAATACGATTTTTAATCTGTATTTCAGCCTTCTCTTTACGCAGGTTTGCAAGTTTAGTTTCAGATTCCTCGGCAGCTTTTTTTGCTATCTCGGCTTCTTTTCTTGCGACTTCTGCATCTTCTTCCGCCTTCTTACGAAGATCGGCATGCTTCTGAATTGCTTTTTGAGGATCCTCAGTTTTTACAGGTTCCTCTTTAGACGGTTCGGTTGGCTTAGACTCACTTGTCGGCTCTCCCGGCTTTTTTTCCGGTTCTACGTTAAGTGGTTCATCAGCCTTAGACGTTTCATCAGGCAATTTTTTATCAGGCTCCAATTTAAACACCCCCCTTCAAGGTATTAAACAATACATATATCCTAAAACTAAATACTATAGGTGTCAATGCTTTTGCAACTCGGCTTCTTGTCGAAGCCTGTTAAGCATCCATATATATTTTGATTGTTGTGACGGGGTTTCCTGCTTGAACACCTCATTTAAAGCTGTAGCTACGTCCTGTGTCCAGAACTTAAAGCCACCGCCCCCTACTTTTTGTGCAGCTGCCGTGGGGTCTTCAAAAAGATTATATTTACCACTACTATTTACAAATGTATCCCACAGAACTGCTTGTGTGGGATCTGCTCTAATACCCCCCAACCAATAACTACCCTGAGTAATATCTATTAAAGGATAGGTAGGATTAAACGGAAGTATGTTCCAAATCCACCCAGTCATCGTAGGATACTTGGCGCGTACTTCCTGCATAGTAGGACTATCGTTTATATCGGAAATACCTTTAAAAGCCTCGCTGACTACAACAGGTCTGAGTACAGAACCTCCGCCAACGAACTTTCCTACCTCAGTCCAAAACTTCTTCTGATAAGAAAACGGGAAAAGAAAGGCGTGTAAATCCTTTTCAAGAGCAGACCTGTTAAGGTTATAAGTAGTAAATTTCTGTACCTCTACCCTTGTAGTTTGTACAGCTCTTTTTATCGCCTCGCTTTTTAAATCAAACCCAGTAGTTGAAAAAGCCTCATTTATAGCATCCGCCATAGCTTTGGGACTCTGCTGTAGCCCTAAAATCCAGTCCCTATAATCTTCCAGCACCAAAGGATCTACGTTCTTTAAAGCGGGCATATCAAAAAGTTGTCCTCTGACTTGAACCGGGAACTCCGCCATGAAGGCTGCAAGTCTTTTATTTTCTTCCAAAGTAGTACCCTTTAATATATCAACGTCCATTAGAGCATCTCTTGTACCTCTACCCAAACCCCTTGAAGACACAGCCTTATAAAGCTCAAGCTCCTCAGCAGTCATAGAAGTTAAAGGGTTTCTTGTTGCGTAATGGATATAGTTTTTAGACATTCCTTCGGGCAAGTTAAATGATCTTAAGATACCTATAATACCCGCTTCAGGAACCTGTTGAGCATGAAACATAGGATTTAAAGCAAAACGGGTAAGCATCCATTGTCTATATAAAGCATCGTATATTGCCCCAATCCCAGGAGCAGCTCTTAGACGGTCTACAATACCCATACGAACACCCGACTCAGTTAAAACATTAACAAACGCTTCCCTTGTCATCCTGCCGAGATTATCAACGCCGAAGGAAGCTCCGAGTTTATCTAAAGTCTTCCAATCAACACCAGATACCATAGGTTTACCTAAAGCTTCCCACTTGGGACCGCCGCCAGGCATCAGCGGTATAAGAGATATACCTTTATCCTGAATCTTTGATATCTGTCTCATAACACTCTCGGTTTTACCAGGAGCTTGTTTTTCTATAAGATTTGATAGATTATTCATTGCCTTAACATAAATATCTGTAGGGTTATGAGGAACCAGGTAGTCTGTTACAGCTCTTGTTATCCCATTAGAATCTGAAAAATCAGCTATAAGTTTTGCCCAGCCTTCAACCTTTAAAGGCTCATCTGCTAAAGGAATCTCCGTTACCCCAGCTCCCCATCTGCTTGTCTTGGATAAATACTCAGGAGCAAACGCCCCGCGAGGTAATTGCGCCTCAATCCTTCTAGTTTCAGTAACGATATCTTCCACAGTTTGTTTAGGTAAATCCGCCCCGGCTCTTATGTTAGCCAAAAGTTGTTTATCAAAGTTAGAAACAGCTTCATTCATTTTTAATGTTAGTTTTTCTGCTTTACTTAAGGTGCTTGTAACCCATTTAGGAACACGTCCTAAAGCCTCCTCCTTGCTTGGAAGAGAAAGTAAAAACTGTAAAACATCGTTCTCCGAAGCATCGGGGTTAAAGTTTCTAAAGTCAATTACAGCATCGGCAAACATAGCTTTAAGTTTAGGAGAAGCACCCCCACCGGAGAAGATTCTGTCTAAAGCCTCAGCATTCTTACTAGCCCATAGTTTTATCTGACTTATATTTTTTAAATCAAAGTTTTGGAATAAACCTCTCTGAAACTGAGCCGTCTCAGAAGAAGCTCTGATACTGTTAAAGGCTGTAGTAGCATCCCACTCCTTAAGAAGCCATTTATTAGAAGGAAGTTTTAAGATATTATCCGATATTCCCAAAGCTTTAGCTTGAGAAATAGTAGCAAGTATCTCCTCGTTTATATCCCTCAAAGCATTTTTTATATCACCTATCTCAGGAAGTTTTACAAACTGCTCAGGAATTATAAATTTTCCGTCTCTTTCAATTAAATCCCCTCCAAGACCTCTGAGTTTATCCCTGAGAGTGGATAAAAGCTCAGTCTTATTAAGAAGCATTCCGTCTATAGCAGATCTAGCAGAACCCACATCTCCGACCCTGGTAATGTCTCCAGCAAGAAGCTTTATGTCTTCCTGCCTTGTAACTATTTTTGTAACATCTTCAAACCCTTCGGCAATACCGGAAGTTCTAAGTTTTAAAGCTTTTTCAAACTCAAAAGCAAGGTTATCCCCTAAATCTCCGATATATTTACCTTGGGTTTCAGTTATAAACCAGTGCATTAATCTCTCGTCCGGAGTTAAAGCGCGCCCAAGTTTATCCGAATACCACGAAAGGTTAGTAGAAGTCTTCTCAAGCTCCGCTCTTTTTAAAGCTACCTCAGCGATAGGGTTTTTAGCCCAAGATTCCATAGTTTCTAAAACGTGCTCGGTAGTAATTGCTACCTGGTCTTCACCCATAACGGTAGAAAGATGTTTTAAAAGATTTCCCTTAAGCTGAACATCCCCAGCAAGACCTGTGCCTAAATCAGTAACCTCAGATATCTTATTTAAAATTTCAATAGATTTAGGATCTGAAAACGCTTTATCAAAAGCACGACTTATCATAGCGGTCTCTACTGCCTGCTTTCCGTTTGTTACCAAGTTAAAAGTGGTCCTAAGTCCGGGAACATAAAAAGGAAGATAAATACCTACCGCTAAGTCAAGTGTCAGCCTTTCTCCAAGACTTAAAGAACCAACATAAGCTCTTTGGTCTCTTTCAATTCTTAGCGCCGCCTCAGGAGATATGATTTTTCTAACCTCGTTCATAAGTTCAATATTTACGCCCTGCTTATAAGCCTCAATAGCAACAGTACCAGCAGTAGCATTAAAGAACTTAAACCCGTCCTTTAACCCTTCGGTTAAAAATGTCTTTACTATAACTTTAGAAGTAGGTTTAGCAAAAACATTACCAGCAGTATCTATAATTAAAGGTCCCCCAGCCTTTACAGCATCTTTAACAGCTTCTGTACCTATCTTGGTTGTAAAGGAAGAAATAAGTGTCCTACCGACAATAGGAGCGGCTTTAAAAGCGGCAACCCCCGCCTTTGCTACAGGTATTACGCTGGCAGCGGCAGTTACCACGTTAAACACATCCCCAGCAGCATCGCCAATACCGTACTGCTTGGTAGGATCAAGTCCCAACTTCTTATATTTATCGGAAAGCTCCTTACCACGCATTTCACTCCAAGCAGCCATCTCCTCCTGCGTTAACTTCTGCCCCAAAGCCATTTTTCTAAATGTAGCATCCGTTACAAAATTACTGATATTTAAGGCATTAGCACCAAAAAGCCTTTTAAAAGATTCCCCTGTTTCAGCTACCGTTCCCTTTACAGAACCAATAACCATAGAGGGGTCAAGCTTACTTAAAAGTTCCCCAGCATTTCTTAAAGTTACCTTTCCTGAAGAAACCAAAGTCCCAAAAAGACCGGGTTTGGCTCCTGTAACATTAAAGTTTCTGTTGTTATAAGTATTGTTTGTACTTCTACTAAAATCTACCTTAGCGTTTTGAGCTCCAGCACCCGGTAAAACATCGGCTATATTTGCAGGACCTCTTCTGATAACAGGTATATCTTCAGGTCTTATGCCAATATCTTCGGAAGCACGTGCATACCCCTCAGCACCGCCGAGAGTTGGGACAAGCTTTGCATATTTATTTCGGACCGAGGAAGCCCAGGACGGTCTGTTGTAAGGCATTAATTACCTCCGAACCAATTTCTTACAGTATTGAGAGCACCACTAAAGAAATTTCCAACCGAATTCATAAAATTATTCCCAAGAGGGGAGTTTCTAACAAAATTAGTCACAGCTCCGGTAATTGCTCTTGTGTAATTACCCGAAACAGTATTTAAAACAACATTAGGTTTAAAAACACTACTTAGAAGTTGCCTTTGAATATCACTCTCAATATTAGCAAAATTCTTACTAAAATCAGGCAGTTTTACTTCAGGAATCTTAATATCAGACACATTGTTCTGAATTCCCTGGGTAAGACCGCTAAAATCAATCTTTTTTATAGTGTTTGAAACATCGTTTGCTATGTCACCAATTCCCTGCATAGCAAGGGTATCTCTTTGTACTTGGGACGAGGGGGTAAAAGCAGATTTTATAGTATTCACTACACCTTTAGGTATTCCCTCAACAATATTTTTAATCGTAGGTCTGTAAAGCTCCTGCTCTTTAACATACTTCTGATTAGGTATCTGATTATCCTTTGTGGTAAGTAAAAACGCATTATTCTCCCCAGCAACAGGCTGTGCCCCCAAAGTGTTTTTGAACCTCTCCCCATAAACCTTGTAACCGCGTACCATATTTCCACCGGAATCTTTATAAAGATCCACATACTCCCCCTTAAACTCATTTGCACTTAAAGGCTTAAGATTCCCAACCTGTAAAACATCACCGTAATTATCAGGCAAACTCTTAAGTTCTCGCCCGGAAGGAGTTGCACCCACCCTGATAGGATTTCCCTGCTCATCCTTTAAAACCTGTCCGGTAATTGGGTCAATAGCTTCCTTTGTTAAAGAGGTATCTATTCTTGAAACAGCAACATTTTTTCCAAAATCATAGAAATTTTCAATAGTACCGTCGGGTTTTGTGATGGTAGTTTTTTCTCCTCTGACAATCTTATTAGTTCCGATACCGCTGGGACTAAAAGTCCTTACAATTAAAGAAGAATCGGGGTTATGTAACGCCTCTTCTACTATTTCAATGTTGTTTTCGGCTGTAGGTGCTACATCTATCACCGTTCCGGAGTCAATATCGTAATCTTTACCGTAGGTTTCTTTTAAAAATGTAAAAAACGTAGAAGAACTTTCCTTATCTTCTAAAGAAACATCCTCACTATTGAAAAACTGCTGAATAACACCAGCTTTGTTATCATATAAAAGCTTAAGAGCGGTTACATCCCCGTCTCTTCTTGCCTGTTCAATCTTATTATCTAAAACAGCTACTATATCTTTTACTTCCTTTTTAAACATCTTACTGTTATCAGCTGTAACCTCCTTAAGAAGGTTTTGTAAACTTATTTCAGCCTGTAAAGCATCGTTTGGAGTCTTCGCAGTCTGATATTTCTCAGCATATAAAGCCAATAAATCACTTTTAGTGGCAGTTCCTTCCTGGATACCTTTTCTGATAATAAGCTCCCTATAAGACTGATTTTCCTTTACAGAGGCATCCCTTTGAGCAATAAGTTGTCCTTTAAGGGTCTGTTTTCGGTCCGGGTCGGTCTCAGCATCGTAAGCTGCCTGAATAACAGAAAGCCTATCAAAAGCAGATATAATACCCTGGCTTTCCTGTAAAGCTGCCTCTCTTAAGGCATCGTCCGTAGCATTATTTTTAACTTTTCTTTCAAAATCCCAAAGATCTAAAGTTCTTTGAGTTCTCTCTTTATCGGATAAATCATCCTCATTTACCCTCTCTTTTAGTATCCTATAGTATTCCTCAGCAGAGATCTGATTACCGGAATATAAAGCTTTAGCATAGTTAAAATCCTCAGTAGATAAAGAGTCTCTAAGGTTCTGAATCTTAAGCGCAGTATCATAGTACTCGGAAGTTCCGGGAGTTAAGTTTTCAAGATAGTTTTCATACAGATTTAACTTATCTTCGTTGGAAGACGCGTTAACTTCTATCTCATAGTTTATACGGGATAAAGCCTCAGATAATAAAGTTTTCCTTACATCATTTAAAGAAGAAGAAAACCCGCTTAAAACGCTTGAGTAACCCCTTGAATTTGCGGAGGCTCTTGTTAAGCTTCTTCTTGATTTTGTTGGACTTTCGGTCTTGTAAGCCATATTTCATACTAAAGCGTGCTGGTTTCCGCTACCGCCTCTCCAGCAGTTTCCACAGCAGGCTCTTCTTCTCCAATAGGAGTAGGCATCTTCTGTTCGGGATTCTGTCCCGGTTTCAAAGGACCGTTAGCTCCAGCATCTGCCGTTGGTTTCGGTGTAGCTGCTGCCTGTTGTTTAGCTATAACTGCAGCCTCCGCCTCAGCCATTATGGATTGCACCTTAGCCTGAATTTCCGCTAATTTAATATCTTCCTGCTCTATAATGTTGTTTTCTTTAGAAGGACTCTCCACACCAAGATTCTGCATTGTAGTTCTCTTAGACTGTAGTTTATTAGTATATTTCATAGTCTCGTTTTGAATCACCCTGGCATCGTCTTTAGGTAGCGGATTTCCAAATAAAATCTCAATTGTGTGTGCGGATAGGTTACTAAGTTTTACTTTCTGTTCAGGAATTATAACCTGACCATCCGCCGGATTGGTCTCAGCAGGTAGACTTATAGTAAGTGAATCGGGATCTTCTTTTTCTAAAATAGCAAGGCATTGTCTGATAAGAGTATTTAAAGCTTCAGCAGTTCTTACCTGTCTTCCGTCTATCTCCTGAAGTGCGGGCTGCATCTGAACAGTTGCTTGAAAACCCGACTTGGTGTTAGGTTGGTAAGCTCCAAAAGCAGCTGCAGGCATAGAAGAAATATCAAATATAGTAGACTTAACTTCAGCTATAGCAGCAAGTACCGGCTGTACTAAAGTGGAAGCCTGAAGCTGTCTTATACCCTCTTCATTAGGTCCTACGGTCATCGGGAACACTTTACCTCTCATCTCTCCTCTTTTAAGTTTCTGACCTCTAAGAGAGTTGTTTATTTCAAACATAATAGGATATGCGTTATCCTCAACAATCTCTTCCAAAAGCGAGTAAAGTTTATTTAAAGCGCGGAGCTGATCCTCAACAAAATACAGATCGGAAAACCCAATATGATAGCCTGTTAAGTAAATGTTATGCTCCTGAACGATGGGGCAAAAACCCTTGCCGTTTATCTTATATCCGTGCTCTCTATCAATAGCTACCTGGTGTCCCACGGTAACCACATACCTTTCGGTATTAGTCATATTCCAAATAGTCACCATATTTTTACTGTCAAGATTATAGGAACCCGAAGGCTGCGTACTAAAAACGTAATCTTTAACAGCTTTGTTATATTCGTCAGAATTAACATAGTCATCCGGTTCAATAGTTTTTTCCACCAAACCGCCGTAAATTCTTCGAGCAACATCCACATGCATTCTCTTACAAGTAATGAAAGCTTCCGGCACTTCGAAGTTATTATCCTGATATAAAACGCGGCATCTTTCGGAGGTTAAAGTTCTTATTTCTAAAGTCCCTTTCGGTCCTCCGTCTTTATTATCCGAGTTCCATAAAGGTCCGTAGTAAATAGTTCCGTAAAGGCTTTTAGCAAGACGTGATTCTAAGTATTTAGAAAAGAATTTAGCGCTATCTAATATCTGATAGGCTAAAGCTTCAGTAGCCTCTGCAATAAGTAAAGAAAGCTCATCGTCATTAGTATATTTAACATTTAAATCAAACCCTTTAGCTCCTTCATACATCTGAAATTTACGTAAAAGTTGTGCCCCATAGTTATATACTCTATGCACTCTATCTTTTTTACTCAGATCTTCCGAAGTCCATTGACTTCCTAAAAACATGTCTCTGTGTCTTCGTGAGTTGGTTGTACTTTGGGAATAAATATCCGACATGGAGTTCCAAAGCCGGGCTACTTCAATAACAGCGGGTTCTGCATAACCTAGAGCATTTTTAACATTAGTAATTATATTAGTCATTTAATATTCGTACGGCTCGCTTACATTACCAAAATCTTTGGCACGCAGGCAGGCGAGCGCAAGACCCATAACACAGTCCGTGTCGAAGTGTTTATCTTCGAGACTTCGCGGGTAAAACCTAAGCTCATCTTTAAGCTCCGGTATTAGCCCGAACCTAACTCTACTCCTTGCCATCATATCCTGTAGGTTATTTATCAGTATAACCTTTTTGGCGGGAGTGTAAATAAATTGCTTATAAAACACGCCCATACCGTTCAGCCACTCTACTTGCATGTCACCGCCAGAAGATGTCGCATCGACAAAAAATTCTGACCTATATTTCTCAAATATACTATAAAGCTGGTTAAAAATAAACTCCCAAGATACATTACCCCCTCCCCAACGACCGAAGTCGACGACGGTAAAAGGGAACTCCGTCACGTCTAAAGTAACTGCCACGGTAAAGTCGTTTTTCCTACCAAAATCAACTCCCGTGACATAAATCCTTCCGTCAGACGGTTCAATATGCACAGGAAGTTCGGGGTTAAGACACGCATGGATAACAGTCTCCGGGAAGGCAGAATCAGAGAAATTGACAAATTTACCGTAAAGTCTTTCCTGAATAATATCCTCGTTTTTAGTGGATGCATACTGCTGAATCTTCTCCTGGTCTGCAAACGGATTTTCAAAGGAGGACGCGTTTTGGGAGTAGTAGGACTCAGGTTCGACGTAGCGAGGGTCATAAAACTCATCCTCAGAGGAGCAACCTTTACGATACCAGTCTAAAAACTCCGGGCTATCTTTAGGAGTACCGACAAGGTCTAAAACACCGCCACGTCTAAACATACGGGGAACCAATACTTTATCGATAACATAACTTAAGTGGGGTTCGTCTGCAGGCTCATCAAAAATAATCAAATCAAAGTCCCCGGACTCAATGTGCTTACCTTTGTTTTTGGTTGATATGGCGTGAATAGAAGCCCCGTTATCCAGGTCAATACAGGCGTGGGGATCTCTTTTAGTTCCGGTAGTTATACTGACAATCTTCTGAGACAAATAAGGGGAATTTTTAAGTAAGAATTCAACCTGTTCAAAAAGAGACATTGCCTGCTTGGATTCGGGACCCGATAGTAAAACTTTATAGGGTTGTGAAATGAATTCTGCATAGCTCCCATAGTTTTTTCCCGGCTTTTTTTTATAATTCGCAAACCAAACTGCTTTAAAGGCAGAACCAAAAGATTTACCGGAAGAGTTACCCGCTGCAAACACGTTATAGGGCATTATTGAGTTTTTAAGCCATTTAAGCTGTGGACCATTAGGTCGCATTTCTTCTTCTTGTCCGGTTATGGGGTTACGCCAATGCGCGGGAGACACAATTTTAGAAATAAATATTTCGGGGTCGTCCTTACCGAGTTTAAAATATTTTGCGTAGTATTCTTTAGCGGCTTCAATCGACATCAGGTCCCTCCGCTTCGGGGAAAAATGGTTTAAAATCATCAAATGTTTCAAGCATTTTGGCTTTAGGTATCTTCTTTAATGGAGGTTTAGTAATTATTTTCTTTTTTATCGGAGGCTCTAGGATTGGTTCTGGTGAAGTTTCAGGAGCTGAAACGATAGAAGTACCATCTTCGGTATTAGGATTTAAAGAAGGAGGTGTTTCAGAGGAAAGAGGGGGGTCATTTGGGGTGGGTTGGGTGGTGTAAATATCGTCTTCTACAGTTTCGCCTTCAATGACCGGGGATGCAAGTTGTTTTTTATTATCATCAACAAGCTCTGCATTGGAAAAAGCGCCCGATTCTATTTCGTCAAGGAAACCTCGGAGCGAGGAGACTTGTTTGTTTTTGCTTTGGAGTTTTAGAGATTCGACAAAAAGTCGCTCGGTAACGGGGAGCGCACCTTCAAGAACCATTTTGTTACCGATGTTTATGATGTTTTGAACTGCAACCTCAGCTTCAGCGTGTTCTTCTACGGCAGCTTTGATGAGATCTTGGGAGCGCTTTAGCCATATTCCTGCACGAAGGTAGGGAGCGTGGTTCTGGATGTGACGTTGCAGGGAGCGGATAGTTACGTTAATGCCACAGCCGCGAAGGAACGAGAGAGCTTTATGCGAACCGGCACGGACCCATATTTCTTCGAGATCGGGGCGCACAGGGATGTGGGAGACTGGGTGAGTGGCGCTGCATATAGCACAGTTAGGGGAATCGATGTAGCCGGATTCCTGTAAGAATTTAATGCTTGTTGTTGATGCGACAGGGGAAACATCCTTTGTTCGTGACATAAAGTTATCTTATAGTACAGATACGAATTTGTAAAGTAGCGGGGAATTTGGTCAAATGTAGCGAGGGATATCACTACTGTGTTGCGACCCCGCTAGGAGTTATCCCCCACCCCCTGACGGAAATCTTTTAATGGCGGGATAAACTCCTTGTTTCGTTTACTATAGGATACTTCACCCTCTTCTGCCCCTGCCCAACGGGTTGCCACATTCGGTTGCTTTGGCTGTAGTTACAAGCAATAGTACCAGTTTTTTTATTTCAAAACCACGTCGTATAATGTATATATAACGACGTGTACGACTATAGGCTGTAACCACGCCATAATCGAGGTGTTGCATTACTAGTTTTTTATAATTCCCGCATATTTCCCGCAAACTATAAAGAGGCGACATACTACAATACAGATTAGAGTATTTTTCTAAAACTTCCCGGATAGAATATACTTGACAGATACGTATTTTAATGCTAGAATTCTGATAGTGGAAAAACAAAACCACTAAAGGCACAACGTACTTATTTATTACAGGAGACAAAAAGATGGCAATACATTACCCAGCCACAAAAAGCTTTATCAAAAAGCTTGAAAGAGAACATAGAAAAATGTTCTATCTCGCACGTATTCGCAGACTGTTCAGATAACTTATTTAATTGGTTTTTACAGGAGACTAAAAAAATGACCGAGCAAATTATACTCAGACAAACGTGGAAAGACAGCAGCCGAGGGCTACGTTGTACCGCGCACATAACTAAAAATTTCAACACCTTTACAGACCGTTCGTGTGGCTGTAGTGGTGGGGGCTACGATATGGGGGGAACTTCCCTTGCGTACGTGCTGACAAAATACACGCCGATTATTGAACGGGCAAAGAATGTCGGAACGGATACATTTTACGGGTTGCACTTCTACAACAAGAAAACAAACAAACAACATATACTTTACGAAGACGGAGACAAAGTCTACATCGACGGCGGTTGTGGCAAGGAGTCAATTATCAGACTAGCCGAAGCCTTAGAAGTTAGAGTTTCAAACTTAGGCGGAGGGAAAAGCGAAAACAGTTACTTAATTTCATGGGAAGAGGAAGAAACCAATGGTCACAACAACTAAAAAACTAAATATCTACGACACAATAGCGGTAGCGAGTAAATACACGCTATTCTTTAAACGAACCGACGGCGGAGCTGAGTATTTATGCACCAGAGCAATAGAAGGCACGAACGTGGGAGATGTAAAACACACAATAATAAGGCTAGACGGCGGAGCTGAAGTATTTTAATTGTATTTAATTACAGGAGACTAAAAATGCTAATAGCAACATATAAAGCCCCGAACGCTAAACACTACCGACTTGACCGCGTAGAGTTTCACCGGGACGGACACAAACTAACAGCAAAACTGTTAAATACTCACGCGGGACTTGCCCTGACGTGTGAGAGCAGAGCTTTCGTTAAGAGAGCTGAGAAGTTAGCCGTGGCGTACTACCATAAAATATAAAAAGTTGCCCGTCTCGCTTAGAGGAACAAAGCGCACCGTGTAAACACAGGGCGGTTGCACATAGGCTCAACGGGCATTATGTATATAACATTTTTTTAGGAGGATTGCAAATGATTAGACGTTGCAGGTTTATAGGAAAACCAGACGAGACTTTCCCGATGTTAGAGACGGGAAAAATATACAAGTTGACCATCGCAGAGTATTCAAGAGGACCGCTGGGCTGGGTGATAGGTAATTTCTACCCGGTAATTATAAAACCGTTTCAATGCCCCTATAGAAGCTGGGAAACATTCGACCGTAATTGGATTATATTATAAATTTTTCGATTTTTAAGGAGGTGATAGAAAATGCAAAAACTGAATATTGCCTTAACTAAAAGGCAAAAAATACTGCTGGGCGTGTGCTTGGTGCTTACCTTGGTAGATTTGGGGTTAATCCTTGCGGACTTCCGGGGAATAGTTTTGTGGAGCAAGTGGCACAACGTAGAGATTAGATCTCCGTTAGTAACCCAGAAACCTATAGTAATTACCCTGCTAGAGGTAGAATCAACAGAACCTTTCACTGTGTTAGCTGCAGAGAAAAAAACACTCACTCAAACCGATAAGACTAAAATCGTTTATGAAGAGGGGCTGGGGGAGCTGGTTGAAAAAATCCGTACACTAGAATCCGGGAGAGGTGAAAACTCGGAGGGACACCATAAGTTTTGTGAATCGATTGGTAAGACCAACGAGTTTGGATTCTTCGCTAGGGGTAACCGTAAATTCTGCTTTGATACTTTCGAGGAGAGCGTGAAAGAGGTAACTGACTGGCTCAGATCACAGCTGGTCGAAATGCCGTTGGATGTGATGCTTTGCTTTTACAACCAAGGCAAACTGATGGACACCTGTAAATATTCACAGGACTATCACGCGCTATAAGCACAAACGGGGCGGGGGAAGCCGTCAGGTAACTTCCGCCCTAAACAACAAATACGTATTGACTTTCAGTATGGAAAGCCTAAAATATTAGAAACAGGAGGCAAAAAATACGCCAGAAGTCAGAATCTACAGCAATGTTTAAAAAATTACTAACTAAAATTAAATACTCCCCCGTCGCGTTTTATATCGCTGTAGATAGAAAAGTCTCCTGTAAATTCTTTTCAACCGGCGGGGGGATATTTGGTTTTAGAAAGGAAATGCATGTCAATTAGCGGTTGGGTATCCATACACAGAAAAATAGTGGAATGGCAATGGTACGCAGACACCAACGTGTACCGCGTATTCACACACCTTATTTTTACAGCAAGTCACAAAGACACAGAATGGTGCGGCATAGCCATAAAAGAAGGTCAAAAAATTACCAGCTACGGAAATATAGCAACGGAGATTGGTGCTTTGTCAGTGCAACAAGTGCGCACTGCGTTAAATAAGCTAAAATCAACAGGCGAAATAACAATCAAAACTACCAACAGATACACTGTCATAACAATAAATAAGTACAAAGACTATCAAGGCGTTAACAGGCAACCTAACAAACAAATAACAAACAATCAACAAACAAATAACAAACAAATAACAACATTCAATAATGATAATAATGATAATAAGGATATTAGTAGTAGTAGTAAGAAGGCAAAAAAATCTTTTTTAAAAGAGTATCCTGGTTCCTTACCTGTCCCCCTCGCCCCTTCGCTTCGAAACTCTCCGCCCCTAGACTTCGAAACAATCTCTCCCTTAGAATCCGAACCGGGCTCCCTCGCTCCGAAGGAACTTAAACCTAAATCTGAAACCGAGTCTGAGCCCTCTACAGAGTTTATAGATCTCCCCGCTCCCTCGCTCCCTCTCTACACGGCTCTTTGCTCCTTAAAACCTTGTACCAGGAAAACCTTTTTAAAATACTACCCTGAATGGATCAGTAAGGCTGCGGTGGACGAACTCCTACACATGGTCCGGGACCTCGCTACGTGGTACGAAGGTAAGGGTAAAAAATGTGGTAATTCCATACTCGCCTTTAATAATTGGCTTTCCTCTCCCTACCGCAAGGAGAAATCTAGGGATATGTCTACTATAGGTTCGTTATCACCGTATACTATGAGTTACATATACGAGAATACGTTGATAGATGAGATAGATGACTATGCTAAAGCCAACAGTTATCACAAAGGAAGGATACAAGAATATTGTCTGTACGGGGGTCATAGGGAGTCCTGGGCTCCCCCGCTCCATACCCCTGAGAAGTTTGTAACAAAGTTTAAGGAGCGTATAGAAGGGAAATAATATGCCTGTAACTTTAATTACCGGGTATAATCCAAGGGTTTTAGATCCGCGCTACAGTAAGGTGTTTATGAAAAAGGTAGGTAGGTTGTATTCATTTTTAAAAGGTCCGAAGAAGTGTTCCTCGGTAGCAGGAAGAGCTGTTCTTAAGAAAAATAGTGCCCCCCGGACCGAAGAAGAGTGTATTGAGATAATACGGACTGCTTCAAGCCTTGAGGGTAAGTTATTTGGTTTGAACGAACTAAGGAAAGTGAGGGGAAGATGAAAATAGATAACGATTGTCCAACACATGGAAAAAGTGAAAGAGCTTTAGAGAGGTTTTGGAAGAATCCTTATACATGTCATTGGGCTTGTAAATGTGCGGGGATTGGTAGAACGGAACCCATAGACTCCCCCACTAAGGAGGAAAACAAATGACACTACAAGAATATAGACAGAAAGTAGAGGAGATAGTTATCAAATGGGGAGAGGGCATAATGAGTGAAGCTGATGTAAGGGATTGCACTAACGAACTCGTATCTTTATATGAGGAAACACCGGGATTCCCGGCAACGGATAAGAATAGGGCGATTCCCGGTAACAGGGGTGTCAGTAAACCCGTGCAAAGCGTTGGTGGGGTAACGAATAAGGTAACGAAAAAGCATAACCAGCCCGCCGAGCCCATTAACGAACCCGACAGTCCCGACGGCTTAATAGAAGAAATACTAAGAGCTTGTTTTGATAGTGAGTACAACGGATTTAACTTTGCAAGAGCCGAAAGGGAGCTCTCTACTCTTGTAAAAAACCTAGCATAT